>OCHJ01000160.1_pt1 | contig 106227 bp, 93 predicted proteins | sample 1538381 | NCBI WGS metagenome assembly OCHJ01 (sample SAMN04571688, study PRJEB22368) | human gut metagenome | biome: human gut; material: stool | host: Homo sapiens | place: Luxembourg | collected 2012-06-29 | reverse complement strand
CACTATAATGCTCTCTTACCAAACGTTTCTTTATAATATTTCTTAAATCTTTTTGTGATACATCTTTTACATTTACACCATCTATTAAAAGTTCTCCTCCTGTAACATCATAAAATCTAGGTAATAAGTTTACAACTGTTGATTTTCCACTTCCAGTACTTCCAATAATAGCTGTAGTTTCTCCTGGTTTGGCTGTAAAGTTTATATCAGATAATATCTCTGTATCAGCATCTGGATATCTAAAAGATACATCCTTAAATTCTACTAAGCCTTTTTTATTTGAATCAAATTTTTTTGCTTGTTCTTTGTCTTTTATTGATGGAACTGTATCTAAAACTTCATTAATACGTTTGGCTGATACAGATGCTCTTGGAAGCATAATTGATACCATTGATATCATTAAGAATGCCATCACAATTTGCATTGTGTATTGGATAAATGCCATCATATCTCCAACCTGTGTAAGTCCTTGGTCTACGCTATGTCCACCTACCCACACTATAAGTACAGTTATTGCATTCATTATCAACATTAACATTGGCATCATCATTGACATTGCACGATTTACAAATATATTTGCTTTCATTAAATCTTTATTTGCACCGTCAAATCTTCTTTCTTCTTTTTTCTCTGTATTAAAAGCTCTAATTACAGGTAAGCCACTTAAAATTTCACGTGATACTAAGTTTAGCTTATCTGTTAATTCTTGTAATTTTTTAAATTTTGGCATTGCTATAATAAATAAAGTTCCCACTACAAATAATATTGCAAGTATTGCAACACCTATAATCCAAGCCATTGAACTATCACTATTTGTTAATACTTTAATAAATCCGCCTATACCAATAACTGGTGCATATACTACTACTCTGAATAACATTGTCATTAATTGTTGAATTTGTTGAATATCATTTGTACTACGAGTAATTAATGATGCTGTTGAAAATCCGTTTAATTCTTCATTTGAAAAACTTAATACTTTTGCAAAAACTTTTTCTCTTAATGTTTTTGATAGTTTTGCAGCTACTCTTGCTGATAGTAACATAATTATAATTGCTGAAACCATACTAACTAATGCTACTCCAAGCATTTGGAATCCTGCCATTATAATATAACTATTTTGAATCTTATCTGTGTCTACACCAACATTTTTGTATATTTGTTTCACAGATGAAACTGCTGCCTGACTTTTTATTGAATCAGACATTTCATTTATTTTGCTTGTAAACTGCTCAAGTAATGTATTTTTCTGTTCATCTGGCATCATAGATAAAATTTCTTTTATACTTTTATCTTGTATATATGCTTTTTGTTGTTCTGGCATATTTGCTGTCATTTGACTTTTTATTTGATTAGCAGTTTCTTCATTACTAATTGTTGAAACTTCCAATAATGGTGTTGCTAACTTTGCTGCTAGTTCCTCTTTTTCTTCTTTATTAATATCCTTTAATATATATGCACTTTCAGCTTCTACTGTTTTGTCTTTTCCTATATATTTATTTACAATTTTTTGTTCATATTCAGTTAGTTCTGTACCTACTAATGTATAATTATTAGTAATGTCTTCCTTATTTTCTGTGAACATTAAAACTGTTTCTAAATCATCTTTACTGATAATTTCTGGTACAGCTGTTTCTATCCCTCCTGCTTGAATTCCAGTATTAACTATTTTTGAAGTATAATCTGGTAATTTTAAATCAGCTTGTGCTTGAACAAATAGTAATAATACTATAAACACTACTGATATAAATGAATTTTTTAAATTCTTTAAAACTCTTAGCATTTTTTCCTCCTTTTTAGCTCTTTATAAAATAAATAACACCATATCATTATATGTGACACGGTGTCATCTTGTCAATAAATATATTGTGAATTTTGTGTGAATTACATTTTTCTAAATACTCCTGCCACTTTACCAAGGATTTCACATGTCGGTACAATAATCGGATCCATTGTGCTGTTTTCAGGTTGTAATCTAATATGGTCTTTTTCTTTATAAAATGTTTTTACTGTTGCTTCATCTCCAATTAATGCAACAACAATTTGCCCATTTTCAGCAGTATTTTGTTTTTTTACTAAAATATAATCTCCATCTAAAATTCCAGCTTCTATCATACTTTCTCCTCTAACAGTTAGCATAAAGCTTTCTGAATTTCCAACAAAATCAATTGGAATTGGAAATGTATCTGTTACGTTTTCAACTGCTAAAATTGGTTCACCTGCTGTTATTCTACCAATGATTGGAACTTCTACAAGTTCTTTTTGAGTATAAAAATCCTTGCTTGAGGTTTTCTTAGGTTCACCTGATCCACCTTTTAATAAACGTAATGTTCTACCTTTTTTATCTTGTTTCTTTATATAACCTTTTTCTTCTAATTTTGCTAAATATCCATGTACAGTTGCTGTTGAGCTTAAACCTACAGCTTTTCCTATTTCTCTTACTGATGGTGGATATCCTTTTGTCATTATTTGCTTTTCTATAAATTTTAATATTGATTTTTCTCTTTTATTTAATTCTGGTCTCTTTCTTGGCATAACTATCACTCCATTTCTTATTTGAGCACATAATATCATACAAACAAAAAAATGTCAAACATATTTTTGGAAATATGTTCGCTTTTTTTATGCTATTTAAAATATCTATTTTTATCTTTTACATATTTTTTATTATATCTATTCCTGCTATCATACCATCATTCACTGCCTTAGCTACTTGCAAAGTACCTCCAATACAATCTCCACATGCATATAAGCCTTCTACTGTTGTTTGCATTTTTTCATTTACAACTATTTTCTCATTTTTTACTAATGCTCCTATTTTTCTTGCAAAATCTGTACTTCCTGCTACGCCTTGTGCAACAAATACTCCATCTGTTTTTAGTTTTGTTCCATCATCTAATTCAACTGCTTCTACATTATCATTTCCTTCTATCGCTACTGCTTTTCTATTTTCAATATCTACGTTTTCTGCTCTAAATTCAGGAATTTTTTTACCATTTGTTAAAATAGTTACATGGTTAACAATATTAATTAAATCATTTGTTTCTGCTATTGCATAATTCCCATTTCCTATAACAACAACATCTTTTCCCCTATAAAAAAATCCATCACAAATAGCACAATAGCTAACTCCTTTTCCATCAAATTTTTCTATATTTTTTATATCTGGTTTATTCTTTTTATTTCCTGTAGCTAAAACTACATTTTTAGCAGTATAATTTTCATTTACAGTTTTTACTTCAAAAATATCTTTTATTTTATCTATTTTTATTACTTCTTCTTTTTTTACATTTATTCCTAAATTTTTAGCTTGTTCTATTCCTTTTTTATATAATTTTTCTCCTGAAATTCCATTTTCAAATCCATAATAATTTTCTATTTTAGTTGCTTTTTCTAAACTTGATTCATTATTATATATTATCAGAGTTTTTTTATTTGCTCTTTTAGTATATAATCCTGCTGAAATTCCGGCAGGTCCTGCTCCAATTATAATAACATCATATTCCATAGCTTTCTCCTTTTACATTTTTATAAACCTTTAATATCATAAAATATTTTTATTTTCAATAAAAGTATGTAAAAAAGCAAAAAAATTATACATGTTTTTAAATATGCATAATTTTTTATAACTTTAATTATTTTAATAATAATATCTATTATTATTGCTTCCATACATTCCTGTTGTTGAAATTGTAATAAATTTTATAGAATAGATATCACAATAAACTAAACTATCATTTTCAAAAGATCTTAGCAATATATAACTTGCACCCACATCTTGTAATATTCCAATTCTATCCACTAAATTATTTGTACCTATTAGAAATTCAACTCTCATTAGTTTGCCAATTTGCTGCCTTAAAAATGCTGGTGTATAAATTGGGTTTGTTAATATTTCTGGTGAATTCTGGTTTATTTCATTTATTCTATTTTCTCTTTTGTCTGGTTCTTTTTTATTTTCTATCATATGTAAAATTCTCCTTTCTTCTATTATTTTTACGTATCTTTATATTTGTCCGTTGGTCTATAAAAACAATGATTTCCAAATCTTGTATGAAACGTTCCTGAACCATTACTTGGAAAGGTGCTACTACAATCAGGTCTAAATGGATTCAAATACCATAAACAATCTCCTATTTCATTTAATTTGTTTCCTGATAATGCCCAATCTGCTATATAATAATGTATGTCAGTTGGATTCATATTATAAATATTTTGAGGGTTATATCTATTAAAAATTGTTTCTGTGGCACAATCAAATTGACCTTGCTGATAAATAATATTTCTAACATTTCCACCTTGTGATATTCTTGAATATTCACCTTCAGTTGCATTTACTCTGTTAGTTATAACTGTTGCAACTGCTTTCATTCCGGTTATCTCCTTCTCCTCCAGCTTCACATTGTACAATTCTTGCTATTAGTTCTCTATCTGAATATGCCATTTTTACTCACCTCTTTACATTGTATTATCTTTTTTTTAAATTGTTACTCTGGTATTTTTATGTTATACTAGATTTAGGTGATTACTTTGAAAATATTATTTAAGAATAAAACAAAATATACAAAACAAGCATACAAAGAATTTGTTGAAATACATAATAAAACTCATAATTTTACATATACATTATATACAGTAATAGTTATTGCACTATTATTAATTTGTTTAGTTCTTCAAGTAAATAATCATACATATAGTTTAGCTATTACCTTTTGTTTGATTATTACTTGTTTTATATTGTGGAGATTTTTTCATCCTGTTTCTGTCGTTTCTAAACAATTTAATAGCTCAACTATACAAACAGAAAAAGAATTTACGTTTAATTTTTATAATAAATATTTTAAAATAATAGATAATAATCAGTTTGAAATTTTTAAATATTATAAAATTTATAAAGTATATGAAACTGATAATTTTTTCTATCTTTATACAAATAGAACTCATTCATTTTTAATTAATAAAAATAATTTTTTAGTACGGTACACCTATTGATTTTGCTGCATTTTTACATAAGAAATTATGGTATTGTTATAAAAAAGTCAAATAAATGTTTGACTTTTTTATTTTTTATGATATAATGTGCACAAATGTTCGCCAAGAGGTATTTAAAATGGATATTTTTGATAAATTAAGAATTTTAGCAGACTCTGCCAAATATGATGCATCTTGTAGTTCTAGTGGTAGTACAAGAAAAAATAAAAATAATGGTATAGGAAACGGAAATTTTTCTGGAATTTGCCACAGTTGGGGTGCTGATGGAAGATGTATTTCTTTATTAAAAATCTTATTTTCAAATTGTTGTATGTATGACTGTAAATATTGTATTAATAGATGTACTAATAATGTAGAAAGAGCAACATTCACTCCTCGTGAAGTAGCAGATTTAACAATAAATTTTTATAAAAGAAATTATATAGAAGGATTATTTTTAAGTTCTGCTGTTATAAAATCACCTGATTATACAATGGAACTATTAGTTAAAACTGTTTCTATCTTACGAAATGAATATAATTTTAATGGTTATATTCACTGTAAAACTATCCCTGGGTGCAGTCAAGAATTAATTGATAAACTTGGTAAATTGGTTGATAGAATGAGTATTAATATTGAACTTCCTTCTAACGATAGTTTAAAACTATTAGCACCACAAAAAGAAAAAGATGGTATTTTGCAACCAATGTCATACATTTCTAATAATATTAAACAAAATAAATTAGATAAAAATAGGTTCAAAAAATCATTTGTTCCTGCTGGTCAAACAACGCAATTAATAATAGGTGCAACACCTGAAACAGATTTAAAAATATTAAATTTATCGCAAAGTCTATATAGTAAATTACATTTGAAAAGAGTTTATTATTCAGCATATATTAGTGTTAATAATGATAAAAATTTGCCTACTTTAGATGCCCCTCCTCTACTTCGTGAAAATCGTTTATATCAAGCTGATTGGCTTTTACGTTTTTATGGTTTTACAGCAGATGAGCTTTTAGACAAAAATCATCCTAATTTTAATAATATTTTAGATCCAAAATGTGATTGGGCCTTAAGACATTTAGATAATTTTCCTGTTGAAATTAATACAGCTGATTATTATACTCTTTTACGAATTCCTGGAATTGGTGTAATTTCAGCAAAAAAGATAATTAGAGCTAGACGTTCATTTTCTTTATCTTTTGATGCTTTAAGTAAATTAGGAGTTGTATTAAAAAGAGCTAAATATTTTATAACTTGCAAAGGAAAATATTATGATAAGATTTATAAATTTAATGAGAACTTTATTGAAACAAATTTAGTTTATCAAGAAAGATCTCAACTACCCAAATATGATTTTGAGCAATTATCTATATTTGATAATTTGTTCCCTACAAAGGAGGACAAAGTAAAATGCTTAACTGGAAGCTTGTAAATAAAACTTATTTATATGATGGAACTTTTGAACGGATTACTTACAATTGTTTTTGACACTTATTCGACAAAAACATTACCACAAAAAATAGTCTCAAAAGACAAATATATTTCTAATTTTTTAGATAAAACTATTTTTATAGAAACTGATTATAACAAATCACAAAGAATTTTTAATGGTATTGAACAAAGTATTTGCCATCAAGCCTTATATAATGCCTATTATGCATTTATGGCTGAAGACGATAATAAAGAAATGAATATTTTAAAGTATTTATGTGATGGTTTTAGTGTTGGTCCTGAAATTAACAATAAAATTACAATTTCATATGTTTTTAAGGTTATAAATTTACGTAGACAAGCACTTGCTGAATGCCACAAATTAAAAGGATTACTCAGATTTCAAGAAATTGGTGATAATTTATGTTATGCTAGTATTCACCCAGATAACAATATTTTAGAACCATTAGGGCATCATTTTATTAAACGTTTACCTTCTATGTCTTTTATAATTCATGATAAAAATAGAAATTTATGTTTTATTTATAATAATAAAGATTACAGAATAATTAGTAGTGAAAATATTAAATTGCCTTCTACTACTTCTTCTGAAATTGCTTATCAAGAATTATGGAAATTATTTTTTAAAACAATTGCTATTCGTGAAAGAACAAATTCAAGATGTCAAATGCAATTTATGCCTAAAAAATATTGGCAAGATTTAATAGAAGAGCCTTAGCTCTTCTATTACTCAAATTTTAATATTTCTAGTACATTTTTATAATTAGCATCTTCTTTTGATAATACAATGTCAAAAGCTTTTTCAAAAAATGGTAAATTCTCTATTCCTTTTTCAAGAAAGCCTATACTTATTGTTGTATCCCATTCAGATGGATTTACCATATTCTTATCTTCTATTAAATCACCTAATAATAATTTATATTTTCTTTTTTCTAATTTTTCTTTTTCTTTCCAATTTTGAATTTTATTTACATCTAGTTTTTTATTTGTTGAGTTTATAATCTTTCCATTAAATTTATTCATATTTCCATTTTCATTAAATTCAATAAAATTACTTATAATATATATATTATCAAAATAACAATTGTTATTTTTTAAAAATCCTTCTATTACATTTCCTATTCCTGCTGATAAAATGATAACTGGTATATTATTTTTATACATATATTCAAAAAACTCTTTGGCATTATCTCTAAAATTCAATTCGCAACCCAAAATTGAATTATCTAATTTTTTTTGAGTTAAGCCATATTCATAATATAAGTCTATACACTTTTTATACCACTCCTCCATTGCTTTTGCTTTTTCTTCATATGAAATATTATAATCTAATTCTATTGGTCTATATATGTCAAATAAATTTACTAATTCCTTTTTAAATTCTTCACCTAGTTCTTGACCTGCAACATCCCATGAATCAGAATGTTTGTATTGTGTTACTGTTCCATCAAAATCCATTACGACATACATGTTTTCTGCATTTAGTTGTATTTTTCTTTTTTGGTAATTTTCAATATATTTCATTTGTTCTTCTCTCCTATCTTTCATGTATTACTAAATATAAAATTTATCTAAATTTATACAATACAAATGTATTTTACTATATAGACTTAAAAATTTCAATATGATATAATGTCGAAAAAATAATATATTATTAAAGAAAGAAGGACACACCTACTATGAAAAATTTTTTTATTGTCTTAGCTATGAAATTATTAAATATAATTCTTAAAATTTGTGGAAAAAATGGAGGAAATTTTTTAGGAAAAATCGCTTTTGATTGGAATCCTAATATTTTTAAATATTTTAAAATTGATTGTCCTGTTATTGCAGTTACTGCAACAAATGGAAAAACAATGACAAATAATGCTATTGGATATGTTTTAAAAACTGCTAATAAAAAAGTTATTAGTAATACTGAGGGAAATAACATGGAAACAGGAATTTTATCTACTCTTCTTAAAAACTGTACACTAACTGGAAAAATAAAAGCTGATTATTTAGTTTTTGAAGTTGATGAAGGCTATATACCTGTGGTTTTTAAAGATTTTAGACTTGATACTTTAGTAATTTTAGATTTCTTCAGAGATCAGTTAGATAGAAACGGTGAAGTTGAAACTTTAATATTAAAAATAAATGAATTTTTAAAAACTTATACTGGTAATTTAGTATTAAATAATGATGATCCTAATGTTGCAAGATTAGGAAAAGCAAATCCTGATAATGAAAATGTTTATTATTTTAGTGTTGAAAAATACGCCTATGCTACTGATGAAGAAAAAGAAGCAGGAGAAGGAAAATTCTGCCCATTTTGTAAAACTAGACTTGAATATGAATATTATCAATATTCTCACATAGGAAAATTTAAATGTCCTAACTGTGATTATGGAAATAATCAAATTTATAAACTAGCAACAGATGTTGACTTAAAATCTAGAACTTTTAAAGTTGATGATATTTCTTATAAAATTAGGTTTAACAGTATTTATAATATTTATAATTTTGTTGCTGTAATATCAGCTGTAAGTTTATATAATATAAACACCTCAACTATTCAAACAGCTTTAGCAAAATTTGTTCTAAATAATGGTAGACTTGAAGAAACTGAAATTAATGGAATTCCAACTATTATAAACTTAGCTAAAAACCCTACTGGAAGTAATGTTAGTTTAAGAATTTTAAATGAAGATGATGCTGAAAAAGAATTATTATTTGTATTAAATGATAATATAGCAGATGGTTTTGATGTTTCTTGGATTTGGGATATTAATTTTGACAATTTAAACAATGTTACAAGAATTGTTACATCTGGTAAAAGAGCATATGATATTGCAATTAGAATTAAGACTTCTGGATTTGATGCTTCTAAAATTGAACCATATTTAGATTTACATGAAGCTGTTGAAAACTTATATAAAACATCTACAAAAAAATACGTTATTGCTAATTATACTTCTTTACAACCTACAAGAAAAGAAATATTTGAAATGCAACATAAATAAAAAATAAAGGAATGATTAAAAAATGAAAGAATTAAAAATATTATATTTATACCCTGATATTTTAGAATTATATGGAGATTTTGGAAATATACAAGTATTACGTTATAGATTAGAAAAACGTGATATTAAAGCAACTATCGTTCCATACTCTATTGGAGATGAAACTCCTAATTTCAATGATTATGATATCGTTTTTGCAGGTGGTGGCGCAGATCAAGAACAAGGAATCTTATCTAAAGATCTTGTTCAATATACTGAAAATATTAAAGATGCTGTTAATAATGGTGTGTTTTTTCTATTAATATGTGGGGCTTATCAATTATTTGGAAAATATTATAAAGATGCGGAAGGAAATGTCATACCTGGTTTAAATGTATTTGATTATTATACAGAAGCATTAGCAGATAGAAAAAAAAGATGTATTGGAAATATTGTTATAAATGCTAATCTAAATGGGAAAGAAACTAAAATTATCGGATTTGAAAATCATGGTGGACAAACCTTTGATATTGATACTCCTTTTGGTGATGTATTATTTGGAAATGGCAATAAATTTGGAGATACTAAAGAAGGATTTTTTAAAGATAATGTAATTGCAACATATTTACATGGTCCACTTCTTTCTAAAAATCCTGAACTAGCTGATTATATTATAAAATATTGTTTAGATAGAAAATATAATGAAGATATTCAATTAGAACAATTAGATGATTCTTTTGAAAACCTATGTAGAGAACAACTATTGCACAGATTTTTAGATAATTAACTTTTATAGTTATTTTACATTTTGAACTCTAAATTCTAATTGTATTCAATAAATTAAAATAAAAAGTAATATACTTTAAAAATTGTATATTACTTTTTATTTTATATTTATTATTAATTGTTTATTTTATAAATGCATTACTCTTTGTTTAATTTCTTTAGTTTTTCCAACATTCCAGAAATTTTCTCCTAAATATCCGCATGTTCTTCTAACTACTGTCATTTTACTATGATCTTTATTACCACAGTTTGGGCATTCCCATTCATTATCTTTATTTATAATTATTTCTCCATCAAAACCACATACATGGCAATAATCAGATTTTGTATTAAATTCAGCATACTGAATATTATCATAAATAAATTTAACAACTGATTCTAAAGCATCTAAGTTTTTAGTCATGTTAGGAATTTCAATATAAGAAATTGCTCCACCTGTAGATATGTTTTGGAATTCACTTTCAAACTTTAATTTTTCAAATGCATCTATTTTTTCTCTTACATCTACATGATATGAATTTGTATAATATCCTTTGTCTGTAACATCTTTTATTGTTCCAAATCTTTCTTTATCTATTCTAGCAAATCTGTAGCATAAGCTTTCTGCTGGTGTTCCATATAATGCAAATCCAAGACCTGTTTCCTTTTTCCATTTTGTAACTGCATCTTTTAATTTTCTCATTAATTTTAATGCAAATTCACGTCCTTCTGGAGTCGTATGTGTTACACCTTTCATTAATTTAGTTGTTTCATATATTCCTATATATCCTAATGATAATGTTGAATATCCATCTTTTAATAATTTATCGATTTTTTCACCTTTTTTAAGTCTAGCTATTGCTCCATATTGCCAGTGAATTGGGCTAATGTCTGATGGTGTTCCTAATAGCGCATAATGTCTGCACATTAAAGCTTCTTTACATAGTTCTAATCTTTCATCTAATAGTTTCCAGAATTTTTCTTCATCACCATCTGCTATTATTGATATTTGTGGTAAATTTATACTTACTACACCTTGATTAAATCTACCTTCAAATTTATAGTTTCCATTCTCATCTTTCCATGGTGATAAGAAACTTCTACATCCCATTGGGCTAAATACGTTGCCTTCATAGTTTTCTCTCATTTTTTTAGCTGAAATATAGTCTGGGTACATTCTTTTGGCAGAGCATTTAACAGCCATTCTTGTTAGATAATCATATTCTCCACCTGTTAAGTTATTAAAGTGGTCTAATACATATACTAGTTTTGGGAAAGCTGGCGTTACATATACACCTGCATCATTTTTTATTCCTTCATATCTTTGTCTTAAAACCTCTTCAATTATCATAGCATTTTCTTTTATATATGGGTCTCCATCTTCTAAGTGAAGGAATAATGTTACAAATGGTGATTGTCCATTTGTTGTCATCAATGTATTTATTTGGTATTGAATTGTTTGTACACCTGCTTTTAATTCTGTTCTTAATCTTTCTTGTACAAGGTCTTCTATTATACTTTCTTTTATTTGTCCTTTATGTTTTGATTCTATTTCTTTTTTAAATTTATTATAACTTTTTCTTAAATATTTTCCTAAATGTTTTAAATCTACAGATTGTCCACCATATTGGTTACTTGCTACAGCTGCAATAATTTGAGTTGTTACTGTACAAGCTACTTGGAAACTTTTTGGACTTTCTATCATTTTTCCATTCATTACTGTTCCATTATCTAACATATCTCCGATGTTTATTAAACAGCAATTAAATATTGGTTGTATAAAATAATCTGCATCGTGAAAATGTAAAATTCCTTCTTCATGAGCTTTTGAAATTTTTTCTGGTAATAACATTCTCTTTGTTAAGTCTCTTGAAACTTCACCTGCTATATAGTCTCTTTGTGTTGAAGCAAGTGTAGTATTTTTATTTGAGTTTTCTTCTGCTAATTCTTTATTCTCATTTCTTATTAATCCTAATATTGATTCATCTGTAGTATTTTGTTTTCTAACCAAAGCTCTTGTATAACGATATACAATATATCTTTTTGATAATTCGTATTTTTGGAATTCCATTAATTTTTGTTCAATTACATCTTGAATGTCTTCTACTAGTATTCTCTTTTTTCCTAGTTCTTCAATATATGTAATAATTTCTTTAATTTCATCTTTAGTTGCTCTTTCTCTAGGTTTTACTTCTTGATTTGCTTTTGATATTGCTATTCTAATTTTTTCTTGATCAAAATCTACAGCACGTCCATCTCTTTTAATAACTTTCATTCTACATTTCCCCCTCAAGTAAATTATGGCTTTATTATATACTAAAGAAAAACTTTTTCTGTTGCAAAAGCAACAAATTATTTTGTCGAAATTTGAACATTGCAATGCTCTAAGTTTATTTGCTAATATTACATTTATATTACAAAAATATCACATTAAAATTTCTTTTATTTTTATTTTTTTATGTTTAGTATTATGCCAAATATTGCCTATTATAGTATCATAACCTGTGTTTTTCAGTTGCAAATGCAACATTTTTATGTTATACTGTTTCCATAATTGTTTTGAAAATGTAAACGGATGTGATTATATGAATTTAAGTTTTGACTTAGAAAATTTTATTCAGGAATTTTCTAAAAGTTGTATTAAAGCACAAAAGAAAACATTCGTAAAAAATGAAGTTATAACTTCTTATATTGAAAAGAGAAGTCAATTTTGTATATTAATTAGTGGAAATGCTGACTTAGTTCGTTATGACTTTAATGGTAATCGAACTATTGTAGAACACTTTTCTAAAAATGATATCTTTGGAGAAGTTTTTTACAATGTTATTACAAATAATGAACTACTAGTTGAAGCCAGGGAAAGATGTCAAGTATTATTTTATTCTTATGATAATATTCATGAAAAATGTAGAAATAGTTGCAAATTTCATCAACAACTTTCTGAATATATCCCTGAATTAATCTTATATAAAATAACTAATCTAAATGCTCGAGTTGAACTCCTAACAAAACGTTCTACTCGCGACAAACTAATTGGTTATTTTACCTCTCTTTCTTCACAAAAGTTCAGTAAATCTTTTAAATTACCTCTTTCTCTTACTGACTTAGCAGACTATTTAGGTGTTGATAGAAGTGCAATGATGAGAGAGTTAAAGCTTTTAAAAGAAGATGGTTTTATTCAAAAAGATGGGAATAGAATTACTCTTTTATACAAATAAAAAATCTTCGATCTATCCGAAGATTTTTTACTTTATATTAGAAACGTTGTAAAGTTTGTATAATATAAGAACTACGCTGTACAAATTTGTTTTAATTACTCTTCAAAACTACAATAAATTTCACATCAGGAATTTTTATTGCATCTTTTCCATCATTAGTCACATATGCTTCTGTTGTCATTACTTTAGGAACCTTATTTATTACAATTACTAAATCGTTGCTTTTTAAATCAGTAATCTTAGATTTTTTAAAATTTTTATAAATATTAGTGTCATTGTTTACATACATAAAATATGTAATATTTTCGTTATTCCCAGATGTTTCCAAAGTTTTCTCACTAATTTCCGTAACTCTTAATATGTGTATTCTAAAATTTAAATAAAATAACATCGCCAATAAAAGAATAGCAAAAACAATCACACCAACTATAATTATCACTTTTCTATTTTTACTCATATACATTAGCTCCTTTATCCTTAAAATAACATTTATGTATCTATTTTCATTTTGAGAAATAACGAATTTGTTTACAAATTTTCAAACTCTATTTTTTGTTCTTCCCCTGTTTCCATATTTTTTAGAGTATATTTTCCAGACTGTATTTCGTCTTCTCCTACAACTATTACATATGGAATTTTTAGTTTGTCTGCATATTTAAATTTTGCTTTTAGCTTTTTGTTATTTAAGTATATTTCTGCATTTGTTCCTTTAGTTCTTAGTTTATTTGCTATTTTTATTGGTATTGTTAAATCTTCTACCATTGGTATTATTAATACTTCTGATATTGATTTTTTACTTGCTTTTATTAAATTCATTTCATTTAATTTATAGAATAAACGTGTTAATCCAATTGAAACTCCAACTCCTGGTAGTTTTTTGTCTGTATAATATTCTGCTAAATTTTCATATCTACCACCAGAACATACGCTTCCAAGTTCTCTATAATCATTTAAAAATGTTTCATATACTGTTCCTGTATAATAATCTAGTCCACGTGCTATAGTTAAATCTACATTAAAGTTATTTTCTGGTATTTCAAACATTCTCATATGTTTTACAACATATTCTAGTTCTTCTACACCTTTTATATATGTTTCATTTTCTATGTTTAATTTTTTTAGTTTTTCTATTTTTTCGTCTGAAGTTCCATTAATTGAAATAAATTCAATTATTTTTTCAACCGCTTCTTTTTCTACTTCTATTTTTTCTAGTTCTTCTATTACGGCATCTTTTCCTATTTTATCAATTTTGTCTATTATCCTTAAAATTTCAACTGCTTTTTCTTTTTGATTTAAACTTTCAAATAAACCATTTAATATTTTTCTATTATTAATTCTTATTGTAAAATTAGAAAATCCTAATTTAGTAAATATTGTATAAATTACACTTGGTAGTTCAGCATCATTTATTAAGTCTAATTCTCCATCTCCAATAACATCTATATCACATTGATAAAATTCACGGAATCTTCCTTTTTGAGTTCTTTCTCCTCGGTATACTTTCCCTATTTGATATCTTCTAAACGGAAAATTTAGATTTCCATAGTTTTTAGCTACATATTTAGAAAGTGGTACTGTTAAGTCAAACCTTAATGATAAATCATTATCACCTTTATTAAATCTATATATTTGTTTTTCTGTTTCTCCACCAGCTTTTGCAAGTAATACTTCTGATAATTCTATTACTGGTGTGTCCAATGGTAAAAATCCATATTTTTGATATGTTTCTTCTATTGTTCTTTTCATTTGATTAAATAATATTTGCTCATCTGGTAATAATTCCATAAAACCAGATAATGTTCGTGGTTCTGTTTTTGCCATACTCTCTCTCCTTTTCTTTTTATTGTTCATATCTTTTATTAAGTATGCAATTTTTAATTTTTATAACTCCACTTATATTTATGGTAATTTTGGTTTTAATTCTAAATATATTGGTTTTTCATCTTTTATTCGTGTACTTAATCCATGTCCTGGATAACAAATTGTTTCATCTGGTAATACTAATAATTTATTTACAATTGAGTTTATTATATCTTCAAAGTTACCTGTTGGTACATCTGTTCTCCCCCATGTTCCTCTAAATAATGTATCTCCTGAGAATAAGCATTTTTCTTCTTCACAATAAAGTGATGTTCCTCCTTTTGTGTGTCCAGGTGTATGTATCACCCTAAATTCAAGATTTCCTAAATGTATTAAATCTCCATCATCTATTCTTGAATCAGCTTCTAATTCTATCTTTTTTTCTAATATATATGGTGTTAAATTAATTTCCGCATTATCTAGACCTTCTGCATCATCTCTATGAATTAATATTTTCCCACCACATTTTTCCTTTAATTCTGATACACCAACAATATGATCTCCATGGCAATGTGTTATATATATGTATTTTAATTTTCCTCCTAAAATATTTATCATTTCTTGGATTTTATCTACATCTCCTGCTGGATCTATTACCATAGTTTCTTTTGATTTTTCATCAAATATTATATAACAATTTGTTGGATCTCCTATCCAAGTTTGTATCTTTAGTTCTTTTAAAATCATTTTCTCATTTCCTTTTTATTCTTTTTGTTCTCTTATATAAAGTTTATAACGATATTGTTAACTTAATAAATTATATACGTCTTACTTCATATACGCTGTTTACTTTTCTTGTTACTTTTATTGCTTTGTTTAACTCATCTAAACTTTCTACTTGTAAAGTTACAACTATTATTGCAATTTTTTCTTTTGTTGTTTTTGTATTAACACCTAAAATTTTTGCTTTTGTTGTTCCAAGTTCTTTTAATATATCTAATAACAATCCTGTTCTATCATTTGAACGAATTTCAATATCTGTTTGATAAGTTTCTTTATTTTCATCATACCATTCAACATCAATCATTCTATTTTCTTCTGATATTAAATTTTTAATATTTGTGCAGTCTTTTCTATGTACAGATACTCCTCTTCCCTTTGTTATATATCCTATAATTTCATCACCTGGAACAGGGTTACAACATTTTGCTAATTTTACTAAACAATTATCTATTCCTTTTACAACTACTCCTAAATTTGATGGCTTTGTTTTCTTGTTTTTACCTTTTGCCAATTCTTCCATTTTTTCTTCAATATCATCTTCAACATGTTCTTTTCTATATTCTTGTAATACTCTAGAGATAACTTTAAATGCTGAATTAGCACCAAATCCAACAGCAGCATACATTTCGTCTAAATCCTTATAATTATATTTGTTCATCATAGGATCTATATATTCTTGCTTAAATAAATCCGCATGTGTTAAGCCTATTCTTTTAATTTCTTTTTCTACCAAGTCCTTACCTTTTTCAATATTTTCTGAACGTTGAGCTTTTTTGAACCAACTTTTTATTTTATTTTTTGCACTAGAACTTTTTACAAATTTTAGCCAGTCTCTACTTGGTCCTTGAGAATTATCTGATGTAATAATTTCTACAATATCTCCACTTTTTAAAGGTGTAATTATTGGCATCATTTTACTATTAATCTTACACCCTGTCATATGATGTCCTATTTCTGCATGAATATTATACGCGAAGTCTATTGGTGTAGCTTCTCTTGGTAATACAATTATCTTTCCTTTTGGTGTAAATACATAAACTTCATCTTCAAATAATTCTGTTTTTAATGTTTCCAAAAATTCTTGAGGATTTTCCATATCTTTTTGCCATTCTAATGTTTCTCTAAGCCATGTTAATTTATCTGGTTCTACTTGTACAGATTGTTTTTTACCAAAATAACTAGCTTCTTTATATGCCCAATGTGCAGCAATACCATATTCTGCTATATGATGCATTTGATATGTACGTATTTGAACTTCAAATGGTGTTCCTTTTTCTCCTAATAAAGTTGTATGTATAGATTGATACATATTAGGTTTTGGTACAGCAATATAGTCTTTAAATCTTCCTGGCATAGGACTATACATCTCGTGAACTACACCTAATGCAGCATAACAGTCTTTTACTGAATTTACTAATATTCTAAGTGCAAATAAATCATATATTTGATCTAATGTTTTATTATCTCTTTTCATTTTTCTGTATATTGAATATAAATGTTTTGCTCTTCCTGTTACTTCTGCTTCAATTCTTTGTTTTTTTAATGATACTCTAATATCATTCATTATTTTGTCAATAAATTTTAGTCTTTCTTCTCTCTTTTTGTTTATTCCTTCAACTAGTTCGTGATATTCTTCTGGATATAAATATTTAAATGCTAAATCTTCTAATTCCCATTTTAAAGAATATAGACCTAATCTATTAGCTAATGGCGCATATAAATCCATTGTTTCTTTGCTTATTGCTATTTGCCTATCTCTTTTTAAGAATTTTAATGTTCTCATATTATGTAATCTATCTGCTAACTTTATTAGTATTACTCTTATATCTTTTCCCATTGCTAAAAACATTTTTCTGTAGTTTTCAACTTGTTGTTCTTCAACAGATGCAAATGATATTTTACTTAATTTTGTAACACCTGCTACCATGTCTGATATTTCTTGTCCAAACTCTTTTGTTATATCTTCTTGGCTTGCTTTAGTATCTTCTACAACATCATGTAAAAGTGCTGCACATACAGTCTTATCATCTAGTCCTATATCTGCTAAAATATAGGCTACATCAAGTGGATGTATAATATATGGTTCTCCTGACTTTCTTTTTTGATCACCATGTAAGTTAACAGCATAGTTATATGCTTTCATAATTAATTTTGTGTCAACATGTCTTTTAGAATGTTCTTTTCTTTTTGCAATTACTTCTTGTATAGTTGCATTTTTTACTTCACTCATAATGTTCACCCCTCTTATTTCCTATATTGATTTCATTATATCTTTTATATTTATTTGCAAATTATCAATTCCATTAAATGTATTTATTTCCAAAACCCCTGCAATATCTATTTTATCTCCAATTTTATAAGCCTCTGCCAATTCTCCTATATTAAATCCTATTGCATTTATTATTTGATTATTTTCCCTTAGTGTTAATTTCAAATGTTTTCCTTCTGATAAAGCTCTTATTGAGTCAATTCTTATATTTTTAAGAGCAAATGTTGGAGTTTTGTTGGCTTCGCCAAATGGTTCTAATTGTTTTAAATCTTCTACAACTGATTTATCAATTTTATCTAATTCTATTTTAGCATCTACATTAATTATTGGTATTATATTTTCTATTTCATTTTCTTCAGCTATTTTTTCAAATTCTTTATAAAATTGTTCTAAATTTTCTTTTTTTATTGTAAGACCCACTGCCATACTGTGCCCGCCAAATTTTTCTAAACAATTTTCACATTTCATCAAAGCTTCGTGTAAATCAAATCCTGGAATACTTCTTCCTGAACCTTTTCCGGTTCCGTCTTCTTCAAAGCTTAATAAGATACTTGGCTTAAAATATTTTTCTGTAATTTTAGAAGAAACTATTCCAATTACTCCATGATGCCAATTTTCTCCTCCCACTACAATTGTTCTATTTTTAGCTAAATTATTTTGTTCAATCTTTGTTAATACATTTTCAAATATTTCTTTTTCGATTTCTTGTCTTTCTCTATTATAACTGTTTAATTCTTGTGTTAATTTATTTACTTCATATATATCTTTAGAAAGTAATAATTTTAAAGCTTGTTCTGCCTTTCCCATCCTTCCACAAGCATTTATTCTCGGTGCTACTCCAAATGATATTGTTGTAGAATTTATTTGACTATATCCAGATGAATTTATAATTGCTCTTAATCCCATATTTCGTGTTTGTTTAACTAACTTTAGTCCTAATTTTGTAATTACTCTATTTTCACTCACTAATGGCACTATATCTGATATTGTTCCAACACATACAATATCTAAATATTTTAAATATTCTTCTTCTCTAATATTCATGCTTTGTGCTAACGCCTGGGATACTTTAAATGCTACACCAACACCAGCTAATTCTCTAAATGGATATTTATTATCTTTTCTTTTATTGTCAACTACTGCCAATGCTTTTGGAATTTCATCTCCTGGTTCATGATGATCTGTTATAATAACTTCTATTCCTAAAGAATTCGCATAATCCACTTCTTCTATTGCAGATATTCCACAATCTACTGTAATCATTAATTTATATTCTTTTTTTGCAATTTCATCTATTGCATTTTTGTTTAAACCATAACCTTCTTCTAATCTATTTGGGATATAATAATCGACATCTAATCCTACATCTTTTAAAAAGCTTTTTAGAACTGTAATACTTGTAATTCCATCAACATCATAATCTCCATAAATGATAACTTTTTCTTGATTTTCAATTGCTTTTTTTATTCTTTTAATAGCAATGTCCATGTCATTCATTAAAAATGGATCAAAAAAATCGTTTCTTGTTGGATTCAAAAATTCGTTTATTTCCTTTTGCGTTGTTATATTTTTATTTACTAATATAGTAGCAAGTAACTCACTTATATTATATTTGCTTTTTAGTTCATCTACTTTCTCTTTATCTGTTTCGCATATTTGCCACTTTTTATTCATATACCTCTCCTAAATTCATAACTAACTATATGTTATAATATCAAAAAACTGATAGTTTTTCAACTATTAGCCTTACTTTTTTTATATTAGTTTTCAACATTATTTTTATTTTGTATATATTTTTTATTTTTTTAAAATCTTCCTCATTTCTCTTGAATTTATTCTGTTTTTAGTATAATATAGTGTGTAGATAAAATGAGATTACATAGGAGGATAATAATGCCAAGAAAAACAAAAGAACAAAAAGGAAAAGAATTAGAAAATAAAACAACATCTACTAAGAAAACAAACTCAAAAATTCCAACAACTAAAACTGCTTCAAAAACTACTAGCTCAAAAAAGACAGCTAAAGCTGCTAACTCTAAAACAACATCAAAAACAACTGGTACCAAAAAAGCAACTAATAATACTACTGCAAAACGTTCAAATAACAAAAAAACTACAAATAAAGTTGCTAAAAAAGTAACAAAAAGAGTTTCAAAACCTCTTGAAACTGTAGAATATTATGATTTACCATATCGTTACAATCAAACTGTTATAAAACTTTTAGCACAAACACCAACTACGCTATTTATTTATTGGGATATTTCTGATAAAGATAGAAAAACTTTTGAAGAGCAATATGGAGAAAACTTTTTCAATGAAACTAGACCTGTTTTAATTGTACATAATGATACTCTAAATTATAGTTTTGAAGTTGAAATCAATGATTTTGCTAATAGTTGGTATTTACATGTTGCAGATAGTAAATGTGATTATAGAATTGAACTTGGTAGACGTCCTATTATTAAGAAAGATAAATTGGAACACACAGATTACATTTATGTAACTACATCTAATGAATTAGAAGCTCCAAATGATAGAATTTTACTTAATAAAGAACAAAAAATGGTTTATTTTAGAAATGTAAAAACAGGTGCTACACAAGAAAAACAATTTGCATCACTATCATTTATGAGAAATATGGGAAAAATTTATAATATTTATGATTTATATAAAACAATTTATAAAAATGAAAATGTTGAAGATATTTATGATTTAACAAATCCATCTTCTCACCCATCTTCATAATTATACAAATTCTTATCTAAAAAAGTATAGCGACTTTACTGTCGCCATTTCTTTTTATGTACAAATATTAAATTAGTAATAAAGGAGAAAATTATGCAAGAGAAAAAAGGATATGTAAGTTTTGTACTTCATGCACATTTACCATTTATTCACCACCCTGAAAGTGATGATTATTTAGAGGAATCTTGGTTATATGAAGCTATTTCTGAAACTTACTTACCATTACTTAGAAATTTTAAAAAATTAGTGGACGAAGGTGTTGATTTTAGAATCACAATGTCTATGACTCCTCCACTACTTTCTATGTTAGATAACAAATTACTACAAAAAAAATACATTAATTATTTAAAACAATTAATTGAATTATCTGAAAAAGAAATCAAACGTACAGCTGGAGACGAACGTTTAAATAAGCTTTCACATTATTATTATGAACGTTATTCAGATGATTTACATTTATTTAAAGATGTTTTTAAATGTAATATTATACAAGGTTTTAAACATTTCCAAGATTTAGGCGTCTTAGAAATTATAACTTGTGGCGCAACACATGGTTATTTTCCTATCCTATATGTAAATGAGAAAACTGTAAAAGCCCAAATTGCAGTTGGTGTTCAAACTTATGAAAGATATTTCGGCAAAAAACCTCGCGGTATATGGCTTCCAGAATGTGGTTATGTTCCTGAAGCAGATAAATATCTAAAAGAATTTGGTATTGAATATATAATTACAGAGTCACACGGAATTTTATATGCAGACCCTACACCTGTTTATGGTACATTTGCTCCTATAGTTTCTCCAGAAGGTGTTGTCGCTTTTGGACGTGACATTGAATCTTCTAGACAAGTATGGAGTTCAATTAATGGTTATCCAGGTGACTATAATTATCGTGAATTTTATCGTGATATTGGTTATGAAGCAGATTATGATTATATCAAACCATATATTGCACATAATGGTGTTAGAGTTCACACTGGCATAAAATATTATAGAATAACTGGAAAAACTGAATTTAAAGATTATTATAATGTTCAATGGGCTAAAGATTCTGCAGAAAGACAAGCTGGTCATTTCTTAGATTCTAGAACAAAACAAATTAATGATATAGCACCTTATATGGACCACCCACCTATTATTTTATGTCCTTATGATGCAGAACTTTATGGTCATTGGTGGTATGAAGGACCTTACTGGTTATATATTTTATTTAAGAAAATTTATTATGATGATTGTAACTTTAAACTTATTACTCCATCAGAATATATTGATAAATACCCAAATATTCAAGTAGCTTCTCCTTGTCGTTCAAGTTGGGGTGCTAATGGATATAGCGAAGTATGGTTAAATCCTTCAAATGATTATGTACATAGACATTTACATACAGCTGGTGACAGAATGTGTGAATTAGCTAGCTTATACCCTAATGCTAAAGGGCTTAAGAAAAAAGCATTAAATCAATGTGCAAGAGAACTTTTACTTGCTCAAAGTAGTGATTGGCTGTTTATAATTACAAATGGTACAATGGTTGATTATGCTAAAAAAAGAATAAAAGACCATATTGGACGTTTTACAAAACTTTATTATCAAATTAAAGATAATAAAATTGATGAAGATTTCTTAAAAGATATTAATAAAAAAGATTGTCTCTTCCCTGATATTGATTATAATATATATGGATAAATTAAAAATATAATTACTATTTATACAAATATTTATAGTAATTATATTTTTTAATTTTATACAAGTTACTATTTTTTATCTCTTCTCATACTATAATGTATAACTTTTACTGATTTAGTAGATACTATTTTTATTGGGAGGAGATTTTTAATGAAATCATTATGTATAAAAACAAATAATTCTAATTTACTCCAATATCTACTAAATGAATTAAAACATTTTGAATTGCCTGATATTTGTTTTTCTTTGCGTAAATTTAAACATTATAATAATATTATTATTCACTATACTGGTAATAATAATTCTCTTTTTATTGATAAAATTTCTCATCTTCTTTCCATTATGATTATTGATGAGTTAGAAGAAAACATTTTGATTTTTTTGCTTTCTCAAAATTACTTTTATTTTGATTCTAATGAACGAAAAGAAATTATAAATTTATCTTTTGATATTATGTCTGAAGATTTTTATAAAACTTTTGATAAAAAACTTAATTTAGTTTATACTAACTTAGTTGAATATATTGATAAAAATAAATCGCTATTTTTAGGTGGTTTTATACATTTTCGTTTAAAAAATTACTTTAATTTTTTAGATGATATATTGTCAAGATCTGTTAATAATTATATTATTCAAAAAGAATATTTAGAATTTGTATCACTTTTGCGATTATATATTGAATCACAATCTTCAAATTGTAATGTTGTCCATTTATTATATTCTAATTCTGAAAGTATATTATTAGACGAAAACAAAGAAATTATTAATGTTTACAATTTTAATTTAAATGCCAAATATTTAAGTGATATCAATTTTTCTGTAAATGATTATACTCTAAATACATTATTAAACTTATTACCAAAAAAGATTTTTATTCATCTTGTTGATTCAAATATAGATGAATTTATAAATACTTTACAATCTATCTTTGAAAACAGAGTAACTTTATGTTTAGATTGTGATATTTGTAATTTATATAAAAATATTACTAATAATACTAAAAATCCTTCTGCAAATTAATTATGCCCTTTGCTAATGCTATTGTGGTCTTATAAAAATCCATATATCGTCCTCCTCTTAATCATTGTGTTTTATTTGCACTCCTATAAAATAAATTTATCTATCATTTTAATAATGATATAATGTGAATTTTTATACAGTTGACATACAACATCATTTTTTATTGTATCCAATTTTTTACATTTTTTCAATACCTTTAAACAGCAAAAACAGTAGCCTTTATATTTTTACTACTGTTTTTGCTTTTGTTTTATATTAATTTATATCTTTTTAATAGATCTTCTATTACTGTTCCCTCTGCTGCTTTTAATGCCTTTTTCAATACTAAGTCCTTTGCAAATGGCAATTTTAAATCTGTAATTTTTTTACCATCCATCATCTTATATGTTGAATCCAATAATACACGAATATCATAGCAAGAGCCAAATACTTCTGGAACTCCTCTATCTACATCAAGTAATGTATACACCGCTTCCATAGCTGTTCTTACTGAATATTCTGTTGTAAATACTGTATCTCTTACAGTATCTGAAAATTGTCCTATAAATGCAAAGTTTGTACATCCTTTTGGAACTACTTTTGGTCTATCTCCTGCTGTTCTTGGCATAAAGAATGCGGTTATATATGGCATCATACAAGGTACACATTTAGCAGAATGTTCTGCTAAATCTTCTATTTGATCTTTTGGAACACCTAAATGATATAACCATTCCTCTGTAATTTCTTTTCCTGTACATTCTCTCATTGGCTTTTTAATGTAATTTCCTTTTACATTTGTAAATAGTCCATATACCCAAACTACTAATTGGTCTTTAGGTTGATTTTTAAAATGTGGTTGTCTATTTACTGTCCAACTCATCATCCAATTTGAATCTTTTACAGATACTATTCCACCTGTTACAACTCTTCCACTAAATGGATCTCTTTTACATATTTTTTGAATATATTGCGGAATTTTATCATCTAAAGTTGTAACTGTTGCAGATTCCCAGTTAGTTTCTTTTATATTCATACAGAATTTTTCTGGATGGCCAAATTCTTCACTTTGTATAGCTATATTTTTCCATAATTCCCAGCTATCACCTTCACCATTTTTTATATTTAAATCAGGTGCAGTGTTTTGGTCTCCTAGCATTGATCTTTCTGTACAACTTCCGTTTGTTACAAATACTAAATCATTTACAGTTAAATCTATTACTTCATCTTTTCCTTCATGTACACATATAATTTGTTTAGCTGTTTTCTTTTCTCCATCAATATCAAATTTAACATTTTTTACTTGTGTATCATATTGAAAATGTACTCCATGGCTTTCTAGATATTTTACCATTGGTAAAATTAGTGATTCATATTGGTTATATTTTGTAAATTTCAAAGCTGAAAAATCAGGTAATCCTCCAATATGATGTATAAATCTTTGAATATATAATTTCATTTCTAATGCACTATGCCATGTTTCAAATGCAAACATAGTTCTCCAATATAACCAAAAATTAGAACTAAAAAATTCTTCTGTAAATACATCTTCTATTTTTTTATCATATAAATCTTCATCTTTAGTAAAAAATAATTTTACAATTTCCATTGAAGCTTCATCTGATAATCCAAATTTGCCATCAGTGTGTGCATCTTCTCCTCTGTTTACAGTTGCTCTCATTAATGAATAATTTGGGTCTTTTTTGTTTAGCCAATAATATTCGTCTAATACTGATGCCCCTTCTGTTTCTAATGATGGTATTGAACGGAATAAATCCCATAAACACTCAAAATGATTTTCCATTTCACGTCCACCACGAATTATAAATCCTTTTTGTGGATCATCTATACCATCACAAGCTCCTCCTGATAATTTTCCTGTTTCTAATATGTGAATATTTTCACCTTTCATTTGTCCATCTCTTACTAAAAAGCATGCTGCTGCAAGTGATGCAAGTCCCGCTCCTACTAAGTATGCAGATTTATTATCTACACCTTCTGGTTTCTTAGGATGCGCAAATGCTTCATAGTTTCCATTACTATAATACATAATAACTACCTCCATATCTTTAGTTTTTCCAATATATTATATGTTTATGTATTTTAAATTTCAAGATACAAATTTTGTTTTTTGTATATAATCCTACATTATTTTTTAATTATATAAATTTAAACATTATTTTACACATTTTTTCTGATTTTTGAGTCGGTTTTTACACGTTTTTATTGATTTTATATAAAAATAAAGTAATATACATATGTTAATATATATCACTTTATTCTTAATTCTATTCATAAATTGCCACTAATTTAATCTTTATTTTCTGATGAACTTGTTCCTAAAAGTCTAAATGTTTGTATTAGTATTTTTTTACTTTCAGGTGTTAAATTTTTATATGTTGTAAGCATTGCCTTTGCACTTGCAAACCAGTTTCCTTTAATTTCTGACAATGTTTTTGCATTTGTGGCATTTAGTATTTCAAATAATACATCAAAAAATTCTCCTCTTTGCTCTGGGCTTACTTCTCTTAGCCAATTAGTTATTTTTTGGTCTATAAATTCACTTGAGTTTGTTAATTCGTCTTCTACAAATTTAGCTCCTAATACTTGCCAAGAATATAAATCATGTTGCATTATTCCCATTTGTGTACTTTTAATTATTGTTGTTTCTTCCTTATGATTTAATAGCCTTCCTATTATTGAAGTTTGTGGAATATATGTATGCACTTTTTTTATCATTTTTGCATATTCTGGACTTTGAACTACTTTTTCTGAAAATCCTGGACCATCATTATTATATACTTCTATAATTCTATCTTGTATTTCCGGTTTGCAAAATACTGATGCATATATTGCCAAATTTCCGCCTTTAGAATGTCCTCCAACTAATATTTTCTTTTCTGGATATTTATTAGCAATTTTTTCTAAGTATTTTACTGATTCTGTTTGTGATGCAACTAAATCACTAAAACTCATATTAAAATCTTCTTTCCAACCTACAATAGTGTTGTCTGTTCCTCTGTATGCAACATATATTGTGTTATCAGGAAATAATATTGTTACAGCTGAAAATTGTTTTTCTGCTTCTGGATCTATTTTGTTTACAAAGCCTGTTAACTTTAGATTTCCAAATCTTTCACTATTTGCAAGTTTAGGAAATAAGTCAATATCTTCTGCCTGTAAAATTCTTCCTGTAGTTCCTTGTTCTTTCATTTTTAGATATGCTTCTTTTACAGTTATTTCATCATTTTCCTTTACTGAGCCATCTAATGGGAAATATGATAATCTTGCTAAAATCAAATTATCTATTTCATTAAATTCTACTTTTTCTAAACTTATATCTCTCCAATCTAAATAATCAAAAATATTTGCCATTTTTTTCTTCGTACGATACTATATTTTTAATCTCTTCGTACTTTCTCCTTTCCCAAATTTTGTATTTCATTAAACTAATTTCTATTTTAATATATTTCTATTTTTGCATTAATACAAATTCTACTATTTGCTCTGCAAGTTCTTTTTCTTTTCCTGTATAGCTATGGTTTGCTCCATCTATATAGTCGATATTTTTATTTTCATTTGCTATTATATTATTTACCATTGTTGATAATTCATCCGCTTGTTGAATAATCATTTCATTATCATTTCCCCATCTCATAAATAATGGTACTTGTATATTGTTTAATTTTTCTAGTTCGTTATCTTTACCATAATTTGCAAAATCTATATCTTTATTATCTCGTGCATAACGTAAAAATGATTTTACACTTATTGGATGTATAAATGATTCTCTAGGCATCATTTCGTATATTTTATTTTCACGTTCCAATTTTTCGGCATAATCAAGATATTGTTTAAAATTATCTCTTAGATATACTTTTAAGGCCATTGGGATATCTACTAATGATAACAACATTACTCCTTTTATATTTTCTAATATTTCTGTTTCATCATTATTTATCAATTCATTATATGTGTATACTATTTTTGTACAACCTAAACTATGTCCTTGTAAATATATATTTTTATATCCTAATTCTTTTAATTTTATTATTGCTCCAACTATATCTTCATAACCTTCTAGTACATCTTCATATGCTGTTCCTGCTAGTTCTTTTGCTGGCTGTCCTTCTGTTTCTTTTTCTATATATTTAACAATTTCACTTCCTCTATTATTAAATGCAAAATAGTCAATTCCTTTTTCATTAGCTTTTTTAGCTATTTCTATATCTCTTTTTTTAAAACAATTACTTGTCATTCCATGTACTGATAATATTATTTTTTCACTTATATTAGATGAAGCTTTATATAATATTCCTTCTAAATTTACTCCATCTGTGGCCATAAAATTTATTAATTCCATATTCAAATTTCCTTTCCAAATCTTGCCTACATTATACACTTAAGATTTTTAATTGTAAATAATTATTTAAAAAGAGGCAGGTCAAAAATGTTATAAAAACACCTTTGACCTGCCCCTTTGCAAAGTAAACCTGTAAGCCGGGTTCTGTCATTTAAAATAGTCATTTATCTAGGACAAATATCGCTATTTGCCTCAAGCCACGCAAATCAAGAAGGCGCCGAGCAGGCTTAATCTTCTTTACAAGGTGTTGCTCCAGATGGGGTTTACACAGACCCACTATGTCACCATAATGGCGGTGAGCTCTTACCTCACCTTTTCATCCTTACCTTAGTAAACTAAGGCGGTTATTTTCTGTTGCACTTTCCTTAAGGTCACCCTCACTAGACGTTATCTAGCATCATTGCTCTATGGAGCCCGGACTTTCCTCTCGTAATTTCTTTCGAAATTTACCAGCGACTATTTAATTTACTTTAGCAATATACATAATAACATAAAATTCTTACGATGTCTATAAATTCTTTTGAAATAATTTGCTATAAAATGCAAATTTTTAATAATTTTAATATTATTTTATGAAATACCGCGTAAGCGACCAAATAATCTATGAATTTTATAAATCATTTAATTCTTCCAATATATTTTTATACTTTATCAAAAAAACATTTGTATCTTGTATGTTTACTGCATTTTTCAATTCATTTAACATCACATAAATTTTGTTTATAGTATATTGTTTACTATCTTTTTCATTAACATTTGTTAATAGTTTTGTAAAACTTTCTACTGTTTGATTTACATCTTGTGATATTTCACCCCAATTTTTACTATCCAGTTTGCTATATCCTTTAAATAAATTTTTCTTTGTTTCTAATATTGTTTTTTCTAATTCATCAGTTGTTGCTTTTTCCGCAAATTTAGGAATATATTCATATATTGTTGCTAATTTATTTAAACATTCTTCTTTTCTTTCTTGCTCAACTAATAAGGTTAATGAATCTAATTCTTTGTTGAAATTTAATATATCATCTTGGTTTACTTGTATTTGATATAAATCTAATGTTATTGTTGGGATAGATAAATATAATGTTTCAATTTTGGTTTTTATCTCGTCCCAATCTATTTGGTCACTTCTTAACAATACACTTGTTGATTGCAATTGAAATTCTTCATTTTTAGTTGTACTATTCCCATTTTGAGAATTTTGTAACGAACTATCTGTACTTTCTGTACTATTACCACTAGAACTATCTTTTGAACTACCTCCAGACGTATTATTAGATTCACTACTTGAATTGCTGTTTTTGCTTTCTTCACTTTTATTCGCTTGACCATCTTCTTCATTTTTGTCGCCTTTTTCATTAATTTGAGTTACAGATACATTGTAATTTCTAATTTCTATATTATTCATTTGATTAAATAAATTTACTAATTCTCCATCTAAAAATTCAATTTCAGTAAATGCTTTTTCTTCTTGAGTTTGAGTATTATTACTATTACTAATATTTCTATATATTAATACAAAAATTACAATTAAAATTGTCATTGTTACAATAAACAATATTATTTTATTTTTTTTCAAATTTTTTTCCCTCCATTTTTTCTATTATTTACATTTTTTATTTAATTTATTCTTTGTATATATTTTTATTTATTTTTTAATACTATTAATATAATTTGATTTTTTTAATACATATTGGTTTATAGGTAAATCCTCTTAAAAACCTAAATATACTATACAAGGAATAATTTATTATGTTTGCTACTGTAAATTTATATAGTACTAAAAAAGGTGAATTAAATGATTTTTTAAGTCGCTTTTATAATACAGATTTAGAAATTTATAATAATTTAAATTGGGAAAAAAAATACACCAATCCCATTGAACTTGCTGAGATAATTGGTGTTTATATTGATAATTCTGATTTATATAATTTAAAAATGTTAATATGTATTGACAAGAATTTGTTTATTACAATAACAGAAGATAATGCTAATGATATAATTAAATACTTATATGAACGTTTTCCTTATTAACTACTTTTCCATTATTATTGTTACTGGGCCATCATTTAAAAGACTAACTTTCATATCTGCTCCAAATATTCCTTTTTCTACTTTAATGTTATTTTTCTCACATTGTTCGCAAAAATATTCATATAATTCTTCCGCTTGGTCTGGTTTGGCGGCATTTGTAAAAGATGGTCTATTTCCACTAGAACAGTCTGCATATAATGTAAATTGTGAAACTATTAGTAATTCTCCATTTATATCTTTTAGACCTAAATTCATTTTATCGTTTTCATCTGTGAAAACTCTTAGTTTACACAATTTTTTCACTAAATAATCAGCTTGGTCTTTGGTATCACTATGTGTAACACCTAGTAATACCAAAAAACCTTGCTCTATTTTTCCTACTAATTTACCTTCTACTTCTACTTGTGCATTTTTTACTCTTTGTACAACTAATTTCATTATTGCTCTCCGTCTTCTTTTACATCTTTCTTGTCTTCTTCCATTTCTGCTGAATCTGTCTGTGTTTCTACATTTGATTCTACTTCAACTGTTTTTTCTAAATTAGTTTTTTCTTTTTCTTCTGAATTTTCTTCATTATCTATTTGATCATTTTTCTCGTTATTTTCTGGTTGCTCTTTTACTTCTTCACTATTATCTGTATTTTCTGGTTCTTGTTCTGCACCAAATACATTGTCATCGTCATCAGAATTACTATTTTCTTCTGCTTCTAGTACTTCTGCTTCAACTGCAATTTCTTCTTGCTTTGCTCCACAATGTGGGCAAAATTTAACATCTTTTTCTATTTCTGCATAACAATTTTCACATTGTTTTTTATCATTTAATTCTAGACATTGTTTTAATAAATTATCTATTTCATCACTTAATACATCTATTTTTAAGCATTTTTCTTTTATTTGTTCACATACATTTTCAGTGCATTTTTCGCCACCATTTTTTATTGTATGTTTTTCATATGCTTTTTTACCAATTTCAGTATATATTGTATTTATTTCTGACTTTAACTCACTAATTTTTAATTTTAATTTAGTTTCCTTAGCTATTTTACCTGTTTTGTCAGCTGTAATTTTATATGCTTCTGAAGCTTTTTTACTTAACTTATCAAAAAATTCCACTGCACTCATCCTTTCTTTTTTCATATTATTACCATTTTTATTAAATTTATTATCAATTTAAAATTTTATTTGTTTTTTAGAAAAATTATAAAACAAATTTTCTGCTTAGTGTAATTTTAGCACAAATATTAGATTTCACTTTTCTTTTCTCTTGTCATTAAATCTTCAACAGCTTTTTTAGGATCTAATCCATTATAAATAACATCATATACTGTTTCTATTATTGGCATATATATATTATTTCTTTTTCCTAATTCATAAGCTACATCAATATTGTCTATACTTTCTATTACCATTCCAACTTCTTTTCTTGTTTCTTCAAGTGTTTTTCCTTGACCTATTAGTTTTCCTGCTCTTCTATTTCTGCTGTGTTCACTAAGACATGTAACAATTAAATCTCCAAGTCCACTTAAGCCATAAAATGTTTCTTGTTTTCCACCTAATTTAACACCTAATCTTGATATTTCACCTAAACCTCTAGTAATTAATGCCGCAAAGGAGTTATCTCCTAGTCCAATTCCAGCTGCTACGCCAGCACAAAATGCAATAATATTTTTTAATGCACCACCTAATTCAAGTCCTTTTACATCTGTTGATGTATATATTCTCATATTTTTAGACATAAATGTGTCTTGTATAAGTGGTAATATTTCTTCATGTTCAGATGCTATAACTAATACTGTCGGAATACTTATAGCAACTTCTTCTGCATGGCTAGGCCCTGTTAGAACTCCAATTTTTGCTGATGGTAATTCATCTTTTATTACATCATCTAATGTTTGTAATGTTTCTTTTTCAAATCCCTTTGAACAAATAATTACTGGTTTATCTCCTACATATTGTTTATATTGTTTAAATGTAGATCTTGTAAATTTTGATGGTGTTACATGTAATATAAAATCTGCTCCATCAATTACCTTTTCAAAATCAGTCATACATTCCACATTATTAGGAATTACTACTCCTGGCAAAAACTTGCATTGCTTTTTATTATTTATTAAATCTTTTTCTTCTTCACAAAAAGACCAAATCTTTACATTGTTTCCGTTGTTGGCTAAACATACAGCTAATGCTGTACCCCAGCTTCCGCTTCCTATTATTGCTACATTTCTCATAATCTTTCGTTCCTTTCCAATTTACTATCAAAGCCCCTAATTATTAATTTTTTCAGCATATTATTTATGCAACTTTGTTGCTTTTTTGCTTAATACAATTCTCAGTGTCAGCTATTTCTACACATTCATTTCTATTTGGCACTTTTAAAACTTAATTTGTTTTCAGTTCCATTTAATAATCTTTTTATATTACTTCTATGATTATATAATACAATTACTGCTAAAATAATACTATAAATTAAATACGCTTTTCCACTTTTTCCTTCTGTTAAAACTGTATAATGTTGGTTTATAAATAAAGTTAAAACTGGGTATAGAACTGCTGCTCCACAAGATCCAAGTGATACCATTTTTGTTAAAACCATAAGTACTAATGCAAATACTAGACATATTAATCCTATTTGCCAGTTGCTTATTAATAGTACTCCTAATGATGTTGCAACACCTTTTCCACCTTTAAATCCAAAAAATACTGGGAAAGTATGTCCTAATACAACTGCGATTCCTGCTATTTGTACTAATAGTTCTCTATTTATATCTTGTACCATATTTCCTAATACAACTGCGATTCCTATAGATATAACTCCTTTTAAAATGTCACATACCAAAGTTAATGCTGCTGCTTTTTTTCCTACAGAACGTAACATATTTGTACTTCCTGCATTTCCGCTTCCTTTTTCTCTTACATCAAATCCTGCTACTTTTTTACTTATTATAACTGAAAAATTTATACTTCCTATTACATATGCAATTAATGCCATAATTATGTATATAACCATTTTAATACCCCTCCTTTTGAGCTTCTTTATCAGATTTTTCTCTTACAATTATTCTTACTGGTGTTCCTTCTAATCCAAATTCTTTTCTTATTTGATTTACTAAATATCTTTCATATGAGAAATGGAATAGACTTTTATCATTTACAAATATAACAAATGTTGGTGGTTTTGTTGATACTTGTGTTCCATAATAGATTCTTAATCTTCTTCCTTTATCAGATGGTGGTTGAACTATTGCAATTGCTTCATTTACAACCTGATTTAACACAGATGTTTTTATTCTCATACAATTTTGTTCTGCTACATAATTTATTAATTCAAATAATTTATTTACTCTTTGTCCTGTTTTTGCAGAAATAAATATTATAGGTGCATATGAAAGATATTTTAATTTTTCATAAACATCTTTTTTATATGCTTCTAATGTATGATTATCTTTTTCTATTGCATCCCATTTGTTTACTACAATTATTACACCTTTTCCCGCTTCATGTGCTTCTCCTGCAATTTTAGTATCTTGGTCTGTAACTCCTTGTGTTGCATCTATCATCATTAAACACACATCTGCTCTTTCGATTGCAAGCATTGTTCTAATTATACTGTATTTTTCGATATCTTCTTTTATTTTGCTTTTTCTTCTTAATCCTGCTGTATCTATTAAAATATATTCGCCTTTATCATTTTTAAAGTTTGTATCAATTGCATCTCTTGTTGTTCCTGGAATATCACTTACAATACTTCTATTTTCGCCTATAATTCTATTAACTAAAGAAGATTTTCCTACATTTGGTTTTCCTATTAAAGCAACTTTTGTTATTAATCCGTCTTCTTCATTTTCATTTTGTTTAGGAAAATGTTCATATATTTCGTCTAAAACATCTCCTATTCCAATAGCATTTGATGCTGAAATTGGATGTGGTTCTCCTATTCCTAAATTATAAAATTCATATACTTCATTTTGATATTTTTCTAAATTGTCTGCTTTATTGCAAACTAAAACAATTGGCTTTTTAGATTTTTTTAACATCAATGCTATTTCTTGGTCTGCAGCTGTTACTCCTTGTCTTACATCTGTTAAAAATATTATTACATCTGCCATTTCTATTGCTAAGTTTGCTTGTTCTCTCATTTGAGAAAGTATTATATCATCTGAATCAGGTTCAATTCCACCTGTGTCTATTAGAGTAAAATCTCTACCTCTCCAATTAGTTTCAGCATAAATTCTATCTCTTGTAACACCTGGTGTGTCTTCTACAATAGATATTCTTGTTCCTGCTAAATAATTAAAAAAAGTAGATTTTCCTACATTGGGTTTTCCTATTATTGCTACAATTGGTTTTGACATATTTATTTTTCCTTTCTTAAATCTATTTCTGATTATAATTTTTTGTATACATTTGATGTTCATATTTTGTTCATATCTTATTTGCTGTAGTTTTTCTGTACTTTTTATAGTATAACATACTTTTTATCTAAATAACAATAAAAATGTAAATTTCGTAAAATAAAAAACGAAGTTTTTTTATAATAAGCTTATTATTAAATTTTATATTTAATAATTTATGTTTATTACAATCTTAAACTTCGTTTTAGTTATTTAAGTTTTAATTTTATATTTATGGTGTTATGAAACTAAATTCTAACACATCCCCCAATAACTTTACCTTTTTCTTCTTTCTTTAATGCTGATGCTCCTCCTGATAAAACAACCATGTCTCCCTCTGATAATAATCTTTCAGCTTTTAATTTTTCAATTCCTGCTGATATTGTATCATCTATAGTTTTTTCACCTTCGCATAATACTGGTGTAGCATTAAATACTATTGATAATTGGTTAAATGTTTTTTCATCATCTGTTATTGCAAATACAGGGCATTCAGTTGCAACTGAAGCTAATTTTTCTATTGATCTTCCTGTGTTTGTATAAGCTACAATAGCATCTGCTGCAATTTGTTCTGCTGTAATAGCTGTTGTGTATGCAATAGCTTCTTCCATATCTTTTTTGTTATGGTCAAAACTTCTTTTATAAAATCTATTCCAATAATGAATTGAGTTTTCTGTTGCTTTAGATATTTTTACCATAGCCTCAATACATTCTACAGGATATTTACCCATAGCACATTCACCTGATAGCATAATATCACTTGTTATATCATATACAGCATTTGAAACATCACTTACTTCTGCTCTTGTTGGTCTTGGATTTGATGTCATTGATTCTAACATTTGTGTAGCTGTAACAACTGGTTTTCCTATTTTATTACATTTTTTAATGATTTGTTTTTGATATATAGGAACCATTTCCATTGGAACTTCAACTCCCATATCTCCACGAGCTACCATTATTCCATCTGATTCCTCTAATATTTCATCAAAATTGTCAATTCCTTCTTGACATTCAATTTTAGAAATTATTTTTATTTTTTCTCCACCATTTGCTTTTAATAATTCTTTTATATCTCTAACATCTTGTGCTCTTCTTACAAATGATGCTGCTATATAATCAAATCCTGCAGTAATTCCTTGTGTTATATCTTTAATATCTTTTTCTGATAAAAATTTCATTTGAATATTCACTGATGGAATATTAATTGTTTTTCTGCTTCCTAATTTTGCTGTATTTAAAGCAACGCAAACTATATCTTTATCTTTTATTTCTGTTACTCTAAATTTTATAGCTCCATCATCAACTAACATTTCTGTTCCAACTTTTACTTCTTTATATAAATCTTTATAAGTAATTGTTGTTTTTTCATTATTTCCTATAATGTCATCATGAACAAATGTAAATGTTTGTCCTTCATTTATTACTACTTTTTCGTCTCCTGTTTCTAATACACCTGTTCTAATTTCTGGTCCTTTTGTATCTAACATTAAAGCAACAGGTTTTCCTAAACTTTTTCTTACTCTTTTTATTGTTTCAATTTTTTCCTTATTTTCTTCATATCCACCATGAGAAAAGTTAATTCTTGCTACATTTAGTCCTGCTTTTACTAATTTTGTAAACATTTCTTCGTTTTCACTAGCAGGTCCTATTGTTCCTATTATTTTTGTTTTTCTTAATTGTTCATTCATTACAAATTCCTCCCTTTTTAAACCAATTGCTATTATAACATAGTTTTTCCGAATTTCAAGATTTTTAACCACTTTTTTTTATTTTTTCTTTCATTTTTCACTATTTTTTTATATTTTTAACAATTTTAGGCTTTATATAAACATTTTAATTGAATGTTTTATATTTTAATATAACTCAATAATTGCATGAACTTTTTGTTCTTCTTGATCTTTTATTATTATTACATGTTTTCCTTCTACTTTTGAATATTCACAGTTTACTATATCTCCTAGTTTTATTTCTTTTTTATATACAATTTTAACATTATTAAATGGTCTTTTATTGTTATAAATATCTTCTGGTAATGCCTCATAGGCTAAATCTAAATAATACAAGTTATGCAAATGTTTATTTACATCTATATCTCGTCTTTTAATTTCATATTTTACTATATTTTCAAATTTTTCTGGCATCTTAATTTTTTTCTAAATTATCTATCTTCAATACACTCTTATCTTCCATTTTATATGCTTTTATAATTTCTTCTGTTATTATAGCTATTTTTCTTTTTTCTATATCCACTAGTGCCCACTTAGATGTTGCAACTGCAACAAGTTTATCTTTAACATATATTTCAAAATCTCGATATGTAAAAAATCTATTTGCACTTCTTGCCCATGTTCTTATTTTCAATTCATTTCCATATTCAGGTCTATCTATTACTTTTAAGTCCCATTCTAATAATATCCACGTAATTTTATTTTTTATTATGTCATTTATTCCATACCCTACTAAATCAGATTGAAATGCGCCTATATTTTCTAGCATTTCTAAAATTGCCTTATTTTTTATTAAATTATTTTTACCTATATCCTTTAGTCCTATTTTAAAATTTTCTTCATAAATCATTTTTGCTTTCACCTTCTATTTTTGTAATTCCATTAATTGTTTTATTATATATCACAGTCTTTTCTTTTTTGCAATATTATGTACAATATAATAAAAATCCCTTTAAAAGGGATTTTTATTTTAATAACCTGGTTTTTTTAATAATTTAAACATATTTTTCTTATATTCTTCAACTCCTGGTTGATTAAAAGGATTTACTCCTAATATGCTTCCAGACATCGCGCATGATTTTTCAAAGAAATATATTAATTCTCCTAAATTTTCCTCATCTAATTTGTTCAGAGAAATTTCTATATTTGGAACATCGCCTGAAACATGTGCCTGTACAGTTCCTTCCATTGCTTTTTTATTTACATAGTCTAATTTTTTACCAGCTAAATAATTTAATCCATCTAAATTATCATCATCAGAGTTTATTGTAAAATCAGAATTAGGTATTTTTATTGAAATAACTGTTTCAAATAAATTTCTTCTTCCTTGTTGAATATATTGTCCCATTGAATGTAAATCTGTTGTATTATCGACACCAACTGGTAAAATTCCTTTTTCATCTTTTCCTTCGCTTTCACCAAATAGTTGCTTCCACCATTCTGTAAAATAATGCATTTTAGGCTCATAATTTACTAAAATTTCTGTATTTTTATATAATTTATATAAAATATTTCTTACAACTGCATATTGATAACACTCATTATATTTTAAGTTAGGATCATTATATCTTTCTTGTGCTACTCTAGCACCTTCCATTAATTTATCTATATCAATTCCTGCTACTGCAATTGGAAGTAATCCTACTGCTGTTAAAACAGAATATCTTCCACCCACATTATCTGGAACAACAAATTGTTCATAGCCTTCATTTTCAGCTAATGTTTTTAATGCTCCTTTTGCTTTATCTGTAGTTGCATAAATTCTACTTCTTGCTTCATCAATTCCATATTTATTTTCCAAGATTTCTCTAAATACTCTAAAAGCAATTGCAGGTTCTGTTGTAGTACCTGATTTAGATATTACGTTTACAGAAAAATCTTTATCTCCAATATATTCTATCAATTCATTTAAATAATTTGAACTTAAATTATTCCCTGCATATACAATTTGAGGAAATTTTCTTTGTTTTGCAGGTAACATATTGTTAAATGTACTTGTTAATGATTCGATAACAGCTCTTGCTCCTAAATATGAACCACCAATTCCTATTACGACCAATATATCAGATTCTTTTTTTATTTTTTTTGCAGCTTTTTTAATTCTTTTAAATTCTTCTTTATCATAGTTAGTTGGTAATTCTAACCATCCAACAAAATCATCTTCTTCATTTGACCTTTTGTGTAGGTCTTTATGGATATTTTCTACTTGTGCTTTATATTCCATAATACTTTTTTGTGTAATTCCTGAATTTTTTAAATTTAGTTTAATTTCTGCCATAATTATATCCCTCAACTTTCTTTTGAATTTTCTGTCCACATTATATATAAAGTTGGAATAAATTTCAAGTGATTTTGGGGACGGAGCAAAAAATCATTTTAAAAATTTTATATAAAAATGATTTTTTGCTCCGTCCCCAAAATCAGGTTATATCATTCATAATTTTAGCTAAATATTTCATACTATTTAAACATTGCTCTAATGTATTTCCTGTTGCTCCTACTTCTATTATATTTGCATATTTTCCAGTATGCTGGTTATACCTTGATTTCGTTAGCATTATTGGTTTAAACAACCCTGGATACAATTCTTCTGCTTTTTCTTGCACTTTTACTGCGAATTTTAAATTTTGATTCCAGTTAGGGTGCCACAATCCGCCATTATTTGTTCCTATTACAAACATTATTTGTGCGGCTTCTTCGTCTCCTATTTTTACAGTTGGTGCATAATCGCTTCTTGAGCCTACTGCATCTCTATGTAAATCAATAATTATGTCACTTGGTGCTGTTTCTAAAATTCCTTCGACAGTTTTTAATGATCTTGTATATGATCCATTATATGATGGATAATCATGATAATCTTGATTATGTACTACATTAAAATTATAATTTTTCAACTGATTTTCTAATTCTGTTCCAACTCTTGTAACTGTATAGTTCAAATCTGTTGTTCTATAATTTCCTGTTGGGATATATGGATATTTTTCGCTTGATGTATAACTTTCACAACTATGTGTGTGAAAAATTATTATATTTCTATTTTCTATTGTAATGTCTGGTTTTAACATTTCTTGAGTTAATTCATAATCTGTTTCATTTTTTATTTTTACATTACCATATTGTACATTACTTTTTTCTGCTATTGGATTTTGAGTGATAACTTGTGTTGTAACTCCTGTTTCTGCTACTTTTATTTCTGAACTTTCAGCATTATCAGCTTTTTTTGTATCATTGGCTTCATTTTGATTGTTATTTACATTTTCACTGCTATCTATGCTATTATTTGTATCTTTTTCTTTTTGTTTAGCTTCTATTTCTTCTAATCCTTTTACTGAACTGATTTGAGTTTTCATCATAGATTTTAAGATATTTTTATCAATTGCTGGATCTTCTTCTTTAGATATATTTCTATATTCTTCATTCATATTTTTTATAGCAGGTAATGTTTGATCCAATATTTTAGATAAACTATTTAAATTTTTTGCACAAAATATAATAATAAAAATTGCTACTACAATTACTATAGCAAATTTTATGACATCTTTTAATTTTAATATAGCTATACTAAACATATTATTCTCCTTGTCTTAAGTCTATTATATTTAATATATTCAACTACATTATTAATTATGATATTTAATTAGATAATTTGTATTATAGGAAGTTCAGAAAGTTTTTCTGTTATATAAAAAAAGAAGCTCATCCAAGCTTCTTTCTGCCTTTAATGTTTTTACATCTTTCTTTAAAATAATTGTATTTTTCTGCAATTATACTTTTTTCCAAAACCAATCTAGACTATCATCTAAACTTTTTTTACCTAATTTTTTTGTTTCTATATCATCTACCCATAAATATGAGAAGAAAGATATAAATACAAAAATAAAGTCAATAACAATACATCTTGATAATATTTCTAACATATATCTGTACTCTTCTGACAAAGTAGCAATTTGTGCTACATGTGTTATTAATAATACTAAATATACAAATAATACTCCAGCTACTATCATACTTTTTTTCACTTCTTGTGCTAAAAATATTAATAAAACTGTTACTGCTAACATTAATAATAATGTTAATGGATTAGATATGTCAAAAATTAACATCTTGATCCCCTCCAATTTTCTTTTGTTTTTATGAATATATAATATCATTATTATATTTTCAAATCAATATTTTTTAATTAAGTTTATATTACATTTTTATTACATATAACCAAAATATTATTTTAGTTTCTCTTCTATAAGTTTAGCTATTTCTTCAGCTTTTTTAGTAATATATTCTTGATCTTCACCTTCAATCATAACTCTTACTAGTGGTTCAGTTCCTGAAGGTCTTATTAATACTCTACCATTTCCAGCAAATTCTCTTTCTAATTTGTCAATTGCTTCTTTGATTTCAGTATCTTTATCATAATCATATTTTTTATTACTATTTACTTTTGCATTTACTAATACTTGAGGATATAATTTTATAAGTTCACTTAGTTCAGATGCTTTTTTACCTTCTTCTAAAATTGTACTAATTAACATTAATGATGTTAAAATTCCATCCCCTGTTGGATTATAATCTAATAAAATTACATGTCCAGATTGTTCTCCTCCTAAATTATATCCATCTTTTAGCATTTCTTCTAGAACATATCTATCTCCAACTTTAGTTTGTAGTAACTCTAATCCGTTGTCTCTAGCATATTTGTTTAATCCTAAATTGCTCATAACAGTTGCTACTATTGTATCTTTTTCTAATTTTCCTTTTTTTCTAAGATGTTGTGAAATAATAGCTAACAATTTATCTCCATCAATTTCATTTCCTTTTTCGTCAACAGCTAAACATCTGTCACCATCACCATCATATGCAACTCCAAGGCTCATGTGATTATCTACCACATATTTTTTTAATCCTTCTAAATGTGTTGATCCACAATTGTCATTAATATTAATTCCATTTGGATGATTGTTAATAATTCTATAATTTATTCCTAATGCTTTAAATACTTTTTCTGCAACTACTGATGTTGCTCCGTTTGCTGTATCTAATGCTACTATGAAATCTTTATTATTATATTTATCTATAATATCATCAAAGTTTTTTCTAAAGAAATATACATATTCATCCATTAAATCTAATGCATATTCTGAAACTCCTATTTTTTCATTTTTTGCTGTTAATTCAGTAAACTTATCTGATTCCATTATTTCTTCGATTTCTTCTTCTAAAGTATCTGGAATTTTCATACCTTTATTACTAAAATATTTAATTCCATTAAATTCAAATGTATTATGTGATGCTGAAATAACAACACTTGCATCTGCATTTAATTTTCTTGTTAAATATGCTACTGCTGGTGTTGGAATTACACCTAATAATTTAACATTTGCTCCATAACTTAAAAATCCAGCTACCATTGCACTTTCTATTAATGTTCCAGAAATACGTGTATCTCTACCTATTAATATTGTTGGTGTATGATCTGTATGTTTTGATAATACATATGCTCCAGCTTTTGCTACTTTATATACAAGTTCTGGTGTTAATTCTGTATTAGCAATTCTTCTAATCCCATCTGTTCCAAAATATTTTCTCATAAAATTACTTCCTTCCTTGTCCAATATTATTGAACTTAAATAATTAATTTATTATTTACTTATATTTTAAATTTCATATGTTTTAATGTCTACCACTTTGGCTTTTTCTTATCATTGTCTTTACTTTTTGTAATGTATCTTCTGTATACATTGATATTTTTTCTTTTAATGTTAATTCTACTTTATATGGTTTTCTAATATCTATCCTTTTATTATTTATTACTAATTCTGGATTAATTGTTGTCAATTCTTTTACTTTTTCCTCTCCTATTAAGGACTTTAGCTCTAATATTATTTCAGGAATTTTTGGATATATAGTATTTTGTCTATGCACATCTGTTCCTAACATATGTATCATATTGTTTTCAAGAAATTTTTGTACTATCATTTGAGCTTTTTTTCCATATTGACCTATAATGCTTCCATAATTTGCCTGCATTAACACACCTTTATCAATTAAATCATATATTAATTCTGGATCTGTTTGTACAAAACTGTATCTTTCTGGATGTGCCAAAATTGGAACTATTTTATATTGTTGCATTTCATAAACCATATCATATAAATTCATTGGTTCTGCATTCATAGGTAATTCAAATAATACATAGCTTGTGTCATTCATGGTTGTTGCTTTTCCATCTTCCAGCAATTCTATTATATTATCTGACATATATATTTCATTTCCTAAATATAGATTCATATCTATATTTTTGTTTTCTAAGTTTTCATGTATTGCATTAATCCATACTTCTCTTTCAGGTCTATTTGTTTCATAATAATTTTCCATATAATGTGATGTACAAACAATCCCTTCAAATCCTGCTTCTTTTGCTTCTTTTATTAAATTAAATGTTTCTTCTATACTTCTTGAACCATCATCAATATTTGGTAATATATGTGAATGTACGTCTATCATTGACTTTTTCTCCTTTTGTTCCCCTTATTAATTCATTTTTTTCTTTTCTCCGTCTAGATATTGATTTATTTGATTTAATATCTCTTGAGTCTTTTCAGTTGATATTTCTTCTTTATTCTCTATTTTTATTTTATTTTGTAATGCTGTTGGTATTTCATCTGTTTGTTCATATTGCTTGCTGTTTGCTTCCATATCTTGATTTTGCTTAATATCTGCTATTTCTTGTTTGCTACTTATTTTTCTATTTCCACTTTGAGCCATTAAATTTGAAGCTCTATTATACATTTCTCTATTTTGTCTCTTAGTTGTCGTTCTTGATGCACTTCTTTGTGCTGTTCTATTATTGTTTTTTGTTCTTGACATAGAAGTAGAACCATAATAATATGATTGTTCATATTTTTTAGCATTCATTGGCATTTTATTTACAACTACCCCAGCAATTTTTCCGCCTACTTGTTGAATATTAGCAATAATTCTTTTTAAATCCTCTTTCTTAGTTTGCTTACTGGCAGTTACAATTAATGTTGAATCAACTAATCTTGTTAATATCAAAGCATCTGTAACTAATTGGCTTGGTGTTCCATCTATTATAACAATATCACATATTTCTTTTAATTGTTCTAATAAATCAACCATTTGTGGAGCAATTAAAAGTTCTGCTGGATTTGGTGGAATATTACCTGCTGCTATCAAGTATAAATTTTCTACATCTGTTTCTTGTATGTAGTCTGCTAAATCTAATTCCTTATTTTCGTCATTAGATTCATCTATTCCTGACAAATAATTTGAAAGCCCTGGTCTTGGAGAAACTTCAAATATTGAATATTGTCTTCCTTTTCTCATATCTGCATCTACTAATACAACTTTTTTACCTGCTTGGGCAAAAGTTACTGCTAAGTTTGATGATATCCAGCTTTTACCTTCACCTGGTAAAGTTGATGTTACTAATATCGTTTTCAATTTTCCTTTAGTATTCATAAATTGAATATTAGTTCTTAATGTTCTAAACACTTCAGAAATTGGAGATTTAGGATCTTGATGTACTATTAATTCTCTTTTCATTATCTTCTTCCTCCTTTTCCTTTTTGTGCATCACCTGCATATAATGGTATTGAAGCCAATACAGGCAATTTATATTCTCTTTCTACTTCTTCTGCTGTTTTTATTGTAGTATCTAACATATTAGCAATTAAAACATATATTACTGATATGACTAAACCAATAAAGGCAAATATTAAAATATCTTTTTTATGGTTAATATTTGATGGTGTTGTATTAACTTCTGCTTCATCTACAATATGAACATTATTTATGTTGTAAAAATCATTTGCCACTTTTTCTATGAATACTTTTGCTGTTTCATTTGCTATTTTAGCTGCATTTTGTGCATTTTCAGTAGTTACTGTGATTTTTATCATTTCTGTATCTTTTACATTTGTTACTGAAATGTTATTTTTTAAAGTTTCATAATTTTCATTTATGTTTAAATTTGAAATAACTTGTCCTAATACATTTTTACTTTTTACTAATTCACTATATGTTGAAACTAGTTTAGAGTTTAATGTTACATCTGTTGTTGTTATTGTATTTGTTTGTGTTCCACTAGAGCCTGAGCCAGCTAATAGTAACGATGTTGAAGCACTATATTTAGGTGTTGTAAATCCTACTGTATATATTACTCCTATTGCTATAAATATTAATACTACTAATATTATTTGTGCTTTTTTGTTCCAAAACATTACAAATAATTCTTTTAAATCTAATTCTTCCATTTTTTCCCCCTTATTGTTTTCTTATTTTTCTTTTGTTTTTTGCACTTTTATAGTATACATTTAAGTTTGTTTTTTTGCAATATTTTTAGCAAAAAAAATCAAGATATTGTAATAAAAAATAATCCAAGGCTTCATGAGTTTCTTGGATATTATAATGTATTTTTATGTCAGTACTAATTTCTAATCTCTACTGTATAAATCTCTCGTATATAGTTTTTCTTTAACTTCAAATAATTGGTCTTCATAACGATTTGCTATAATCACATCAGCATTTTCTGCAAATTTCTTAAATTCTTTTATAACTTTGCATCCATTAAATTCTCTGTCTTTTAATGTTGGCTCATAAATAATAATTTCAACATCTTTCTCTTTTAGTCTTGTAATAACTCCTTGAATAGCACTAAATCTAAAATTGTCTGAAGCTACTTTCATAGTTAATCTATATATGCCTACTACTTTGGGTGATTTTTCCATAACCATATCAGCTATATGTTTTTTTCGAGTTTCGTTTGATCTTACAATTGCTCTAATTAGGTTTTGAGGTACATTGTCAAAATTTGCTAATAATTGTTTTGTGTCTTTCGGTAAACAATACCCCCCATATCCAAAAGATGGATTGTTGTAATGTGTTCCTATTCTAGGATCTAAGCAAACTCCTTCTATAATGTCTTTTGTATTTAAACCTTTTATTTCAGCATAAGTATCAAGTTCATTAAAATATGAAACTCTTAATGCTAAATATGTGTTGGCAAATAATTTAACTGCTTCTGCTTCTGTTGAGTCCATATATTTTGTTTCGATATTTTCTTTTATAGCTCCATCTTTTAATAAGTTTGCAAATTCTATTGCTCTTTCTGATTTTTCGCCTACTATTATTCTTGATGGATATAAATTGTCATATAAAGCTTTACCTTCTCTTAAAAATTCTGGTGAAAACATTATATTTGTTATTCCATATTTTTTCTTTATTGACTCTACATATCCTACTGGTATAGTAGATTTTATTACCATTGTTGTGTCTAGGTTCATTGAAATTACTTTTTCAATTACGTCCTCAACTGAACTTGTATCAAAATATTTTGTTTCATCATTATAATTTGTTGGTGTTGATATTATTATAAATTTTGCACCTTCAAATGCTTCTTTGTAGTCTAATGTTGCTTTTAAGTCTAATTTTTTGTTTGCAAGAAAGTCTTCTATTTCTTTGTCTCTAATTGGTGACTTTCCTGCATTTATCATGTCTACTTTTTCTTTTATTACATCTAATGCAATTACTTCATTTCTTTGGGCTAATAAACATGCTATTGATAGCCCTACATATCCTGTTCCTGCTACTGCGATTTTCATTTTTATTACCTCTTTTCAAGTTTGGTTACATATAAAATTCTTTATACCATTCTGCGAATTTTCTTAATCCTAATCTTAGTGGTGTGCTTGGTCTAAATCCAAAGTCTTCCTCCAGTGGTTTTGTATCTGCATATGTTACAGGAACATCTCCTGCTTGCATAGGTACTAATTCTTTATGAGCCTCAAAATCATAATCTTCTGGCAATACTTTTGCTCTTATCAATTCTTCTTGCAAAATTTGCACAAAATCTAGTAAGTTTTCGGGATGACTATTTCCTATGTTATATATTTTGTATGGAGGTATTGGCAATCCATCTTCCCCATTTTTCTTTTCAGGGGCTTTTTTCATAACACGAATTACACCTTCAACTATATCGTCTACGTACGTAAAATCCCTTTTGCAATTTCCATAATTAAATATTTTTATTGTCTCGCCTTTTATTAATTTATTTGTAAATCCAAAGTAAGCCATATCTGGTCGTCCTGCTGGTCCATATACCGTAAAGAATCTTAATCCAGTAGATGGTATATTATACAATTTTGAATAACTATGTGCCATCAATTCATTTGATTTTTTAGTTGCCGCATATAGTGAAACAGGGTTGTCCACTTTATCTTCTGTTGAATATGGTACTTTTTTATTACTTCCATATACAGATGAGCTTGATGCATACACTAAATGCTCTACTGGATAATGTCTACAGCATTCTAATATATTATAGAATCCAATTAGATTTGATTGTATATATGCATCTGGGTTAGTTATACTATAACGAACTCCTGCTTGAGCTGCTAAATTAACAACAATATTAGGATGATATTCTTTAAAAATATTTTCTACTGTTTCTTTGTCTGCTAAGTCTCCTTTTATAAATTTGAAGTTGCTAAACTTATTTAATTCAGCTAGTCTCCATTCTTTTATTTTTATATCATAATATTCATTTAAATTATCTAATCCAATAATTTGAATATCATTTTCTTCTTTTAAAATTCTTTTTGCAAGGTTAGAACCAATAAAACCGGCTACCCCTGTTATAAAAATATTTTTCATATCTTTAAATTTCCTTTCTTGCCAATAATCCTTTTACTTTATTAAAAATTTTTTTCATGTCTTTTTGGTACATCATTATATTTAACAATACAGTAACAATACATGCTTCTATGCTAACTATAATCGCATTTATACTCCATGTAACATAAGATGTATTTTCAATTTGTGGTGTAATTTTAAATAAAATAAATATAATTATCGTCTCTATTACTATTAAAAACACTTTCTTTATACTCTCAAAAATATTTCTTTTTAATATATACTTGTTAGTATGATAAATAAATTCAATAGTTCTTATTATCATGGCAACTATAGTTCCAATTGTAACACCAATTATTCCAAATTTAAATACAAGAACAATAGATATAACAATATTACTTATAGCCTCTATCCATGCTCCTATTCTAGTTTCTTTAAAATGCCCAGCAGCTAAAATAATTGAACTATATGGTAATCTTATTGCCCAAATAAATTCGCTAATTACAATTAAATATCCAAATGTATATCGAATATAATTCGCATCATTTATATCTCTAGTATATACAGATACAAATGGTACTATTAATACAATTGCAGATGCAAACACTATTGTGCATACTATAAAATATAATACTTCATATAAATCAAATTTTTCATTTAGATTTTTATATTCATTTTTAGCAATCATATCTCCCCAAGATGCATCAATTCCACTTGAAAAAGCTTCTATAATTTTCCTTATTCCTGCAACTACTAAATAATACACTGAATAAACTGAGACTTCTGTTAAACTACAAAAAAATGTTAAGATAGTTATATCTGTATTACTATGTATAACTGCAGCCACATGTTGGGCTAACCCATCCCATTTTTGTTTTATCTTATAGTTTCCTTCAGCATCTTTTAAATTCATATTATATTTCTTTCTAACATAATAATTTTGCAATAAAGGTCTTAAAACAAATATTATACTGCTTACCAGTTTTATTATTTGAATAGAAACATTTAATTTTGCTAAGATAACAATAGTAATTGTACTTAATATATATGTAAAAACTTGTATTATTGATATTATATAAGTTTTTTGTTCAGCTTGTAAATATAATCTATAGGTCATTCCAAAAAAATATTCTGCAAATGTACTTATAGCTATTATTAAAATTAATGATATAGTATAAACATTACTAAATTCATTTCTTACTAATATAGGATAAATAATTGTTAATGCAATAATATATACTATAAAAATTCCAGCTATTGTTCTGAAAAATTTTTCAGATGCTTTAAGAATATTTTTGATTGTTTTATTATCTTTTTTTGCAATTGGTTGATACAACGTTGCTTTTACAACTGGGCCAAAACCCGATTCTAGTAACGTAATATATGCCAGAAACTGTGTAATTGATGAAATTAAGCCATTGACGCTAGAACCAAAGTTGCTAATAATTATTTGAGGTACAATAAAACCATATATTACAACTACAAATTGCAACATTAAATTAGATATTATATTATATATTGCTTTTTTACTTCTCATTTTCTCCCTCTTTTATTTTTTCTAAATCAATCATTTCTCCTAATTTTTTATCCCATTCTTTTGGTTCAAATTTTTCAAATCCACTTGCTGGAAAAAAAGTCATCTCTCCAAAATATATTTTACTATTTACTTCATAAAAATCTATTCTCACAAATGGAATATTCTTTGATAATTGGCTAGCTAAATATTTCATTTTTTTAAAAGATTGCGGAGGTTTTATATTTTTATCAACTCTGTGATTTCCTTCTATTATATCCATCAAATTCCAATCTTCATCAAACCATGTTTCACACATATTTGAAGATGAAAATCTTTCAGAACACACCAATATTATTTTCGGTTTTCCATTAAAACAAAATAATTTATAATCTTTTAACTCTTCTTCATCTTCATTCTTCATATATTTTTCAATAATAATTCTTGGCTTAACATTTTTATATGGCCATTCTCTCGAATAATTGTATAAATTCTCCTTTAATAATTTTTCTATTTCATTTTCTATATTACTATAATTGATTGTATTTTTATCCTTAATTATGAAAACTCCCCTTGAACCTCCATAATGTGTTACTTTTAATACAAATTGATTCGGAAGGACATCAAAATCTATTTCATTATAACTTTCATAAATGCCATACGTTGGAACAACATATTCACCTCCAATTAAATCAGCAACATATTTTTTGACTTCATATTTATCAACCATCGTTGTGTAAATTTCTTTTCTATCATGCAATTTTAACCATTGTAATTTTTCATTAAATGTAGTTACGTTTTCAAAATTCAAACGTTTTTTCATATGATAAAAATACATTATTTTTAAATAAGTTTTATCTGATAACATATTTAATATTCTTTTTATTTTCTTCATTTATTATCTCCTTTACCAAAACTTTAGACCGCAAAGATCTCCTCTTAAAGCTTCCAAAAACAATATTAAACAACTAAATGCTTGAATTTTGCCTACAACTTTACTATATTGAGGTGTATTTTCATAATTATTTAATAATCTCATTGTAAATGGTAACTGCAAAAACGCTACAAACCATCCTAATCTATAAAACAAATTATATTCTATTGGAATTAGTGCTATATCTATAATAATAATTTTTTTAAAATATTCATCATAGTCACATTTTCCTGATTCCATTGTAATTTTTTTATTCTTTTTATACAAATAGAAACTAAAAGATATATATAATATATTTATTATATATTCCCATATATAAAAATATCCTATATGTTCTAAATATTTTGATATATAACTTTCAGATTTTCTCATTAACCTATCATATATTCCATACTTAACACTTATATAGTAGACAATTAGCAATAATATAACTCCTGTCACTTTATAGAATATTTTATGTTTTGAGCTTCTATTTTTATCTGTAATATTTAGTACGAGCCTTATTATCAAAAGAATTTGTCCTATTGTATGCATTGAAGCAGCTATAACATATAAAGGAAAATTCTTAATAATTTTCTTATCATTTATTTTTTCTTGATATACGCACCAGGCTATAATAGATACCGAAATTCCTGTTCGTATATTTCCAATTATAATATGAAATAAGCCTCTAGACATAAATAATAATAAACCTATTGCTAAATTTTTTTTAGTCACTTTATTCTTTTTGAAATAATCATACGCAATATTAAATAATAATCCATAAACAATTAATGCAGTTATACATGGAAGCCATGATTCATTTCCTAATTTCCCAATAATATAATAATAAATTGGTTCTAAAGGTGTTGATAAACGTTTTTCGTTTATATAGTCTAATAATTCGCTAAATTCCATATTAGAATATCCATTCATTATCGGAGTAAGCCTTGATAAATCAGAACTTTCCATAGGTTTATAACAAAATGCCATTATACCTATAATAATCCAATATGCTATTAATACATATTTTATATCTTTAGTTTTAATTCTAGTTATTAAAATATAAAATATAAAAATAAAACTTGTATATATTGAAACAGAGATCAATCTTTCAAATAAATACATATTATTTATCTCCTTTTAATAGTTTTACATATATTTCGTGACTTTTTTCTGCTATTTTATTCCAATCAAAATTAAAAGACAGTTTCTTGGCATTTTGACCTTTTTCAATTATTTTATCTTTATCTATTAACATATTATTAATGGATAAAGATATACTTTTTGCAGAACATTCAGCTGTCCAACCAGCATTATAGTCTTTTACATAATTTACCATATTTGTACCATTAGTTACTAAACATGGAATGCCATATGATAATGCTTCAATAACTCCCATAGGCATGCCTTCAAACCTTGACGTTAAAACAAAAACATCAGTATTAAGAAGTATTTCTTTTTTTTGTTTTTCATATACAGCTTCATTTATCTTTACCAAATCACTAATATTATTCTCTCTGATTTTTTTTTCAAGAACTTGTACTGTTTCTCCTTGATTAACTCCATACATGTTAAGAACAAAATTTACACTTCTTAAATCTGCTTGTGTATTTGAAATCGCATCTAATAACATATCTAACCCTTTTTGATATATCTCATATCTCCCTATATAAGTTGCATTAATTTTATCTTCTGAAAATTTTTCTTTCTTGTCATTAGGAATATTAATCCCATTCGGAATTATAAAATTATTTTTATTCCATTTTTCTCCAGAATCAACCTTTTCTTGTATTGATAGGAACTGAATTGCAGCAGCATTTCTAGCCATCCTCTTAAAATAAAACTCATTACCAATAATTTTTTTTATTTTTTTTCTTTGCTGGGCTTTTTTAGTTAATTCACTTCTTGGAATAATAATATATGGAATTTTACTTTTCTTTAAATCTGCAATCATTTTACAAAATGGAAAACAATAAAATTCCTCAATAATAGCAATATCTGGTTTATTAAAAGGATACGGTAAATCTTTTAGTCTTTTTTTAGGATAATCATTTAAATTATAGCAATTATTTCTTTCCCACTCTTCTCTTTTTACTTCATTTATATTATACCAAAACACATTATCAATCTGTGATTGAGCTTTTATTTGTGCTGGTACACTATTATTAGGTCCAGCAAACAGATTTCCGGTCAAATTAGATATATATAACACATTCATTTATTTATTCCTTTCGTTTTATTTAACTATATTTATTAATTTTTCGATATTTAACATGTTTCCCCATGTTAAATCTGTTTCTTTTGGATCAAATGGCATCATACATGCACTTGGTGTAAATGTCAATTCTGCAAAATAATACTTAGATTTAGTTACAAAAAAATCAACTCTAACAAATGGAAAACTTTCAGAAAGACTTGTAGCAATATCAACCATTTCGCTATAAAAAGGTGGTATCTCAATATCTTCAATATTTTCATAATCATCTCTTTGCAGTTCCATTTTACTTCCATCCAAATTAAAGAACCCAATCTTTGCTTGTCTATCATGTATAAGATTACTTGATACATAAATAAATTTTGGATTTCCATTAAAACAAAAAAACTTATAATCCATTAAATCTTCATCTATGAACTCCTCACAAATTATCTTATGCTGTTTTATTTTTGAATAATGCAGTTCAATATTAAATGCACCAAAATCTTCTTTTAACCATTTATTTAGTTGTTTAATTGCTTTTCCTTTGTCAAATTCATTTTTATTATTACATATCAAATTATAAGCACAACCATGATTACATTTTAAAACAAACTTTTGGGGTAATTTCTCCCAATTAATTTCTTCAGTTCTATTCCATACTCCTATTAATGGCACTAATATATTTTCATATCCTTTTCCCTTTATATATTCTCTAACAGCATATTTATCTGTACATCTAACTACCAATTCATTATTTGGGAAATAATACAATTTTAGCCATTGTAATTTTTCATTAAAAGTTTTTGGATTTTTCAAGTCTAATTTTTCCTTCAATACAATTTTAAAATACAACTTAGACATAGCTTCATTACTAAAAATTTTATGTGCTATTACTTGACATCGTCTTCTAAGCTTGTACAAAATATTATCTCTTTCCATTTTCTTTTATTCTCCATTTTAATAAATTATATTCTTTATACAATATTTTTTCTTTTTATAAAAACCAAATATTATATTTCTGCATGTATTAAACAAACTATAAATCACATTTTGATGTTCAACCTCTCTATATAATTTATAATGCCATTTTATTAATGATATATAACTATGATTACTTATGCTACCGTTTCTTTTTCTATACATAGCTAACTCTTCATTCAATAAATAGCAATCTACTTTTTTACTAATTTTTAACCACATTGCATAATCATTGTTCTTTTTTATATTTTCTATTTGAATCAAACCAATTTTTTCTGCATCATACATTACTGTTAAACATCCTGGCCAACAATAATTAGCCATTCCTTTTTTAGTTATCCTTTTGGGTCCTGTTATTCTTTTTCCATTTGGTTTACTTTCTTCATCAATTTCAATATAATTTGTATAACTAAAATGATAATTATTATTTTTCATAAATTTAATTTGCTTTTCCAATTTGTCTTTTTCCCATAAATCATCACTGTCTAAAAATGCAATCCATTTTCCTTTTGCCATTTTTAAAGCTTTATTTCTACTAACAGCTGCTCCACTGTTTTTTTTATTTTTCAAATAAAAAATTCTGTCATCTTTAATGCTTTTAACAATCTCATCAGTATTATCACTTGAACAATCATCAACAATTATTAATTCCCAATTGTCATACGTTTGATTAATTACTGAATCTATTGTTTCTTGTATGAATTTTCCTGTATTATATGAAGGCATAATAATTGATACTAGTTCTTCTTTCATTTTATATTTTTTCCTTTTCTAATTTTTGTTTATATTCTTTCTCTGTTATTTTATTTGTCCTCAATAAATAATCACCTAAATCTTCTGCAGTGTCCATACCATCGGTAGCAATATCTTCTTTATTAAATACTTTAATAATAGTTTTTAAAATAATCTTTATGTCTCCAATAAAAGTTATATTATCTATGTACTTTAAATCATAATTCAATTTTTCTTCCCATGTTATATTATTTCTTCCATTTATTTGTGCAAGCCCAGTTAATCCTTGTCTAACCATATGTCTTTTTCTTTGTTCAGTTGTCATGAATAACATGTCCTTTATTAGCTGTGGTCTTGGTCCTACTATTGCCATATCGCCTTTTAAAATATTTATCAATTCAGGCAATTCGTCTAAACTTGTACTTCTTAAAAGTTTTCCAAACTTAGTCAAACGCTCTGAATCTGGCAAAAGATTTCCATTTTCATCTTTTTTATCTGTCATAGTTCTAAATTTATATAATGTAAAAATCTTTTCTTTTTTGCCAGGTCGTTGTTGTTTAAATATTACTGGGCTACCTAGTTTAACTCTAACCAATATTGCTACTATTAATAATACTGGTGATAATACTATAAGTGCCATTAAGCTCAAAACAAAATCCAATATTCTTTTTATATATTTTGCATACATTAAAAAGTTCTCCTTTTATTTCCATAAATTCTTAATAATATTAACTATTTTATCTTGTTCTTCTTTTGTCATTTTTGTATCAGATGGTAAACATACTCCTCTTTCAAATAAATCTTTTGATATTGGTTCATCTGCAACTTTTATAAAATCACATTTTTCAAATACTGGTTGCATATGCATTGGTTTCCATACTGGTCTTGATTCTATATTTTCTCTTTCTAATGCTTCCATTATATCTAGTGGTTTTACTTTTGAGTCTGCTTTTATAGTTATTGCTGTTAGCCAATGGTTTGGTTTTGTATCTACTGGTGTTGGTTGTACTTCTATATCTGTTATATCTTTAAATGCTTCTTTATATCTGTTATATATTTCTGTTTTTTGTTTTATTCTTAAATCTAAAACTTTTAATTGTCCTCTACCAATTCCTGCAACTATATTACTCATTCTATAGTTATATCCTATTTCTTTATGTTCATAGTGACGTGCTTTTTCTCTAGATTGAGTTGCCCAAAATCTTACTTTAGCAATTCTTTCTTCATCTTCTGATACTAGCATTCCTCCACCACTTGTTGTTATTATTTTGTTTCCATTAAATGAATATATTCCATATTTTCCAAATGTACCAGTTTCTTTTCCTTTATATGTTGCACCTAAACTCTCTGCTGCATCTTCTACTAACGGTACTCCATGTTTGTCACAAATTGCTTTTATTTCGTCTATTTTTCCAGGTGTTCCATATAAATATACTACTATTACTGCTTTTGGATGTGGATATTTTTCAAATGCTTTTTCTAATGCTTTTGGATCCATATTCCAAGTTTCTTTTTCACTATCTATAAATACTGGTGTTGCATTTTGATATGTTATTGGATTTGCTGTTGCAGAAAATGTTAAATCTGAACAAAATACAATATCTCCTTGCTTTACATCTAAAGCTTTAAAAGCCATATGTATTGCAGCAGTTCCTGCTGATAATGCTGCTGCATGTTTTGTTCCTACATATTTTGCTAATTCTTCTTCAAATTTATTAACATTTTCTCCCAATGGTGCTATCCAGTTTGTATCAAATGCTTCTTTTACATATTCTCTTTCATAACCCTCATCAGACATATGTGGTGAGGCCAAATATATTTTCTTATTCATTTATATAGCCTTCTCTCTTTATTTATTTTCCAAATTAAATCAACTTAATTTTTGGATTTATTTTCAACTTAATTATTGTATATTTTTAGTTCTTTCTTTCTCTAAATTCCTATAAGTTGGTACAACTTCACTAATAACATCTTTAATTTCATCTTTTTGTTCATTATTTGCATTATCTAGCAAATGTTGTAATTTAGCCAAGTTAGCTTCTAATTTTTCCATATCAATATCGCTTGGTCTTGCCACATGAATTTTATCATGTTTTGTTTCCGTTAGTCCTTCTTCAGCCATTAATAGTTCTTCATATAGTTTTTCTCCAGGTCTTAAACCTGTTACTTTTATTTGTATATCAACATCTGGTTCTAGTCCTGATAATTTTATTAGTTTTACTGCCATATCATAAATTTTTACAGGTTCTCCCATGTCAAGTACAAATATTTCTCCGCCTTTTGCTCCAGACATTGCTTGTAATACAAGTGATACTGCTTCTGGTATTGTCATAAAAAATCTTGTTATTTCTTTGTGTGTTACAGTTACAGGCCCACCTTTTGCTATTTGTTTTTTAAATAGTGGTACTACTGAACCATTGCTTCCTAATACATTTCCAAAACGTACTGCTGCATATTCTGTTTTGCTTACTTTGTTTTTAGCTTGTATTATTAATTCGCAAAGACGTTTTGTTGCTCCCATTATATTAGTTGGGTTTACAGCTTTGTCTGTTGATATTAATATAAATCTTTTTACTCCATATTCATCTGCACATTTTACTGTGTTATATGTTCCAAATACATTGTTTTTTATTGCTTCTAGTGGGCTTGTTTCCATTAATGGCACATGCTTATGTGCTGCAGCATGGAATACCAAGTATGGATGATATTGTTCAAATATTTCGTTTAATCTATGTTTCTCTCTTACACTTGCAACTATCGCATCTATTTTCATATCTGGATAGTTAAATTTCAATTCTTGTTCAATGTCATATAAATTATTTTCATATATGTCTACAATAACTAATTTTGAAGGTTTAAATTTTATAATTTGTCTACAAAGTTCTGAACCTATAGAACCTCCTCCACCTGTTACCAGAACAACTTTATTTTCTATTAATTTACCAATATTTTTATTATCTAATTTTATAGGATCTCTTCCTAATAAATCCTCTATTTGAACATCTCTAAAGCTTTGTATTAATGGCTTATCTTTTATTAATTCTTTAGTTCCTGGTAATATACGAACTTTACATCCAGTTTCTTGACATATTTCTAATATTTTTCTTCTATCATCTGGTGATATATTTGAAATTGTAAAAAATATTACTTCCACATTATTTTCTTTACATATTCTTGGTATATCATATCTAGTTCCTAATATTTTATTTCCAGATATTGCGTAATTTAATTTGTTTTCATTATCATCTATTAATCCTACAACTTTATATGTATCTTTCATACTGTTTTTTATTGTTGTTAATAATACTTTTGTTGCTTCTCCTGCACCTATTACTAATACGTTTTTTCTAGTGTCTTCTCTTTCCCTTCTTGATGTTGTTCCTTCATTTAATATTAATCTTATAAATACTCTATATCCTATTATTGATGTAACAATTATTAATGATGCTATTAAATTTGTTCTTTCATCTAAAATTGGTACTACTGGTATAACATTAAAAAATATCATTATTGTACAAGAAATCAAACATGCTAATACATATATTAAATAATCGTTTCCATTCTCATATCTAGTAATATTTTTATATGTTTTAAATATTTCAAGTATTCCACCATATATAATAATAGCCATTATTATAGTTGTAATAAGTTTTTTGCCTATTTCAGGTTGCAATACTAATTGATTTCCTATTATCACTTGTGCTGCATAGTAGCTTATTGCTATTATAATAATGTCCATAATTCGCAAATAAATATTTCTATGTTTCTTTATAAATTTCATTTTTTAGTCCCCTCATTTTAATACTATAATATTATAGTATTAATATAACTTTTTAGCAAGTATTTTATACTATTTTTTTGTTGCACTTTTATTTTGTGGCAACAATATAATCATCCTAAATATGCCATTATCTATTCTTATATTTAAATCCCCATTATATTTTTCTAGCGTTTTTTCTATAATTTTTATTCCATAGCCATGAGATTTTTTATCCTTTTTAGTTGTTTCAAATTTACCAATTTTATTTTTCTTATAACATTTACAAAAGTTTTCATTTTTTATTATTACATATCCGTTTTTTTCGTATATATATAATTTTATATTTTTATTTTCATTTTTCTTTGCCGCTTCTATACTGTTATCTAATAAATTAGTAAAAATATTACATACATCTATATCTTCCATATTAAGTTCTATAAAATAGTCTATTTTTAATTCTATATTTATATCATATTTTTTAGCTTCTTCTATTTTCACAGATAAAATAATGTTTAATAATTCATTTTCACAATATTTTGTAGATTTTATATCATCTAATTCTTTTTCAACTTCTATTAGCATTTTTATTGCATTAATATTATTTTGTTTAAATGCTACATATGCTATTTGCAATTGATTATATATATCATGTTTTATAATAGATATTTCTTCATTATTTCTTTTTATTAATTCATAATATTTATCTAAAAATTCTTTTTTATTTTCTGAAAATATTAATTCTTGTTCTTTTTGTTTTAATTTCTTATCTCTTTTTATATTTTTATATAAACATCCAATATTAGCAAATATCAGTATTGCTAGTACAAACTTCATATGTCATCACCTAAATACTTTATAAATATTTCTTTAGTGTTTCTATATTTGGTTTGGCTAACAGGTACTCTTTCTCCGAGTATGCAAAACAAATTCATGTGTATTTAATTCTCTTACATGTTCTAAGTTTACTATATAACTTTGGTGGCATCTAACAAAATTACTAGGTAACATTTCTTCTATTTCATCCAATTTTCCATATATACGCCTTTTTAAATCTTCTTCATAAATTATAACTACTCTTTTATTGCTTTCTATATATTTTATCTTTTCTACCTCGATATTGAATATTTTTCCTTTTATGTTAAATGTCTTGATACTTTTGTTTTGTTTTTCTTCTTGCAATGCTCTTTCTAAGGATTTTTTAATTTGTTCTTTTTTTATTGGTTTTAATAATAAATATGTTGGTTTGGTTTTAAAGATTGCTTCCGAGTATTGACTATATGCCGTCATATATATTATCTTTATTTTAGGATTTTCTTGCTGTATCTTTTGGGCTATTTCTATACCATTTAATGAGTCTATTTTTATGTCTATATATATTGCATTTATTTTTTGAAGCATTCCCTTTTTGCAATCTATTTTAAATTCTTCTAATTTAGTATATTTATATATTTTTGCATTAACATCTAAATTTTCTTCTAACAATTCTCCTACATAGTCTACTATTATTTTTTCATCATCAAAAACTGCTATTCCTAACATAAAAAACACCCCTTCTATGTCATTATATATAATAATAACATATATAAGGAGTGCCATATTTTCTAATTATTACATTTTAAAGTTTAATTGTTACATTTTGTCGTTTTTGCTGTTATTTTAGAATTATTTGTTATAATTTTATACATTTTAAATATACAAATTACGAGTATTATTCCGGTTACTACTCCAGACGTGTCAATCAAAACATCTGTTAGCATTGGGCCTCTACCTGGTACAAATGCTTGATGTATTTCATCTGAAGATGCGTATATTATTCCTATTATTAAACTTATTGAAAATCTATCAAATTCTTTTATATCATATGTTTTGCATAATAACATTAGTAATAATCCTACTACTGTATATATGGAAAAATGAGCTATTTTTCGAATAATATGTTCTATTTTATAAAGTATTTCTTCTTTAGCTTTATCATCTTTTTCTTGTATACTTTTTATATTAGCTGTTATTATATTTGTTATTTTTCTACTTATTCCAGATGATTGTGTACTATTTTGGCTAGAAAATCCAAATATAATATAAAATGTACATAATAACAAAGTTATTAATATTGTTCTTATAATGTTTAATTTCATTTTAATTTACCTTTTCTAATTTTTAGCCTTTAACTTAATTTATATTATAAGTTAAAGGCTTTATTTTACTAAATATTTTATTTACTATATCCTGTTTTTTGTATTATTTGATTACTTATATCTTTTACTGTTTCTGATGGTGTATAATCTGCTTCATCAAACGCTTCTTGGTGTAATCTTTTTACATTATTTTCTAATGTTACAGGTATTCCATACCATCTATCTAAAGTGATTCCTTTTGTTTCATATGGCCAACCTATACTATCTGTTATTTTATAACTTGCTATACTTGGCATCATACTAAATATGTCTGCTGATGTTATATTTGTATATACTTTTGGTAGTATTGTGTCTACAAAACCATTTAATTGACTAATATTTAGAGTCTTTACTTTATTAGCAACTGCTGTTAACACATCTCTCATTCTTTCTGTTCTTTTATAATCTCCTCCACTTGCATATCTAATTCTTGAATATGCTAAAGCTTGTTCTCCTGTTAATGTATATGTTCCTGGTTTTGTTATTCCTGATATATGCCCAACTTCTTCTGATGTTATTGGCATACTTATTCCACCAATATAGTCAACTGTTTCTTTTACTACATCAAAATTAACTGTTGCAAATTCTTTGATATTTAAGTCCAAATTTGTATTTAATGTTTTTATTGCAAGTGGTGCTTCACCATATGAATATGCATGTGTTATTTTATCAAGTCCATGACCTTCTATTTGAACATAAGTGTCTCTATATACAGAAATTAATTTTACTTCTTTTGTTTTATTATTTATACTTGCAATTATTATACAGTCACTTCTATTTCCTTTGTCATAACTATCATCTCTTGAATCTACACCAAATATAGCTATATTTCTATATTCTGCAAGTTGTTGTTCTGCTTGTGCTGATACATTTAAATCATCTTCATTTAAATCAACTTGTTGCATTTTTGACAATTTACTATGTACAAAAGCAAATGTTCCTCCTACTATAATTGCTAATATAATTAATAATACTAATACTATTATTCCAAAAGTTTTTAAGCCTTTTTTATTTTTCTTTTCTTCATTATGTCTTGACATGATTTTTCTCCTTTACATTTTATTTGGCATTTGCATTCCTAGTAATTCTACACCATTTTTTAATACTTGATTTACTGCATATGTTAAATACACTCTTGCATTTTGTATATCTTTGTCTTCTACTATTATTTTGTTTTCATTGTAAAAACTACTAAATGCTTTTGCTAAATCAATTAAATATCTTGATAATATTGATGGTTCTTCTTTTCTTGTTACTTGTACTAATATATCTTGGAAATTATAAATCAATTTTATAATTGTTTGTGAATATATATCATTTAATACGTCTAACTTAATATCTTTTAGTTCTGGTAATTTTCCTGCTTTTTCTAAGACGCTTTTTGTACGTACATATGTATATTGTATATATGGTCCTGTTTCACCTTGGAAGTTTAGGATTTTATCCCATTCAAATATTTCATCTTTTACTCTACTATTTGATAAATCATTAAATATAACTGCTCCAACTCCAACTTTTTTAGCTGTTTCTTTTTTATCTTCTAAGTCTGGATTTTTTTCTTCTATTATTTTTTCAGCTCTTTCTATTGCCTCATTAAGTAATTCTTCTAGTTTTATTATATTGCCTTCTCTTGTTGACATCTTTCCTGTTGGTAATTGCACCATTCCAAATGGTACATGGATTAATCCTTTTAAATATTTTTCATCTAAATCTAAATATTTAGCTACTGTAAATACTTGCTTAAAATGTAAAGCTTGTTCATAAGAAGTTAGATATAATACTTTATCAAAATCATATGTTCTTGCTCTATATAAAATTGCTGCTAGGTCTCTTGTTGCATATGTAGTAGAACCATTTGATTTTTCTATTATACAAGGTGTATTTATTCCTTCATCTTCTAAATCAATTATTTTTGCACCTTGTGATTCAACTAGTTTTCCTGATTTTTCTAATTTTTCTATTACTTCTGGCATTTTATCTGAGTAAAAAGATTCCCCATTCCATGAATCAAATTTACTTCCTAATAAATCATATACTCTTTGGAATTCTTTTAAACTTAAATCTTTAAATCTTTGCCATAATTCAACACAATATTGGTCTCCATCTTCTAGTTTTTTGAAGTTATCTCTACAAGCATTTAATATGTTTTCATCTTCTTTACATGCTTGATTTATTCTTACATAAATTTTTGTTAATTCATTAATAGGATCTTTATCTATGTCATATTCATTTCCCCACAATTTGTAACCTTCTATTAATTTTCCAAATTGTGTTCCATAATCTCCTAAATGGTTTACTCCAGTAACATTATATCCTAAATATTTATAAATATTATATAATGCTCCACCTATTACTGTTGAACGCAAATGTCCTATATGGAATGGTTTTGCTATATTTGGTGATGAATAATCTACTACTATATTTTTTCCATTTCCTATATTAGTTTTTCCATATTTTTCTGTTTTTGATATTTCTTTTAATACTTCTTTGGTTATTGTTTCTTTATTTATATAGAAATTTAAATATCCTCCAACAACTTGTACATCTTCTATTATGCTGGTGTCTAATTCAATTTTTTCTTTTATCTCATTTGCTATAATTGGTGGAGCTTTTTTCAATTCTTTTGCTAGTCTAAAACATGGAAATGCATAATCTCCATTTTTATTATCAATTGGTTTTTCTATATATGTTTCTATTTCTTCTTTTTCTATGTTTACTGTTTTTGATATTTCTTCTGCTATTTTCTTTTTAAAATCTATCATTAAAACTCCTCCTATTTATATACTTTTGTCATCAATTAACTATACATAATAATACTATATTTTAATATTAAAGTCAATTAATGTAAAAACATTATAAAAAGAAGGAATATTATTTTTTCCTTCTTATATTTACTATTTTTATTCTTGACTACCTTTTACTATATAATTCCAAGAATCTTTGCACATGTCGTCTAATGTTTTAGTTGCTTCCCAACCAAGTTCTTCTTTAGCTTTTTTAGGATCTGCATAACATGTTGCAATATCTCCTTCTCTTCTTGGTGCTATTTTATATGGTACATTTTTTCCTGTTGCTTTTTCAAATGCTTTTACCATATCTAAAACACTATATCCTGTTCCTGTTCCTAAATTATAAATAAATAATCCTTCATTTTCTTTATCCAATTTTTCTAATGCTTTTACATGTCCTTTTGCTAAGTCTACTACATGGATATAATCTCTTACACCTGTTCCATCTGGTGTATCATAATCATTTCCAAATACTGATAATTCTTTTAATGTTCCTGCTGCTACTCTTGCAACATATGGCATTAAATTATTTGGTATTCCTTGTGGTTCTTCTCCAATTAGCCCACTTTCATGTGCTCCTACTGGATTAAAGTATCTTAATATACATATATCCCAAGTATTGTCTGATCTGTAAATATCTTTTAATATTTGTTCTATAAATAATTTTGTAGTTCCATATGGGTTAGTTGTTCCACCTGTTTTGCAGTCTTCTGTAAGTGGTATTCTTTCTGGTTCTCCATATACTGTTGCAGATGAACTAAATATAAATTTTTTGCATCCATATTTTCTCATTGTATCTAATAATACTAATGCTCCTGAAATATTGTTTTCGTAATATTCTATAGGTTTTTGCACTGATTCCCCAACTGCTTTATATCCAGCAAAGTTTAATACTGCTTCTATATTATTTTCTTTAAATACTTTTTCTAATTTTTCTCTATCTAAATAATCTATTTCATAAAATTTGAAGTCTTTTCCTGTTATTTCTTTTATTTTTTCTAAAACTTCTGGTTTACTATTAGAAAAATTATCTAATATTACAATTTCCTTTCCTGCATTTAATAGTTCTACTGCAGTGTGGCTTCCTATATAGCCTGCACCTCCTGGTAATAAAATTGCCATGATATCATCATCTTCCTTTCGTATGACATTCTATTAGTTTAATATGTTTTTCTTTGTAATTTCCAACTATATGCAAATATATTAAACTAAAGAAATCAATTACTACATTATTTTTTTTCAACTGTTTGACCTTGTTTAGTATCTTTAACTATATATCCTTTTTGTGCAATCAAGTCTCTTAATTCATCTGATTTTGCCCAATCTTTATTTTCTCTAGCAATTTTTCTTTGTTCTAAAAGTTCTTTAATTTCTTGTGGTATTTCTACACTTTTTTCTTGATTTTTTTCATCTATTTTTAATCCTAGAACTGTATCAAATTTTGCTAATAATTTTGCTACTTCTATATTTTTCTTTTCAAATTTAGCTAATTCCCATACATAGCTCATTGCTAATGGCATATTTAAATCGTCATTTATTGCTTTGTGGAAATTGTCTTCAATTTGAGCTAATTGTTTTTTATCTTCCTCTGTTAATTCATCTTTTCCTTCTAAGTTAGTTTGATAACTATTGCGTAAACGTATTAATGATTTTTCTGCTGATTCTATTCCTTCCCATGTAAAGTTTAGCTTGTTTCTATAATGGCTTGAATAGCAGAATAATCTATACGCTAATGGTTCATAGCCTTTTTCTATTATATCTTTTACTAGATATACATTTCCTAGGCTTTTTGACATTTTCCCACCATTTATTAATAGATATTCTCCATGCATCCAATATCTAGCAGGTATTTTTCCACAAGCTCCTTTACTTTGTGCAATTTCATTTTCATGGTGTGTTGGAATTAAATCAATTCCTCCTGTATGTATATCAAATTGTTCTCCTAAATATTTTCTTCCCATTGCTGAACATTCTATATGCCAACCTGGGTAACTTGGTCCCCAAGGGCTATTCCATTTCATCAAATGATTTTCTGGTGCTTTTATCCAAAGTGCAAAATCATATGGGTTTCTTTTTTCTGGGTCTATATCAACTCTTGCTCCTGCTTTTTGCTCATTTATGTCCAAATTAGATAATATTGGATATTTATCTAATTTGGATATATCAAAATATATTGCTGTTGATGTTTCATATGCATATCCATTTTCCATTAATTTCTCAACATATTCTAACATTTCTTTAATATGTTCAGTGGCTTTACATACAATTTCTGGTGTTTCCACATTTAATGATTTTAAATCTTCAAAAAATAATTTTGTATAATGTTCTGCTATTTCAAGTGGCGTTTTATGTTCTTCTCTTGCTGATTTTAACATTTTGTCTTCACCCTCGTCTCCATCTGAGACAAGGTGGCCGACATCTGTAATATTCATTACATGTTTTATTTTATATCCATTGTATCTAAGCATTCTTCTTAATACATCTTGAAATATATTTGTTCTCATATTTCCAATAGTTGCATTTTTGTATACTGTTGGTCCACATGAATACATTCTTATTTCTTGTGAATCTAATGGTTCAAAAAGTTCTTTTTTTCTTGTTAATGTATTGTAAAAATATATATCCATATTTTTGTATGATAGTTTAATAACTTAAATTACCATATACTCCTTTCCGTTTTTATTCTGTTGGTTCATCTGGTTCTGTTGGTATGGTTGTATTCCCTCCTCCAGATGTGTTATTTCCTGTTCCCGGTTTTGTTGTTTCTGTCGTATTAGTTGTATTTGATGAATTGCTTGTATTAGTTGTATTTGTTTTTGGCTCTTCTTTTGGTTTTTCTACTTCTTTAGCTTTAGTATGTATATCACATATATCAGTTATTTTTTCTCCTGTTGAAGTTGATTTACCATTTAAAGGTGTCCATAATTTTAATTGTTCTTTTGGTATTGCAGAACCATAATAATTTGTTTTTACAGTTGTATATTGTGCGCAATATCGTGTTGCTACTTTTCCAGATTCAGAACATATTTGTTGACTTCCATGTCCTTGACATTTTTCTGGTAAATTGTTTTGTGCAAATATCTCTTCATATGTATCTTTACAACTTGATGTTGCTAAACATCCTGTTGTTCTACATACTGTTTCTTTTACTATACCACTTGGTTGTTCAAATGTTTTTCCTTCTAGTGTTTTATGAATATCTGTCATTACCGCATCCCAAATTTGTCCTGCTGGGTTTTGGCCAAATCCTGTTACTTCTTCATTTTGGTCATATCCAAACCATGTTGCTGCTGCATAATATGGTGTAAACCCGCAAAGCCATCTATCGCAACTGTTGTCTGTTGTACCAGTTTTTGCTGCTACATCCATACCTTTTATAGCACAATATGTAGCTGTACCATTTGATGCTGTTACTGGTTCTTTATTTATTGATTTTGCTAAATATGCTGTTTGTTCTGAAAATACTCTTTTTTCTTCTTGATTTGGTGTCATTACAACTTTTCCACTTGCATCTACTACTTGTGTATAGAATGTTGGTGTAATATAAACTCCATCATTTGCAATTGTTCCATAAGCTGCTGCCATTTCTAATGGGCTTGCTCCATGTGTCATACCACCAATTGCTAACGCTAAAACTTCATCATTACTATCTAGTGATGAAAATCCCATCTTCTTTAAGTATTCTAATGATTTTTTAGGTGTTAGTTCTTTCATTATTTTTAATGCTGGTATGTTTCTTGATAATGCTATAAATTCCCTTATATTCATTGTTGAATTTTTATATTTATTTCCATCATTTTTAGGTGTGTAATTTCCAAAATCGGTCTTTTCATCTATATATACTGTTGCTGGTGTTATAATTTTTTCTTCTAATGCTGGTGCTACATCTGCTATCATTTTTATTGATGAACCTGTTTGTTTTTTCATTTGAGTTGCTCTATTCCATCCAGCTCCTTGTTTTTCGCCAAGTCCTCCTGCTATTGCAACTACATTTCCTGTTTTATAGTCAATAATTGCCATTCCTGATTCTGTATGGTCATTTAGTTTATTTCCATTTGCATCTTTCGCTTTTCCGGCTTTTATATATTTTTCTTTTTGATATTCTTCTTCTACTCTTGCTTGAATTGTTGAATCTACTGTAGAATATATCGTAAGTCCACTACCATAGACATAATTTTCAGCTAATTGTCTTGAGATTCCTTTTTCATCCATAACTTGTTTTATTACTTGATCAACAACTGCATCTGTATGGTAAGAATAATTTGATGATGAAGATATTGTTCCCTTATTAAAGTTTAATCCGTTTTCAGCTTCAGTTACTGCTGAATTGTATTCTTCTTCATTTATATATCTTAAGTCTTTCATTTTTTTCAAAACAGTTTTTGTTTTATTTTTTATTTTTTCAGAATTGTCTTTAGAACTATCAAATGGATTATATGACATTGGTGAACTGTTAATACCTGCCATATATGCACATTCTGCCAAGCTTAAATCTTTTGCACTTTTATTAAAATAATATTCCGCTCCTAATTCAACTCCATGTATATTTCCTTCTCCACCTACAAATAAGATGTTTAAATACAATTCTAGAATTTGATCTTTGGATATCATTCTTTCTACTTGATATGCTTTTGCCCATTCTTTTATTTTTCTGGCTATTCCTGCTAATCCTTTAGTATCATTATCTTCTGTTATATTTTTAACTAACTGTTGAGTTATTGTACTTCCACCATAACTTGAATTTCCTTTAAGCACTGTATTTATAATAGCTCCTGTTGTTCTTTTAAAATCGACTCCATGATGTTTGTAAAATCTTTCATCTTCTATCGCTACATATGCTTTAGGTAAATATTCTGACATATCTTCTAATTTTACAATTTTTCTCTTTTCGTCTCCACTCAAGTTTGCTATAACCGCTCCATTAGCATCTACAACAACTGAATTTGATGCTCCAATTTTTAGTTCTTCTTTAGTTATTTCAAAGTCATCTCCAAATAATCCAAAAAATATTCCTGCAACTATTCCGGCACCAATTACACATAATAATAGGAATATTACTATAGCTATTTTTAAAGCCATCTTTAATTTTTCATGATTTTGGGTATTTTTCTTTTTGCCATTTACTTTTCTTCTTTTTTTATTATTTGTATTAACTTTTCTTGTCTCTTCTGTTGTGTCACTATTTCTTGGTCTACCTGAGGACTTTCGTCTTGTTTGTGGTGTTTTATATCTTTTAGTTCTATCTTGTTCATTACTTCTTCTACTACTATTGTTTGGCATTTCTTTACCTCCTTGCCAATTATAAATTTGACAAATACATTATATTATATTTTATAAAAAAAGGAAAGCTTTTATAGAAATTTTTAAGATTTAGTTTATCGAACATTTTGCAATATAGAATTTGAATGCAATGACGAATGCGAATGGAGAAATCTTAGAAATTCTTATGTAATTTTATGGAAAGAGTTCATTTTTAATGGAAGGGTGCCATAAAATAAGTTAGAATTTCTTAGAGATTGTAATAAGCAGAGGAATGTAATAAAAATTCTATATTGCAAAATATTCGATAAATTAAAATATAATTAGTATATAGTTTTGTTTCCTTTTAAGTAATCTATTTGCACCTTGTCTCTTGCCAATTTTCTTTTTATATATTCAAATGGTTGATTTTGATAAATTTGTGATTCATAAATATCTTTTTGTTCATATAAACTGTATTTATCATAATCAAATTCATCCACATTCAAATATTTAATTTCATAATCATTTATACAAATGCCATTAAATCTCTTTTTATTAATTTTTATATCTTCTTTTTCACTTACAATTATTGCTTTTTCTGGTATATTATACTGGTTTATTTGTTCTGTATTAAAATCAATATTTAATATAATCTTGCTTCTTATCAAAGACTTTTTCTTGTTATTTGATATATTTATTATAATTCCTTCTTTTTCTAAGATATTAGATATTTTTTCAAATTTCCCAATATTATTTGTTACTATATTTACTGATTTATATTCTTGAACTATTTTTTGTAAATGTTCGAAAATATAGTCTGAAGTTAAATGGTTTATCAATATTGAAATTACGATATCTTCTTTTTTAAATTTTTCTTTTTTTACTATATACTCTAAAATTTCATATGTTAATACACTATATAACCATTTACCTTTTATTACTTCTATATTTGTTTTTTTTAATTCTTCCATAAACTCTTTTTTACTTTTTAATTTTTTACTTACACATACTTTTTTACAGCCTGTTTTGTCTAATATTTTTTTTATTTTGTTAACTAATATTTTTATTTTTTCTTTTTTTATATTTTCATCAACATTATTTATTGGTAAAATTATTTTATCTTCATACAATTCTATTACATTAAAAATTTTATTCCAAAATTTAGGCTTGTCACATTCTTGAATATAATACAAAAAAATCACCTCATATACTTTTTCTAAAATATATGAAGGTGATTTTTAAATTATAACATCTCTTTTTAATAAATTTTCTTTAATTATTCCTGTACCAATAAATTTATTTTCACAATAAATTCTATATACTCCATTAGGGAATTTTTGAGTCAGTTTTACTCCATTTAAAAATAGTTCTAATTTTCTATAGTTTAATTCTATTTTATCACTATTTTTAAATATTTCTTCTATTGGTATAATATGTGTTTCTATATTGTCATTTTCTAGATTATCTATTGATATAGAATCTTCTAACATAAATTTCCCAACTTTTAATCTTTCCAAACTTGCCATATATCCAATTGTTCCTAGTTTTTTGGCTATGTCTTCACATAAACTTCTTATATATGTTCCTTTTGAGCAATGAACTTTATATTCTATTTTTTTATTTTGTTTGTCCACATTTAATAATTCTATTTCATAAATTTCTATTTCTCTTTTAGGAACTTCTATATTTTGTCCTTTTCTTGCATATTCATATAGTTTTTTTCCATTAACTTTTATTGCGGAATAAATTGGTGGTGTTTGTATTTGTTTGCCTAAAAATTCTTTTAATTTTTCTGTAATATATTTAAAATCTAAAGCATTATCTCCAACTTCTTGTTCTTCTATTATTTCTCCCTCTTTGTCAGATGTAGTTGTTCTTTTACCTAATTGAATTGTTGCTTTATATATTTTATCATGTTCTATTAAATATTTTGAACATAATGTTCCTTTTCCAATTAGCAAAGGTAGAACTCCTGTTGCCATTGGGTCTAATGTTCCAGTATGTCCTACCTTTTGATTTGTTATTTTTTTTACTTTATAAACCACATCATGTGAAGTACAATTTTGTGGTTTATTTACTATTAGTATTCCATCCATTTCTATCCTCCCTTGATTTTCAAAGAAATGATTTTGGGGACGGAGCAAAAAATCATCTAGTTCTATAAATTTATTTTACTGAAAATCATTTATTAAAAATGTTATTCAATTAGATGATTTTTTGCTCCGTCCCCAAAATCATTTCAAGTATTTTTTTGTTTCGTTTACTAATTTAGTTTTTACTTGTTCTGTGGTTCCTTGTATTTTAGCCCCTGCAGCTCTTGGATGACCTCCGCCGCCAAACATTAAACATACATCAGATACATTTACATATTCTCCAGATCTCATAGATACTTTATACATTTTTTCGTCTTCATCATCTTGTCTTATAAATATTGAAACTTCAACACCTTCAATGCTTCTACCTATATTAACTAATCCTTCATGGTCTCCTTCTTCTGCATTTACATCTTCTAGGTCTTGTTTTGTAATATATGAAAATGCTATTTTTCCATCTTCTAATAATTCTAATCTATCTGATACTCTTTTTAATAATTCAAAATTAGCTTTTGTCTTTGTTTGTAATGTTCTTTTACAAATATCTGGTATATCTACACCTTTTCTTAGTAACTCTGCAGCATATTCAAATGTATCTGCTGTTGTAGAAGGGTATTGTAAACCTCCTGTATCTGTAATTATCCCTGTCATTAAACATGTTCCATTTTTTGAATCTACTTCTATGTCGTAATATGACAACATACTTAAGATTATTTCTGCACAAGCTGGTGCAACAGGATTAACATAATTTATATCTCCATACATGTTGTTACTTCCATGATGATCTATTACTATTGTTTTTTTAGCATTGTCAAAATATTCTCTATTGTCTAATCTTTTAATTGTTGCACAATCTAAGCTTATTGCTAAATCATAATTTTTGATATTACTTTCTGTTTTTATTTCATTACTTGCTGGTAAAAAATCAAATGTTCTAGCATGTTTAGTCATTATTAAATCTGATTTTTTCCCTATTTTTTCTAAACTTAGTTTTAAACCTAATGAACTTCCTATAGCATCTCCATCTGGTGCTTCATGTGTTAATATAACTATTTTTTCAGCTTTTTGTATTTCTTTTAAAATTACATCTAATGTCATATTAGTTCTCCTCTTCTTTTTTAGGTAAAATTTCTTTTAAGATGCTATCAATCTTAGCACCATATTCTAAAGAATCATCTAATTCAAATACAAGTTCTGGTGTATTACGTAAATTTACTTTTTTAGCTAATTCACTACGTAAAAATCCTGCTGATTTTTTTAGAGCTGCTAAAGTTTGTTTATTATCTTTAGCATTTAAAATACTTATATACACTTTAGCATATTTTAAGTCATTTGTAACTTTTACTTTAGTTACACTAATCATTCCAGTTGCATTTGGATTTTTTAATTTAAAACTAATTATATTACTTAATTCTTTTCTATATTCTTCATTTATTCTTTCTAATCTACTTTGACTTTCTGGCATCTTTCTCACTCTCCTTTACATTTATGGCAATAAATCTCTTTTATAAAAAGCAACTACAAGTTAGTTGGAAAAGAATTAAATTTTGGCAAGGAAAATTTCATTTAAAAGGCAAAGGCGCATACGTTTGTATGTAACTGCGTTTTAAATGAAATTTGACGTAGCCCAAAATTGTAATTATTTTCTAACGTACAATTATCTTTTTATTTCTTCCATAATATACACTTCTATCATATCGCCCTCTTTGATGTCATTATAGTTTTCAATTTGCATTCCACACTCAAAACCTTTTCCAACTTCTTTAACATCATCTTTAAATCTTTTTAATGTTGATAAATGTCCTTCATGTATTACTATGTTATCACGAATTACCCTTACTCCTGCATTTCTTTCAACTTTTCCAGAAAGTACATAAGCTCCTGCAATTGTTCCAACATTAGATATTCTAAATGTTTGTCTTACTTCTACATTACCAATAACTTTTTCTTCGTATTTTGGTTCTAGCATTCCTTTCATCGCAGCTTCAACATCTTCAATTGCTTGATATATTACAGAATATTGTTTTATTTCAACTTCGTCTTTTTCAGCTATTTCTTTTGCTGTACTATCTGGTCTTACATTAAATGCAATTATTATAGCATTTGAAACCTTTGCAAGTGTAACATCTGATTGATTTACAGCTCCTGCTGCAGCATGAATTACTTTTACTCTTACTTCTTCGTTTTCTAGTTTTTCTAATGCTTGTTTTACAGCTTCTACAGATCCTTGAACATCTGCTTTAACAATTAGATTTAATACTTTTAATTTTCCTTCTTCCATTTGGCTGAATAAGTTATCTAATGTTATTTTTGTTCCTTGATTTATAGCTTTTTCTCTTGCTTGATTTTTTCTCTTTTCTATTAAATGTTTTGCAACTTTTTCATTTTTAACTTCATAGAATGTTTCACCAGCTTCTGGTACTTCTGTTAATCCCATTATTTCTACTGGTGTAGATGGTCCAGCAGTTTTAACTTTTCTACCTTTGTCATCTTTCATCGCTCTAATTCTACCAATAGATGAACCTACAACAATTGTATCTCCTACATCTAAAGTTCCTCGTTGTACTAATACAGTTGCAATTGCACCTTTTGATTTATCAAGTCTAGCTTCAATAACAGCACCTTTTGATTGTTTATCTGGATTAGCTTTTAGTTCTAATACATCAGCTTCTAATAATACCATTTCTAATAATTGGTCTATATTTTTTCCTGTTTTAGCTGATATTGGAACAAATATTGTATCTCCACCCCATTCTTCTGGAACTAATTCATATTTCATTAATTCTTGTTTCACTTTGTCTGGGTTAGCATCTGGTAAATCGATTTTATTTATTGCTACAATTATTGGTATACCTGCAGATTTTGCGTGGTTTATAGCTTCAACTGTTTGAGGCATAACTCCATCATTTGCAGCTACTACTAGAATTGCTATATCTGTAATTTGAGCACCTCTAGCACGCATTGCTGTAAATGCTTCGTGTCCTGGTGTATCTAAAAATGTTATTAATCTATCATTTATTTTTACTTGATATGCACCTATTGCTTGTGTAATTCCACCCGCTTCTCCTTCAATTACATTTGTTTTTCTTATTGCGTCAAGTAATGAAGTTTTACCATGATCTACGTGTCCCATTACTACTATTACTGGTGGTCTTGGTTGTAAATCTTCTTCTCTATCTTCTGTTTCATCAAATAATATGTCTTCATCAGTTACTACTGTTTTCTTTTTAGCTGTAATTCCAAATTCTTGTGCTACTAAATAAGCTGTATCATAATCTATTTCTTGGTTTATTGTAGCCATAATTCCATATCCTAATAGTTTTTTAATTACATCTGCTGTTGTTTTTTTCATTTCAGCAGCTAAATCTTTTACAGTAATATTTTCTGGAATTTCAATTTCTGTTAGTTTAAATATTTTTTGTTTGTTTCTATCTTGATCATTTTGATTTTTTCTTTTTTTACCACGTCTTCCACGTTCTGTTGTTAAATCGTAATAATCTAACATTCCACCATCTTGGTCGTCAAACATATTTGATAATTTATTTGTTTGTCTTAACGATTTTAATTTTCCTTCATCAAAATCTCTGTTATTATTATTTCTTCTATTTCTATTTTTCTTATTGTTTTTATTTTCTTCAAAACGATTATTTGCTTTTTGTTTATCTATTTCTTTATTATATTCTCTAACAGGCTCTTTTTCTATATTTTCTACTGCTATTATGTTTTTAATATTTTTTTCTATTCCTTTTGCATCTAATGGTCGTTTATTATTATTGTTAAACCTGTTATTATTATTACTGTTATTATTTTGACGATAATCATTTCTTCCATTTCTATTATTATATCTATTGTTATCTCTATTGTCTCTGTTGTCTCTATTATATCCTTCTCTATTATCATTTCTACGATAATTTGAATTTTGATTATTATTTCTTTGTTGTCTATTATCCCTGTTATCTCTATTTCTAAAATTATTATTTCTATCTCTGTTAAATTCTCTATTTTCTTGTTTACGTGGTTCTGTAGAATTTACAACTGTTTCCTTTACTACTTGAGTCTTTGCTTTGTCTGTTCTTCCTACTTTTTCTGTATTTTGATTTTTCTCAATTTTTTCCACTTTTTCAGTCTTTACAGCCATTTCTTTTTTTTCTACTACTTCATTTTTTTCTTCTTTAACATTTTTTACTTCTTCTTGTTTTTTCTCTTCTTTTTTTGGTGCTAAACCAAATAATTCACTTACAGTCATTGGTTTATTTGGTTTGTTTCTATAAACAATATTATAGTCTTTATTTTGTTTTCTTTCTACAAATCCCACATTATTCTTTTTTGATTGTTTTGGTGTATCTTCTTTTTTCTTTGTTTGTTCATCTTCTTTTGATATGATTACTTCTCTTCTAATAATAACAGGTGCTTTTTCTTCTTTTTTATTTTCCATTTTTCTTTTATTTTCTTTTCCCTTTTCTTGTTTTTCTATTTCTTGTTTTACTTCTTTTTTATTTAAATTACTTTCTAATTTTCCAGCTTCTTCTTCTGTTATAGCACTTAAATGACTTTTTACATCTATATTTAGTTTTTTTGCCATTTCTATGACATCTTTACTGGCTAAGTTTAATTTCTTTGCTATTTCATATATTTTTATCTTACCCAATAACTTCACCCCCATTATTTATTCTCTCTATTTCTTTAGATAAATTTATATCTTCTATTCCTAATATAGCTTTATTATTTTTACCAATTGCTTTACTTAATTCTTCTATACTTCCATTTATTATAATTGGTATATTATATTGTACTGCCAATTTATTAAATTTATCTTTTGTCCTTTCAGAAGCATCTTCTGCTATGATAAACAACTTTACTTTTCCCTTTTTAGATTGAGTTTCTACACTATCTGCTCCAAATGATACTTTTCTTGCTCGTGCAGATAAACCTATTAATCCTAATATTTTCTTATTTGTCAAGTATTACACCTCTTAATTTTTCATATATTTCATTTGATATTTTTATATCAAATACTTTTTCTAATCTTTTTGTTTTTATTAGCTTTTCTAGACATTGAATATCATCACATATGTATGCTCCTCTACCTGGCATTTTACCAGTTCTGTCAATATTTATTTCATTATCTTTATTTTTTACAATTCTAATAAATTCTTTTTTAGCTTTTTTTTCATTACATCCCATACAGGTTCTTTCAGGTTGCTTTTTCATTTTGCTACCTCCTTTATTGTATGTCCTAAAATATATATTTATTCTGTTTCTTCGCTTTCGTGTTCTGCTACATCTTCTGATTCTTCTTGAACTTTCGATAATAATTCTCTAAATTGTGTTTCAGATTTTATATCTATTTTCCAATCTGTTAGTCTTGCTGCTAATCTTGCATTTTGTCCTGATTTACCAATTGCTAATGATAATTGGTCATCTGGAACAATTACTTGTGCAAATTTGTTTTCTGGCTTTATATCTACCGCAAGAATTTGTGCAGGTAATAAACTTGCTGCTATATATATTGAAGGATCTTCATTCCATTCTATTACATCTATTTTTTCTCCATTTAATTCATTTATCACATTTTGAATTCTTACACCTTTTTGTCCAACACAAGAACCTACTGGGTCTATATTAGGATCTGGTGAATATACAGCAACTTTACTTCTATATCCAGGATCTCTTGAAACACTTTTTATTTCAATTACACCTTCATAAATTTCTGGTATTTCAAATTCTAATAATTTTCTTACAAAATCAGGATGACTTCTTGATACTATAACTTGAGGAGCTCCTTTTAATCCTTTTTCAACTTTTAGTACATATCCTTTTATTTTGTCATTTACTTTGTAGTGTTCAGTTGGTATTTGTTCTTTTTTAGGCATTACACCTTCTAGTTTTCCTAAATCCATTACAACAATATTTCCATCAGCTTTTTGAACTAAACCTGAAACAATTTCACCTTTTCTTTCATCAAATTCATTATATACAATTTCTCTTTCTGCTTCTCTTAGTTTTTGAATAATTACTTGTTTTGCAGTTTGAGCAGCAATTCTCCCAAAATCTCTTGGTACTATTTCAATATTTACTTCGTCTTCTTCATTGTAGTCTGGATTGATTTTTTGAGCTTCTTCTAATCCTATTTCTGTTTCTGGATTTTCAACTTTTTCTACTACTTTTTTTACGGCATATAAATGTGTTGCTCCTGTTTGTCTATCCATTTCTACTTTTACATTTTCTAATGAGTCAAAGTTTCTTTTATATGCTGTTACTAGTGCTGTTTCTATTGCTTCTAATAGATATTCTTTATCCATTCCCTTTTCTTTTTCTAATTCTTCTAATGCTAATATTAATTCTTTGTTGTCAATTGCTGGCGCTTTTTCTTGACTTTTAGCTTGTTTTTTCATTTTTAAATCCTCCCTTTACCAATTATAAACTGTTTTTATTTGTGCTATATTTTTACGTTCTATTATTATTTCTTTTTCTGATACTTCAATTGTTAGTATCTCTGGTGTAAAACTCTTTAATATTCCTATATATTCTTTTTGACCATTTTCGTCTTTTCTAAATAATTTGACATTTATTTCTACACCTATATTTTGCTCTAAATGTTTATCTTTCCTAAGTACTCTTTCTATTCCTGGTGATGATACCTCCAAAAAATATGATTCTTTAATGCAATTTGCTTCATCTAATAAATCATTTATTCCATCATTTACTTTTTCACAATCATTAAGGTCTATTCCCTCTGGTTTATCTATAAAGATTCTTAAAAAGTAATTTTTTCCTTCTTTACAATATTCTACATCATATAAGTCATATCCTAATTCTTCTACTTTTCCTTTTATCAAATTTTCTACATTATCTTCTATCTTTGACAAAATATCACACCCCTTATACCAATCAAGAGTGGGATTTGTTCCCACTCTTTCTGTTATTACTTAAGTTACATTTATTATTATACCCAATTTTTGGCATAATTGCAAGCTTTTTGGCTATTTTTTCTAATTTTTATCCTAATTATTATATATTATTGATTTTCTTTATTATTTTGTTCTTGGCTTCCTTGAGATTGCTCTTGACCATTATCTTCACTTTGTTGTTCTTGAGTCTGTTGTTGATTATTTTGTTGTTCTTCACCTTGATTGCTTTGTGATGAATTTTCATTATTATTATTTGTATTACTATTATTTGAAGTATTAGTATTTATATCTATTGATGTATTTTGATTTTTACTTACCCCAATTTTTTTCAAATACTCTTCAGCATCCATTATTCCATTATTTGCTGTAATATAATAATGTTTTTGACCACCACTTATTGTCATATATATATCATCTGCAACAGGTGCTGCAAATAGTTCTTTTCCTGCTGAACTTAATAATGTATATTTTTTATTTTTACATGCAACCAATACATTATAATCTGGAATTACTAGTAAACTTAATGCATCTTTATTACTTGTTGTTACATATCCAAAACTGTCATATATGTAATCAACTACTAATTTTCCATTTTTATCATATAATCCCCATGTTTTATCTTTTCTTGCAGGGATTAAATTTCCTGCCAATATATATTTATTTTTAATATTATTTTGATCAAATGTTGAAACATCCATTCCTATTTCATCATTTTCAATATATATTTTGGTATTACCATTTAGGTCTAATACACCATATTTTCTATCTTTTTGAACTACATATAAACCAGTTTCTCCATCCATCAATTCTATTGAGTCATATAATGGTTGTACTTTTGTTCTTCCCGTTTTATCTAAAATTCCAACCTTTTTATTGCTTGTAATTTTAAAGTCTCCTATTTCTGGTTCATAAGTTATGTTATCATATTTAGCTTCTAATATGCTTTTACCATCTAAATCTATTACTGCATATATTTCATTATCACCTTTTTTTACAACTAACATATCTTGTAAAATCGCTTTTTGATTAGCTAGTTCTGTACTAATTTCTTTATATCCGTTGTCTAATGCTACTGCAGAATAGGTTTGAACTAAATAAGGTAATGTATTAATATATACTCTATTTTTATCTTGATTATATATAAAACTTACATTAAATGCTTTTGAAATTGCTTCTGAACTTGCATATAGAATACCATTTTTAGCAATTACAGGTAATTTTACAGTATCTATTTCATAATTTGCGTTTGTAACTGTAAGGTCTAATTTCTCTATCTCATTTGAACCTAATGCAAAATTTGCAACTTCACTTTCATTTTGAACATAACATTTGCTTTTCTCTTGTGATTTTTCTTCATAGCTACCATCATAACTATCATAATTCAAATAACTTGCTATTTCTTTTATTGGTGCATATATTGTTCCATCTTCTTCAAAAAATAATATGCTTTTCAATTTTTCATTTACTTGTCCATCTAATACAACTCTTAGTGTTGTGCTTTGAACATATACCAAATAAACTGATATTCCTATTATTGCCATCACAAGTAATATAATAAATATTAAAACTATTCTTGTAGCTTTTTTCCCCTTTTTTTGTTCTCTATCTCTAACGCTTTCTTCAATTAAATTCATTAGTATCCCCTCCTATTTAGTATAACCATATTTTTCATAAAATTCGTCTCTAAAGTTACCTAAATTATCATTCTCTATTTCTATTCTAACCTTTTCCATTAAATTAGTCAAGAACCTTAAGTTATGTATTGACAATAATCTAACACCTAATATTTCATTTGCTTTTATTAAATGTCTTATATATCCTCTAGTATAATTTTTACAAGTATAGCAATCACATTCTGGGTCTAATGGAGTCCAATCTCTTTCATATGTTGCATTTCTTACAACTACTTTTCCATGTGATGTCATTGCAGTTCCATTTCTTGCAATTCTTGTTGGTAATACACAATCACACATATCAATTCCAGCAATTGCAGCTTCAATTAAGTAATCAGGCGTTCCAACTCCCATTAAATATCTTGGTTTGTCTTTAGGCATAAGTGGCGCTGTATGACGTAAAATATCTAAAAAGATATCTTTAGGTTCTCCTACACTTATTCCTCCAATGGCATATCCTGGTAAATCTAAGTCAATTAAATCTTTAGCACTTTGCTCTCTTAAATCTTTATAAAAACCGCCTTGAATAATTCCGAATAATGATTGCTTGTCAACTGTTTTATGAGCTTCTTTACATCTTTTAGCCCATCTAGTTGTTCTTTCCATAGAATTTTTAGTATATTCATATGTTGATGGATATGGGCAACATTCATCAAAAGCCATTATTATATCTGCTCCTAAGTCTTCCTCTGTTTCCATTACAGATTCTGGAGAGAAGAAATGTTTACTTCCATCTAAATGTGATTTAAATTCAACTCCTTCTTCTGATATTGTTCTTAAATCACCTAAACTAAATACTTGAAATCCTCCACTATCAGTTAATATTGGTCTATCCCATCTCATAAAATTGTGAAGTCCACCTGCTTCTTTTACAATTTTACTTCCTGGGCGTAAATATAAATGATATGTATTTGATAATATAATTTGAGCTTTTACTTCTTCTTTTAATTCCTCTGGTGTCATTGATTTTACTGTAGCTTGTGTTCCAACTGGCATAAATATTGGAGTTTGTATATCTCCATGTGGTGTATGTATTACTCCTCTTCTTGCTCCTGTTTGTTTACATTCATGTAATAATTCATATGTTACTGCTGGTTTCATATTTCCTCCTAATGATTTTGGGGTCGGAGCAAAAAATCATTTTTGCCCATTGCCCAAAATTCAATTTTTTATTTTTATATTTACCATTCACTAATATGCTAAAAATGATTTTTTGCTCCGACCCCAAAATCATTTTATTAACATAGCATCTCCAAAACTAAAAAATCTATATTTTTGTTCTACCGCTTCTTTATATGCTTTCATTATATAATCTTTTCCTGCTAGTGCAGAAACTAACATTACTAATGTTGATTGTGGTAAATGGAAATTTGTTATTAATGCATCTAAGCATCTGAATTTATATCCTGGATATATAAATATTTGTGTATCTCCTTCAGTTGGTTTTACATATCCATTATCATCAGCGATTGTTTCCAATACTCTACAAGATGTTGTTCCTACTGCAATTACTCTATGTCCTGATTTTTTTGCTTTATTTATTTTTTCACAATCTTCTTCTTTTATATAAAAATGTTCTGAATGCATTTGATGTGCTTCAACTGTGTCTTCTTTTACTGGTCTAAATGTACCGATTCCAACATGTAATGTTACATTTGCTATATCTATTCCTTTTTCTTCTATTTTCTTTAAGAGTTCTGGAGTAAAGTGTAGCCCTGCTGTTGGTGCTGCTGCTGAACCCTCATATTTTGCATATACTGTTTGGTATCTATCTTTTTCTTTTAGGCTTTCATGTATATATGGTGGCAATGGCATCAATCCAATTTTGTCCAATATTTCATTAAAAATTCCTTCATAATGAAATTTAACTTTTCTAGTTCCTCCTGGCATTGTGTCTAAAACTTCTGCCTTTAATATTCCATCTCCAAATATTACTTTTGCTCCTACATGTAATTTGTTTCCAGGTCTTACTATACATTCCCATATGTCTTTTTCCATATTATTTAATAATAGAAATTCAACTTTTGCTCCTGTTTCTTTTTTTCCATATAGCCTTGCTGGTATTACTTTTGTATTATTTCTTACTAATACATCTCCTGGTTCTAAATAGTCAATTACATCTTTAAAATGTTTATGTTCAATTGTTTGTTCTTTTCTATCTAATACCATTAATCGTGATTCATCTCTTTTTTCCATTGGTGTTTGTGCTATTAGTTCTTCTGGTAATTCATAATCAAAATCTGTAACTTTCATTTTATTTTTTGCCTTCTTTCTTTGTATTACTTGAAATATTATTTATTTTCCGTTAATTTTGTTAAAAACTTTTCTTACCGCTTCTTGAATTTCTTCTATAAAATTTGTTGGTTGTTTAAATACTGTTTTTATTAAATATGAGTTTTGAAAATCACTTGTCTTAGCTGGTTTTAAACTATATATTTCTTCTGGTAAACCTATTTTTCCATTTGATGTTTCTATATTTTTATTCATATAATCTTTATACCATTTTTCTTGACCATATAGTTTTTCATTTTTATATCCATATTTTTCATAATCATGCAATTCTGGTCTTTCATATCCATATTCTTTTGCATTTCTTTCCAATGTGTGTAAAAATTCATGTAAAAATACTTCTTCTGGAAATTGATTTACACCTGTTTTATATTTATATATATAACTTTTTTCTTCATTTGGTAGTCTTATATTAGAAAAGCCTATTCCATAATAATCCATACCACCGAAGTCCTATCCAATCATTTATCTCAATATCATTTTTGTGTGTTTCATCTCCGTAACTTCATCACAACGAAAATATGATCATATTCTCCATTAGCAACTACATTTTTTATTTGAGTCTCAACATTTTCAGGTGCTACATAATATCCGAATTCATCATCATATGATAATTGTGTAAGAGGTTCTGTAATTTTATATACATCACATTTAGCTTTCATTTTCCCTTTAGACATAGTGTCACATACATTTGAAAATCTGCTTATTGTTGTTTCTATATCTTTAATATCTGCATCTTTTACTTTTAGATTTATATTTTTTCCATTTAAGTTAACATCTGTTGATTCTAATATAAAACATGCAAATTTCCAGTTATTATCATTTTCTGCGATTCCTTCTTCTAAAGTAAAATCAGAAAACCAAGCAGTTCCTTTAGCTTGTCCTGCATTTCCTCCCAGTCTAAAACCTAAATTAACAGTATCTCTGTCTTCACTATTAAAAATAAATTCTATTTTTTGCCATTCTGTTGTTCCTTGAATTGCAATTGACCTTTCTGTACTTCCTTCTATTGATATCTGAGCACCTATACTTGATTGTTCCTCCTCTGGAACTACGTTTTCTGTTTTCAACATACATGTAACTTTATATGGCTGATTTTTTTCTACTTTGATTGTTTCATAAAACATTGCATCATTGTATTCTTCTGATTTTATCCTATAGCTACTTTGTTTGCTATATTTTACTTTGTTGTCTCTTTTAAATTCTGATGTATATAATTTTTCTTCACTCCTAACAAAGTCATTAAAATTGTTTTCTTGATAATATCTATATACAAACCATAATATCACACATAATATTATTACAGTTATTGCATATATAATTTTAGAACCACCAGATTTATTATTCATAATTCTAAATTCTCCAATCTTTTGTTTATTGATGTACCAAAAAGCTATGGATTTTTTGTCCACAGCTTTTGATGTACTTAAAATTATAAGTCTTTCATTGAAAGGTTAATTCTTCCTTGGTCATCTATTTCAACTACTTTTACAGTAACTTTATCACCAACATGAAGAACATCTTCAACATTTTTAATTCTTTCTTTTGATATTTTAGATATGTGTAGTAATCCTTCTTTTCCTCCACGGCCTAAGTCTACAAAAGCTCCAAAATTCATTATTCTAACAACTTCTCCATAATAAATTTCTCCAACTTCTACATCTTTAGCTATACCTTCAACCATTTCTAATGCTTGTTCTGCTTTATCATTATCTGTTGAATAAATAAATACTTGTCCATCTTCTTCTATATCGATTTTTACACCTGTTTCTTCAATAATTTTATTTATCATTTTTCCACCAGGTCCTATTACATCTTTTATTTTATCAACATTTATTTTTGTTGTTACAATTCTTGGTGCATATTTAGAAACTTCTTTTCTTGGTTCAGCTAATACTGGAGCCATTATATCATCTAAAATATATTTTCTAGCTTTAGCTGTTTTTTCAAATGCTTCTTGAATTATTTCATATGTTAATCCATCACATTTAATATCAACTTGAATAGCTGTAATTCCTTTTTCAGTTCCACCTACTTTAAAGTCCATATCTCCAAAGAAATCTTCTAATCCTTGGATATCTACTAACATTACATAGTCTTTATCATCATCTGGATTTGTTATTAATCCTGTTGAAATACCAGCAACTGGTCTTTTGATTGGAACTCCTGCATCCATTAAACTTAATGTACTACCACAGATACTTGCTTGTGATGTTGAACCATTTGAAGATAAAACTTCTGATACAACTCTTATTGCATATGGAAATTCTTCTTTTGATGGTAATACTGGAACTAATGCTTTTTCTGCTAATGCTCCATGTCCAATTTCTCTTCTTCCTGGTCCTCTTGATGGTCTTGCTTCACCTACTGAGTAACTTGGGAAATTATATTGATGCATATATCTTTTAGCATCTTCTGTTGTATCAATTCCATCTAATGTTTGCTCTTCGCTCATCATTCCAAGTGTAGTTATTGATAATACTTGAGTTTGTCCTCTTGTAAATAATGCACTACCATGTGTACGAGGTAATAAGCCTACTTCGCAAGAAAGTGGTCTAATTTCATCTAATGCCCTCCCATCAACTCTTTTATGTTCATTAAATATCATTTCTCTTACACATTTTTTCTCTAATTTGTAGATAGCTTCTCCGATATCTGATTTGTGTTCTTCAAATGCTTCTTCTCCAAATTTTTCTGTATATGCTTCTTGAATTTTAGCTGTTAATTCATCAATATTTTTGTCTCTTGTTTCTTTGTCTTTTTCTTGAACTTTTTCTTTCATTTCATCTTTAAAGTTTTCTTCAATATATTCATATACATCATGATCTACTTCAAATGATTTATATTCAAATTTTGGTTTTCCAATTTCTTTTTGAATTCCAGAAATAAATTCACATATCTTTTTAATTTCAGTATGTGCAGCTTTTATAGCATCTAACATTACTTCATTTGATACTTCATTTGCACCAGCTTCAATCATTGTTATTTTTTCTTCTGTTGCTGCTACTGTTAATGTTAAATCACTTTTTTCTCTTTGTTCAACTGTTGGGTTTATAACAATTTGTCCATCAACTAATCCAACATTTACTGCTGCTGTTGGTCCATTAAATGGTATATCTGATATTGCTAAAGCTGCTGCTGCACCTATCATAGCTGCTACTTCTGGTGAGTTATCTTGTTCAACACAAAGAACTGTACCTACAACAACTACGTCATTTCTAAAGTCTTTTGGAAATAATGGACGTAATGGTCTATCAATTGCTCTTGATGTTAAAATTGCTTTGTCTGTTGGTTTTCCTTCTCTTTTTAGAAATCCACCTGGTATTTTTCCTACAGCATATAATTTTTCTTCAAAATCTACTGATAATGGGAAAAAGTCTATTCCTTCTCTTGGTTCTTTAGATGCTGTTACATTTACTAACACACAAGTATCTCCATAACGTACTAATACGCTTCCATTGGCAAGTCCTGCCATTTTTCCGGTTTCTATTACTAATTTTCTTCCGGCTAATTCTGTTTCATAAGTTTTAAACATATGATTCCTTCCTTTCTTTTTGTGCCATATAAATTAGATTGTAACCTCTATATTATGCTATATATGTTGTATAGCACAGTATACAAGCTACTTACCTAAATTCATTGGCACATTATTTTTTTATTTTACACCTTTTTTATTTTAAATATATTAAGCATTAAAAAAAGTTTTTTCTTGAGAAAAGCCCGTGCTAAAAATAAGCATAGGCTTTCACAATTTTACTATTTTCTTAGTCCTAATTTTTCAACGATTGCTCTATATCTATTAACATCTTTTTTTACTAAGTAGTTTAATAGATTTCTTCTTTTTCCAACCATTTTTAATAGACCACGTCTTGAATGGTTATCTTTTTTGTGAACTTTTAAGTGTTCTGTTAATTCATTAATTCTTTCTGTTAAAAGAGCGATTTGAACTTCTGGAGAACCAGTATCTTTTTCATCTCTTTTATAAGTATTAATAATTTCTTGTTTCTTTTCGCTTGTTATCATCTTGCTACACCTCCTAATTTTATTTTATTCCTTTAACCTGGCTTATAGTCAAGGTGTTTAACTAATCAAGCTAAGTAAAAGGTATCGTTCTTACGACATTTATTATTTTACTATATTTTCATTTAAATTGCAAGATTTTTTAGTATTTTTATCTTATTTATTTGAGTTATTTTTCTTTATTGAAAATTTATTCATTACTATTCCAACTCCATGAACTATTTTGGTTGAATTGCTATTGGCTATATTTTTTCCTATTGCTTTTCCTCCAACTGTTAAAGCTGAAACTACCGCACTAAGTACAAATTGTAAGTTAAAATCCATACCAAATTGTTCAGTTATCTTTACTGCAATTAATGCACTAATTGCTCCACTTAATACTCCACAAATATCTCCAATTACATCTGCGCAAATATTTGATACCCTTGGAGCATTTCTTATTAATTTTATTGAATCTTTAGAGCCTTCTACTTTTTTAGTAGCTTTAGCATGAAATTCATTTTCATTAGCAACAGTAACTGCAACACCTATAATATCAAATATAATTCCTATAAAGATTACCGCAATTAAAATTAATATTGCTGGTATTAAGCTTAAGTTTGAAACTCCATTTGTTGATACATATGAAAATACCATTGATAAAATAAATGTCATTATAAACACTTCAATAAACCATTTAATATTTTCATTTTCATCTTTTTTGTTTGTTTTCATTTTTTATATTTATTCCTCCTATTAAATATATCTAGTTTTTATTTTTAATATATTTTTTATCAAAAAAGAGGAAGATTTAAGTTTACTTAAAAATCCCTCTATAATTTATAGTTTAAGATGGTAAAAGTCTAAGTAAATTTTACAGTTTAGGTCTGGTTGAATTTCTCTATTTTCTACATAGCATTACTGCTGTTGCCGTTTCCGTTTAAAGAAAACATCTATAATAATATAGACACCAGATCGCCACTAAAATCTGTACCTTAATCCATAGACTTCTATGCTTCTTAATGAAGCAAACATTCTAGAAGTTTTCCTTCACATACATTATAAGTTTATTAGTCTTTTTTGCAAATAAAATTTCATAAGTACAGTAAAAATAAATTTGGCCGAAATTATATTTTACTAATTATTTAATCCCAATACATTCACTCAAGACAGGCTACTCTGTGCTTTTTGTGTCTTGGCACTCATCACAGGTTACTCTTAAATTATGTATAAAAAGTTAATAATATATCTAAATCTAAGCCTCCGCGAAACCAGGGAATTATATGTATGCCACTACATACTACCCTAACCTCTTTACTCCCTAAACACACACAAACTTGGCTGTTTCGCGCACATTCAAGAAACTTCATCGATATGCCCTTTAGTGGATTTTTAGCCCCACCCTCATAAACTCCAGTATGACTAGAATAATGCACCATCAATATATATTATACAATATAGCTAATTATTATGACAATTTTTATCTAAGGCTTATTTTGGCAATAAATGATTTATTTAGTTCTAATTTCAAAATTTTTTTCCATTTTCTCTCTTTTTTACGTTTTTTCTCCATTTATCTCTTTTTTTCTAATCAAATCACTCTACACTTTTTAAACTTTCTTTTATGTATTTCTTTTTTCGTTTTATCCAATTATATCATCTAAAGATAAAAATGAGGTAAAAAAATATTTTTTTACCTCAGAAATCGATTCTATTTTATTAATGTAATTAATGCATATACAGCTGTTCCTAAAACAATTATTCCTAAAGTTGCTACTATTGTTAATAATACTGTTGCTGCTGGGCTAAGTTTAGCATGTTTTCCATTATTGCTCTTAACTTGTTTAAATTCTTCTGGATTAGAATTTTGTTTCTTTTCTTCTAATACTTCTTCTTTATTGTTTCCTTCCATATTTATTTCTCCTTTGTTGTTTTATTTGGCATTATTGTATTATACTTTTTTGATTTTGTCTACAATTTTCGAAAAATTTTGCTATAGACTTATTTTCACTAGAATTTACTTTTTCAATTGACCTAGATTTATTTTCTAAGTTCTGCACCAAATTTTTCTTCTAATTCTTTTGTTATTTCTTCCATTACAGGATTTATTTCATCATCTGATAAGCTCTTTGTTTTGTCTCTAAAGATTAAACTATATGCTACACTCTTTTTATTTTTGCCTATTTTTTCATCTCTGTAAATGTCAAATAGTTTTAACTCTTCTAATCCTTTTTGACCTTTTAATAGTTTTTTACATTTTTTTGTTATTGCTTTTTCAATATCTCCAACTTGAACATCTTCGTCTACTATTACGGCAATATCTCTTTCTGCTGCTGGGAATTTTGGAACTTCTGTATATTTTTTATTTACTCTTGAATATTTTACTATTTTTGTAATGTTTATTTCTGCAAGATATACTCTTTTATTAATTTCATAATTTATTAATACTTCTGGATGGACTTCTCCAAATGTTGCAATTGTGTCTATCCCTACTTTTAAGTTTGCACATCTTCCTGGATGATATGATTCATTTGTTGTTTCTCTTTGAATATCATAACGATTTACATTAGTAGCTTCTAATATATTTTCTACTAATCCTTTTAATGTATAAAAATCAACATCTTCTCCATACATTCCTATTGTTAAAATATTTTCTTGTAGTGGAACTTCTCCTTTTTCAACTTGATTATCTATATTTTTGTAGTTTCTTGATATATCAAATAGTTTTACATTTTGATTTTTCTTATTGTTATTTCCTGCTAAAATTTGCATCATACTTGGAATTGTAGTAGGTCTCATTAATTTAAACTCGTCACCTAATGGATTTATTATTGTAATTGCATTATCAATTAATTCTTTTTTAATTTTTGATTTTTCTAAATCTTTTTCACTTAAAAATCCATATGTGTATATTTCAGAAAGTCCATTTGTTACTAATATTTCTTGAATTTTATTTTCTATTTTTTGTTCTTTAGTTCTAACACCTATTGTTGTTCCTGCTCTAACTAAAGTTGTTTCTAATTTATCATAACCATAAAATCTAGCAACCTCTTCTGCTATATCTGCTACAAATTCTAAATCCATTCTAAAATATGGTGCTATTGCCATATCATTTTCTACTTTTATATCAACTTTTTCTAATATGTCTATCATTTCTTGTTTTGATATGTTTGTTCCTAATAATGTATTTATTTTATCTACATCTAATTTTATTTTGTTTATTTTTTGTTTTGTTGGATATACATCAATTTTTCCTTCTACAACTTCTCCTGCTCCTAAAAGTTCAACTAATTCGACTGCTCTGTTTATTGCTCTTAATGTATTTTCTGATGATAGTCCTTTTTCATAACGTGCTGAACTTTCTGTTCTTAAGCCTACTTTTTTGGCAGTTTTTCTGATGTTTCCACCATAAAACATTGCAGATTCAAATACTACTGTTTGTGTATCTTTTTCAATCTCTGAATTTAATCCACCCATTACACCTGCTATTGCGACTGCTTTTTCTTCATCTGCTATTACTAGATCTTTTTCGTCTAATACTCTTTCTGTTTCGTCTAGTGTTGTAATTTTTTCTCCATTTTCAGCCCTTCTTACTGTAATGTGTTTTCCACTAATTGAATTTATATCAAATGCATGCATAGGTTGACCCATTTCTAGCATTACATAATTTGTAATATCTACTATATTGTTTATGCTTTTCATTCCACATGCTTTTAATCTTTTTTTCATCCAATCTGGTGATGGTCCAACTTTAACATTTTTTACAACTCTAGCTATATATCTATAACATAAATCTGGAGCTGTAATATCAACTTTTAGTCCTTCTATTTCTTTTTTATCTGGAACTTGTAATTCATCTATATTTTTTCTTGGATTTTTAAATGGTTTGTTTAGTGATGCCGCTGTTTCTCTTCCTAATCCTTCTATTGATAAGCAATCTGGTCTATTAGGAGTAATTTCAAAATCTATTATTTCTTCTTTTAAGTCTAATACTTCTACAATATCTTTTCCTAAATCTTTTTCATATTTTTCTCCTAATATCATTATTCCATCTTCAATTTGTTCTGGATAATCATTTATACTAAGATTTAATTCTCCTAAAGAGCACATCATTCCACAAGATTCTATGCCTCTTAGTTTTCCTGTTTTTATTTTTACTCCATTTGGTAGTTCTGCTCCATCTTTTGCAACAGGTATTATATCATTTACTTTTATATTATTTGCACCTGTTACTATTTGTATTACTTCATTTCCAACATCTACTTTTGTTATTACTAGTTTATCTGCATTAGGATGTTTTTCTATTTCTAAGATTTTACCAACTACAACATTTTTTATATCTGTTCCTGTTTGAATAACCTCTTCTACCTTTGAACCTGTCATTGTTAGAATATCTCCTAATTCTAAACAATTAACATCTATATCACTATATTCTTGTAACCATTCTAAACTTGCTTTCATTTGATTTTTTCCTTTCAACTTTTTATTTTTATATTATTTCTTGTTCTTCTGCATATCTTTCAGCTGCTGCATACCTATCTTGTATATTATAAATTTTATTTTCTGTTCTTTCTTGAGGTTTAATATCCATTTTTCTTAAATTTCCTTGTTCTGATATTCTGCTTGCGAATTCTTCTTTTCTATCCTTAAATGATATTATTTTGTTTATTTCGCTTTTAGCTTCCATATCAGAAATTAAACGATAACCTCCATTTGTTTCTACAACTGAATAATTTTCATTTCCTGGTTCATGCATAAATTTTACAGCTTCTTCAAGCTTATATACTTTATTCTTTTTTGGTTTTTTACTAAAAAATCCCACTTTTTTACACTCCTTTTAAATTATCAAAATTTTGATTTATTTTTATTCTATTTGGTTTTTACCTTTTCTTTTGTTAAAATTGTTTTAAAAATCTAACGTCATTTTCAAATAATAATCTCATATCTTCTATCCCAAATTTTGCCATTGCAATTCTTTCTACTCCAAATCCAAAAGCAAAACCTGTATATTCATCTGGGTCTATTCCACAGTTTTTAAATACATTTGGATGCACCATTCCACAACCTAATAATTCTATCCATCCTTCACCTTTACATACTCTACATCCTTTTCCTCCACATACAAAGCATGATACATCTGCTTCTGCACTTGGCTCTGTAAATGGGAAATGATGTGGTCTAAAACGAATTTTAGTATTTTCTCCTAAACATTTTTTAGCAAACATTTCTAGTGTTCCTTTTAAATCTGTCATTGATATGTTTTTATCTACAACTAGCCCTTCTATTTGATGGAACACTGGCGAATGAGTTGCATCTACACTATCTGAACGATAAACAGCACCTGGACAAATTATTTTTATTGGTGGTTTTTGATTTTCCATAACTCTTGCTTGGACTGGTGATGTTTGACTTCTTAAAACTACATCATCTGTGATGTAAAATGTGTCTTGAATATCTCTTGCTGGATGATCTGGTGGTGTATTTAATTTGTCAAAATTGTATATTGCCTTTTCAACTTCTGGTCCATCTGCTATTTTATATCCCATACCTAAAAAGATTTCTTCAACTTCTTTTATTATTTGTGTTATTGGATGTAATGAACCTAATTCGATTTTTTTACTTGGTTCTGTTATATCAATTTTTTCAGTTAATAATCTTTTTTCTAATTCTTTCTTTTTAAAAGTTTCTTCTTTTTCTGTAAATAATTCATTTAATTTATCTCTAACTTGATTTACTAAGCTTCCTATAACTGGCCTTTCTTCTGGTGATAATGCACCCATTCCTCTTAAAACTGTTGTTAGTTCACCTTTTTTTCCTAAATATTTTACTTTTAATTCATTTAGTTCCTTTTGAGTTGTACAGTTTTCTATTTCTTGAATAGATTTTTTTTCGATTTCTGCAATTTTCTCTTTCATCTTAAAATTCATTCCCTTCTTGTTATCATTAATTATTTATAACTTTTTTAATATGGTTTAAATGTTTTTGTTTCTTTATATTTTCCATATTGATTTTCCGAATATTTTTCGAATTTACTTTGTAGTAAAGCTGTTTTATTTTTCTTGACCTTTCTTTTTAATTTTATCATTATTTTTTGAAACATATTTTCTTTAGTTTCAAAATAATAAGTTACAACATATACTCCAAATTCATTTAAATTTATATCTATATTTACTATTTTGTTTGCAAATTCTTTTTTTGTGTTTTCAATACTTTGTAATATTTCTTGGTTACTATAAAGATTTGAAGCAAAATAATTTTCTAGTATTTTTTCTTTTTTCATACTATTTTCACATCCTTAAAATCTAAAAAGCCACTCCTTCCTACTTTTTAGGACGAAATGGCTTTTATTTTCCGTGGTACCACCTAATTTTATTAGTTTTACTAACCTCATTAAAGTTTTAACGGTGCAACCGCCTTTCCCTACTATTATTTCAAAAAAGGACCTAAAAAGTGAAATTTCTATATATTTGTCTAAATGGCTTTCAGCCTTGACCATTTTCTCTTTTGATTATTTAATATATATACTTTGCTTTTTAATTGGTTTTTCTGTCTGTCACTTCTTTATTTTACCACTTTTTAGGTATTAATTCAAGTGTTTTAAATTATTTTTGTATAATATTTTTTTATATACCCTTGTATATTTTTCTACTTGTGTTACAATATTAAATATATATAATAATAGAAGGAGAGGATTTTAATGTTTAAAATGAAGAAAAAGATTTTTTTAGGTTTATTCCTAATTTTAATTCTAGTTGCTAATATGTCTTTTGCTTCTTACAGCACTGTTCAAATGTCAGTTGTAGAAGAACCTGTAGCAACAATTGAATTTGGTTCAAATTCAAAATTCGAAAAAAAATTAATTAGTAAAGATTTAACTAATAAAGAAGTTACTTTACAATTACAAGTTAATAATGGTGAGGCTAGTAAAAAACCTACCGGTGAAATCGTATTGGTTTTAGATAATTCTGATAGTATGAATAATGAAATTACTACAACTAATGGAAAAACTACTAGAAAACAATTAATTTTTGATTCAGCCAAAACAGTTATTACAAATTTATTAAAAGACAATAAAGATTTAAAAATTTCCGTTGTTAGTTTTTCAACTAACACAACAGCTTCGAAAGAGGGAACTACAGAAGATGCAACTTTAGTTTCTGGTTTAAGTAATAGTTCTTCTGTTTTAACTAATGCTATCGATTCAATAGAAGCAAATGGCCCTAGAACAGATTTAGAAGCTGGACTTGATTTAGCTAGTAAACAATTTTCAAGTACTGCTACTAATAAATATATGATTGTTTTAACAGATGGTGTTCCTAATGTTTCTTTAGGTCATAATAACCCATATTATTCTGATGATACAATCAATGCAACAAAAGCTAAATTACAAGCAATTGAAAAACAAAACATAAAGCTATTTACAATGTTGTCTGGAATTTCTGATGAAAGTTATGTACCTTCAGGAACAACAAAAACTTTTGGTGAAATAATCAACGAAGTTTTCGGTACTGCTGAAACTCCAACAGCTGGAACATTTTACTATGTTTCTGATGATAAAATTGAAGAAACAGTTACAACTATATATAATTCTTTAATGCCTATTTCTCAATCATATAAAAATATTCAAATTGTAGATTATTTTCCAAAAGAAATTATAGATAATTTTGATTTTGCATATGTAGAAAAAGCAAACATTGGAGAAATTTCTGCCAAAGTAGATACTACAAATAATTCAATTACATGGACTATTCCAGAACTTGCTAGTGGTCAAACTGCTACTGTTCAATACAAGTTGAAATTAAAACAAAACTTTGATAGCAATATTGTAGGCAAAATTTTAAATACTAATGAGAAAGTCGATCTTTCTTATAATGATTTTGATAATAACAAGCAAGAAAAAACTACTGATGTTACACCTAAATTAAAACTTGCTGAGCCACCTGCTCAATTACCTAAAGCTGGTTTGAATTCTATTTTAGCAGGTATTATAATTATCACTGTTTTAGCAATATTCTTCTTTGTTAGATTCAAAAAATTAAATAATGATATTAAGTAATAATTTTTAAGTTAAAATATGCCTAAGTTATTAAACAAAAATTTAATAACTTAGGCTCATTTTTTATTTTATTTCGTATAGAATATTTGTATTACATTTTTAGTTTGAATTTTTGGTCTCATGTTTCTTATTCTGATAATTCTTTTTCTATATATAATAATCTATTATATTTTGCTATTCTATCTGTTCTACACGGTGCTCCTGTTTTTATTTGTCCTGCATTTACTGCCACTGCTACATCTGCTATTGTTGTATCTTCTGTTTCTCCTGACCTATGAGAAATAATTGTATTATATCCATTTTCTTTTGCTAATTTTATTGTATCTAATGTTTCTGTTAATGTTCCTATTTGATTTAATTTTATTAATATACTATTTGCTATATTATTTTCAATTCCTCTATACAATCTTTTTGGATTAGTTACAAATAAATCATCCCCAACTAGTTGAATTCTATTTCCTAGCTTTTCTGTTAGTACTTTCCACCCTTCCCAATCTTCTTCTGCTAGTCCATCTTCTATTGAACATATTGGATATTTTTTACATAAATTTACTAGATATTCTATCATCTCATTTTCTGTTTTAAATTCTTGTGTTTTCCAGAAATAATACCCTTTTTTTCCTATTTTTTGAGCTTCTTCATACATCTCTGTACTTGCAATATCTAAAGCCAATTTTATATCTTTTTCTGGCTCATATCCCGCCTTTTTTACTGCTTCTATAATACAATCCAACGCTTCTTCTTCATCTTTTAAATTTGGAGCAAAACCACCTTCATCTCCTACTCCAACATTATGACCTTTTTCTTTTAATACTTTTTTAAGTGTATGATATATTTCTGTTCCTCTTTTTAATCTTTCTTCAAATGTAATTTTTCCTACTGGCATTATCATAAATTCTTGTATACTTATATTATTTTCTGAATGTTTTCCACCATTTAATATATTCATCATTGGAATAGGCATCTCAGTACCATATATTCCGCCAATATATCTATATAATTCTAAACCTAGTGAATGTGCTGCAGCTCTTGCAACTGCCAATGATACTCCCAAAATTGCATTTGCACCTAGGTTTGATTTATTAGGTGTATCATCTAATTTTATCATTTCTGTATCGATTTTTCTTTGTTCATATACATTCATCCCTATAATTTTTTTAGCTATTTTTTTGTTTACATTTTCTACTGCTTTTTCTACGCTTTTACCTAAATAATTGTTTTTATCTTCATCTCGTAATTCAACTGCTTCAAAACTTCCTGTTGAGGCACCTGATGGTACTGATGCTTTTCCAACATATCCATCTTCTGTCATTACCTCTACTTGTACTGTCGGATTTCCCCTTGAATCTAATATTTGCATTGCTCTTATGTCTTTTATTTTAAGAAAATTTTTCATAATACTATCCTCCTAAATTTTTTCCAATTTCTAGTATAGTATAACCTTTGTAAATATATTTATTCATCAATTATGAAGCTTTTCTATTACGTAATTCAGTAGCATATTTTATTGTTACTTCATTTATTTCTCCTGATGATATTCTTGCAATTTCTTCAATCACCTCATTTTCTTTTAATAATTTTATTTGTGTTTTTGTTCTATCTTCTATTACATTTTTGCTAATAAAATAATTATAATCTGCTTGTGCTACTATGTTAGGCAAATGTGAAATACATAATACTTGGTGGCTTCCAGCAATTGATTTTAGCTTGTCTCCAACACTATTAGCTGCTTTACCACTAATTCCTGTATCAATTTCATCAAACACTAATATTGGAATATTATCATATTCTGCAAGTACCTTTTTTATTGCTAACATTATTCTTGACATTTCTCCTCCTGATGCAATTTTAGCTAGTTCTTTTTCTTCTTCTCCAATATTTGTAGCAATATAAAATTTAACAATATCTTTTCCAGTTGCAAAAAATTCATCTTCTATATATTTTACATTTACACTTATTTTAGCATTTTTCATTTCTAATTCTTTTAGTTCATTATTAATTTCTAAACTTAGTTTATTTCCTGCCAACTTTCTAATTTCATGCATTTCTTTTGCTTTTTCTGTCATTTCTGTTTCTATTTCTTTTAGTTTACTTTTTAATTTGTTGTTGTATTCTTCTGCGTTTTCTATTCTGTCTAGTTCTTTTTCAATTTCTTCTCTATATTCTAATATCTCTCTTATTGTATTTCCATATTTTCTTTTTAATAAACGTATTAAATCTAATCTTTCTTCAATTTCATTACGTTCATTTTCATCAAAATATGTATCTTCTTTATATCCACTTATATCTCTTGCAACTTCCTGTAATTCATAATATAAATTTTTCAAATTTGTTGATGTTTCTTGATATTTCTTATCTATATCTTCAATTTTTTCTAAGGCTCTTATTGCCATACTTATATTATCTATTCCACCATCTTCTATTAGACTATTTGCTTTTTGTAGGTTTTCTGATATTTTAGCAGAATTTGCAATTATATTTCTTTGTTCTTCTAGTTCTTCTTCCTCATTTTCTTTTAGATTTGCTTCTTCTATTTCTTTTATTTGATATTGTAATAAATCTATTTTCCTTTGTCTCTCTTTGTCATCTCCAAAATTTGCTTTTAGTTCTTTTTGAATTCTTGTATATTCTAAATATAATTTTTGGTATTTTTCTTTTAAATTAGATAATTTTGTTCCTGAAAATCCATCTAGATAACTTAAATGTTTTTTACTATCTAATAATCCTTGAGTATCATTTTGTCCATGTATTTCAATGAATTCAGACATAAATTCTTTTAATTCATTTACTGTTACCATTCTTCCATTTATTTTACACATATTCTTTCCATTTGTGTTTATTTCTCTTGAAACAATAATATTTCCATCTTCTGATTTTGGAGAATTTGGTACATACATGCACAATTCAACAAATGAATTGTTTTCTCCTCTTCTTATCATTTCTTTAGAAAATCTTCCACCTGATATAATTTGTAATGAGTCTATTATTAAAGTCTTTCCTGCACCTGTTTCACCTGTAAGTACATTTAGGCCTCTACTTAAATCTATATTTAAATCCTCTATAATTCCAATATTTTTTATGTGTAAATTTGTTATCATAATTTTCCTCCTACACTGAAAAAATGTTCGTCATTATTGTATCTTCAATTTTTAAAATTGTCAATACTTTTTGCGAACATTTTTTTGTTTTATATAAATTCTTCAAAAACTAAATTTGCTAAATCTAGTCCTTTATTAGTTAAACGTATATAATTTAAATCTACCTCTATTAGTCCTTCTTCGACTAATTTATTTAATTTTTTGTTATATAAAAATAGTGGATTGTCAGTAAACTTTTCTTTAAATTTAGCTATATTTACACCTTGAATTTTTCTAAAGCCTAACATCATAAATTCTTTTTCTTGTTCTTCTTTTGTTTGTTTTTCTTCTATATTTTTATTTAATTCTATCTTTTCCGCTTCTATATTTTCTATATATTTTTCTATATTTTCTATATTTCCAAATCTTATATTTTTTATATATGAATGTGCTGCAATTCCAAAGCCAATATATTCTTTTTGATTCCAACAATTTAGATTATGTTTTGACTCATGTCCTTTTTTAGAAAAATTTGATATTTCATATTGGTCATATCCATGTAATTCTAAGTAGTCTTTTACATACCAATACATTCTTCTTTCTAAATCTTCTTCTGGTAGTACTAAACTACCTTCTTCAATTTTCTTTTCAATAATAGTTCCTTCTTCTACAATTAATGAGTATACACTAATATGTGTCGGATCTAATTTTATTAATAATTCTAAGCTTTTTTTAATATCTTGAATTGATTGTTTTGGTAAACCTATCATTAAGTCTACATTTATATTATCAAACTTAACTTCTTTAGCTATTTTATATGTTTCTAAAAATTCTTTTAATGTATGTATTCTGCCTATTTCTTTTAGTAAGCTATTTTGTGCACTTTGTAGACCAATACTTAATCTATTTATTCCACAATTTTTATATAATTCTAACTTTTCTTTTGTTACTGTACCTGGATTTACTTCTATTGTAATTTCTATATTTTCAAATTTAGTTTCATTATTTTCTAGTTTTCTTTTGAGATTTTCTAATAATTCTTTTATATATTTTTCATTTATATATGAAGGTGTTCCGTCCCCCAATATAAATTGTTGTTACATTATATTCTAAAAAATCAAATTTTTCTATTTCATATTTCAAGCAATTAATATATTTTTCAGCTAATTCAATTTTATTTGGATATGATATAAAATCACAATAATAACATTTTCTTTTGCAAAACGGTATATGTATATATATTCCTAGTTCTTTTTTATTCATTTGCTAACTCCATTATTTTTTTTAGTCTATAATTTACCCCTGATTTTCCAACTGGCTGTCTCAACTTTTTTCCAAGTTCTATTAGTGGCATATCTGGGTTTTCTAACCTTAAATTTGCTATTTCTTTTAAATTGTCATTTAATTTATTAAATTTTCCGGTTTCTTTTAATTTTTTTATTGCTGCTATTTGTTCTATTGATGCATTTATTGTTTTATTTAAATTAGCAGTTTCACAATTTACTAGTCTATTTACTTTTCCTCTCATTTCTTTTTGAATTCTAATATCTTCAAATCTCATTACTGCTTTATTTGCTCCTATTAATGCTAAAAATTTAGAAATTTCTTCTCCTTCTTTTATATAAATAGATTTTTTGTTTTCAGTAATCATCTTTTTAGTTTTTATTCCAAGTTTTTCCAATATTTCTCTTATTTCTTTTAGGTTCTCTTCATTTCCAAAAATTATTTCTAAATGATATTTTTTTTCTGGATTATTTATTGAACCTGAACCCATAAACACACCAATTACCAATGTTTTTAGATTTTCTTCATTTTTCTCATACTGTATATTTCCTTTTAAAAATATTTGTTTTTCATCTATTTTTACAAATTCTTGTATACTATTTTTCTTAAAGGATACTATAAAATTTTTTCCACTTATTTCTATATTATGTTCTATTTTTAAATTAGATAGTAGCTTAGAAAATCTATTTATATTATAATCACTTTCTGTTGAAAATCTAATAATATTTCTTTCTAATATATCTATATTTCCTGATATTAAATATCCTATTAGTTCATATTTTACCAATTCTTTATTGGATAATTTTGTATTTTTATTTAATTCTTGTTTTATTTCAGAAGAGAATGACATTTTTATTTTTTCCTTATTTATGTATTTAGATTTTATGGTTCCATCTATAAACCTATGTTTTGATTATATAATACCGGACAGATATTTTCAACTAGTTGTCTGTTATTATACATTTTACATAAAAATACCCCATCTGTAAAATACAAATGAGGTCTTTTATACTTTCAATCAAAGTACTAAATTGAAGATTTCACGTAATCTCGTTTTTCTTCATGCTACTTATTTGTCCAAAGTATTTCATATTCTGATTCATATCCTTCTGATATAGCTATTTCATTTTCAGAAATTTTCATATATGTCATCCACGGATAACCAATCATATTATCAATCCCTATTTTTTCTCCTGCTATTGCAAGTGCATGACAAGGACAGTGACTAACTGAAAGTTTACATTTTTTATTTTTCTCCATTAACTTAACAATATTGTCTGCCAAAGATTCTTTAAATGTTTTTATTTCTTCTTTTGTATAGCTCCTTGATAAATTCACTGCCAAAGCAAATGATTTATTTGATAAACCAATACCATTATCAATTTTAGGATTAATAATAACATTTGTCCACCAATCAACAGCAACTTTAATATATTGGGGATATTCTTCACCAAGTTCTACATTAAAACGTTTTGGTGGATTAAAACCAAACTTTGACTTACATATTTTTCTAAAATCCCTTGCAAATTCTTCTTCTTCTGCAATTACATCAATTACCTGTGGAATATAAACTGCCTGATTTAATACTTCTTCTTTGTTTGCAACTAGATATTCAAAAAGTTTTTTTGATTCATCATCTTTATTTGATAATCTATTTTCTTCATTTTGAATATCCTCAAAAACTATACTAAACCGTAAAGCAAGTTCAGATGGATCATTGATATTTGGACTAACTTTAGATATGTAATCTGCCAAAGCATACACTTCTTTAGACATACCTTTACACAATTCTCTGCTTTTGGATAATTTTTCTCTCATACTGCTTTTTTCTTTTCTTTTTGTCATAATAAATTCTCCTTTCTTATTGTTATAAAATTAAATGTGTCATGTAGCAAAAACTACTAGTTTTGCAATATTATATCACAGCTTACATAAGAATCAACTATTTTTTATATTATTATTTTCTTAATCTTAAAGCATTTAAAATTACTGTTAAACTACTAAATACCATTGCCAAACTTGCAAGCATAGGATTTATAGAAATTCCTAATGGTTTAAAAAATCCAATTGCAACAGGTATCATCAAGCAATTATAGAAAAATGCCCAAAATAGGTTTTGTTTTATATTCTTTACTGTTTTTTCACTAATCTTTATTAGTTTTAAAACTGAGTATAAATCATTTTTAGTTAAAATAACATCACTTGAATCCATTGCAATATCTGTACCACTTTTTACGCTTAAACCAATATCAGCATTTGTTAATGCTGGACTATCATTTATACCATCTCCACACATCATAACTTTATTTCCTTTTTCTTTTAACGTTTTTATGGTTTCAGATTTTTGTGATGGTAAAACATTAGAAATTACTTCTGTTATTCCAAGTTCTTTACTTATTTTTTCAGCTGTTTCCTTGTTATCCCCTGTTAACATTATTGTTTTTATATTATGTTCTTTTATTTCTTTAATAACATCTTTAGCATTTTCCCTTACAACATCATTAACTCCAATTAATGCTAAAACATGCTTTTCATTTGCTACATATATGATGCTATTTCCATTTAGAGCTAAGTCTTTTTCATCTTCTAAATGATTATTTTCAATAGAAAATTTTTCTAAAATTTTTCTATTTCCTAATATTATTTTTCCATTATTAATTGTCCCCACTATTCCACGTCCTGCGACATTTTGCATATTTTCTACTTTTAGTTTTGGAATATTATTTTTATACATATAATCTACAAATGCTTTGCCTATTGGATGTGTTGACTTTTCTTCTATGCTTCCTGCAAGTTGCATTAACTCTTTTTCTGCAATTTCGCTATAATTATATATCTTTGAAATTTTTAAACTTCCATAAGTTAATGTACCTGTTTTGTCAAATACTATTGTATCGATTTTAGAAGCATTTTCTAGTATCTCACTTTTCTTTACTAATATTCCATTACTTGCACATAGACCTTCACTTACTACTATTGCTAATGGAGTTGCTAAACCAAGACTACATGGGCAAGCAACTACTAATACTGTGATAAATGTACTTAAGGCTGTTCCTATATCATAACCTAATATTAAATATACAATAAAAGTTATTATAGCAATTCCAATGACTGCTGGAACAAAATATCCAGAAATTTTATCCGCAATTTTTGCTATTGGTGCTTTTGTATTACTTGCTTCTACTACTAATTTTACTATTTCTGAAACAGTAGATTCTTTTCCAATTCTTTCTGCTTTATATTTTATGAATCCATCATAATTTAAACTTCCTGCAATTACTTTTTCGCCAATACCTTTAGTTACTGGTTTACTTTCACCAGTTATAAATGATTCATCTAAATGTGTATTTCCTTCTATTATTTCTCCATCTACTGCAATTTTATCTCCTGCTTTTGAAATTACTATGTCTCCTTTTTTTATTTCATCAAGGGTTACATTTTTTTGTATTCCATTAACTTCAATAATAGCTTGATTAGGTGTAATTTCAACTAATTTTTGTATTGCTTCCTTAGTTTTATTTTTACTTATTTTATCAATATATCTTCCAAGTTTAACAAAATAAATTATTATTGCTGATGATTCAAAATATAAATTCATTACAAAATGTATATCACCTTTAAAAATCATATACATACCATACAAACTATAACCTAAACTACTTACAACACCTATTGAAACAAGTGTATCCATATTTGGTATTTTGTGAATTAAATTTTTATATCCATTTTTTAAGATATCATATCCATAGATTAAAAATGTAATTGTTACTATTAATAAACATACTGCATAATTTACTGGATGTTGATGTGAATCTAAAAAACTTATAGTTGGCAATCCTATCATATGTCCCATAGCAATATACATTAAAATTATTGCTAAAATTGTGAAAACAATAAATTCTGTTTTCTCTTTTTTATTGTTTTTTTCTATATTAAGTTCTTTAAATATTCCTAAACTTTTAAATCCTGCTTGTTTTACATATTTTTCTATTTTTTCTTGGTCTAAAATCTTTTCGTCATAAGTTACTGTGGCATTTGCCATAACAAGATTTACATTACAATCAAATATTCCATTTTGCTTATTTAAATATTTTTCTAATCCATTTGAACAAGCACTACAAGTCATTCCCTCAATTGATAAAATTAGTTTTTTCATATTTACTATTTTTCCTCCTATTCTATCACATCATAACCTAAATCTTCTATTTTTTCTTTTATTTTAGCTATATCTAAATCTTCTTTTACATTTACTGTTACAATCCCTGTATTGTGATTTGCATCTACATTTTCAACTCCATCCATTAAAGATATTGCTGATTTTACTCTGTTTTCACATCCTTCACAAACCATTCCCTCTACTTTTAATTTTAATTCTTTCATCTTTATCATCCTTTCTTTTCTTACTTTTTATATTTCTTCTAAAATTTGTTTTTCTGATATTCCATTTTCTTTTAATAATTTTTGTAAACTATATCTATTGTGCTTAAATATTTTTTAGTCTAACCTAGTTACAATAATTCTGTCATTATCACACAAGTCTTTTTTACTATATGTACCAGTAAATTTTTTTTCATCATTTATTATTTTAATAACATCTTTCTTTTGGTCATATCCAATTTCAAAACATAAGTAACCATTAAACTTTAGGTATTCTTCACTTTGATGTGTTATCTTTCTATAAAAATCCAAACCATCATATCCACCATCTAATGCAATTTTAGGTTCTTTTTGTACTTCTTTTGTCAAGGTTTTTATTATATCTTTTCTTATATATGGTGGATTTGAAACTATTATATCATATTTTTCATTTACTATATTTTCAAATAAATTTGATTCTATAAATGTTATTTTATTTTCTATTTCATTATTTTTAGCATTTGTTTTAGCCACATCTAATGATTTTTCTGATATATCAACCGCTGTTATTTCTACATTATCTAAATATTTTGCAAGTGATACTGCAATTGCTCCGCTTCCTGTGCACATATCTAAAATTTTTTTAGCATTTATTTTTCTTGCTATTTTTATTACTTCTTCTACTAAAATTTCTGTATCTGGTCTTGGAATTAATACATCTTCATTTACAAAAAAATTTAGTTTCATAAATTCTTGCTGGTGTGTAATATGTTGAATTGGTTCTCCATTAATTAATCTTTTTATCGCTTTAAAATAGTTAACTTCTTGCCTTAATGTTAAAACTTGATTATCATATATTATCAAATATTGCCTTGGTTTGTTTAATATATATTGCATTATTAGTCTTGCTTTTAAGTTTGGTTCTGTTACATTTTCTGTTTTTAGTTGTATCATTCCTTTTCTAAGTGTTTCTTTTATTGTCATATACACACCTCCTCTAACTGCATATATAATATCACAACTTTATGGAATTTGCCAGATGTTTTACAATTTCACCTTTTTGATATCTATATAAAAAAGCAGAAGTCAATTTTAAACTTCCGCTTCTATTTTTCTTATTACTCAGAGTTTTTATTCTCTGCCTTATTCTTCAAAAAATTTTTGAAATTCTTCTTCATTTACTTTTTCTTTTTCTAATAATGCTTGTGCTATTAAATCTAATTTATTTCTATGTTCATTTAACAATGTTATAGCATCATTATAGGCTGTATTAATTAAAGCTTTTACTTCTGCACCAATTTTATCTCCAATATTTTCTCCAAATAATTGCATTTCATATGGTTCTTTTCCTTGGAAGTCAATTGGTCCTAAGGAATCACTCATACCATATTTTGTTACCATGTCTTTAGCTATTTGTGTTGCAACTTCTATATCATTGCTTGCTCCTGTTGAAATATCATCTAATACTAGTTTTTCTGCTGCTCTTCCTCCAAGTAATGCAATTAATTTTTCTTGCATTTCTGTTTTTGATATATAATATTTGTCTTCATCAGATTTATACATTGTATATCCACCTGCAACACCTCTTGGTATTATAGATACTTCTTTTACATTTGCTTGTGTTGGTAGATAATAGCTTACTACTGCATGACCAGCCTCGTGATATGCTGTTAGTTTTTTGTCTTTTTCTGAATATTTTCTTTCTCTTTTTTCTAATCCAACTGTTACTTTTTTAACAGCTTCTTCTATGTCATCATTTTGAATATCTTCATGTCTATTTTTTGTTGCTATTATTGCTGACTCATTTAAAATATTTTCAAGCTCTGCTCCTGTAAATCCTGCTGTATCTTCTGCAATACTTTCTAAATTAACATTGTCTGATAATTTTTTATTTCTACTATGGATTTTTAAAATCTCTAATCTTCCTTTTAAATCTGGTGTTGGTATTGTTATTCTTCTATCAAATCTACCAGGTCTTAATAAAGCTTTATCTAACATTTCTGGTCTATTTGTTGCAGCTAAAACAATTATTGTTTCTTCTGAACTAAATCCATCCATTTCTACTAATAATTGATTTAATGTTTGATTATTTTCTGTTTCTGCTCCACTATTTGATGTTCTTCTTGAACCTATTGCATCTATTTCATCTATAAATACTATACAAGGAGCTAATTTTCTTGCTTTTTCAAATAATTTTCTAACTCTTGATGCTCCTAACCCTGCAAACATTTCTATAAATTCTGATCCACTCATTGATATAAATGGCACATCAGCTTCTCCAGCTATTGCTTTAGCTATTAAAGTTTTTCCTGTTCCAGGTTTTCCATATAATAAAACTCCTTTTGGCACACGTGCGCCCATTTTAGTAAATTTCTCTGGTCTTTTTAAGAAATCAACAATTTCCATCATTTCACTTTTTTCTTCATCTAATCCGGCAACATCATCAAATTTTATTTTTGTTTTTCTTTCAGTGTCATCATATACTTGTCCTTTTTCTCCTAATCCTTGCATTTTAAATATCATTATAAATAGTGCAAGCATTATTGCTGTTGGTAAAAATGAAATTATATAACTTGGTAATTTTGAAAAAATACTAGGTGTTTTTTGTATTAGTTGTATTTCATTTCCTTCTGCTACTTTTGATTGTACTAAATCTATAAAACTACCTATATTTGGTACTATTGAAGTTTTTTCTTCGTCTTCGTTTTTAACTTTTACTTTTACTGTTGTACTTCCTGTTTTCATTTCTATTTTTTCGATATTTCCTGCTGACATTTCTTTTATTAAATCTGTGTATGCTAATGTTTTTTCATCTTCTTTTGTCTTATTTTTATTAAAATATAATCCTACTAATGCAACAGCTACTATTACCAAAATAACTACTAATGCGGTTAGCCAATATTGTTTTGATTTATTTTTATTATTATCTTGCTTTTTACTCATCTATGTCACTTTCCTTTCCTTAAGTTTTTAAGCATTTGAACCTTCCGGTTCTTCTCCTACATTATTATCTTTTTCTTCTTTGTTATTTTCTTTATTTTTGCTTTTATCTTTTTGTTCTTTTTCTTTACCTTCACGTGTTTTTCTTTTTCTTTCTTCCTCTTCTTTTTCAGCTTTTTCTTTTAATTGTTTTCTTATTACATCTTGTGCTTCTACTATTTTCATTAATTCCATTTGTTTTTTCATAAAATCTGTTTTTAATATTAGTATTGCCGCAACTAAATATATTGCTGCAACTGAAACATACATTACTTGGAAATACTGCATGTCAAATGTTATAAATATATTGACTGCAATATATAGTATGTTTAATATTACTGACAACGTTAATGCATATACAGACATATTAAATATTGCTGCATATCTCATTTTTATACGAGCTAAATATGTTGTTATAAATCCAAATACACTTAAAAATATTGCATTTGAGATTGTTGTTAAAAAATATATTACAAATGCATATATAAAAATTGTTAAAAATACACTTACATATAAAGTTATTATTTTGCCACTATTAATATAATTTATGACATCTTGTTTGTTAAATTCACTAATTTGGAATGATTTTAAAGTATCTTCATATAAATAACTTATTGTTCCTGCAACTGTGGCATTTTTTATTAAAACTTTATCTTTTAATATTACAATTCCACTTTCTGTATCTCCAATTTTATTTATATATTGATTTATTTGTTCTTCATTTTCTGTATTTGTATCTACTATAATTTTTCCTGCTATTGGCGCTTGTGGTATTTCAATTGGCTCCTCAGATTCTACTTTTAAAGTCCCATCTTTATATGAAAATTCAGGAAAATTATTTTTTAAATATTGTACCCCTTGTTTTGCTAAATTATGTGTTTGATATATCATTCCAATACAAAGTACTAACGCTATACATACTACAAGTTTTGTTAAATAACTTAATGCTCTTCCTACTCCTTGAGCAGCCATTTCTGGATATTTTTCAATTTTTGTAATTGAATACCATACTTTTTTAAAAAATCCAATTTGTTTTATTCTTAATTCATTTTCTTCATTTTTTATTGTATCATTTTCATTTTGTAAATCTTTATTTTCCATTTTAGAACTTCCTTTCTACTTATTTACTAAATATTTTTCTTTTTATTTGTCTTAATGTTCTAAATGCTTTTTCAGAAAAACGATATAATTTATATGTAATTGGTTTAAATGGAATATAAATTTCTCCTATGAATTCTGTAAAAGTTGCGCCAAATCCTTGTTTAAATCTGTATAATCCATATTGTGGATGATTTTCGTCAACTACTCCTGATACTCCTCTAAAGTCATAAATATCATCTTTTCTTGCTATTGCCATTTTTATCATTTCCCATTGTAGCAAATAATTTGGCATTAAATTTCTATGTTGATTACTACTAGCACCATATAGATACCATGTTTTATTACCATAAAATATTGGAATTACTCCTGATATTGGTTGTCCATCATGATATGCCATTAAAACTTTCATATGTTCTGGCCCCATACAATCATACATTTTTTCAAAATATTCTAATGGTCTTATAATAAATCCGTCTCTTTTTCCTGTTTCAACCATTATTTTATGAAAATCTTTTAAGTCTTCTCTTGTTCCTTCTTTTACTGTTACGCCCTTTCTTCCTGCTAAACGAATATTATATCTCCATTTCTGTTTAAATCCTGCCATAACTTCTTCTTCTGTTTTATTTTTTATATCTAGACGAAATACATATCTTGGTTGAATTTCATCTTTAAAATCTTTTGCATTATCTTTAATTTTATAGCCCAAATTTGATACAATATCTCTAAATTGTTGGTCTGAACTTAATACATCTGGTTCATTTCTTAGTACAAATGCTTTATATTTTTTTGCAAGTTCTTTTGCCCCATCTGTTAATTGTTTCATAACTGATATATCATGTATGTCTCCAACTGGTCCTCTTGATGCATACATAATATTTCCAAATATAGGCATTTTACGTATTAATACACATAATGAGCCTATAATATTTCCTTCTTCATCTTCTGCTAATATTACTTCTGGCTTCCAAAATGCTTTTTTCAATTCTGCCCATTCTAAAGATTGTTGGAAATTACATCTTTCTTCACTTTCTAAAAATTCTTTGTATTTTTTCTTATCTTCTTCATTATTTTGTAGGAATCTCATTTTTCCTTTCAATCCTCCTATTTTATTATTTACAATCTATTCGTATTTTACACTAAATATTAGAATTTTACAAGCTTATTATATATTTTAAAATAATTTAATGGCACAAAATATGAAGTTTGAAAAATTTTCTTATAAATAAAAATCCTCCGGCTTAGCCGGAGGTATTTTACTCATAACGCCCATAGGGCT
>OCHJ01000155.1_pt1 | contig 107468 bp, 93 predicted proteins | sample 1538381 | NCBI WGS metagenome assembly OCHJ01 (sample SAMN04571688, study PRJEB22368) | human gut metagenome | biome: human gut; material: stool | host: Homo sapiens | place: Luxembourg | collected 2012-06-29 | reverse complement strand
TATCGAGGTGTAGCGCAGGTGGTAGCGCGCCTGCTTTGGGCAAAAAACGTGAGGGCTGCCGGTGGCAGAAAAAGCGAACGTTTTTAGGCGCAGCGGTCGGAATGTCGAGGCTCATTATTGAGCCGAAGAGATTACGGGAACCGCAAGAGGGCGGACAAAGCAGGGAAGAAAACAGAGATATAAGAAAAAAGTTGATATAAAAATATCGAGGTGTAGCGCAGGTGGTAGCGCGCCTGCTTTGGGCAAAAAACGTGAGGGCTGCCGGTGGCAGAAAAAGCGAACGTTTTTAGGCGCAGCGGTCGGAATGTCGAGGCTCATTATTGAGCCGAAGAGATTACGGGAACCGCAAGAGGGCGGACAAAGCAGGGAAGAAAACAGAGATATAAGAAAAAAGTTGATATAAAAATATCGAGGTGTAGCGCAGGTGGTAGCGCGCCTGCTTTGGGAGCAGGATGCCGCAGGTTCGAGTCCTGTCACCTCGACCATAACAGGACACCAATTTTGATACAAAGCGTATCGGGATTGGTGTCCGTTTTCTTTATCCGAAAGTCTTTATTTAATGGGATTTATCGATACAATTTAACGAAAGAAGGCTCTGCGGTGACAGAAAAACTGTCACCGCAGAGCCTTTTCTATTTTTTACCTTTATACTATTTAACGAAAGGTCGTGAGGGTGTGCATTTTCGGCAAAGGGGTGTGCATATTTTAATTATTCCTAAAATTAACAAAAAGCCGCAGAAAGCCGACCTTTGACCTGTAATAAGCAAACCACTATACCGTCCCGGTTGCAATCTGCTCGAAAATATGATATAATAACCTCAGACATAAAATCCGCCGAAAGCGGATTTTGCCGTGCTTTGCACGGCTTGCGGAGCACCGCAAGTCTGAGAACATTTTTCCGTCAAATCCTTTTGTCTGTTGACAAAAGCACGGCGTTCCGCCGTGTCGGCTGACGCCGATTTGATTTGTGGTATAATAACATATAATAATTCCGAATTTGCAGGTGAGAAGATGGACGCATACCGTATCGCAATTTGCGATGACGATGATATAATACGAGAAAATTTATGTTCTCTTTGTAGTGATATTTTAACTGATGACAGTGTTGAATATGAGCTTGAGCCTTTTTGTTCGGCTCAAGAGCTTGAAAAACGGCTTAACAGCGAAAACTGCCCCTTTGACCTGCTGATATTGGATATTCAGATGGACGGCATGACGGGTATGGAACTTGCCCGTTCTTTAAGAGAAAAAGGTAATCGGGTGTCAATCATTTTTGTGACAGCGTGTGAGGATTATCTTAGCGAAGGATACGGCGTTCAACCTATTCATTTTCTCTTAAAGCCTGTACGGCGGGAAGCACTGGCAAGTGCGATCCACACTGATCTGAAGCTGAATTACATACCGAAAACCGTTGTGGTTCACATCGGAAATAAACTGGTGCATTTATCTTTTTCGGACATACGATATGTCGAGAGCTATAATCACAGCATAGTAATCCACCAAAGTACAGGTAACAGCACCTATTATTTTTCGCTTTCGGATTTTGAAAAACAACTTCCTGCGGGGCAATTTGCCCGCTGTCATAACAGCTATCTTGTGAATTTGAATGAGGTGCGTGAGATCGGTAGAACGGAGCTTTCTCTGCAAAGCGGCGAAACGCTCCCGGTGGGAAGAGCCTATTACAAAGCCTTTCAAAGCGCATTTGTGCGATATATAAATCAATAACAAAGAGGTCACCGCTTATATTCGGCGGTGACCTCTTAATATTTATTTTTTAGGCAGCTTAAGCGCTGTCTGCACGGTGAAGATCCGATCCTCCGAAGTGAAAATATCCAGTATGCTGTGGTAACGCACGGCGACGGTGTTCATCAGCTTTAAGCCGAAGCCGTGGGTTTCGGCGTCATTTTTGGTTGTGAGATAGTTGCCGTCCGCGTCCTGTCTGTGCTTGCCGGAATATGAATTCTCACACTTTACAGCAAGAAAGCCGTTCTTTGTTTCAATTTGAAAGCGGACAAACCGTTTTCCGTCGGTAACCTCCGCGGTGGCTTCCAACGCATTATCAAGCATATTCATCAAAAGCTCGCATAAATCGCTTTCGGCAACAGTCAGCTGCGGCGGAACAGAAACGAGCACATCAAATCTGATGTCGGACTGTGCCGCACGGTAAGCGGCGTCCTGCAAAATCGTATTGACCGTGAAATTTTCGGTAAACTGCGTTTGTGCCAAATGATCGTTTTGCTGTTTTATATCTCCAATCAGCTGTCCCAGCGTCTTATAATCGCCCTTCTGATACAGTGCGTCAAGGGCGATTATTTTATGCTTCATTTCATGGCGAATGGCGGCGCTGTCGGTCACCTTGCTTTCTATCGCATGATAGCTGTTCATGATAAGCTCGTTGCGCAGACGGAGCGTTTTGGCTTCCATCTGCTGCGAAATGATCGAACGTGTTACGGCATAGGCGGAGATGACCGCACATACGGCGACTGTCCAGACGGTGATCCAATACAGAAGCCCTGAATAATCATAAAACTCCGTGACATCTGAGATCAGCCTGCCGATATATTTTGAAAGGCGGCTGTTTGTGAAAAACGATACCATGTATGCGACAGCCAATGTAACGGCACTTACGGCGGCGGAAACCCCAAAGTATTTCCAGAATTTACGTTGTCTGTTCATCACAAGATATACTATCAAAAGCACAAGCAACAGAATGCCTATTTCCTGCCGATTAAGGAAATCGACCAATCCGTCATCGAGAAAATGATGTCCCATTCCTTTGGTGATCCATTGCATAGTAAGCCCCACAGAGGCGAGGAAAAGCGGTATCAGACTCCAATCAGCATTTTTGCGCGCAATTCCCAAAAGAAACAGACCTGCGATCATCAGCGATATGAAAGCGGTCGCACCTGCTGGAATGCTGTAATAATTCGCATAGGCGTAGCTTTCGATTTCTTCCGCATCTACAGGCACAAAGCGTGGAAAAGGCGGAAAAATAATGCTTGTCGTGTCGGTCACCGTGCCGATAACGGTAAGATTACATTCGGTATCGAGCGGCAGCGGAATAATCGCCTGGGTCTGCCCTGCCGCTCCCTCGGGCACAAGAGTTTCGGACTGCCACACCGCTTTTTCGTCTATGCTGACCGTCAGATTCATTCCTGCCGTTTCAAATACCAGATTACCGTATTTGCTGTTTGCGGGAATGACTGTTTCAAGCCGAAACCTGTCGCCTGTTTCAGGTGGTACGGAATAGTCAAGCTCGGTGAGCGAATCATCTTGTCCGATTTTGACGGCAGTTTGCCAGTCTATATATTGTATAGATGTATCAAGCTTAGTGAAATTCTGCAAAAACCATATCATGCCGATGCAAAGGATCGGAAACAGTGCCGTGCATATCCACCGTAAAGATTTTTGTATATTGTTCTCCATTATGACGAGAAACCTCCCGTTTACAGTAAAATTCGTTGTGCCGATTGTCCGTATACTATTTTACATTAAAATCCGTCGTTTGACAAGCGATATTTTGTCTGTGTAATTCTCTGCGACGTAAACGACAACAATACAGCGTAAACGACACGCCCGAAATCTCCGCATTATGATATAATATTTAATAAGAACTATATGACTCATTTTTTATTTTCTATTCTGCCGCTGTATGCGGTAAACCCAATTTAGAAGGAGTATGAACTATGAACAAGAAATTCATTTTTCGACGAGCGATAAGTGCGGTACTCGCTGTTGCGATGATAGCCGCAAGTCTGCCGTTTTCGTCATTTGCCGAGGACGGCTCGGACAGTCCGACCTTTTCATCTGATGCGGCAAATTCACTGATGAAAAACACCGTCCCCGCGGGGTACGACAAGACGACCAACCCCTACGGATACGATGTTGACCGCCCGTTTGCGATGGTGGAGCAAAACGAGCTTTTTTATTTGCAAACCACCGCATCATCGGTCAACGGAAAAATTGCCGATGTGGGAACGGCGGAAAGCCTGCTAAGCTTTATATCAAATAACAACACCGCATCGGACGGCTCTCTGCCGGACTTGAGCTTGTCCAGTAGTATTCAACAGCTTTCGTTTATACAGTCGGTAGCATTTGACCCTACAGGTTCCGGAAGAAAAGACTATGTTGTCTATGTCGGGGTTCACAGAACACGCAAACAAGTTTATGCCATTTTGTCCAATACCGTAACGGGTAAGCAGTGCGGCACCTATATTATTAATTTTCCCCTCGACTGGATCGCAGATTCCGACGGAGACTTTCAGGTCAACGGCTATGAGACAAACGCACTTCTTGATGTCGTCGCCGGCGACTTCGATAATGATGGCAAGGAAACCGTTATTGTCTATGTACCCGGCACAAAAAAGTCGGCAACATGGGTTACTACCGACCTTTACCAAGATATAAATAATGTCGGTAGTCTCCTCTGGGAATTGCGTTACGATGCTGACGGCAATAAGTTGACTAGTAATCACAATAATACAACCACAGGTGATGGCAGATCTTTGGGCTATGACCTGCTTCACGACCTCTATATTGAGACATACCAAAGCGGAAAATCGGTAAAAGGTGCAAGAAACGACAGCATCGGCGGCTCAAAACAAAATACATTGTATAACGCCATGCACAAGCTGAGCGTAAAAATGGTGGTCGGTGATTTCAACGGCGACAATATAGATGACCTTGCCGTGCTTTCGTATTTCCATGTAAACTGCATAACGAGCGACAACAAAAATGTATACCGCCCGCAGGTAAAAATCAAATACGGCGGCACTATGCCGAAGGAAGGCTCTTTTATCGATCAGAAAGCAGATGAATCTTTCTATGTCTGCCCCGAGGGCAAGCTCTCCGACGGAGAAGTACAGTCGTCAAGCAGCATGAACGCCTGCAATATAACGGTAGGTGACATCAACAATGACGGTTACGACGACATTGTTGTTGCAGGTATTAAGGCTGAAATCGATGGTTACGGTGAAACAGATGAAAGCTATCTTGCCTATACAACGCTTCTGAACAACAAAAACAATGGCTTTATTCAATCTGATTACAAAACCATGTCAACAAACGAGTGGACATATAAAAGCACCGATGGCGAAGACATTGTTTCTCCTTTAGCGGTGGAGGCGGTTGCTTATAACGGAGCCAGTGCCGCAGATTTTATCTTTATCAACGGCACGCTGTATACATACAACACCGCTACCGGCGAATTAAACACGGTTGCCTCCCAGGGCTATAAAATGAGCGGCTTTCAATTTGACGGTGCGCTCGGCGGGCACGAAGAATTCATCCGCTCGGTTGCTGTAGGTAATTTTGACGGCAACAATGCCGGCAGAGAGCAAATCGTATTTGTGACTTCCTGCCGGGACGGAGACGATACTTATTCTTTCAAAAAAGGTTTGATTTCCGCCACTTATAACGATACTGCCGCCGATTACGGCGCGGCTACCGGCTTTAAAACAACACTCTCCGATTGGGGTCCGAACAAAGCAGACGGCGGTTATAAGGGCGGCGGCGCACAGGTACTGCTGACTGCCTGCGACCGTGACCAGGACGGCGTTATCGCACGATATAAGGGCGTAAGCTACGCCTACAGCGACCCCGAGGTCAAGGCGGTTATGCAGGCGGCACCCTACTTTGCGGCGCTGGGCGACTCGGCTAATAACGAGACTGACTATACTATAACCGAAAGCTACGAGCTGGAGCAGTCCTCTTCAAAAAATGTTTCCTACAGCGTGGGTATGTCCTACAGCTACGGCGGACTGTTTGCGCCTTTTGAGTTGGAGATCTCTGCCGGCTATTCTCTTGAATGGAGCAAGAGCTTTTCCGAAGCACTGGAAACCGAATACGCCATGACCGTCAAGGCGCAGGCGTATAATACGGCACTGGTTGCAAGAACGCCGGTATTTGTCTACTGCTATGAGGTGCTGGACGAAAACGGCGAGTGGTCGGACGAAACGGCAATAAGCCTGTCTATCCCACAGCAGCCGGTGTATCAGCAGATGAGCATTGACGACTACAACAGCTTTGCTGAAGAATACAACTCCTATATGGAGAAAAAGGGCAATCGCGCCATCACTAAGGAGTCGGATAAGACTTCCAAAGACGAAGCCTGCTATTATCCCCTTGAGCAGATCAACGAAGAGGAAAACTGGCTGAACGGCAACGAGGGCAACCCTTATATGTACAATCAGCTGGGCTGGGGCGCATACAGTGCACTCGGCGCTCAGCAGCTCAGCCAGAACACTATCCGTCTGGGCTATGCGGGAGGTCTGAATGAGGTTTCCTATTCAAAGAGCAATATCAAATCGGTTTCTGAGGAGATTTCTCACGGATTTTACTTCAACTTCTCCATCAGCTTCGGTGTATTCGGCGATGGTATACTATTCTCGCATGATGTTGGTTTTGAAACCAGTCTGAGCTACAGCAACGGTTCGGGCGTTTCGACCACGAAAACCTCCTCGCAGGGGTGCATCGGTGCAGTCAATGATATTGACGGTCCTGCTCTTGCCGAGGAGGGAATCCCCGCAAGCATTTACACGCAGTACACATTCGACTGGACGCTGGGACAGTGGTTCCGTCACCTCTACGGTGAGGAAGGCAACAAGACTGTCTTTATCGGCTACAGCCTGTCAAATGTCAGCACACCCGCTCCTGCGGTAGATGATCTGGAAGCTGAACTGTTCGCAGATGATGCAGTGCGCCTTACATGGTCTCAGCCCGACAAGACTCCCGGTTGGCCGGAGGTAGAGGGCTACTATGTGTACAGCATTGAAAACGGCGAGTATACGAAAATTTCCGATCTGCTCTCCGCCGACACGACCTCCTATGACATTGAAAACATGAAAACCAACACCGACTTTAGCTTTGTTGTTACCTCCGTTTGCAAGGTGGACTGTAAAGAAAAGGAAAGCACATGGTCGAATATCGCCGAGGTTACAACGGCAAAGAAAGACTATAATGTCAACTACTCTGTCGATAACGAAGATGCCGCCGACATCAAGGTGCGCCATCTCGGTAATGTTGAGATCAAGTCGGGAGATGAGATAAGCGAGAGCGAGATCATCAAGGTAAAGGTCACCCCGAAGAGCAAACTGTATGAGCTTGTATCCATGACACTTAACAACGGCGGAGAAACAATGGTATTCACGCCGGAAGCAGACGGAACTATCGAATGTGCCTTTACCCTGAACGGTGAAGCAAATATTCAGGTTTCGACCAAGCGTGCGGTAACTTCCGCTCAGGTCACATTTACCGATACATATACGGCGGACGGCGCGGTAATAGGTACGGTCAGTGCGACAGTGGGAGATGCTCCGCTGAGCGCTCCCGGCGGCACAGTCACCGATGATGTAACATTTGCCGCAGTACCGGAAAGCGGCTACGGACTTAAATCGTGGAAGATCACCGATGCGGATAACAATACCGTAACCATAGATGCCGCAGGCTCAGACACCTATACGCTGAGATTGGCATCGGAAGAATACACTGTTGAAGCAGAATTTGCTTCTCTTTCCGAGATCGGCAAGCAGGTAAAGGTAAATATCCCCGCAGAGGGCGGTACAATAGAGATCACCGATGCAAACGGCAATATTATAGAACTGAATGACAACAACAGCGTGTATGTTCCTGTTGATTGTGAACTGACATTCACTGTCAAAGCTGACGCAGACTGCAAGTTCCGTGCATGGACAGGCGACGCCGAGGGTCAAAGCGGCGAAAGCTTCACTATGACTATTACAAAGGACACTGAGATCGGTGCAGAATTTGATGTTCCTGTCCGTCTGACGCTGACCTATTCTGCCGCAAGCGGCGATCAGACAGGCGCAGTGGCAACTAAGCAGGGTTATCAGTCGGGTACGGGTGTTATTGTCGGCACAAAAATTGTTCTTACCGCACAGGCGGCAGAAAATTACAGAGTGCAGAAGCTCGTCATTACCCGTGACGACAAGGTCGACACCGTAACGACAGATGATAAGCTGTACAGTCAGTACGACTATGAAATCGTTATGGATACCAAAACCGACATTCAGGTGTATTTCACCGAAATCGAGCAATATACGGTTACAGTAGACAGCATCGAAAATGCCGATATGACTGTTAAAAACGGAAACGAAGATTTTGTAAGCGGTAATACCATTCGCTACGGAGATGAGATCACCGTTACAGTAAAGCCGAATGAAAACTACCGCCTTGCAGACACGGCTTCGTGGATCGACAACAACGACGGCAGTTATACCTATAAGACAGGTGCTGTCAAGGCAAATACAAATATCTCGGTAAAAATCGAGAAGATACCGGAATATACGGTTACATTCCCCACAACTATTGAGGGCTGTATCCTTTCGGTTAAAAACGGTAAAGAAAAAATCTCTAGCGGCGATAAGCTCCTTGAGGGAACACAGCTTACAGCAACCGTGACACTTGACCCGACCTTTATTCTCAAGGGCTGGTACATCGGCGGCGAACTGCTTTCCGAAACAAACAAAAACGAAATAACATTTACTGTAGACAGCGATATACTCCTTACTGTCATAGTGACAGATGTAAAGGGCGATACAGGTGACACCGGAGTCGGTGTAAAATCCGTTGTCATTGACGAAGACGGAAAACTGATCATTACTCTGACCGATGACTCTGTACTTGATCTCGGAAAAGTAACAGGAGAAAAAGGCGATGCCGGCATAGGCGTTAAATCGGTAGCGATAGATGATGACGGAAACCTCATAATCACTCTGACTGACGATACAGTATATAACCTTGGTAAGGTCACCGAGGCTAAGGGCGATAAAGGCGACCAAGGCGACAAGGGTGACAAGGGTGATACCGGCGCTACAGGCGTAGGCGTTAAATCGGTAGCGATAGATGATGACGGAAACCTCATAATCACTCTGACTGACGATACAGTATATAACCTTGGTAAGGTCACCGAGGCTAAGGGCGACAAAGGCGACAAAGGCGACAAGGGTGACAAGGGTGACAAGGGTGATACCGGCGCTACAGGCGTAGGCGTTAAGTCGGTAACTATCGACGAGGACGGAAATCTTATTATCACCCTGACCGACGACACTGTGCATAATGCAGGCAAGGTAAACGCAAGCAACGGTGAAAACGGTAGAAACGGTGCTGACGGAGTCGGCATTGAGAATGCTGTTGTTGACGAAAACGGCAACCTTATCATTACACTGTCAGACGGTACTGTACACAACCTCGGCAAAGTCACCGGAGAAAAAGGTGACGCAGGAAAGGACGGTCAAGACGGTTCAAACGGCAACGGAATACAATCGGCTGAAATTGATGCCGACGGCAATCTGATTATCACGTTTACCGATGGCGTTGTTACCAATCTCGGTAAAATCGTCGGCACTGACGGCAAGAACGGTACGGACGGAAAAGACGGTAAGGACGGCGTTGACGGAAAGAACGGTATCGGAATCAAGGGCTGCCGCATTGATGACAACGGCAACCTGATTCTGACACTGACTGACAATACGACGTTGGACGCGGGCAATATTTCCGCTATCAGCGACAACGTTAATGTTTCCAAGCCGCTTGCAACCGCGGCAGTATCCGTTGCAGGCACTTCTCTGCTCTGGAATGTCGTGAGCGTTGCAATCAGTATCATAAGAAAGAAAAAATTGGTCTGAGCGTAATTGAGGCTTCCGGTGAAGCAGTGCATCGTGTACGATAAGAAAATATGAAGGAACACCGCCGCACAGAGAGTAGCTTCTCTATGCGGCGGTGTTTACTGTTTGATTTTATTGAGATGGCATTGATTTTTAGTAGAGCGATCGTTTTATTGCCTCACTTTAACCTTAGTACCATTGTAGAATACAAAGGTTATCTCGCTGTTCCTGTGGACTATTGCTTTCTCTACCATCACAGTCCATAAAGTGTCGTTCCACTCGCTCAATACGGTCGGCTGTTTTTTCAGAGTTCTTATGTAAAGCGCTACAGCCTTATCTTTTTGACTGCGGAGGGTACGGAGGTTTTGCAGGCGTGCCAGTTCTGCAGCCGCTGTTTCGTACCTTTTGGTAAGTGATTCATACTTTTTCAAGTACGCTTCCTGCGATTGTGCGGTGACTGCATTATCCTTAACTGCAGCCTTGACAAGTTCGGCAACAATCTGCGTTTCCTCAAGGTGACGCTCAATATCGGCGTCTAGTGACTTGAAATCGGTCAGCTTTTTGCGCATCAGTTCGCAGTCCTCAATGATTTGCTTTCTATTTCCCATCATCTGGTTATAGGCTTTTATGAAGAGCTGCTGTACGGTTTCCGTATCCACAGTTGGCGTCAGACAACGTTCACCGCCTTTGAATTTATTGTTGCACTGCCAAACAGTGCGACGGTAGCGGTCGGTGGAATGCCAGACCTTTGAGCCGAAGAACCCGCCGCAGTCCTCGCAAACCAGCTTTGCAGAGAGTACGCTTTTTCCGCTGTATGCGTTGCCGAGTGCTTTTCGTCTGGCAAATTCAGCTTGGACGTGATTCCATTCATCAGGTTCAATAATGGCGGGGTGGCTGCCCTCAACATAATACTGCGGCACCTCGCCTTCATTTAGCTTTGTTTTCTTTTGCAGAAAATCTACTGTAAAAGACTTTTGGAGAAGTGCGTCACCCTTGTATTTTTCATTTGTCAGAATACTGGTAACTGTGGTTTTGCTCCACTTTGCCTTACCGCTTGGTGACGGTATTTCCAAGTCCTCAAGATACCTGCAAATTCCTGCTTGGGTTTTGCCGTCAAGAAATAATCTGTAAATCAGCCGAACAACGACGGCTTCTTCCTCGACAATGGCAGGCCGTCCGTCCTCGCCCTTTTTATAACCGAGGAAATGCTTATATGCCAAATGAATCTTGCCGTCAGCGAAGCTCTTGCGCTGACCCCACGTAATGTTTTCGGAAATACTGCGGCTTTCTTCCTGCGCCAGTGAGGACATTATGGTTATGAGCAGTTCGCCCTTGCCGTCGAAGGTGTAAATACCCTCCTTTTCAAAATAACACTCAACGCCGTTTTCTTTCAGCTTTCGGATAGTTACAAGGCTGTCAACCGTGTTTCGAGCAAATCTGCTGACCGACTTTGTAACAATAAGGTCGATTTTACCCGCCAATGCGTCCGCTATCATCTCCTTGAAACCTTCGCGGCGCTTGGTATTTGTGCCGGAAATTCCTTCATCGGTATAGACCCTTACGAAATCCCACTCCGGCTTTGACTGAATGTATCGGGTGTAGTAGTCCACCTGCGCTTCATAGCTTGTGAACTGCTCATCACTGTCAGTTGAAACTCGGGCATATCCGGCAACACGCCTTTTCTGCACGGATGCCTTTGGCAGATGCGTCAAGGAATTTACAGTCGCCGGTATCATCGTAACTTTAGGCATTATGCTTGCTCCTTTCTAATGTTTTCTGACGGGCGGCTTCTTTCATCTCGTCCGTCCAACTTTGACTGCGTGAGCGGTCTTTCCAAATTCGTGTAATTTCAGAACCGTCATTGAAACAGAAAATCAGAGCATTATCATTGCAGACACGAATATGCTGAATTCGGTCGCAAAGCCACTCGTGCGTAAAATCATTCTGACCCAGGACATCAGCAGTGACTTGCTGTAGGGTAAACTCCGGTATCTGCTTAGACGCGCAGGCCGCTTTACCAAGTGAATTGAATGTTCCGCACACCCAGACAGCTCCTGCTTTTGTGACCTTGCGGCGATAGTTCTTTCCACAGTTGTTACACATCAAAAGACCGGTAAACGGGTATATTTTCTTTGGAGCAGGTTTCTTGATGAATTGAGCCGCTCGGCGTTCTTTTTCTTTCTGAACCGCCTGAAAGGTTTCCATGTCTATAATGGCTTCGTGTGCGTCCTCTGCGTGGTATTTTGGAAGTTCACCGGTATTGAACATCTTTCTTTTTGTAATGTGGTTTTCACTGAAGGTTTTCTGCAATAGCAGATTGCCTGTATATGTGTAGTTGCTAAGCACCCTTGAAATGGCAGACTGATTCCATTTCCCGCCGAACCGTGACAGAATCCCCTCATCATTCAGCATTTTAGCAATTGAATTGTAGCCGCTGCCGGAAAGGTATTCATTATAAATATGGCGGACAATTTCAGCTTCCTTTGGAACAATAACATAATGATCATTTTCCATTCGATACCCCAGTAAAGTCCTATCCCATGGAATACCGGCTTCAAAATTACGTTTGACACGCCATTTCTGATTTTCGCTTGCCGAGCGGCTTTCTTCCTGCGCATAAGACGCAAGAATCGTCATCATCAATTCTCCGTCACCGCTCATAGTGTGAATATTCTGTTCCTCAAAATAAATATCCACCCCCAGTGCTTTGAACTCACGAACTGTCTGTAGCAAAGTGACTGTGTTTCGTGCAAAGCGGGAGATGGATTTTGTAATCACCATATCGATTTTACCGTCACGGCAGTCCGCAACCAAATTCTGAAAACCTGATCTTGAATCCTTGGTGCCTGTCTTGGCTTCATCAGAATATACACCTGCATAGAGCCAGTCGCCGTGGTTTTGAATGAGGTCGTTGTAATAGCTGACCTGTGCGGAGAGTGAGTGGAGCATAGCGTCCTTACCGCTCGACACACGGGCATAGGCGGCTACTCTCTTTTTTCTTTCAAGCTTTGGCGGTTTTGATACGATGATTATTTTTCCTGACATAACGTCACCTCCTTATAGTGTGACATATTACCTCTAAAACCATCATATATCAAGTCAATTCCGCCGTATAAACTACACGAAGATATACCGTATTTTTCGTTCATAATTGTATCAATATCGGTGTAATCTTCCGGGGTTATAATCCCCATCGACAGCATTCGTTTTGCCTGGAGCATGGAAGCAAGGTAGCTTTCCAACCGATTTCTGTAATTGTCATTCATCGGAAATATGCCCCTTTCTGAAACGGTCTGTTATGTAGCAGGCATGAGAACAGTATTTTCTGTGATTGTTTCCATAAGCGGTGAAATTCCGTCCGCAACAGGCGCAGGTATATTCATAATTTGCTTTTCGGTTGACATAATCCCTGTGTTCATTCCACCATGTATTTCGACAGGAATCGGAGCAGAACTTTTTTGGTTTCTGCTTAGGAATGATTTTTATCAGCTTTCCGCACTGTTTACAAGCCACGGCATTCTTTGATTTGTCACCCAGACCGTTGCGGCGGCAGAATGAGCGCACAGTATTGTCTGAAATGCCGAGGGATTTTCCTATTTTAATATAACCTATCCCTTGCAGGCGCATTGTTCGTATTTGTTCTTTTTGCTGATTTGTCATTGAGCTTTCCTCCAATCCGAGGGATTACCTCAATATCAACTGGAGGAAAAATAGTCATCCGGTCCGAAAAAATAAGAGATCTTATATATTTTTCATTTTGTTTTTTTACAAATGCGCTTTATATTCAAATATATGCTATAATATATTACCGAATAAGTACGCCTATTAGAGCAAGGCTAGATAATAGCCACTTTTTGTTCCACTGTCGTATAGGCATCTCCAATTCCTTATGTGTATATAGGCAAAAGAAAAATGTGAAATCCGAAGTGCTGTGAAATAAAAAATAAGCCGAGGATATCTGGAAATCCCAGATATCCTCGGTTTAAACAAATTTAATAATTATCGAACAATATCCTAATATTGGGGGATACGCCATTTTTTTGAACTGTATATTTATCATTTACTTTCATTGTGCATTCAAGATGTCGATATTTTACACAAGTTAGCCACTGCTTTCGTGAAAAAGTCATAAGAAAAATGCGGCTGATGACCCGAAAGGTATCATCCGCTAATTTGCCCGGACGTGATGTCAGCGTATTTGTATTTGTTTTATTTCGTCAGTGAGTGCGTTCGCCTTGTTTGCGGTCATAGTATACGAGTAAACGTATAATGTAGTTCATTTTGGATTGTCAGTGTCATTCTTTTTCGAAGCAATCAGAGTCGTTATCAGCATAACAATACCATACTGTAGAGTGATGAAAATTGACGCTTTCCATGAAGGCATTGCAGGAGTGTAGTCAAGGAATACACTTTTTTCATTTGTATTTACAAAGATATAAACGAAAGGCTGATTATATAGTAAAAAAAGCAGATACATAATTGGTATTGAAAATGTTAAGCACTTGATTTTATAGCTGAATTTTCTGATTGCTACTATTGTCGTCAGGCTTACAATCGCTACCTGAGCAAAAGCATTTATTAAAAGCGTTATTGCTAACACCCACGGAAGACTTGAAGGCAATTTATCTACTATCAAACCACTCAATGGACTTAAAAACTTTGAGAAAATCAAGACATAGACATTGATTACAAGCCATACAAAAATTGGTGTGATAGCTGAAATCATTTTACGAATAAACATATTATCTCACTTCCTTGACAAAAGGTAATAGCTGATGGTTTCGTGTGGGTTGGAAATATTATCTGTTCCTCCAATGATGAATAAGTTGACAGAATATCTTATGAATGCCCGCTTCGTGCTTTTATATTGTTGGGCAACATCAGTTAGAACTGTTGGAACATTCTTTTTTGCTGCAAGAACAGCTAAATACTGCATAAAATATGCACAAGACTCGCAAAGAGTGTCATAGGTAAACTCATAAGTGCCATTCCATTCGGAACGTGAACCTATTTTGCAATAGTTCTTTCCATATTCAACAGAAGGTCTGCCAATTACGGTAATTTCTTTACCGACTACACCATCCCCATGACAAGAACAATGAAATTCATAGCAGTCATTTCTATCTGTTGCCAACGATGCAAAGGAATCCAGAAGCTCTTTTTTCTTTGATTGATTTGAAGAATATGATTTAGAAGTATAGGACTGCCATTCATTTGAATAGTTCTCTGCGACACTGGTGGATACATCATTTCCATAATGTCTGAAGCCCCAATATGCTAATGGCATCTCTGCAATTATATCATCACTGTTAATAACATTAAAAATGCTATCGTGTGATTTTGCAACATTTTCAGAAATTGTAGTTGTCATCGGTGCTGCAAAAGTATATACGAATGTTTCGTAATCTTCATCCAATCTAGCACCAACAATATTTGCAATGCCGGCGCCTCTTGAGTGACCTGTAATCCACAATGTTTTTTTGGCGGATTGATCCAGATTCTCAGCTTGAGAAAGATACTCATCAAGCAGTTTAATTACGCGTGTTGCAGCAATATCAAAGCCCATATGATTCTCTTTGATTTTCCAGTCTTCATTTTTGGGAATCAGTCCATTACCATCAAATATGCTGTCGCACCCTACATCAAAATTGCTTGACCATTCTTCGACGGTTCCGTTTGTGCCTCTAATTACAACAGCAATTATTTCCTTAATCTGCCCATTATACTTGACACGATGATGACCAAAAACTACATCTGTAATATGCTGATCATCGTATTTCTCTGCCAGTTTATATGTTACTACATCTTTCATACCATGCTTTCGCAAAAAATGATCAACATAACTGTTTTCATTTGTTTCATCAGGCTCATCTGTCAAAATCTGATTATCATAAACCAATGATGCCATCAATGAGGAAATTGTGCTGATCTTACTGTTGTATTTTGTGTTATCGCCAAAAAATTGTGAGTAATTCATGGAATAGGTTATATTATTATATATTTCGCCATTACTATCCCAAGTTACATTAAATGAACTGTTTAAGCGCTCAGCTTTTGTTTCCTCTGAATCTTCTATCCCATCATAATCAGAATCCGAATTATCTACTGTTGGATCTGAATACATTTTGAAATAGTAAACAGATTTGGGGGCAGGCGGTCCAATAAACGAAGGATCGCGAGCAAATTCTAGCATTACTTTTACACACGGAGTCGGGTCAATTTCTTCACCATCAAGCAGTCTGTCACCATCAGTGTCTGATTTTACAGGATTTGTATAAATAATATTTCCATTCTGTAGTCTTATTCCTGCCGTTTCAACTGCATCAGGCAATTTATCACCATCAGTATCCGTCATATCAAAATCATCCATATAACCGAACTTGGCAAAAATATCAACTATATCCTGTGCGTTCAATGCCTTGTAATATTTGCCGCCTGTTTTATCAGCAATATTTTGAAGTATCGTATCGTTTGCCGAACCAAAACCAACCGTGTAAACTTCAATATACTTATCATTGCACATCTGAATTGCAGCATTTCGCCTGCTTGAGGAGTCGTTGTCGTCACCATCAGACAGCAAAATGATGCGGTTTTTGTTTGCGCCGTTTGAAATTTTTTCAGCACTTTCTATCTGTTTAATCGAAGCATTCAAAGCGGCGCTGAAACTTGTTCCGCCGTTGCTGTACATCTTCTGAAGTGCAAGTTTAAGAGTTTCTTTGTCTGTTGTCATTGAAGAAGCTGTATTCGCACTGTCGGTGAAAAGTACAATTGCTGTTTCATCATTTGAATTCATATACTTGATAAAACCTTCAGCCGCAGTTATCCGATTGCAGGTATAGGGATGTAGAGCATCATAGGCAGAGTTGATACCACTTCTAATGGATATAGGATCGTTCCAATCCATGCTGCCGGAACAGTCAATTGCAAGAACCGTATTATATTTTACGGGTATAGTTGGTGCACCCGAAGCACCGCCGGTGGGATTATAGTCAAATTCCACCGCCCATGCTTCAAACCACTTGTACTTATCAATTACCATATACTTGCTGAAATGTGTGGTTGTAATGCTAACAGTACTATTCTTCTCGTCAAGAGTAGTTTCTAACTCAACAAAATCATTCTCTTCTTCATTGTACCACAAAAAGAGCAGATTTTCAAACTCTGTTTCGCCTAATTTGCTCTTGTCAATGGTAAATGTCAGAGTTGCAGTGTCAAACTCCGATGTTGTTTCAATCTCAAACGGCTCCCCAATAAGACCAACGACGTCCGTGCATAGAATGTCCGTATTCATAACGCTCTCAACAGAGGTGTTCTTATTGATATTGCCTGTGCATTCCATATCAACGATAACTTCGGTTACGGCGCAATCTTCATTCTTGACCTTATGAGTATAAGTCTGCTGAAATTTTTCCTTGCTGTCGATAATACCGTCACCGTCTGTATCTTGTACCAAAGGATTTGTACCGAGAGTTATCTCGTCACCGTCGTCCAAACCATCTCCGTCTGTATCGGCAACAAGCGGATCTGTTCCATATTTATTAACCTCATCACCGTCAGACAAGCCGTCATTATCGCTGTCGTCTATGTAAGGATAAGTGTTGTTCAGAAACTCTTCAAGGTTAGTCAGACCGTCCTCATCAAAATCTTCATCGCCGTCATTCACGCCATTTTCATCGGAATCAGCCTTTGTCGGGTCGGTATATGTGCCGAATACTTCATAATAATCGTTAAGCCCATCACCGTCCGTGTCTGTATTGTCAGGATCGCTGCCGAGATATTCCTCAACGCTGTCAGGCAAACCATCACCATCAGTATCGGCAAGCTTCGACCAGTTATCAAAATCCTCAAAGAAATCCGGCAGACCGTTCTCGTTTTCATCTTTCATATACTGCCACTCATCTTTTGGGATATTCAGCGGCTCGGAAACTGTTCCGACAAAATCTGCGGCATTTGTACTGTAGTTAGCATTGACATTCGGGCAGTCCAAGACAATGCTGTCTGCAATAATCACAACATTGTTAAGATTAAGGTTCATTGCCTTGACTTCAACGCTACCGAACGGAGCGTATACCAAGCCGTTAAGATTTACATTTGTGCTGTCAATGACAATATCTCCGTATTTTGAGTAAATTACAGAGTCATTTGTATTCTTAACTTCGCCGTTCAATGTAACATCTTCAAAGGCTTTGAGAGCAGTATTGATGTTAATGTTTCCTGTCAGTTCAGCCTCGCCAAGTACTTCGGTCGGAGTGTTAATGTTGATATTAAGCTCGTCAAGAAAATAATCCTCGGTATGCTCCTCAACATTGTTGCCGGAAAAGTATTTGGTATCAATTTTGTCAAAAATATATATCATATCAAAACCGGCATTTTCGGTTTTAGTGCCATTGACGTTCATATTACCGCTTGAAACGATTGTACCATTGGTTGCTACATTACCATTTATGCAGAAATTTCCTGAATTAACAGTAATTGCACCTTCTGTGCTTGAGCCTGCAAAGAGGGTATACGGATATTTTTCACCTGTTTCTGCAACCGCAGGAAGAGTCGGAAGCATTGAAGTTGCTATTGCAGTAGCAACAATGCCAGACAAAAGTCTTTTTGATTTCTGAACAAGTCTGTTATTCATTTTTCCTCCGTTTCTGTAGCCATAGGCTCTGAGTCAACAGAGCCTATACCTACGATCTGTCGTTTGGATTTAGATGTTTTTCCTGAATTTTTCAATAGCCTTCGGCATTTTAGGCTGATTGAACCAGAAATAGCAAGCAGAAGCCGCAGAAGATACACCAACAAGCAATGCTAAAGCTGCCAAAGAAGAGCTAAACTTCAGGACGATACTATTCAGTTTCTTCATTTTCCTCCCCCCTTTCTCGGATAACGCTCTGCAGAGCAATAGGCTCGCTTGGCTGACAGAAACAGAATGCACAAGCGCTTCTTGAAATCAATGTCAGTGTAAGCAGTACCAATTCTGCAATTATCGTCATCGAAATCATTTTGTTCGGCTCATTTGACTTTCGCAAAAGCCGCCACCTCAATTCTTGCAGATTTTCAATAAAAACTCAATGCTTTTGGCATATCGTGTCGTTTTTATGTTCCAAGATGTGTTGATTTTATCTTTTTTTCAATTACAGCTACTAACATTGAACTGCTTGCTGTGAACATTCCTAATGCAACGCATATCATTATCATCTTCAATTTTGCTATAAAAAGTGCAAAAACAAGGAGTGCGAACAAAACTAAATAGATGATGCTGATTTTTCTAAGTCTACTTTTATCCTTGTAGCTTATTGGCTTATTCTCGTGTTCCAAAGGGGCAAACATAAGGATTATAACAACGGAAAATGCAACTGCGATAGCAGCTACAATACCATAAACTTCGTTCGGAACAAATTTGATGAACGTTATGAATAGACTGAGCACGATAGCCAAAATGCAGCAACAGCCCAAATGAGTTTTGGCGTGAAAGCCGCCTGCTGATTTACGCAATAGAACAAATGCCGCCAAATAACATATGCATTGCAAAACTGTTCCACTGATAATTGCAAGTATAAGTGCAATTATGCCGTTAAACACTGTTGATAGGAGAAGCTGTAAGCCGTATTCATATACTTCTTCATCTTCACTTTTAATTACGTTGTTACGGGCAAAAAAAGAAGCCATCCTTTTTGAAAGTCTAGCAATCATAAAATATCACCTTGACTTTAAGGATAGCTTTATTGGGTTGTATTTTCAACATTTTCTGCACGAGATGTCGATTTTTTGTTCCAAGATGTATTGACAAAAGAGAAAGGCCTGTATACTGAATTGCATTTTTCAGTATACAGGCGGCATTTTTCTATTTATTAAGGATAATTTTTATTGAGAAACAGCCATTGTCGTAACTACAGCTTACATAACCGTTCATGTTCTCAACTGTTTGTCGTATGCTTTGCATACCAATTCCATGAGCTGCTTTGTTTTCCTTTGAAGTTATAAGATTGTTTACATCAACAGGAAGAGAGGAGTTTTCAATTTCAATTATCAGCTTATTATTCAATCGGTGCATTGAAACACATACAAATTTCTCATCAATATCAATTCGCTCGCAGGCTTCAATGGCATTATCAAGTGCATTCCCTAAAATCCTGCATATACCGATTGCATCAAAATCAATGGATTTCACCGTGATTTTGCTTATAAATGAAATGTTGCAGCTTCGGGCATAATCGCCTTTCAGATTGATAATAGAGTCAACGGCTGAATTTCCTGTATAGCAGACCGATGTAACTTTCTCAACATCATTGTACAACTGATTTATGTGTTGTTTTGCTTCATCATATTTACTATCCTTTAACAAATCATTTAGTATGGTTACCTGATTCTTGAGATCGTGCTTTATATTTCCGATTTCGGCATATGAACTAGCAATCGCACGATAATTTTCACTTTCGCGCTCCATAATTTGCTCAAGTGTGGCAAGCTTGAGTTGTTTATCATAACTCTCAAAGTAGTTGAATACAGAGAAATTAAGGTACAGGACTCCACAAACCGAAATAATATATCCTATCATCACATTATTTCCAATGTGATAAGCAGGGAATATCTGATTAAGAATAACGGCACTTAAAAACGGCATTAGAATAATAAGCACCCAATATCTGAACGGTAAACTTTTTACCTTGTCTTTGTAAATACGGCAAGAATATACGATAATCCAGAAATCAAAGATTTTTGTCCCTATCATTCCAAGTATTCTCCCCATATTGGATTCTAACAGTTCAGAAGGATTTCCATATCCCATAATTACCAGAATTCCAACGAACAGCGTTTCGGATATAAAGACAATCAGCAAATAATAGACTGATGCAAAAAACTTTACCGTATTCGATCCACTATACAGGAATATTGCAAATGTCAGTAGGATTGCAAATGTAATGCCAATTCGCACATACGGTGATGCTACAAGTAACGATGTTACTGAAAGCACGGCAAATGCTATGCCATAACTAATGATATACGGTAAGTAAGAGTTATATTTCCGTTCAAAAATACGGTGATAAAAAAGTGCGATAATCAAAATTTCGGGAATAGCGTTAATAATTTCAATAGCTTCATAGACGGACAAGTTAAACATATCAGCACCTCGCAGTCAGAAATGAAACAAACTTATCAGTAACAAACTGTTTAAAATTACGGCTTAGAGGTACTTTATCGCCATTTTTCATAATAATTGAGGTGGGTTCGATATTTCCAATATAAGACAAATTCACATAATAACTCTTGTGTGGCTTAACAAAATTAACAAGTCTCTCATCCTTTTCAATTTCCGACAGCTTTCCATTGAACTGATATTTATTGATTCTTGTATGTAATACTATTGTTCTTTTAAAGATCTCAAAATACAGAATATCACTCACAGCTACATTGAAAACTGTATTGGACATCTGAACAGAAAAAGCCATATGTGTCTGATGATATTCATTGAATATTGAGCGAAGCTGTTTTATATACATTTGTTCAGGCTGTCCCTTCAGCAGATATCTAAAAGCATTTACTTCATAGCCATTTGGTGCAAATTCTTGATGACTCGTCAAAAAAGCAATGATAACAGATTTATCCGTCTCACGAATTTTCTCAGCGACATCTAATCCTGTCAGTTCTTTCATTTCAATATCGAGTATGATCACGTCAAATTGATTGGCTTTAAATTGTGACAGAAATTGCTCTCCACTTTCAAATTCGCAGATTATCAGTTTGTCGGGGTTGGCATAATTACTGACAATCAAGTTATTCATTTTTTTCAAAAAAATCTTTTCATCATCGCATATAGCTATTTTCACATAATCACCACCATTTAAGTAATTTTGTTATTATATTATACTACTAATCCCAATAAATTGCAAGCGTAATTTATCAACAAGTGACGTTTAAATTATCAGTTCATCTGTTTTTCAAACAAGTTAAACTAAGTTATTTATAAAAAAGTCGTGGGCATTTGGAATAGTCCAAATGCCCACGGCACATTTCTTATTTAATAAGCTGATTAACTTTTCTCTGCACTTCCGAGTAATCATACCCTGCTTCCGTCAACTTTTCCTTTCTCGCCGAACCATTCCCCCACAGCCCCGCAATAACCTCAACGGCAATCTCATCGGTAGTTTTCCTATATAGCTTTTCATTGACTCTTTTCTGAATCGCATTGTAGTCATGTCCGGCGGCAGTGAGCAGTCTTTCACGCTCCGCACCGTTATCCCACTTGCCGGCAATAACTTCATCGGCAAGTTCATCAACGGTTTTCTTTTCGGGAGCGGATTTTGCATAATCGAAAAAGCATATATCCCCGTCAATATCGTAACCATCAATCTTGTCAAGTCCCCACTGCCACATTGTCTGACCGTAGTTGTACTTTGACGGACAGTTGGGGCTGTTAGTCCAGTGGGCAAGCCAGATGTCGTACCTGCCGACGATCCTGCTCTTGTCGTAATAGTTCTCCATAAAAGACGGATTTGCATAAACACCCGGCTTGAATCCCGCCTGCCTTATCTTTTCGCAGAAAGCAATCGCCATCTTTGTACGGATTTCCGTGTTCAGATTATCAATCTGCTTTTTCTCCTCCATGTCGAAGAATACGGGATATGTCGGAGATAAGTTCTTGATTACCTCAATGCACTTTTCAGCCTCTGTCAGTGCCTGCTCAATGCTCATAGCATAGCTGTACCAGTAAAATCCGTAGTCAATGCTGTGTTTCTTGCAGTCCGCCACGAACTTATCCATAGTCACATCTTTCTTCGTGGAAAATCCCGCACGGATAATTGCGAACTTCATACCCACCTGTTTCAGCGCAGGAAAGCTGATGTCCTCCTGGCAGTAGCTTAAATCAACACCTTTAATCTTCATCGTCGTCCTCCTTTTCACTTCTCTTATGCAGCTGCTCCAGTACGTCTTTCAGTTTCTTCGGAACGGGCAGACCCAGGTGCGCTGCATTCTCAAGCAGTGAAATCCCCTCGTTCGACAGATAGAAGAATATCACTGCAGTGCGCAGAACAGAACCTGCGCCAATAACCCGTGTGTCGAGAATATGCCCGCCGCCGACCAGAGCGAAGATAAGCACCTTTCTGCATATTCCCTTGAACCCGACTGCGCTGGACAGCTTCTTGTCCGAGATTGCGCACATCACTCCGGTTATGTAGTCGATAACCACAAAGGCAATAAGCGCAAAAAGCAACCCATCGCTCCCTCCGAGAAACCAGCCGAGCCACCCGCCGACCGCCGTAAAAATAAGCTGAATTGTGTTCCAGAATTCTCTCATAATGATCCCTCCAATCATTCGTCAACGATGTCGTAAGTTATTTTCATGACCTGCCCGTCCAGTTTTCGCACTGGCTCGGACAGGTTGTTTATTGTGGTAAGACACAGCTTGCATATTCCAAGCGCAAAGCCGAAGAAATGCTGACTGCCGGTTGAATGCGGATAGTACGGTATAATATACAGCGGCAGGTTAAGTCCGTCAGTCTTGATGAGGTTTGCATACGAATACATCAAACTCGAGCCGTATGTAGGCGCAGAAAAGCGCATTCTGTACCAACCATACCCGTCATCCTTCTTTATTACTTCAAGCACTATAAGCGAATACTGAACATTACAGCTGTCACATACAAGCAAAGGTGTATTTGTTGCTTCATCGACATAGAACCCCCAGAAGCTCGCCGAAGTCATGTTGGATAGCGTCCCATCGGCAATATACTGAAGTATCTCTCCCGTGGATTTGCCATCCTTGGTGAATACACGAAACTGTCCAAAATTATTTGTACTGCTTGCTTCTTTCCCATCTATCAGCGGATTTTTTGTGATAACAAAATACTTACCGTCCCATTCAAAGGTGCTTAGAGCATTGCAGTAATCGCCGTTCACACCCGCGCCGTAAAACCATCTGTAACTTCCCGAAACCCCCGAAGCATACACATTATTGATACCAACTCCGTAATTTTGCAAAGGCACATCTGTTTCAATTACCTTCTTGGAAATCTGCACATAAGTGTCCAAGTCAAAAATGTAATGATGAATATGTTGGAGCGAGGTTGCAACAATGTGTATCTTATCCCCAATCACATAGGGGAAGAACGCCAACCACTGAGGATCACTTTCCCAGTCGCTCTTTAACTTCTCAATTTCTTCTGCAGGTAGGTTTTTCACATTGCTCGTGTTACAGTCATAATAATAACTGCCATGATGATAGCTGTTATCATAGGTTGAATTGGGAATACGCTCCGCCGCCGGAAACAGCTCTATGACTTTCTTCGCGCTTATAATGCCGCAGAACGGCTTTTCCGCGCTTACGCTTATGGACATGGGGTCGAACATAACGACCTCGTAAATACACCCGTCATGGATATGCTTACCGAGAAGCCGCACATTTCCATTCGTCAGTCTGCCCATGTAAAACCACTTGAAAACCCCGCAATTGAACTGCGAATCCGGAATATACCGCCCGACAATAGTGTGATACGCCTGCTTGAACGAATCCAGAGAACTGCTGTTAAGGTCAGTTCCTCCGCAGGACAGATTCCAGTAGGAATGGTGCATTCCGTTTGTGCCGCCGTCCTTGGTGGTAAGGCAGATACAACTGATTTCGCCGTTCGCCTTGTCCGAAGCAAAGTCCCACACATGGCGGTAGCCCTTGCCGTTCTCAATACGGCCGCTTTCGTTAGCGTTGTAAGTGCCTATGCTTGTGTCCGTGTTCGTATTGGCGATTCCTGCGTGACCTATCTCCTCGTTCGTCCACGGGAGCATCATATTATTGCCGTCCTCGGGGATTTTGTCACGGCAGACTATAATCCCACGGAAAGCAGTATCGGCAATGTTACCCGCAAAATCACGCAGCATATTAAAGCTGCGGTCGTTGTCGGAATCCATGCCAATTTCAATGTAGTCCGGTGGGTTGAGAATCGTGTCAACGGCATTTGTAATCATGTTTTCCTCATGAAGTTCCTTAACCACTTCTCCGGATTTCTCATCAAAAAGCTGAATGGTCGCTTTACCTTTAATCATTCCTGTTCCTCCTCATACGGTGTGTAAATAAACGATGTCTGGAAGCCGTTACACGGCGCATTGTTCAGAACATCAGTCAGATTACCGACATCTCCGTCATACAGCAGAGTAATGCTCTGAACGCTGTCTTTCATCACGGAACTGCCGAACGCAAGCCAAATCGTACTGCCGAAATCACCAACGCCAAAATCAGCAGAAATCGGCTGCAAGCGTACTGTTTCCTTTTCGGTAGTGACTATCATTGTGAATGCCGTTGTTTCAATGCGCTCTGCCTTGACGGGATTTCGCAGCTCAAGATACAGCTTTCTGTTCGATACGTTCACCACGGTGATTGGCGGCGGTGTGATTATCTTCGGACTCCATGCGTCGGGGAATACCGCTCTGATGGTGGGTTCAAGCGTTTTTCTGTCCCTCTCACGTTTAGTGAAAACGGGCATAGGTTCAGTAAAAACAAACTTGTGCGATTTAAGTATCTCAAACAGCAGAGTATCCGAAGTACGAACAAGCGACTTTTTGACGATTCGGCGCATAGTAAACCGAACCTCGTCCTCGCGGGCTTCAATGTAACCGTCCCATGGTGTATCTCCTGCAAGGTAAGCGCCCATCACATAGCCCCAGGTCTGCATTTTCGGGAACTTACCCTCTGCGCCGTCAGCCGAAACCACGCTGAGCGACATTGTATTTTGACCGACCTCCGATGTGAACGGATAGGTATAAGTCTTGGTGTGCGAACCCTCGCTAAAATACTCCTCATACCGCATGACTTCGTTTTCGTTCTTTTTCAGAATGAATGCGAGAGTTCCTGCGGCTGAAATCACGAATTTCACAGTCGAACAGAATGCTGCATAAGTCGCTTGAATTGCGTTATATGTAATGCGGAACAGCCGCTGTGACTTCTCCGTTATCGAAATATCCGTGTTGTTTGTCGCGGTTTTGAGTTCCGCAGTGGATTCGCCAATATCTTTGCGTATCTCGTTCGTTTTCTGCTCCATCTGATAGAGATTGTCCGAAATGCTCGGGCGATAATCTCCGACTTCGATAGAGATTTCACGGCGATTGTACGGGTTGAAACTCATGGCGATTATGCGGGTGTTTACGTTGAGGTTGAACGGGTGGAACACTATCTGCACATTGTCGCCGACCGAGAAATTGACGTTCTTGTAGAGCGTCAGCCCGTAGTTTGTAGTACCGGAACGGCTGTCGGTTTCCATAGTCAAATCTGAAACGTTCCGACCGTCCATAATGCCGATGTAATCTTGCGAACCTCTGTGGGAACGTATATTTATTTCTGCTCCGTTGTACTCAATTTCACCGCCGCAGAGCGCAATTAGCTGCATTAAGGCGGCTCGGCGAGTACATTCTCGATTGATTTTCAGCTTTATCGGAACGGTCTGGTCGCAAATTCCGGCGGTCAGCGAAGTGCCTTGTAATAAAGAAATAAGGCACTCACCCGGAGCGCCCTCGAAATCAAATTCAGTCAGCTTGTATTCATCGTTGTTCAGTTCATAGGACTTGTGTTCGCACTCCACGGCGCAAATCGCAATGCCGCCGGAGAGCGATTTCGACACTTTCACAACATTGAAAAGGTAGTTCAGCGTGTCGCTTTTCAGCTGTACCTCCAGTCCCGTGAATATCTCCGAAGCCATTGAGGAAATCACGGAAAACTGAAAGGTGCATTCACCGTTCAGACTATCGGTAAGCGATGCCGAAATCACCCTTGTAAACACACCCCGAACATTACCGTTTTCGGTCACGATTATCTCAACCATCACACCGCCCCCACATTCCTTACCGTCACCTTGTTCTGATTCCACTGTATTCGGGATATTACCTTAGTCAGCGGTACTCCGTCAATGCTAAGCGGAATCGTAATGTCAAAAGCCTGCGCTTGTACCCCGTTGAAGCCTGAAACCGTGCCGTTCATATCGAGGTCGAAATCAGACGGGATAGCGTTCTGCATACTCTTTGAAACGTCTTTCATCTCATCGCCGAAGCCCTCGCCAAGTCCCTCTGCCATAAAGCCGCCAAGGTTGGCGAATAGCTTTGACGGCGAGTGTATTCCGAAGAAGTCCTTGATTCCGTCCACAATGCCGCCGAAAAATCCGCTTATCTGATTCCAGAGCCACGCGCCTGCGTCAGAAATACCCTGCCACAAACCTTTCAGCAAATTGCCGCCGACCTCCGCCATCTTGCCGAAGTAGCTGCCGAATGCGTCAACAATGCCGGTTATGATTTGCGGAATCGCCTTGACTATCTCCACGATTATGGTCGGGAGATTTTCAATCAGCGCAATAAACAGCTGAACGCCCGCCGCAACGAGCTGGGGAATCGCTCCGATAACAGCGTCAATAACGCTTGAAATTATCTGCGGAATAGCCGCGACAATGGTCGTGATTATCGTCGGCAGATTCTGCACAAGTGCAACAAGCAGCTTGATTCCTGCTTCGATGATGAGCGGAATTGCGGAAATCACCGCCTTGATTATGCCGTCAATTATCTGTGGAATTACCTCCACGATTGCCGAAATGATATCCGGCAGAGCCGTCACAAGCGCCGTCAACAGCTGTATTCCCGCTTCGATTATCTGCGGTATCGCGCCGATGAGAAAATCCACGATTCCCGTGATTATCTGCGGCAGGGCTTCAATGAGGACAGGCAGAGCGTCAAGAATGCCTTGTGCAAGTCCCGTTATAAGCTGTAAAGCCGCGTCCAAAATAAGCGGCAGGTTGTCCACAAGCGTTTTCACAATCTCAACGACTACCGTCACAATCTGCGGAACAAGCTGCGGAATCGTGTCCGCAATACCCTTGACGAGCGACAGCAGAATATCCGCTCCCGCAGACACGATTTGCGGCAGAAGTCCCACAAGCGCCGAAATTATCTCCGTCACGATTTTCGCAAGTGTAGGAGTAAGTTCCGAGATAGCCGACAGAAGTCCGTCCGCAAGCGCCTTGATGATATCCGGAGCGCTGTCGAGGACTGCTCCCGCAATCGAAGTTATGAGTTCAGCAAACTGCGGAATCAGCGTTCGGATAGTGTCGATAACAGAGGTAACACCGTTTTTCAGTTCTTCTGACGCTTGCTCGTTTCCCACCAGTAGGTCGGCAAGACCGTCCGTAATTTGCGTTATTCCCGGCAGGAGTTCTCCCACCATGCGATTCTTCAGACCGCCTGCCGTGTGTGACAGCTTGGTGAGGCTGTCCTCAAAAGCTGCTGAAGCCGCCACGGCTTCATTGCTCATAACCATGCCGTAGTCCTCGGCTTCCTGCTTCAGACGTTCGGTTTCCTCTGCGCTTGTGTTCAGGACAGCCGCCATATCAACTGCGGATTTTCCGAGGAGGTCGTTTGCGGCGGCGGTGCGCTCTGCGCCTGCTTCCATTCCTTGAAGAGCCGTAATCACCATGCTCAGCTGTTCGTCCTGGGATTTTCCGTTCAACTCCTCGATGGAAAGCCCGATAGCGGGCAGCTTTTCGGCTGCGGAATCCGAGCCGCCCGCCGCGTCCGTAATGACGGTGGACAGCTTTTTCATTCCCGTCTGGAGGTTGTTTACGTCAGCGCCGCAGCGCTCAAACACATAACCCCACTTCTGGTAGCTTTCGGCGCTTATGCCGATTTTCTGCGAGGTCTTGTCGATTCGATCGCCCGCCGAGCCGACATCGTTTGCCATGTCCCACAGCTTTTTTCCTGCGGCAACGCAGACTGTTCCGACCGCTGCCGCAGCAGCCCCGAGAGCCGCGCCGATTTTCTTTGCGGTATCTCCAAGTTTGCTCAACTTTCCATCAGCGTCCTCGCTGGTAAAGGCGGCTTTCTTGACGGAATTTGAAAAGTCCTTGGCTTCATCTCCGGCTTCGTCAAAGCCCTTGTCAGCCTTTTCAAGGGCGGTGTTGTTGGAACTTAGTTCACGCTCCATGCCGTTCAAAGCCGCCTGCGCATTGTTCAGCTGGATCTGCCAGCTTTGGGTTCTTCGGTCGTTTTCGCCGAATGATTCGGCAGCATTGGCGAGAGCAGAACGAAGCGTTTCGATTTTCTGCTTCTGTTGGTCGATTTCCTTGTTCAGAACCTCGCTGCGGGCGGTTAGAGCTTCTGTGGATTTGTCGTTCTTGTCGAACTGGGAGTCTACCAGCTTCATTTCGGAGCCTAGTACCTTGAATGAATTATTGATTTCGGCGAGGGATTTCTTGAATTCACGCTCGCCCTCAAGACCTATTTTCAAGCCGAAATTTTCGGACATTCTGCGTCACCTCCTTTAAATGGGCATAAAAAAAGAGCCTTGCGGCTCGGTGGGAATATGAAAAAGAAGCAACCGTGCATGGTTGCTCCTTTATTGCGTTTAACTACTCGATAAATTGGAATTTGACGTTATCTTTCATCGGTTATTATATGCTCTATTCCGGAATGCTCTTTGCTGAGATAATCTTTCAAAAAACTTGGAAAAGCCCTATATTTATCTAAATCTTCTATGGGTATCCAATGCATTTCTTCTTTTACCCCATTCGTTGTGCTATTGCTGTTAAGCTCTTGTGTTCCTCTTGGTTTCATCAAGAAATAAAGAGAAATTTCGTGGCTATCTAATCCTTTCAATGTCCCGCTATTCTCACTGAAAAAGTTCTCGTGGATAACTACCAACCTTTCTATTTCATAATGTATTCCCGTTTCTTCAAACACTTCTCGCACTACTGCTTCCTCAGCCGTTTCTCCCATATGAACTCCACCACCTATGGAATACAGGTAGTTTTCATTCTCATTACCCGCAAACAATACACAGCCATTTTCTATTATAATTGCTCCGGCACGATATCGAAACCAACTATTCTCTTTTGTAAAACCGCAATCGTACATCTTCGTATACCTCCGCAAATTCCGATTTTCTCAACAGATAAACAACCCTACAAATGGGCATTTAAAAAATGCCTTTATTATATTTCTTTTGCACTGCAACAATACAGCCAATACCAATACCTATGCCAATAACAAGAATTGCAACAGCGACAATTGCAATCATATCAGAATCATCCAATAAAGCAACGATACCACTAAGCAATGTCGTTGCTGAAAGCACAAACACGGACTTGCCGAAAGCCTTGCCGTATTCCTTCTTATCGGTTACTTTTGTTTGGTGGTAAGAGTGTATCAGCTTTGTATTGCCACTATAAATAATTGCACCGAATACTGCCAAAAGTACTGTTGCTGAAAAAACAATAATAGAATATGTCAACATATATACCTTCATAAATTCCGATTTATCGGGCAGATTATCTGCCTTTATAAACCCATTATACCACGCACCTCCACTTTTTTCAACCACTTTTCCAATCAAATCCCCATCGGCACAACCTCATCAATATCCGCTTCCCGCTTAGGCTTTGTGATCCCCATAAACTGCTTATGACACTCCCACAGATCCAGCAGAAACCCGAACGGCATAAGCCACACCTCTTCCGAAGAAAGGTGCAGCTGCGCCGTTCCGTAATAGAACAGCCGGGTGAACAGTTCTGCGTCATTCACTCGGCTGTTACTGCGTTTTTTGAGCTGTCCTCACTCTGCACATTCCGCTTCGTGCCTTTCAGCATAGCTTCGGTGATAGCGTCCTTGTACTCGGCAAGCTCGCCGGGAGAGGTGAGGAGTTCCACAGTGTCCTCGGTGAGAAACGGCTTTTTATCGCTGTTTTTGAGATTGTATATCTCAATGCTCTGATTGCAAAGCAGAGTTATCAGCCAGATTATCTCGTCCAGAGCCATCTCCATATTCTCGGACTTCATTAGCTTGTCGCCGAGGTTATCAAGTCCGCCGTAACGGTTGGAAATAGCCTTTGTCGCTCTTGTGGTGAGAATCATTTCATACTGTTCACCGCCGATTGTTATTAAAGAACTGCGTTCATTCGTCATTGCTCATACCTCCGTTACTTGCCTGTTTCAGCAGGCTTTGCCGTGAATGTGGGTTCATACACAGACTTGTACCAACCCGTGATTACGCTGTCCGGAACGTTCTTCTCGCCCTCGGTCGCTTCCGCTTTCCAAGGGTGCTTTCCACTGCCGTCCGGCTTATTTCTGCGGAGAACCGTTCCCTCGATTGTAGGTGTGGAAAACGTAATGCTGTCGCCCTTTGTTGCAAGCGAGGTTGACGGAATACCGAACTTGACCCTATAAAGCCAGAAATAACGGTACTTGCCGTTAGACTTCTTCGCCCGAAACCCGATAGCCACGGGCTTGCCGCCGTCCTCACTGGTTGAAATGACCACATTGTTGCTGTCGATAGTCGCTCCCGTCAGAACCGAAGCCGCGTCATTGCCTATATCGTCAATGCCAAGTGAAAGCGTTCCGCTTTTGAACTCCTTGACGATTTCCGAAGCGCCGTCATCGGCATATAACGTTGCTTCCGCAAGCTCCACGGAGAGGTCTGCCGAAATCGCCTTTGCAAGCGAAGCGGGAACTCCGTAGGTTTCGCTGCCGTCGCTGTCCTCGGTTATTTCAGCGTAGAACAGCTTGTCAAGACCTATTGTTGCCATTTATATCTCCTCCATTTCATAGTTTTTCGCCGTATCAACGGCATAGTGATGATAGCCCGTATCGTCCTCGTGACCGACATATTTTCGGGCGGTTACGGTAATATCCGCACTGAGCAGAGCCTTTACAAGCCTGCTCACCGTGCGGGTGTAGTTTCCTTTGCTAAAAAGGGAAATCCGAACTTCCTGCACATCGGCAGTCGGCGCATTGTCAGCATGAAGTTCAAAGCTGTCGTACAGCGGAGTGAACACCAAGTATTCATCGGGAGCGTTACCGGAATACACAGAAGTTTGCGCAGGGATTTTCAGCTTTTTTGCGATTGCAGAGAGTTCCGAAAGCAGACTCACAGCCCCTCGACCTCCTTTTCAAATGCGGATTTCATGGCTTCCACGCACTGCTTTTTCACAGCGGATTTTGCAGGTTTCAGAAATGGTTTTGCCGACTGACTGCTTGTTCCGTACTCGAGGATATTCGCTATTTTAGCATTGCTTGAACCATCGGAACGAGGTTCAGAGAAACCCACCTTGATGTCATGATTTCCGTTTTTGTCGACAATAACGGGAGATAAACCGAGCGACCGTTCAAGTTCACCAGTAGAGCGGGATTGGCTTTTCGTACCCGAACCTACAACGGATTTCAGATTGCTCCGAACCTTTGCGAAAGCGACCTCGCCGCCCGCTTGCAAAACCTTTTCGGCAATGCTGTCAGTCTGCGCTACAAGCCGGGAAATCCTCAAAAGGAACTCATCGGGCATTTTAACATCTGCTTTAGCCACTCGGTTTCACCTCCTTTGCAAGCACTTCAATATACATACCTCTGCCTTTCACATCTTCGACAGAGGTTATTTCAAATACAGTACCATCGCAGAACAGCCGCATATCCGTGGAGATTCTCACTCCCGGAATGGTGCGAAAACGGAACAGGTCGGTAGCTTCGGAAAAAGTGGCTCGGTTTGCCCGTTTCTCGCTGCCGTGCCGTCCCTCCCGATAGGCTCTGACTGTTGCTACAACGACATTGGATTCCGTCTGAAAGCCCTCGTCATCGAGCGTGATTTGTTTTTGCGTTATCTGAATCTGCGTGTTCATCTTTCCGAAACTCATACTTTCCACCGCCTGTCCAGTCGCAGGAGCATATTCACGGTATCCCACACCTGCTTTCCCGCCTGAACATTATCTCCGAAAAATCCGCCAGTCGAGCCATCGCGGCTCTCATAGAAATGCGAGGACAGCATTATTACTGCCTGTTCTGTGGTAGGCGGCATTGCGTTTTCTGAATAGTAATTCTCGGGCAAATGCTGATAGCTTTCGGCATAGGAAACAGCGGCGGTGATGAACCCGCTTATGAGTTCATCGTCCGCCGAGTGTTCAAGTATGAGGTTCTGTTTTACTTTGGTAAGCAGTTCATTCATCACGAACCTGAGCCGGCTTTCATTTTGAGAATCTGTACGGCTTCGGGGAGAATCAGCTTGCCGTCAACACGCTCCTTTGCGACAAAACCGACCATGCCGTTGCCTGCGTACAGCTCCTTGAGTTCCGCAAAAGAACGAGTGCCACGGTCACCAATGTTGTAGTAACTAAAGTCACCGAATGCGATTACGGGCTTTCCTGCGGCGATTGTGGGGACATACGGAGATGTGTAAACCTCATAGCCGAACAGTCTGTCAACCTCGCCCGCCTGGAGGGACGGCTGCCAGAGATACGCGCCGTTGTTGTCCTTCAGCTTGCGGAGCGCCGCAATAGTCTGGTCGTTCATGATGAACTTTGCGTTCTTGCGGTACGGGCGCTTGAGGGAGTACACAAGGTTGATTATCTCATCTGCAGTTATTGCAGTAGTGCTCGCCGCAGTTACAGCAACCTCTCCACCGCCTGTTTCAGCGAAAATTCCGAGAGGTTTTCCCTTGCCATCGCCGTTGAGAAAAGCGTCCTCCTCCGCATTGGACAGCGCCTTGCCAAACTGCTCGATTATGTAGCTTTCAAGCCCGAAAGCGTTGTCGTAGAGCAGCTCCTCGGTCACCTTAACCGCAACGTGCAGCTTGTGCGCGTCAAGGTTAATCTGCGCAAAAGTAGCGTCCCCGAAAGACAGAGCGCCGCCCTCGTCGATCCACGCTGCGGCGGGCTTGGTGGCGGCAATGTTTATCTTGTGTTCGCCGCTGGTGGTGATAGTGTGACCCAGCTTTCGCATGATGTTCTCCTCGGTCAGAGTATCAATAAGGCGGCTGTCGTACTCCTCGGGAACAAGGTAACCGCCGTTAGCGTCAACACCCTCGGAAAGCACATCGGAAATCTGTCTGAAATTCGTGCGGAGAGCGTTCAGCATTGCCGCCTTGTACTCATCGCTTGCTCTGCCGGACTTAGGTTTGTTTCCGTTCAGCGGCTTTGCGGTGAGGGGTGCTGACGTAGGCTTGGAAAGCTGCGCGTCCATAGCCGCCATCTGCTCCATACGCTCGATTTCAGCGCCGTAGTCCTTTATCTTCTGCTCCATTTCAGCGTAGGAAGCGGCGTCCTCTGCGGACAGAAGTCCATCCTTGTCGCGCTTGGTTTCAACGAAAGCCTTTGCGGCTTCCCACGCTTTGTTGCGCTTTTCGCGCAGTTCCATAATAGTCATGTATATTACCTCCAGTTCTTAATCAAATCAAGCCGAGAAAATAAATCCTCAGCTTTGGTCTTTTGTTCGGTTTTCGGGGCAATTCTGCACTTTTCTGCAATCCTGCCCATAAGGGAGTTGACCACCTGCGCTTCTGAATACATCAGAGCGTTAGCGGACTGTTCCTCCATAGGTTCTTCACGGGCAAGAATACCGTCCGCAAAGCCGAGTTCCACCGCCTTATTTGCGTTCATCCACGTTTCCGCGTCCATGAGGTGTGAAATCTTTGCGCGGCTCATGCTGGTCTTGATTTCATAGGCGTTCATAATGCTTTCCTTGACCTCGGACAGCATTTCGATTGCTTTCTGCATTTCGGCTGAATCGCCCATAGCTACCGTCATAGGGTTGTGTATCATCAGCATTGAAACAGGGGACATAAGCACCTTGTTACCCGCCATTGCAATAACCGAAGCGGCGCTTGCGGCTATGCCGTCTATTTTCACCGTAACGTTTCCCTTGTAGTCCATCAGCATATTGTAGATTTGCGCTGCAGCAACGCAGTCGCCGCCGGGCGAGTTTATCCAGACGGTAATATCTCCGCTGCCGGACAGCAGTTCCTCCTTGAAAAGCTGCGGTGTGATGTCATCGTCAAACCAACTTTCATCTGCGATAGTGCCGTTGAGGAACAGCGTTCTCTCCGGGTTCTGCTCCTGCGTTTCTTCGTTCTGTATCATCTTGTTCGTCCACTTCCAGAATTTCTTCATCGGAATCCTCCTTTCCGCTGCCTGCCGCAAAGATACCTGCGTCAGCCAACTTAGTCATATTGCCGTTTATGAGATATAGGTCGCCGCCGTCCTCGGCGGGAATACGGTCGAGGTTTTCAAGTTCCCGAATATCGTTTGCAGACATCCAGCCGTTCTGCCTTGCAGTAGCATACCCGCTCATGCGGCTTGCGTAGTCGCCGCGCAGTAGACCGTCAACATTGAATTTGATGAAATAATCCTGCTTCTCGCTTGGGGTGAGCAGGGAGCGCATCATGCTTTGTTCCCACCGAACAAGCCACGGCTCAAGCGTGTATTTCACAAATTCAAGCGACTGTTGCTCGATATTAGAAAAGCTCGATTTTTCAAGGTCGCCGACCATGTGCGGCGGCACTCTGAAAATTCGAGCTATCTCGTTTATCTGAAATTTTCTTGTTTCAAGAAACTGCGCCTGCTCGGGCGAAATACTGATGGGAGTGTATTTCATACCCTCCTCAAGTACAGCGACCTTTCCGCTGTTGGAACTCCCGCCGAACTGCGACTGCCACGCTTCACGAACCTTTGTCGGGTCCTTTATCGTTCCGGGGTGTTCAAGGACGCCGCTTGGCGCTGCGCCGTTCGCAAAGAACTTAGCGCCGAACTCCTCAGTCGCAATGGCAAGACCGATAGCGTTCTTCGCCATTGCAATAGGCGAGTAACCCACAAGCCCATCAAAGCCAAGCCCTGGGATATGCAGCACATCGCCCGGCGAGAGAATAAACTCGTATTCCTTGCTGCGGATTGCCTCGTCTGAACCACGGTAGTATTTATAATACAGCCTGCCGCTTGAATCACGGTCAACGGTCATTCTGTTCGGCATAAGCGGGTACAGAGCAATGACCTCGCCCTTTCCGTTGCGGATAATCTGCGCATATGCGTTGCCCCAGAGGAGCAGGTGCGTCATAAGAGTTTCTCGGAAAACAAACGAGGTCATTTCGGGGTTCGGTTCATCGTGAAGCAGGCGGTACAAGGAGTGGTCGATTGCTTTCTCCTTACCGCCTGTTTGCCTTTGTTGCGCGGCGTCCATGCCGCGCTTGGGGCAAACGGCAGCAACGTCCATGTTGTCGCCGTCCGAACGGTATTTGTAGACGTGCAGCGGTAGTCCCGCCACAGCTTCCGACAGCACTCTAACGCAGGAATACACGGCGGTCATCTGCATTGCGGAACGCTCGGTGACGTTCTTTCCCGCAGTAGAACTGCCCATGTAAAAGCGGTAGGCGCTGCCGGCGATACTGTTTTTGGGCTTGTCCCTTGAATGGAATAGACTTGAAAAAAGTTTCATAAGAATTTATCCTCCTGGATTTTAGGCATAAGAAAAGCACCCGCCATTGCTGACAGATGCTTTTAGTGAATAACTCTATATGTATTATTTTTCTAAAAAATCTCATAAACAAGTGCATTATTTCTAGAAAGCACCTGCTTGCCTTTGTCGAGGCATTTCTTTACGTTCTGGAAGGGTGTGGTTCCGATCTTACTCGAAAAGCTTCGACCTATAGAAGCGCGAATGGTGCTAGGTTTTTTCCCGCATGTCATTTCGATATTTCTATAAGTTGCCGAAGCAGAATAGAGGTCAAATCTCCCTCCGGCTTTATTGTTCTGTACGTATCCTTCTACCTCTTTCAGTACTATTGCTGTTAACTGTGTGATTGAAATACTTTTTTTAGCCGAGATACCGTAGTATTTTTCGAGCAGATCTGTAACAAACTGACTAACGCTTACTCCATTGCTGGACGCATCTGATTTAAGAAGGTTTGCTAATGCAGGGCTAGGATAAAACTGAACACGATCCATAAGTTTTTCCTCTCTTTCTCATAGTAAATGAGTTATTCACTATGCACATGATATCAAATAATAGCGAATAAGTCAATCACTAATACCCTCAATCCACCCATTATCCATCATTTTCGTATACAACACCAAATCTAGCCTTGCAAGTTGTGAGTTTTTTTATTGCATTTATACAAATAGCAGCCCTCTTTCATCATAAACACTCGCCCTGTGGTCATTTCCACAGCGGATAGCCCTGTCAAGCGCCATAATAGTAGCTACTGCTCCGTCAATCTTTTCTGTGGACTTTTCCTTGTCAGCCTTGATGTTTCCGGCAGGGTCGGTGCGAATGTAGATATTGTCCATATTCCACCGCAGAACCGGGTGACCGCCGTGGGCTATCTTCTGTTCAAGCACCAGTTTCATCAGTTCTTTGGTCGGCGGGGACATATCTTTAAACCCCTGTCCGAAAGGCACGACTGTAAAGCCCATGCCCTCGAGGTTCTGAACCATCTGCACCGCACCCCAGCGGTCAAAAGCTATCTCTCGGATATTGAAACGCTCGCCGAGCCGTTCAATGAACTGCTCGATAAAACCATAGTGAACCACGTTGCCCTCGGTGGTCTGGAGGTAACCCTGACGCTCCCACACATCATAAGGAACATGGTCGCGGTTTACACGCAAGGTCAGATTATCCTCGGGAATCCAGAAGTATGGCAGGATGATGTATTTATCTTCCTCATCAATCGGAGGGAACACGAGAACAAAAGCTGTAATATCTGTTGTAGAAGAAAGGTCAAGCCCACCGTAGCAGACGCGCCCCTCCAGTTCGTCCTCGTCAACGGAGAATGCGCACTTGTCCCATTTCTCCATCGGCATCCAACGAACCGCCTGCTTTACCCATTGGTTCAGGCGGAGTTGCCGAAAAGCGTTCTCCTCGCCGGGGTTTTGCTTTGCGGAATCGCAAGCGGCTTTGACCTTGTCGATACCGACCGTAATGTCAAGGCTCGGATTTGCCTTTTTCCACACCTTCGGGTCAGTCCAGTCATCGGATTCATCAGCGCCGTAAATCACGGGATAAAAAGTAGGGTCGATTTTTCGACCCTCAATTATATCCTTGGCTTTCTGATGCGTTTCGTAGCAAATGCTGTGAGTGTCAGTTCCTGCGGTAGTTATAAGGAAATACAGCGGCTGCATTCTCGCGTCACCAGAGCCTTTGGTCATTACATCAAACAGCTTTCGGTTTGGCTGTGTGTGCAACTCATCAAAAACGACTCCGTGAATATTGAAACCGTGCTTGCTGTACGCTTCAGCAGACAACACTTGATAAAAAGAATTTGTCGGTGTGTATATCAGCCGCTTCTGTGATGCTAAAATCTTCACTCGCTTTGACAGCGCAGGACACATACGCACCATATCCGCCGCCACATCGAACACGATAGCCGCCTGCTGTCTGTCAGCAGCGCAGCCGTACACCTCGGCTCGTTCCTCACCGTCACCGCAGGTGAGGAGCAGCGCAACAGCGGCGGCAAGCTCGGATTTGCCCTGCTTCTTCGGTATCTCAATGTATGCCGTATTGAACTGTCGGTAACCGTTCGGCTTCAGCGTTCCGAACAAATCCCGGATTATCTGCTCCTGCCAGTCGATTAGTTCGAACGGCTTTCCAGCCCATGTGCCTTTGGTATGACAGAGGTTTTCAATGAAAGCCACGGCATAATCCGCAGCGGATTTATCGTAAGCCGAGGATTTCAGCTTGAACTTTGTCGGCTTGTACTTTTTCAGCTTTCTTATATCATCACCCCCAGAACGAGGAAAACCGCCCGCAGGCGGCTTTCGCAAGTGTTTAGTTGTATTCGTGTATCAGTATTGCAAGCGCCTTTTCGGCTTCGGGGGTCTGGGGTTCAACATCATCGCCCCGGTCGTAATTGTAAACGACCCTGCCGTCCTGCTTTAACATCAGCTTGGAAATTCTACCGCCGCTGATTCCGTATTCCTCGCTTGGCTCTTCGTAATGCTTTATCCAGTAGCTTACCGAAACCATTCTGCCGTTCTCGTCCTTAACTCCAATCGCACCCTGTTTCCACATAATCTTTTCCTCCATGTGTTTTTTGTTGTACACATATTAACTCTAAAGCCGCATTATAGCAAGCGGTTTTCGGATAATATACTACACAAATATCAGCGGTCAGAATTGTGCGTATTCTGATGGATAATGCCGAGAATTTTCTCCTGTTCGTCTGTGGAAACCCCAATGCTATCTAAGGCCTCCCGTGTGCCGCAATCCGGGCAGATATATGTGTTGGGGTACTTTCTCGAAAGAGCGGGAACACCGCCGTACTGCGCCCCACAGAGTGCAACACGATGTTGCAAAGTGTTTGCCCTAGCGGCGCACGGACGCGCCGCATTAAAGGCAAACACATGGACAGGGGCGAAGTCCTATTTCGTTATCCGATTTCATTTGCGACCCTCCTGCTGTTGTTCAGCGCTGCGAGAAGAATGCTCTCGTCAAAACCGAAGTTGCTATAGCCCTCAAGGCAAGTCCGAACATACGAACCGCTCGGCAAGCCCAGCGGCCGTTCCTCATGCATGATGTACACGAAAGCCTTTCTGAGTACGGTCTTGCCTGAGAAGTACCTCACGGGCAGTTCAAGTTCGGTCTTGTAGTAAAAGGTCGGAAACCCCTCGTACACATCAAGCCGTTCTTCATCGGCAAGTTCGACCGACCAGACTGCAACAGGAACTTCCGCTCCCGATTTTGGTTCGATGGTGAGGTAGGAGCCTGTCTTACTGCCTTTGAAAAGCAGTTCGTAATCCTCGATAACCGCAGTCCCCACGGGCTTTGCCGTAGGACAACGCAGCGCCATTTGCCGAATGTTCAAGTTGCTGCCGTAGGCTAGGTAATACTTTTTCATTTGAAATCCGTCCTTTCTGAAAGGTGCGGTTTATAAGAATCACCTTTCTACCACCAAAAGCCCCACGCTGTGGGGGAGTTGGGGGCAGGAAGCTGATTCCTGCTTTACTGCGGCCTGCCGTTGCGGAAAGCCGTATCGCCATCGAGCCGCTTGGTGTAAAGTTCCCTTGCGGTCTTGAATTCATCGCCGATAAAGCCGAGCCGTAAAAGCCATGTTCTCATTGCGTACTTGGGGTTTTCAGTCTGCTGAGGATTTGCGCTTGCGGTCTTGACTTGCTTTGCAAGCTGGCTGAGCGCCAGGCAAAGCTGAATGTAGCTTTTCAGCTGACCTGCGTGAAGTCCGTTTTTCTTGTCACCCGAGGGAGCGTCAAACTGGAAAAGTCGGAATTCAATCGTGCCTTTTGTAAAGGTTGCGTGGAGGTTCAACATATGATATCTGCTTTCATTGTAGTGCGCCGACCTGCCGTAATCCGCATTCTGACTGCCGTACCAGGTGTCCGCAAGCGCCGCCATGGTTTTCGGCTTTTTGCGGTTGAGTTCCAGCAGGAAATCCTTGCTGACCGTGCGGCAGTAGCGGTTCATGCGGCTTCTGTCGAGGTTCAAGGCGCTTGCTAAAAGGCTTTCGTGGCTCGCCATTATGTTTGCGAGGTTTCGCAGGCTCTGCGGCGTGTGACCCTTGGCGCCGATGTGAATGTGAACTCCGCAGCCCCTTGTTGCATCGCTTTTCGCGCCCGCTCTCCTCAGCCTGCGAATAAGCTCCTGCAGGGTTTCAATATCTTTGTAGGTGAGAATCGGGGTAACCATTTCGCACTTTTCGCTGTCGGGTCCCGCAATGCTCACGTCCTTCTGGAACTTCCACTCGCGACCCTCGCCGTCCCATGCGGAGTAGGTATCGTAACCGTTGCGACCTGCGGTGTGCTCGTGTCTGCCTGTTCCGAAGAACTCGGCGGCAAGCTGCGCGGCTTTTGTTCTTGTAATGTTATTCATTTCAACCTCGACCCCTATGGTCTGGTTCATCATTTCTTCAATCTGCTTTGTGGTTTTTGCGTTCATTGTGGTGTCCTCCGTTTGTGTATTTCCCTTTCGGTGTACACATATTAACTCTAAAAGCAGTATATAGCAAGCGGTTTTACCACAATATATTGAACGAAATACACACGCAGAAATTGTGTATATCAGCCACGGATTTTCTGAACTTCATCAACACCAAGAACAGCATTCAGCCCGGAGCCGTTATCCCAGCGGACGAGCAGATTTCCTGCGTCGTCAACGCCTTTAACCGTGCCGCGAGTACCTATCGGCGGCGCTTGAAAATCGTCCATTGATATTAGCTCAACTCGGCAGCCGACTGGGTACTCTCGGCGGTACTGTTCGATTGTTGCTTTACTCGGAAACTTCATTTGCAGCACCTCCATTTCTGAAAGCCGATGAGCCTGTGAGATTTCTCAGCAGTATCTTCCGCTCGGTCTTGTACTCCGAGCCGATGAACCCCAGCCGCAGGAGAAAGCAGCGGAATGCGTACTTGTCGTTGTCTGTTTCCTTTTCCTTAGCCGTAACTCGCTTTGCATTTGCGGCGAGTTCGCAGAGCGCCGAAATGAAATGCGTGTACGCTTTGCACTCGTCAGCGCCGCAGTCTGCGAACCAGGGAAACCTCACCGTGCTGTCCGTGACCTCAATCTGCAGGCTGTCCACCGCTAAGGCTCTGCGGATAAGTCTGCCTTTTGCGTCAAGCAGCTTGGTGAGGTTTCCGACTGCTGTGCTTTCAAGCGGAGCTTCCACCGTAACCCCCACAGGTTCGCCGTGTACGGCGTTGTCGGCGGCTGCGGATAATTCTTCGCTTGTGAGTTCCTGCGCCGTATTTGCGGCAGTGTCGGCAGTAAAACCACGCTCCGAAAGGAACTCAAGCAGTTTCTCGATTTCCTCGCTGTCGGCTCTGTCGTCAAATTCAAGATTTCCCTCACGGGTCACCGTGAAATAGTCGATTCGGTAAGCGTAGGTCGGGGTTCTCATGTAAACTGCGTCCGCTCCCGTGAACTCGCTGATTGCCTTTACAAGCGGTTTCCTGTCCTGTGCGTTGTAGTAAATTGTCATGGCATTTGCCCTCCTTTGCGTACATATTAACTCTGAAAGGCACATGTATCAAGCCGTATTACTACACAATATTTTCGGGAGTTAGCTGTGTACAGTACACAATCCCCGAAAGCACAAAGTAAACACACGGCAGAACAACACCATTTCCCCACAGCTTGTACTCGGCAGAGTCGCTGTGGGGATTTTTCAGCCATGTACGGATCTGCTTTTCGGACTTCGGTTTGACTGCGCTGCCGATGATTTTTCTGTGTGTTTCAAAGACCTCTTTCCAGAACCGTAGTTCTTCATCTGTCGGCTCGTCCGTTCCGAGGTCTGCGCACCACCAGTCGGGAAATCCCTGCAAACGGGCGCACTCGGTTGGAGTAAGCCTGCGGACTATGTACTCGGGAGAATTCACTGTCGGCGGGTCTTTGTAATCGCTTGCCACAAGCGTGTTTGCAAGGTTTTCCTCGGCTTCGGTATGATAGGAATTCTTGCTTGTGCTGTAAACCAACGTTTCCGAGCCACCTCCGTACATTCCGCCTGTGGCTCGGAGCGCTCCGCATTTATCGTTTTCGCTGTACTTTGTGTAGCTGTCCTGCGAAAATGCGACAGCATGGCGGTCGGTAGCATTTAACGTGAATGAAACGTCCTCGTTAATGCCGCTGCCTTGAGGACCGTTTTTATCGGCTCTGCCTATCATTGAACCCTGGACGGCTACGACTGCCACGCCGCCTTGGTTTGAGTCGGGAGAATTACCACCTGTATCTATCGTCCGTGATGTATCTGTTTCATAGCAGTTATGGCGCGCGTTTTTCGTACCGTCAGATGTGAAACGAACATCAAAACAGCGAGTATCTTCCACGACAAACGGCTGATTATTCCCGCCAGTTCCGTAGGTTGACGAAACCGTTGGAGCAATACCGTGCAACTCCGTATAGCGTGTATCCTGCGAGTGATTTTCATAAACAGCTGCAGGAACTGTTCCGGCACGGAGGGTAGGCGAAGTTTCATCTTCATAGCCGATACCTCTCGCTTTTGCCGAGTGTTCCGTGCAGAACCCTGCTGCGGACTCCATCACGCACGGTGGGTGATGAGCTTCGGCTCGGAGTGTGCAAGTTACTTCCTCCGTCACGTCCATTCTGTTGCCACCTTGGTCGTTCAAGCAGACTGCGCCTGTCGTTCCAGAGCCGCTTTCAGTAGCGGCGGCAGTTCTTTGCCACGCTTTGAAGCCCTCTGCAGAATACCCCGACAAGCCTTCGGACTCAAACAGTATTTTTCCGGCGCATTCGCTATCAAAATCTGCGACAAGGTAGATTCGTTTTCTTCTTTGGGGAACTCCCCAGTATTGCGCGTCAAGGACTCTCCATGCGAGGGAGAAACCGTCTGCCAGTATCTCTCCTGCGTTTGTCCATTTCTCACTTCTAGGAACAGAAACGGTTTCGTCCTTGATCCTGCACAGGCTTTCAAGGACTGCTCTGAAGTCCTCGCCCTTGTTAGACGAGAATGCTCCGGGGACATTTTCCCAGACCGCAAATCTCGGATATCTTCCATCAGTCGCACACCTCATTTCTTTTATAATTCTGACCGCCTCATAGAACAGGCTCGACCGCGAACCGTCAAGACCGCTGCGTTTTCCGGCAATGCTCATGTCCTGGCACGGACTGCCAAACGTGATTATATTCACTGGCGGGAGTTCCGCACCGTTCAGCGAGGACACATCTCCGTAGTGTTTCATCTGCGGCAGCCTTTTCGTTGTTATCCGAACAGCGAACGGCTCGATTTCCGAAGCCCACAGCGGAGTAATGCCCGCAAGTATTCCTCCGAGCGGGAAACCGCCGCTGCCGTCAAAAAGGCTGGCGAGCGTGAGTTCATTCTTCATCGGTGACCTCCAGTTCGGAATAAGCAATCGTCTTTCCTTCACGAACCACAGACACATTCTCCGCAGAACCGACCTGCTCAATATACCGCTTCACGATAACATCGCAGAACTTTTCATCAAGCTCAATGGTGTGGCAAATACGGTTCGTCTGCTCACAGGCGATAAGCGTACTGCCAGAGCCGCCGAATGGGTCGAGAACGATACAGTTGCTCATACTTGAATTCTTTATCGGATATGCGATGAGCGGTATAGGCTTCATTGTCGGGTGGTCGCCGTTCTTCTTCGGTTTGTCGAACTCCCATATTGTCGTCTGCTTGCGGTCTGAATACCATTGGTGCTTGCCATTCTTCTTCCAACCGAAAAGGCACGGCTCATGCTGCCATTGATACGGCGAGCGCCCGAGAACAAGCGACTGCTTCTTCCAGATACAAGTTCCGGAAAGGTAAAATCCTGCGTCAGCAAAAGCCTTGCGGAAGTTCAGACCCTCTGTATCTGCGTGGAAAACATAGATGCTTGCATCATTCGCCATTGCTTTCTCCATGCAGGTGAAAGCGTCAAGCAGAAACTGGTAGAACTTTTCGTTTTCAAGATTGTCGTTCTTGATTTTACCCGCCGAGCCCTCATAATTCACATTGTAGGGCGGGTCGGTAACCACAAGATTGGCCAGCTTTCCGTTCATGAGGAGTTCATAAGTTTCGGGTTTCGTACTGTCGCCGCAGACAAGTCTGTGATTTCCGAGCAGCCAGAGGTCGCCGGGCTTTGTCATGCAAGGTTTTTCCATCTCTGCGTCAACATCGAAATCATCGTCCTTGGTATCGGAATCCTCGTCAAAGAATGCAGCGAGTTCCTTTTCATCAAACCCGGTCAGCGAAAGGTCGAAATCATCTGCCTGCAACACTTCAATCTCGACTTTCAGCATCTCCTCGTCCCAGCCTGCATCGAGAGCCATGCGGTTATCCGCAATTATGTACGCTTTCTTCTGCGCAGGGGTGAGGTAATCCACGAACACGCAAGGCACATCGGTTATGCCCTCTGCCTTTGCCGCCATTATTCTGCCGTGACCAGCAATAACATTGAAATCTCTGTCGATAATAACGGGATTGATAAAGCCGAACTCCCGCAGCGAGGAACGCAGCTTGTTAAGCTGTTTCGCAGAGTGCGTTCGGGCGTTGTTGACGTATGGTATCAGCTTATCTATCTGGACAAGCTGCATTTCACTGGTCGTGTTCATCTGACATTCCTCCTTTTGAGAACCTTATGCAAGCCTTTTCGAGCGTCCGCAATATTCCCTTTAACAGCCTGTCCCTTGATTGTTCGGTATTGCTGTACTGTAAGGTTCGGACGGTTGCCTTTGAGTTCTCTGAAAAAATCTATTGTGTCCTTTGACATAGCGTTATCCTTTCCTGGAACGCAAGAGCCGTTCCATAGCATCATTCAGATCATCGCCGACAGGTTCGGTGCAGTTCTCCTTGACTATTCCGTAAATTTCATACCAGATGAGATTTGCGTTTTTCTGAAACTGCTGCGACATCTGCACGAACGGCGAAGCAATAACGCCGCCCGTAGTCGGGTGCTTGCCGAGCAAGCCGTAAGTACTGATTGCTTCCTCGCATTGAATGTATCTTGCGTATGCCTGCGCGTAGGCTTCGATGAGCCGCTTGTTTACGAGGTTCTCGCAGCTGCGCTGTTTAAGCCACAGCCAGGTTTCACGGTATATATCGTCAGCGCCGAGCGGAACTCCGTTCTTCTGCCGAGCCGACAGATAGTCGCTTGGCTTCGGCATATCCGCGCCATTCAGCACAGCGCCCTCCGGCAGGTCGACCGCTTCAAGTTCGGCGGTATCGAGTGCAGGTATGTCGTTGCTTATGATTTTCACCGGAAGTCCTTTCTGCTTTTTCTCTGCGGCAGGAGCGGGTTTATCTCCGGCGCGTACCCGTCTGCCGCCTCTGTTTGTGCCGTCTTTCGCCACGCTTGTCACCTCCGTCAGACAAGAAAAAAGGACGGTTCGCACCGTCCGAAAATATTTCATGGTTTAATACCCCGTTTGAACCTCGATTTTTGCGCACGAAGCCCCGGGCCGCTGTCCGAGGTAAAGGCCACAGAGATTCTGACCGCCCCTACCGGTCGCCGAGGTCGTGATGTTTCTTCGTATGACAGGACTGACACAGCGACATCAGGTTGCTGAAATCGTTACTGCCGCCGCGTGACACGGGAACGATATGGTGCACCTCCTCAACCGGAGTGAGCCGACCCTCTTTCAGACACATTTCGCACAGTGGGTGAGCCGAAGCATACCACTTTCGTATCTCATGCCATGCTCTGCCGTATTTTTTGTTGCTGTCGGCAGGACGAGTGAACTTGTTGTAGCGGCGGTTCATCTGCTTTGCGTGTTCTTCGCAGTACTGTCCGTCACAACGGTTGGGACAGCCGGGGTAGGAACAGGGGCGCTGTGGTCGTCTGGGCATGGGTTCATCTCCTTGGGTATAGGAAAAGCCCTGCGGGTTATAAAACCCACAAGGCTCTCTGTATATTTCTCTAAGTATATCATACCACAACAGGTTGACTGCGTCAACGGTGAACAGGGGTGAACTGCTGTGCACTAGGGTGTCCAGTTTTCAGAAAAATTCTGAATAGCTTTTTCGTGCAGTTTAATTACCCACCTTTTTGAATACCCCATTTTTGTACTAATCTCTTTCCACGAAAGAAACATCAGATACTTGTACCGAAGAACAGTGCGCTCGTTTGTGTTCTCCAAATCATCAATTGCTTTGCCAATGGAGTATTTAAGTTCAGACAATCTGCATTTGTCGTTCTGGATTTCTTTTTCAAGTTCAAGTGCCTTGTCAGTGTACCTTACGAAAGGCGGGTCGGTATTTTTTGTTCCCGAAAGCCGCTCTCCGAAACCGCAGCCGGATATACCGCTTGCCAAATCACGCAGGCTTTTCAGTTCAATTTCCTTGTAGTGTATCTGGCGGTTCATTTCAGATGCGCTTGTCAAAAATCCCTTTGCCGTCATACCGACACCTCCTTCAGCTTTGCAAGAATAACCTCACCGTTGAGATCTGTAAGAATGGAGAAAAAATCTGAACGAAAAAAGCTTCAATACTCTTTTTCTCACTCTGAGCCGCTTTGTCATTAGGGTTCAGAGAAAGTTGGTTCAATGCGGTGCGGTAATCCTTGACCGCCTGTACGATTATGGCGTTTGCCAGTTCCTTGTATGGATTCATTTATGTACCTCTGCTTTCACTGCGGTAATAAGCGCCGCCTGCGTTGTGTCCTTTGTTTTCAGAGCCTTCATAATCTGCTCGTCGATAGTGCCTTTGGCAATTATGTGTTGAATTACCACTGTGTCTGCGGTCTGACCCTGACGCCATAGTCTTGCGTTTGTCTGCTGGTAGAGTTCAAGCGACCATGTAAGCCCGAACCAAACCAGGGTAGAACCGCCGTTCTGCAAGTTTAATCCGTGTCCGGCTGACGCAGGGTGTATAAGCGCAACCGGAATTTTGCCGCTGTTCCAGGCGGAGATATCCTCGCTTGACTTAATCTCTCGGATTTCAAACCGCTTTCGAATTCGCTCCAGATCGTGCTTGAACCAGTAAGCCACAAGCAGCGGTTTCCCGTTCATGCTTTCGATTATATCCTCCAATGCGTCCAGCTTGCTGTCGTGTATCTCCATTACGCTCTCATCATCGGAATACACCGCTCCGTTAGCCATCTGCGACAGCTTGTTTGAGAGGGACGCAGCATTAGCCGCAGTAACCTCATTATCCTCTGTGGCGAGAATGAGGTCTTTCTTTAACTGGTCGTATTTCTCCTTTTCCTTTTCGGAAAGCTGAACCGTGTATTCCGAACTTATGAGTTCGGGCATTTTAAGGTGGTCGGCGGATTTCATGGAAATCGTGATATCCGAGATTTTGTCATATATCTGCCGCTCGGCGTTGGGCAGAGGCTTATAGCTGTAAATCACCATTCCGTTTCGCTTGTCCGGCTGAAAGTAGGTATTTCTGTACTGCCCTATAAGCCTGCCGAGCCGCTCTCCCATATCCAGCAGCTTGAACTCTGCGAATAAGTCCATCAGACCGTTGCCGGCGGGAGTGCCTGTCAGCCCGACTATGCGTTTCAGCTTTAGCCTGACTTTCATGAAAGCCCTGAACCGTTTTGACTGATGATTTTTGAATGAACTCAGTTCGTCAATTACAGCCATATCGAAATCAAAATGAAGTCCGCTTTCTTCTACAAGCCACTGAATATTCTCTCGATTGATGATGTAGATGTCGGCGGGAGTGCGGAGTGCTTTCAGCCGTTCTTGCTCCGTGCCAACGACTACGCTGTACCGCAGATTCTTCAAATGCTCCCACTTTTCAATTTCAGTGCCCCAAGTATCACGAGCCACACGAAGTGGTGCTACCACCAAGACTTTATGTATTTCAAAGCTGTCAAAAAGCAGGTCGTTTATTGCTGTCAGAGTAATGCTCGTTTTGCCTAAGCCCATATCCAACAGAAGCGCTGCAACGGGTTGGGTGATTATGAATTCGGCGGCATACCGCTGATAATCATGTGGACTGTATTTCATCAAGTATCGCTCCTATCTGCTCAACGCTGTCAATGATGTACACACGGAAGCCAAGTCCCATCAATGCTTTGTGCCTTGCGATTTGCAGGGGACGTGGCTTTTTGCCGGGAGCTTTCAGTTCGGCGAATGCGATTTTACCACCCGGAAGAATTATCAGCCTGTCCGGCATTCCATCAAAATTTGGTGACACGAATTTCAGACACATACCGCCGATTTTTCTGACCGCCTGCACCAGCTTCTGTTCTATCTGTTTCTCACGCATTTTTTGCTCCTTGTTCTTCAATGGTGCAGGTCGGTGAACCTCATTTCATAAAACTCTCTATGAGGTAATTTTTGTTAATAAAACTGCCCTAAAGGGGATTTTATACTAAGACCTTCACCGACCTGCACCTTTATGGTTTTCAATCTGCTATAAAGTCAGATTTCAAGCGGATTCCGTAGACCATAACACCAGTTTTGGATTTTCGTTTTTCAAATCCTGCGGTATCAAGCCCGGTATAGAAATCCGTGGTGCTTCTTGTGTATTCTCCTGTCCTTGCACAGTATGCACGGTACTCTTGGTAAAGCTCGCCGGACTTCTGCGTATATGATGGGTCAACCTCGCAGCAGTCCTCAATGAACATTGAGAGCCAGTCGTTATTTTCACGGTAATGCTCGATAGCGTCACGAACGCACTGCGGAATTTTCAGCTTGAAATTGCATTCGATCACCTTTTTGGCTCCCTCAATGATCCAAGAAAGCACAGCGCCGCCTGCCTTTTCCGCAAGGTAATCCGCATAATTTTTGATGTCGGAGTTGCCCTCAATTTTGGCATTGAACGGTATGACGATAAGCCTGCGCCATGTACCCTCGTCATTTGCTCCGACTCTCGGGAGATGATTTGTGTACAGCACAAGCGTGTGCGTGGGAGTATATCTGAATGGATCGCGATACTTCTTTTCTGCGGAAACCTCATCGGTGGAACACAGCTGCTTTACCACCGAGGTATTCAGCCGCATTCCCTCCTCGAGTTCTGCGGCGATAACAAGTCTTTTCCCCTTAAGTTCAGCCATCTCGGGCTTGACATTTCGCTTACAGCCAACCGTGAGGGCGTCGGCGGATATACTGCCGCTGTACGAACCAAGAACCCTCGCTATCGTGTTCCAAAACGTACTCTTACCGTTGCGACCCTCACCGTAGGAAATAATCAGCGCTTCCATGTAGACCTTGCCTATTGCCGCTAAACCAACTATCTGCTGAACATACTCGATAAGTTCGTCATTGCCGCAGAAAAAGCTGTTCACGGCTTCAAGCCAGATATCCATGTTTTCCTCGCTCGGGGAAACGGCGGTCACTTTGGTTATGAGGTCGTCTGCGGAATGCTCCGAACTTGTCCCTGTCCGCAAATCGTATGTAGCTGCGGGAGTGTTAAGCAGAAATTCCTGCGAATCAAAATCCTTTATATCCCGCAGCAACATCGGCTTTGCCGCTTGCAATGCAGAAGTGATATACTTCATATCCCTGCGTTTCATGACGAAAGACTTATACACAAGCGCTGTCATATACTCTGCAAAGGCTTTCTCACTGTTTTCATCGATTGACTTTTCCAGGGCTTTACCGCCTGTGAGTACAGTTTCTTTGTCAATTCCGCAATTCAAGAGCGCCTGCTGCGCCTTTTCCAGAGCCGTTTCGGCTTCGTCAAGCTGTCTGTCGAGAAAATTCTCGCAGGCTCCAACCGCAAGCTGTCTGGATTCCGACCAGCGAACCCCGTCATAACGCATATAGTCCGTAGCGTCCGTGTAGACAAGCTCGTTGCCGTACTCACGGGCGATGACTTTAGCCTGTCCGATGTCAGAATAGTCTTCGGGTTTCAGATTAAATCCCGAATTATACTGCTCGGGAGGAATATAGCCGTCCTGCTTTGCGACCTTTCTTCCGAATTTGACAGCGCTGTTCCAGATTGTCTGAAGCTCCGTATCGTCAAGAGGAGGATTGCACCTTTCAGCCTGTTTCAGATATTGTTGGTATGCTTCGTCAGTGTTCCCGAACCGCTTTATAATACGCCCTGCGTAATGTGACATAGTGCTGTTGCGGCTGCCCTCGGGTACACTCGCACTGTCATTGTCCCACTGTTCAAAATCCTCATTGTCGAGGAAATCTACGACAGACATATCGCCGTTGTATATTTCAACCTGCGGTATCGGAACTCCGAAAAGCAGTCTTGCGCTGTCGAGAGCGTTCTTATCGAAATACGAAAATTCCGCCGCAATGCGCTTTTTTAAGGCTGTGTATTCTGCGCTGTCCGTAATCGGCGGGATAGGAAAGTACACATGAAATCTCGGTCGAGCTGGTTTGCCGCTTTTCGGGAGCATATTATTGCGGCTGTACACGACCACGAACTCCACTCCAGGATAAGCCATAGCCACCTCAAGCGGAGTTACCCAGTCGCTTGGATCATCGGAGTGATCGTTGTCGCAGTCCATCGGGATATTGTCGGAAGAAAGAAAATCCATATTGCTGCGATGATTGTTCGTATATTCAGCTGCAACGTGGTCAAATGCCACAGCAGCTTTCATAGAATTTTCGTCTGTTATGACGCACTTGTGGGGGTATATGCTGTTAGGCAGACTGCCTACGCAGTCTGCCGTGTATAACGTGAATTTCATTATTATCCTCCATTCTTTAAATTCTAACAGCTGATAGAGCCGTCAATAATATATGGAAACTTATTATACAAATGGTCCACTATATTTCAGTCCTTTTTATAAAAGTTACATTCGTACCCATCGGCACAGAGCGGAAGCCCCTTTGCCCACGGTGGAGTTCTACCCATCATCTCGCAGATTTCAGATACATTTGTATCTATCGGGCATTCGATGATAAGTTCATCGTGCACGTGACCGCACATCCGATAATTCCGCAGCGTCCGCATAGCAGAGCAGAGAATATCCCGGCTGACCGCCTGAACGATGTTCTCCACGAACTTAGGCCCGTAGCTTTCAATGCGCTCCCACTTCTTCGTTGCACCAACGCCCTCGTAAGTGACGGATTTGCCGCCGAACTTATTCTCGCCGATACGGGGCTTGACGTAGGAAAGCCGTCTGCCGCTCGGCAGCGTGATAAACAGCATTCCGCTCTGATATTCAAACTGAATGCCATGTGTGTCTGTGCGAAGCCTTTGTCGTATTGTATCCTTCACGCAGCGGTCGACTCCCCACCAGAATCGAACAATATTCGGGTTGGAACTGCGCCACATATCCACAAGCGGCTGTAATTCATCTTCTGACAAACCCATCTCCAATGCGCCCATAGCTTTCAGAGCGCCGACCGAACCGCCATAACCGAGCGCCAACTCTGCGATTTTACCTTTCTGCCGCAGATGTCCATTGACACCATGCTTTTCAACGGGGACACGGAACATCTGACTTGCAGACGCACAATAGATATCTCCACCGGACTTGAATACGTCAAGTCTCCATTTCTCGCTAGCAAACCACGACAGCACTCTTGCCTCTATTGCTGAAAAATCTGAAACCACGAATTTCATTCCCGATTTCGGAACAAACGCCGTGCGGATAAGCTGGGACAGCGTATCGGGAATATCATCATACAGCAGTTCGATGGCTTCATAGTTTCCGCTTTTAACAATCTCCCGTGCCTGTTCAAGGTCGGGGATATGATTCTGCGGGAGGTTCTGTAACTGTATCAGCCGACCCGCCCATCTGCCGGAACGGTTTGCGCCGTAGAACTGAAACATTCCGTGCGCTCGTCCATCGGAGCAGACAGCGTTCTTCATAGCCTGGTATTTCCTTACTGATGATTTTGCTAGCTGCTGACGGAGTTCAAGCGCCATTGCAAGCTGCGGCGGCGCGGTTTTCAGCAGTTCTGAAACGGCTTTCTTACCGAGAGTGTCCGTTTCAAACCCGTTCTCCGAAAGCCACTGTTTCATCTGCTGAACCGAGTTCGGATTTTCGAGCGAAGTAAGTTCCTGCATTTTTGACGAGAGCAGTGCTTTTGAGCATTCATCAAACCGTATTGCATTCTCAACAACAGCCATATCCAGAGCAATCCCACGGTCGTTTATCAGCTGGTCAAGGCAGTATTCCTCCCACACAAATTCCGGCACGGGGAACTTCCGCAGCTTGTCCTGTATCGACATTTCTACCTCCACATCACGCTTGTTGTACGCCTTGAACTGCACCCATTTCTCCGGAGCGTGTTTGGGAAGATTTCTTGTTCTGCCGCCATTCGCCTTGGTAGCGGCGCAAGGGACACAGAAATACTTGATGAGGTCCTTGCCTTCTTTCAGTTTCTGTTCCGGTAAGCCAAGAACAGCACCCGCGCCGGCAAGCGACAACGGAAGTCCCATGTACGCCGACCACACCATCGAACATCTCCACGACAGAGAGTCTAGATACTCTCCGGACGGCAAACCGAGATATTTTGACAGACATACTCTTTCAAAGGTTGCATTAAATGCCCATTTGATAACGCTGATATCGGTCAGGGCAGTGAGAATTTCTGTGGGAATTTTCTCGCCCTGCGCAAGGTCGTACACCACAACATCGCCGCCGTTTATTGAAACTCCGAAAAGCAGTATCTCGAAAGCGGGTGATTCCACATATCTGTACACACCGCATTTTGCAAGGTTAACATCGCTGAATGTTTCCAAGTCGATTGATAGTGTTTTAATTTTATCCATAGTTCACCTCAAAAAGGGCGGTAAAGTTTTTCTACCGCCCTATTAGTTCTCAGATGCACAGCAATCTGAATGTTTCCTTGCCCTTTGGAGTTATCATCGTCTGAGTATCTGTATATCCGGTCTTGTCGTTGACGAACTCCTTCATTTCAAACAAGCCGCTGTCAACGTATGTAGCGTAAGGTCTGAGCTTGCCTTTCTTCGAACGGTAGAGATATCCCTTGTCAAGCAGGAAACGCACGAAATCGTTCTGCCTTACACCGAGTTCCTTTGCAGTGTCGCGAATACCTGTGAGCAGATTTCTGTCAACGAGCATATCGAAATAATCTGCTTTTGGCTGCATGATCTGATTGGAAACGGTAAGCTGTGCATTTTTCGCCTTTTCTGTTTTCAGTCTGGTAGCCAGTTCAATGAGAAAATCCGGAGAAGCAAGCGCCTGTTCCAGAACATCTTCAGTCATATACGCGCCATGCTTGCGGATAGAGGGAAGAACCTCATCAAACACCCATCTTTCAAAGCGTTCTGCACCGGGCAGCTTGCTGTGCGCAATAAGGCGGTAAACATCGCCTTCAGAAATAAAGCCGAGAGTCTGAACACCGCCGTTCGTAGGGGTGTCGCATTTCACGACACCCTTGCAGTGCCTTGAAAGAGCGTCACGCGTGTTAGAGTATCCGAGCGCCTTTGCAATATCAGCGCCGCAAAACAGCACCTCGCCGTTCTCCTGAATAGTGCGAATTTCTCCGAATTCTTCGTTGTTAAAAGTTGAAATTTCCATATAAACCTCCGAAATTGACCTACCCGCCCACCCGGCAGTATCAGACTGCCAAAATTACTTGTGATTAGCCTTGCGGCGCTGCTTGATTGCCGCTGCCAGCGAACCGATAACGGTGATGAGATTGCCGATGACCGTACCTACCGAAATGCCAAAACAAGCGGCAAGCATTATGCTTTCAAACTCCGTCATATTACACCTCAAGAAAGAAAATCATCATCGTCGTCGGTTGCGAAATCGTCCTCAGCGCGGGTTCTTCCACCGAGCGGTTCGCCATCGCGAATCTTCTGCAAGTTGTTCAGACCGCAGGCGATACCCTTGTTGCCGTTGGAGTTAAAAGCATAAAAAGAAATAGACGCTCTGCCGTAAACACCGCTGTAAACCTCGCTACGCTCCAGAATAGGATTGCAGTTTGCGTCCACGATACCGGGAGCGGTTGCGGAGTTTGCGTTGATGAAGTAGCTGTTAGCGTATGCTTCATCATCGGGGCGCTCTGTATCGCCGTCACGGAGCGGATTCTTGATTGCGGAAAGCGCAGGAACGGAGCGCCCGTTGCCCTTGAGCTTGGACTCGCCCTCCTTATAAGCTGCTTTGATAGCCACCTTGATTTTCTCGACCGTCTTGGTATCCGCCTTAGGAATGATAAGTGATACGCTGAACTTCGGAGCGCCGCCGTTGATGGACTTTGCTTCCCAGATGTTTGCGTAGCTCCATCTTGTATCGGGTCCTGTGATTACCTTTGTGGGATTGATAAACTTTGGCATATTATTTTTCCTCCTTGAAATCTTCGTTTGCTGTATGGATTGCCGGACGCTTGTCCGACATTGGTACTAAGGTTGGCTTGCCCTGTGGCTTTTCTACAAAACCACCGAGCAATTCGTTGAACTTTTTCTTACCGAGCAGACTGGTCATTGCAGTGATACCAAGAACGCTGTGTTCATATGGGTCAAATCCTGCGGATTTGACGGCTTCAACAACTGCGTTCTCATCTGTGTACTTGCGATTAGAGCGTCCCTCGACTACCTTGAAGCCATCGTATGAAACGCCGCTGAGCGCCTGCCGCAAAGCAAAATCTTTGACATCAGTCACCCAGGATACAAGCTCGTCCGCTTTTGCGAGGATAGCGGCGATTTCGATATCATCAAGGGTTGCAGGCGGTTCAAAATCGTAACGAGCGAGAGCAAGGTTGTATTCTGCGAGTTTTCGGCAGGTCGTTCTGACCTTGCAGAAGCGACAATGTTCACCTGCTTTGAAATCTCCCTTGCCATTAGCAGCAAGCTGCGCTGTCGGGGCGAGAACCTCATTCGCCCAACGGAGAAGTTCTTCCTTGGAAATGGCATACTCGCTGATGTTGTCACGCCTTGGCTGGAATATTGCCATGCTCACTGCGGAGATGTCATATATTCCGTCAAACAGTTCAAGAGCGCCGAGAGCATAAAGCTTCATCTGCGGATTATTCTCTGCGAGGACTTCTACACCCTTGCCATACTTGAAATCTATAACGGAAAGTGTACCGTCAGCCACGATAACACAGTCACCTGTGCCGAACCCCTCCGGAACCCACCGGGAGAAATCCAGTTTCTGTTCGATAAGGACTATGGGGTCATTGCAGGCTACTTTTGCTTTCTCGACCTGCTCATAAACGTATGTAGCGTACTCGACAGCGTAGCGCTCCATCTCCTCGTTGTAGTAGGTGAGGTTTTCTGTTGGGTCGGTGGTTTCTCTGCCGAGCAAGGCTTTCAACCTGTGTTCGCAGAGAGTGTGAGCGTCCGTGCCCTCCTGCGCATACTCGCTTGATGTATCCGGCAGTTCGGCACAGAGTTTAGCAGACGGCGGACATTCGAGCCAGCGGTGGCTTGATGACGCCGAGAGAATTGCGTGGTTAGTCGGCATTGCCAAGCACCTCCACCTCTGCGAGGACTGCTGCATATTCCTCCGGCTTGATTGCAGACAGCTTGTCCGCACCGCGCTTTGTGATGATTGACTTTACCTCTGCTGTGAACCCGGCGCGGGATTTTTCGGCGCAGACGGCTCTTACTTCTTCAAGGGTAAGTTGCTTCTGTGTCTCTGCTGAATCGGTGTTATGCTCCTGTACCTTGTCGGCAGAGAAGAGCTCGTACAGCCAATTTGCGGTATCATTCAACAATGATGCAGCATCTTGTAGATCTCTGATGGTCTGTTCCACTTCGTTTATTTTGTTCATGATTTGTCGCTCCTTCCATAGATTTTTTCTGCTGTTCAAGCTGAATCAAGTTCCTTACCAGGCGCTTTGAAACAACACTGATTGCCGTAAGCACGCCGATAAGTTCCTTGTCAGCTGCAGATTCGTTGATTTTAGGCTTGTTCATTGGGAAATCTCCTTTCCGAGGTGATTTGTTTTTGCTGTCCTCAATATCCACTGGAGGGATTATGCCAAAGTGGTCCGCAGTCCGAAAAAATATTTTCTCCGGCTACAAAACTGCAACCGGAGAAGTAATTGAAGATATCAGAAATAGTAATTCTTGAGCTTGTCCCGCAGTTCGTCACGTATCTTTGCCCAGTGCCGTTTGAAAGTTGAGCGCGCCATACCCATAATTTCGGCGGACTCTCTCTCGGAGTGATACATCATCAATTCACAGATGCGTTTTCCCGCCGGGTCAAGACGGTCGAGCTCTCCGTATAACGCCTCAAGTAGTTCTTTTTCAATGATGATTGACTCAATGGTCTGCGAATCGTCATCTATAGTGTCGCCAAGGGTGAGTTCATCGTTTTCACCACCGATAACGGTGTCGAGAGATACTTTTTTGCCAGCTGTGTAGAACGGGCAACCTGGGCATACACCATCGCATTTCCACAGCTGAGCTTTGGTGCAACTACACTCGCCGTTCTTCCGGACATGATAGCGGGTGTTCCATATTGGACGATAATACTCACGATACAGTTCCTCGCTTACCTCTACAAGTTCTTCGTTGGCAGGGATAAAATACTTTTTGGCTTCTTTTGACATAAAGATTTCCTCCGTTGATTGTCTCGAAACGGAGGAAAACATAACAGATACCAGCAAAAGGGTATAGTGGTGCACTGCTTGAAAATTTATCTCCATTTCAAGTATGCAACCAGCACATTCCAGTGGCTAGCGTCACAAATATATTTGATTGTAATCGTAGTCACTGGAATGTCGTCGGTACCGAACATGACTACAATTGGGTACACAGCAGTCGAAAACGATAAAAATTATATTTGCGTTTGCAGAGATAATGTTGAAATCCTCGACAAAATGTGATATAATAAAAGGTAATATAAGGATAGCAATGTTGCTTTACATCTTGCGAGTCGTTTTCGTCTCCTTTGTACAATTTAATTATAGTTCAATGCGGAAAGAAAATCGGCCACATAAAGTAACCGTTAAGTTATAGTGAAGTTTCCATTTGGAGGTGTCACCAGTTGAAAGAACTAGTTTTTGCAACAGTCTTAACAGAATTGAAAACATCATGGGAAGATGCGATTGCTGTTCCAGATTTGATAAATCTACTTTATGATGCTATTGCTGAGCCGGTAGGATTGACAAATAAGAATGGCGATCCAATCACGGTTACTAAAGGTACTGCAAGTAAAATCATGAATCGACAGCCTGGAGGCAATCCACATCGTTCTATTCGCAGCAAGTCTGCAGATAACAGAGTCCATATATCAATTGAGGAGTATTTCAAAAAGAATATAGTAAAACGATTGCTCAAAGGCAGTGAAGATGATCTGATTGAGAGATTTAAGGCGGTTATTAATGACGATGACGGGATAGCACCGGCTAAGAAGCAAGAGCTTCTGACAAGCGCACAAAAAAATACGCTCGCCATGTTTTTGGCAAGCGTATATCTCTATTCTTTATCAAGAGATAACGTGTTAGATGGTAGCAGAAGCGCTAAGCCTGTTACTGCTACAACAGAGCTTGAAGTTATTCCACTGCCTACTGGTATTACTGGCGTAGAAGGAAGCTACACCGATGCGCTCCTTGCTGCATATGGACAGGTAGAGGGGATTAAGCATTTTACTATTGATATGCTAGATGCTTATCCTGCTCACAAAGAAAATTTTAGTAATCAGAGAAAATATTATTTTGCAGCAGAAGCTGTTCGTAGAGGAATTCGTGATTTGTACGGTACGAAGGAAAAGGATCAATTCGAAGTTTTGAAGGACGAAATGTACGAGGGTGTTACGGAAGTCTGGGAGGACGAGGCGAAAAATGGGCTTGCGCGAATGAGAAAAGTTATGGCGCAGGCAACAAAAACATCCTTGGATAAATGCCGTATTTGCAGAGAAACGGAGTGGATTGGCAACAGTCAACGAAAAGGTGTGTGCCATTTTCTTGTTGGGGAAAATCGTTTGAAAGGTTGGGTGCGAGAAGATGATGAACAAGCTATTTAATAGTGTATTTGAAAATTCACTCCGTATCCTGTTGTTATTGGCAGAGTTTGATTGTGGCCAAAGCCTGGACAAGATTTATGCTACGGATTTCATGGTTACATACGGGGCTACATTTGGTGTAAGTGAATCTGATTTAAACGGCGATAACCAGTACAAGTTCAGTGAATTTGCATCTCGTCGTGAAATTGTAAGGCTGGCATTAAAAGAGTTGGTTTTAGAAGGAATGGTATTGCCGGAAAATTCAGCTACTGGAATTCTCTATTCCATTACTAATGCTGGTCGTGATTATAGTGCTACTTTGACAAGCGAGTATGCCGAAGAATATCGTAGCACAGCAAGAAAGATTGTGGAGATTGTTTCGAATGCTGCAGAACGAACTATAATACATAAGATTAATAAAATGTCAGCTGAATCGCTGAGGAAAGGAGCCAGGGTATGAGCAGGTTTTATATTAAAAGCATAGGAGCCTCTGGTCCCAAAGTTGAATATTCACAGGTGACTTTTGATGAAGGAGTAAACATTTTACATGGACCATCAAATTCTGGTAAGTCCTATGTTATTAACTGCATCAATTTTATGTTCGGCGCTTCAGAAGTGCCTTTCACCAGAGAAAGCACTGGTTATAATACTATCCACATGACACTGGAGTCTCTGGATGCTAGAACTGTTCAGATGACTAGAAGGATAATTGATGATAAAAACGGCAAAAAGAGCGACATGGGGGATAACTTAGTTACAGTTGTAAGTAATTTTGATGAGGTCGGATCCTATGATTACAGCATATTGAAATTAGAGTACAGTGATATGCTGCTGAAATTGATGGGAATTGATGAGAGACATCAAATCATTTCTACGCAGGCGTTTGTTCAGCAAAACCTCACTAATAGAAGCTTTCTTCACTCGTATTTTATTGATGAAGATAACATCTACGAGAAAATTCCAGCATTTGATATTCCTAGACACTCCAAAATCACAGCATGCTTAACAGCACTGCATTTCCTTTTTACAGGAGAAGATTTGCATGAAATAGTGCCTGCTGAAAGTAAGAAAGACCGTGAATTGAAGGAAGCTAAGAAAAATGCTGTCATCATTTACATTAATGAAAAAATCCAGGATTTATCCAAGAAACGTGGGATTTTGGAAGAAGAACTTGCAAAAGTTGAAGACACCGATGTTGAATCTAAAATAGAAGCTACATTGGAAGAAATTGAATCTATTGAGCACCAAATTTATGAAGCTACTGAGCAAAGCCATAAATTGATGGAAGAGATTTTTACCGTCAACTCTAAATTGGAAGAAGCAACGTATCTTAATGAGCGTTACAAGGCACTTCGCACTCAGTATAATTCTGATGTGAAGAGACTTCGCTTTATAATTGACGGTGAAACAAAAGACTCTCAGCGCAAAAAGGTCGTGAAATGTCCGTTTTGTGATAGCTCAATGCAGAACAAGCCTGAGCAGCGCATTGCATATGCACAGGCTTCTCAGGTTGAACTGAATCGTATAACGATGCAGTTGGGTGACCTAAAAGAAGCGGAAAAGGATATTCAACAAGAAATTTGTGCGCTGGAGGCGCAGTTGCAGGAACTGAATAGGCAGAATAATGAAATCACTCAGATGATCAGTCGAGTATTGAAACCAAAATCCGCTCAGTTGCGTGTTATGATGGAATCATATAAACGCATTGTGCAGATTAAGCGAGAAATGTCTGCTGTGGATGCAATGTCTGTTGTCCTTAATGCAGACGCTTTTAATCGTGAGATGGAGAAAGAAGGTGAAAAAGTTGTATTTCATCCGATGGAGCATATTGATATGAACTGGTGGAAAAAATGGAGCGACACATTCGAAATGATTGTGAAAGAGTGCAATTACCCGAACTGTGTATCAGCAAGAATTTCCCCCGATACATACGATGCAATTGTAAATGGAAAACACAAATCAGACGAAGGTAAGGGTTATCGTGCATTTCTGAACAGTATTATTCTGTTTTCACTTATGAAAGCTCTGGAAGATGGAGGCATTTACCGTCCTGCGATGCTTATTTTGGACTCCCCAATTTTGACGCTTAAAGAAAAAGTACGGAAAAACGAACTGGCAGATCCCGGAATGCGCGCCTCGTTGTTTAAATACATGGTTGAAAATTGTGGCGATAACCAGATTATAATTGCTGAAAATGAAATACCTAACACAGTAGATTATAATACAGCTCATTTGATTGAATTTACGCAGGATGAAACTCAGGGCATCTATGGATTCCTTAAGAGTGTCCGCAACAGTGTAGATAGTTGATAATAGGAGAAAAACACATGGCTAAAACAATTTCTTATAAAAAATTATGGAAATTGCTCATTGATAAAAATATGAGCAAAAGTGAATTGAAAACCGTAAGCGGTGTTAGTACTGCTTCAATTGCAAAACTCGGCAAAAGCGAGAATATAACCACTGGGGTATTGGTTAAAATATGCGAAGGCTTACAATGTGATTTCGCAGACATTATGGAACTAGTAGATGAATAAATAGGATCTTGATTTTGTGACAAAGAAAGTATCGGTAAATACAAGTGAGCAATCCAAAAATTGTCGTAATTATGGCGTATGTTATGATGCCTGTATATGACGGCGTTTACTATACTGTTACGGAAATTAACTCTTCTGCACAACTTTTACGTTTAAATACAAACTAGAAAAAGAAATGTTGCTTGAGGGCAGTAGATTTACAATGAATTGTCAATTCCTTTAAGATTTCAAACAAGGTTTTAAGGAAAATAGAAATTCTCACCGTAAAATTGGGTAAAACACCAAAGTATATACGCTAAAATATAATTGAACTATTTAACGATATATAAACCTTTTAACAAAAGGTCAGAGCCGTGTGCATTTGGTATCAAAATAGGTCTTTACTTTCATAACTGGACACCAATTTTGATACAATGCGTATCTTGATTGGTGTCCGTTTTCTTTATCCGAAAATCCTTGTTTAATGGGATTTATCAACACAATTTAACAAAATAAGGCTCTGCGATGACTGAAAAACGGTCACGGCAGAGCCTTTTCTATTTTTTACCTTTATACTATTTAACGAAAGGTCGTGAGGGTGTGCATTTTCGGCAAGGGGGTGTGCACTTTTAAATTATTCCTGAAATTAACCAAAAGTCGCAAGGCTACAGTCTGTAACGCTCCATCGGAGCGTTGTCATAATTAGAATAGTTTTCTATGTGCATAGTGAAATTATCTGTATTACATATTTGCCTAAAATCGGTTAATATTCCATCAGCGCTAATGATATGCTCATAGAGTATGAATATCGATTTATAATACAACGGAAATCAGTTCTGCTACAATAGCAAGGATAAAAGCGGTGATTTAATGTATTTTGTGCTTTGACCGGGATATCGGCTTGTTGGGGCTTGGTATCGTGGCTGCAAATATTCAGCAATATGCACGAAGTCAACACATTTTTTTCTGAAATGCAGGTTTAGCACAAATGCTGTTTTTGAGTGAATTTTTCTGCTTAAAATACATTTCTTGCCATGGCAGTATAAATATCGGTTTTACGGATAGCTCTTATTGCTGTGAAAACAGCAAGCAGATTGACAACCGATATAATCGTAATTACCGCAAAGGGATAAATAAGTAAATCAATGTAAGGCAAATACGGAATTGTGGACTGTGGTGAAAAAACAACAAATACTATAACAAGTATTGCAGATAAAGAAAAACCGATGATATATCCGGATATCGTTTTCTTAAGGGCGTCGACAGAGAGCGTCCTGAACAATATACCATTATTTGCACCGATAGCTCTTGCAACGGAAATCTGGCGTATTTTGGATTTTATATCCGTTTTAAGACAGATAAATGCAAACATAGCGGATAGCACAAGATAGATGACAGACGAAATCATAAACGGCATTCTGGTCTTGCTTACTGCATCATCTGTATTATACTTCTGAATTGCAAAATTGCTTATCTGCAATTTTTTCTCATTTGCGAGAGCGGTTAGAATGCCGCCCAGTTTTCTTTCTTCGCTTTCGCTGAGCTTATTATTGTTGTTCAGGGCAATATAGCTGTATCTGAACTTATCGCTGATACTGTGAAGATATTTATCCGACATAAGAAGATAAGAACCGTTTGTAAACATGGTCGGGATGCCAAAACTGTTTTCATCGGCAACGGTAGCTCTGTCGGTTACTTTTATATGCTTTGTGATTATTTCCGGAATATAACCGCTGTCCACATCATTCGATATTATTTCATCGGGTATGATCATGAAGCTAAGATCAAATTCTTCTCCGCTTTTTACTCCACTGTTTACCGAAACAATGCGTTCTCCGTTGTCGTACTCAGATTGTGTAATATCAAGCGATGGGAAATTTTCTTTGAGAGTGCTGTAGTCCATTGAACCTACACCACAACCGTAAACCTTATCAAAATTGCCGACATCGGTTTTAGCAATTGCCTTTCTGAGTTCATTGGTTACATTCATATCTTCAAAACCGGCATCGGAAGGTACTGCGTTTTTATTGTTTGTGAATATGTAAGCGTTGATGTTTGTCGTCATTCCTTTTGCCATAACGGTGAGATTATACTGAGAAGCCAGCTTTTCAGTTTCACGTTCAGTAAAGCCATTATATGACGGATAACTGTATGAGAAGTAATCCCGGTTCATATAACCGCCGCCGATAAAATAGACATAATCGTAATTCCGGTTGTTCATATCAGTGTTTTCAACGTAACCTATAGTATGCTGATCAGCCAGAAACGAACCGCCCGTTACAAGAAGCATAAGCGAAGCCAGCACTATGCTGTATGCCGCTTTAGACGTAACGGCATTTTTAGAAACCGTCCTGCTCCACAAAGAAAAGAACGAAACTTTTTCTTTATTGCCTATTTTGATTGCTTTTATCTTGTTTTTGCCGCTTTTGAACAGAATGTGGTAAGCGAAAAATATCATTACCGAAACAAATGCAGACAGGGATAATATTGCAAACAGATTTCCCGACAGATTAAATCTGAAAAGAGAGTTTTTAACCGTTATCATGTTGATAAGTTCTGTCACCGCAAATACCAATCCGACTGAAACAACAGATGCAATAACCGAAATAAACAGTCCCTGCCACAAAAGCACACGTTTTACAAGAACGCCTGTTGCTCCGATATTTCTGAGAATTTCGTTGTTGCTTTTTTCAGAGTTAATAAGAAGCGACACACAGATATACACACCGAAGAAGATTCCTACTATAATTGCTACGGCAGATATATATGAAAAAACCGTATCGGCATTTGAGCTATAGTAAGAGTTATAAAATCTGACGCTTTGTTCGTTGTTGACAGAAAAACCATCGCTTGAAAAAAACGGAATATTATAGTTTTCGTCAAGTTCCGCATAGTAATTGCAAACAGCGTTCGATACTATGTTTTTTTGCAGATAATCATTTTGTTTTCCGCATAGGATACGAGGAAAAGCTCTTGCAAATCCGCTGTTGTCACCGGCAACAAGTTGATGTTCTCCGTTTGTGAACAGGCTGTAATAATCGTTGACAGTACCTGTTATCACAAATTCGCACTGTCCCGGGCTTTCAGAAGTCATATCAAGAGTGACTGTATCGCCGATATTTACGTTCAATATTTCAAGCATACTGTCAGTAACGGCAATTTCATTTTTATTTTCGGGTAGCTTTCCGTTTATAAGTTTCACGCTGAGAGAATCACGAGCAATCTCATCTGCATATCCTATGCAGTATTCATGGTTCTGTAAATTTGTATATCCTGTTATGCCAATTAACCCACAATACCGCTCGGCAAGGGAAGAGTAGTCTACATCTTCTCCTGTGTTGAAAAACAGTCTGCTGTAATTGCTTTTTGAGCTGTTTGCCTGTAAAAATCCTCCGAAATTTGAAATGCTACTGTTTATCGGAATCATAACCGCCGATGAAATCAGTATAGAGCAACAAAAGCAAATCAGAAGAAATTTTGGCAAATGACGGCGTATATAATTAAAAGCTATATATAATGATGCCATTCAGTCCTCCGATATTTCGCCATCGCTGATAGTTATTATACGTCCCATTCTGTCTGCGACAGATTTATCATGGGTAACCAGTATAAGTGTACATCCGTTGTCTGCGCAAAGCTGAGTGAGCAGATCAAGTACATCTTCGCTCGATTTTTTGTCGAGATTACCTGTAGGCTCATCGCAAAGCAATATAGACGGCTTTGTAATAAGTGCTCTGGCTATCGCCACTCTTTGCTGTTGCCCACCTGAAAGCTCGGATGGCAGATGCGATAACCTGTCGGAAATTGAAAGCTTATTGCAAATATCCGACAAATATTTCTTATCAATTTTCTTATGTGCCAGCTTCAATGGCAGAATAATATTCTGATACGCTGTCATTTCGGGAATGAGGTTGTATGCTTGAAAAACAAAGCCGATGTTTTCAAGTCTGAACTTAGCCAGTTCCTTTTCGCTCATTGAAGTGATATTTTTGCCGTTTATTACGATTTCTCCGTCGGAGGCTGTTGTAATGCCGCCTACCAATGTCAATAATGTACTTTTTCCTGAGCCTGAAGCGCCTGTTACAGCCACAGATTCTCCGGTATGTATTTCTATGTTGCAATTTTTGAGTGCCCGTACGGCGTTGTCGCCTACTCCGTAATTTTTACAGAGATTATTCGTTGTGATTATATAAGCGTTTGTCATATTGCTCCTTTCAAAATAAAAAGAAATTGTTAAAAATAATCCCTTTACAGCATAATTATACAAAATACCCGATGATAATCAATGGCTTTTCCCCAAACTGTATGTTTTTCTTCCTGAAATGCAAAAATTGCAACAAAAATCCCCGAAATTGTGCTTTTCGGGGATAAAATAAGATATTCACTTTAAAAGAGTCAATTTATAAATCTGATAATTTCAACCAGACATCCGCTATAAATTGTCCGTTTCTTTCATAGAAAGATGTCATGCCGTCATATTTTTCGGCAAGCATTTTTACGCTTGCCACACCAAAACCGTGAGCAGTTTTGTCTTTCTTTGTGGTTATGAGCATTGGGTTGCTTTCGAGGACGGATTTTTCAATCTGATTTGCAACTCTGATACAATAATAATTGCACTGTACGGACAGTTCAAGTAATATTTCCTTGCCTTGGGAGCGAACGCTTGCTTCTATGGCGTTTGTGATGAGATTGGTAAGAATAACGCTTATATCAGCCGCCGAAAAGCGACTTATATCAGATGACATCACATTCGTCCTGAGCGTTATGTCGGAAGCGGAGCATTTGCTGTTCAAAAAAACGAGTATGGCGTTGAGCATTTCGTTATCGGTGTGTACGGGTATATTTATATCCGCCTGAGAAATGCCCGCATTTTCAAGGAAAGATAAAGCCTGCTCGCTCTTACCGCTTCTGATAAGTTCGCTGACCGTGCCTAACTGACCTTTGATGTCATGGCGTATCTTACGCAGTTCATTATACATTCTGCGCATTTCATCAAGATTGTTAGCCTGCTCATTTATCTGAACGAGTAGCATGGATTTTCTGATATTTTCTTTATGCTCGCGAGAAATTCTTACCAACATATAGAATGATATTATGTTTATTATAATAAGTCCCGCCACTGTCAGTGTGAAAAAGAGTATCTTATTTGCGCTTCCTAATTTAATTCCAAGTTCAATTTTGTAAATACATATACCACTGAGCAGTGTAGCGGCAAAAACGGCACTGAATGCAATCCATTCGTTGCTATGCAGTTCGGTTTTGTTCTTACGGGTGAGAAGCAGTATTAATCCGAGTAAACCGAACAGAACAACTTTTGATATAATAAGAATTACAATGTGCTGAGAACCGTTGCTGTCGCCGACAGCTTCCGCCGGGGATTGCGACATAAAATTTCCCGACAGGGTGTAAATACTTATTGCAACAAGCACGAGTGAGGTTTCGGCTATTACCGATAACAGAATATGACAAAGAAGTGTACCGTGCAGAAACAAGCGGCAATATAGTATAAGCAGAATTATAAATCCTGCTGTGCAAAGAAGAAACTTATCAGGCAGTATGTTTGAAAGAAATGATGTGAATGCTGTTGTAATTACGACTGTGGCAACAAATGCCGAATATTTCTTTATGCCTGTATATTTTGCACCGAAAAAAGATGTAAGGAACCACAGGATAATAACATTTTCGCAGATTGTTGCAATAATTTCTGTAACGGTTGAAAGTAGTCCCATACTAATCCCTCGCAAATTTTATCATAGCCTGCTTGATTTCTTCGGTTTTTGTTCTGCTGACAGGGAGCGAGTTGTTATCAGTAAGGATAATATTATTGCGTTCTACCGAAAAAATGAAGCGTGTATTTACAATGAATGATTTATGTATGCGGATAAATCCATAAGCCGATAAGGCTTTTTCTGTTTCCGATAAGGATCTTGTCGTTCGGATATCGGTATCGGTTGTATGTATAACGACCTCATGCCCGTATGCTTCAATATACTTTATTTTGTTATACGGCAGAGAAATCAGTTTACCCTGAAAGGTAAAAGTGTAGCATTGCCCTGATTTGGAAAGATAATTATCAAGGCGGATAACAGCTTCTTCAAGTTCGCTGTCAACATGGCTTTTTCTTAAGAATCCGAACGGCCTGTATTTAAACGATGAAAACACAAAGTCGTCATAATTAGTGACAAAAATGACAGGGATTGACGCTTTTGAAGAGTTGATATACTGTGCAACATTTTCACCGTTTACTCCGGGCATATCAACATCAAGAAAAACAACGTCAAAACGGTTTAATGGATCATTTAACGCAGTGATTAACTCAGAGCCGTTAAAAAACGGTGTAATATTATATTTAATTTGGTTTTTATTCAGTACTGTCGAAAGCTTTTCGCTCATTATTTCATTGAAAAGCTCATCGTCATCACAAATTACTATTTCCATATTTATCCTCGAATACATATTACTGCGACAAAATTTTACCATCAATTTCTTGCGTTGTCAAGGATTAAACCAAATGTAATGTGGACACAATATGCATATTTATTATAGAAAGTCAATCAGAAACACTTGTTTTTCATTACTTTACGAATTAATTAATTTGTACCTTTCGCAATTTCCCCATCCGAAAGCTCGATGACACGCTTACAGCGAGCGGCAATGTCTTTGTCGTGGGTTACGATTATGACGGTTTTTCCCGACATATTGAGGCGTTCGAAAATCTGCATTATTTCATCTGCGGTCATGCTGTCAAGTGCGCCTGTCGGTTCATCGGCAAGGATTATCTGCGGTTCATTTACCACCGCTCTTGCTATGGCTACTCTTTGCTTCTGACCGCCCGACAGTTTGTAGGCAGGCGTGTTTGTTTTATCGGACAGTCCGACGCTTTTTAATACATCGTTTATCGCCTTTTCCTTATTGATAGGCTTATCTGTGTATATAAGAGGGATATTTATATTCTGCTTTACCGTGTACTTTTCAACAAGGGCGAAATCCTGCATTACAAAGCCTATATGACTGTTTCTGAGCTTTGCTTTTTCACGCTCCGGTATGGAAGAAACTTTTTTGCCGTCAATATAATAATCGCCGTCCGTTTGCTTGTCGAGAAGTCCGAGAATATTAAGAAGCGTTGATTTTCCGCTTCCGCTTTTTCCGATTATCGCGACAAGATCGCCCTTGTTTACTTCAAAGCTGATATTTTTCAATGCTTGAACCTGTGTGTCACCGTCACGGAAAGTCTTTGATATGTTGTCGAGTCTGATCATTTACTTTTCCTCCTTTATCTGCATTATAAGCGGTTTTCTCTTAATGCTCACCATAACCGGCACAACGGCTATCACTGCCGTTGCAATGCCTGTCAGCATAAAAACAAGTGTTGTACGGAGTGACATAAATATAAGAGATGAAACAACAACACCGACAAGGTTTATAATCAGCACTTCGGCGCTTATCCTGAGCAGGATATCCGACTGTGAAGCGCCGCAAATCATGTGTATGAGCAGTTCACGGATATTTTTTCTGACATAGAGCAGGGTGGACTGTATCATTGAAAATACCGCAAGAATAATGATTATTGACGATATGACGATGAGTGAAATATCGGCTTTTGTAGAAACAAGGTCGATAAGCTTTCTTGTTTCATCGGCAGATATGAAGTTATATGTATTCATGCCGTTTTCTGCGGCGTAATCATTTATTGCGGCAAGGTCGGATTTATCATCGGCATAGATAAGTGAGGTGGGGTAATCAATGCCTTGTGCTTTCATGCTTTCAATGCTCATGACAGGAGTGAACACTTTGTTGTCGGCGGAAACAACAGAGCTTTTGTCGCCTTGCAAAAAGGTTGTTTTCATGCCGCTTTTCAGTATACCGACTACCTCGTATTTATCAAGGTACAAGTCGCCGATGTTATAGTCGTTTTCAAAGTCACTGCCGAGAACTACGGGCGGATTATCTGACAGATCTTTGCCGTATTCTGTATTTTGAAACAGCCGTCCTTTGCTTACTTCAAAGCCGAATATATCAAAGTAATGCTCTGTAATTACAGACAAAGTATATTCTGTACCGTCTTTTTCTTCATAGAATTCGGAACGCCCCTCGGTTTTATAGTTTTCGGCTATGTAATAGCTGAGGTTTCTTTCCTTTTCTATGTCGTCATAATCAACCACTATTCCGCCGTCGGTGTAAATATCGGTGCTTGACGGGCTGTAGCAGTTTTTGGGAAAATCAAAGCCGTCAAGGGCATTCACAGTTACAGTTTTATATGCGGTGATACTGCAAAGATTGCCTATAACAAAGAATGCTACTATCATCTGGAATGTAAGAAGCAGGCAGGAAAGCAGATTTGACTTTATATCGAAAAGAATTATTTTTATAAGTTGCTTGTTCATAACACTCTCCTTAACGAAATGACCTGTTCGTGCGAATACTTGTCACTCAGACTGTAGGAAATTATACCGCCGATAAGAAGGATGAACGCTACGGATATAAGTCCTGCGGAAATTCTGATATTGCCGAGATAATAAGAAACGGCAGGAATAAGAGTAAGGAGCAGTGTGACAATAAAGCCGATAAGTATGCCGACTGCGGAGATCATAAGGAAATTTATGAATATCATTTTTTTAATGTCCGCATCATCTGCACCGCATATACGGCGAGCCATTATTTCGGAGCGTTTGGAGTTTATCCATGACCATGTGAACACGCCCGAATTCATAAGAATAAGCAGACCGATAAGCAATATTGCAATGATGATAACTATATTGCCTGATGTAAAGAGATTGCTTTTTCCCGCTATCTTGGATATATCATCGGTTCTGATATTGGTATCGGGGTTTTTCCCGGTTATATCTGATTTTATGCTTTCGGTGACTGAGGGCGTTTTATCTTTGTTGTCAATTATAAGTGTCAGTCCCGAAAACCGCACCGTGCTGCCGCTGAGCTTATCAGACTGCAATATGAAATCGCTGTCTTTACCTCCGTATATGTTGATACTGCTGACGGTGTAATTCTGTCCGATGAAGTTTATCGTTTTTCTTCCGTTTATCGTCATACAGTACGGCTCAAGTTCGGGCTTTATCACGGCGGTCGGTGCGCTGTTTTCAGAAGATGTTTTTTCGTAGTCAAACAGGGCGTAGCCGGAATTGTATTCGATTACGAGTTTTATTGCACCGACAGCTTTATACTTTGACAGTATATCGCTTATATCGCTGTAGGTGAGGGCGCTTTCGGAGTTGCGGTCCTGATTGACTGTTATTATTTCTGCATTATCTGAAAGTCTGCCTGCGACGCCTGAGCTTACTGAATTTAAAAACATAGAAATGAGAAAAGTGCAAAGAAAATACGTTACGGCAAAGAATGTTATCATCATGCCGCTTTTGTTGAATAATTGTCTGATATTATCACCTCATAATTCAAATCTTGTATGCTGTTATTAACATATAGTGCGAAAGAGTGTTTCGCAAATTTGATATTTTAATTATATATGATTTATTTAGATTTTTCAATAGAATTTTTGAAATATATTACATTTTGTCGGTTTGCAATAGAGATGTAAAAGAGCGGCAGAAAAGCTAAACCTGTGCGTTACAGTTAAGTTAAGAAAAAGCAACAGGACACAAAGCAAACTCTTTATGAATGCGGTAATGCACCAGTCGCCGTCAAGCGATAACAGAATATCCGCAATCGGCATCACGGTAAGGAATATAAAGTTTTTGATTATTCTTAAAACAACAAAAACCGCAGGACTTGCTCATTTAAAGCTGAGCAGTCCTGCGGTTATGTTATTTTGTTCTTTTAAAACGGTCGGTTGTTTTAGCGTCGCAGTCAGATTACAAGCACTCTCAGCCTTGTCCGTAATAGGCGTTTGCACCGTGCTTGCGCAGATAATGCTTGTCAAGAAGCTCCTGCTGCATTCTTCCTGCAGTGGGTGCGATAGTGAGTGCGTGGTAATTCATAAATGCGACTTCCTCAAGCACCACGGAATTATGCACCGCCTCGTGTGCGTCTTTGCCCCAAGTGAACGGACCGTGACTTTTGACAAGCACCGCAGGGATAGTCATAGGGTCGATGTTGTTGAATGTTTCAATTATGACCTTTCCTGTTTCTTTTTCGTACTCGCCGTGAATCTCCTCGGGAGTCATGGCACGGGTGCAGGGTATTTCACCATAAAAGTAGTCGCCCTGTGTTGTGCCCATCGGCTGAATGCCTGCACCTGCCTGTGCGAACGAAGTAGCCCAGCGGCTGTGGGTATGCACGACACCTCCGATAGCTGAGAAGGAGCGATATAGCTCGAGATGAGTAGGCGTGTCACTGGACGGCTTCCACTTGCCTTCGGCTGTTTTTCCTGTTGCAAGTTCGACCACCACCATATCCTCGGCAGTCATTTCCTCATACGGTACACCGGAGGGTTTTATCACCATCATTCCGCTCTCACGGTCAATTGCGGAAACATTTCCCCAGGTGAACGTTACAAGGTTGTATTTCGGGAGCAGAAGATTGGCTTCAAGTACCTCCTGCTTTAATTTCTCTAACATATTGCGTCCTTTCTTACTTTGCCGCTGCGTATTGTGCCGCAAGTCCACGTTTGTAGTTTTCCATAAATCCTGCAAAACCCTTAGCACCGTTCTTTTCGGGCTGAAGCGTGGTGGATTCCATACCGATGAATACCTCGCTGTCGAGGAATTCCGACAGTGATTTTCCTCCGCCGCATACAGTATATGCCGCAAGCAGAGCCATTCCCCATGCGCCGCCCTCTCCGGCGGTCTTCATAACGGAAACGGCACAACCCAGCCCGTCGGCAAGGAACTGCTGTGCAACTCCTTTTGTCTTGAACAGACCGCCGTGTCCTGTTATTTTTTCAACGGAAACCTGCTCCTTTTCAAAAAGTATATCCATTCCGAGCTTTAGTGCCGCCATAGTAGAGTATATTTCCGCACGGAACAGATTTGCAAGATTGAATTTTCCGTCGGGAGTGCGGAAATACATCGGTCTGCCGTTTTCCGCTCCTGCAACAGGCTCGCCTGAAAGGAAATTATACACAACGGTGTTGCCGCAGTCGGGGTCGCCCGTCAGTGCGTGATAATACAGCATATCATAAAGTGCGGGTTTTGCGATAGGGTGACCGCTGAGCTGTGCAAATTCACCGAATATCTTCACCCATGCGTCAAGCTCGGAGGAGCAGTTGTTGCAATGCACCATAGCAACGGGAGCGCCGCAGGGAGTAGTTACTACGTCAATTTCAGGGTAGTAGCCCTTAAGCGGCTTGTCGAGAACAAGCATAGCGAATATCGAGGTGCCTGCCGATACGTTTCCGGTTCGGGGAAGCACACTGTCGGTCGCTGTCATTCCCGTACCTGCGTCACCTTCGGGAGGGCATAAGGGAACTCCCGGCTGCAGTGTACCTGTCGGGTCGAGCAGCTTAGCGCCGTCGGCGGTCAGAAACGCTTCCTTTGCACCTGCGTTAAGCACTGAAGGGAGAACTTCCGCCAGCTTTACTGAGAAACCTTTTGCCTTAAGCACCTCATCAACCTTTTTGATGTAATCTGCGTTGTAACCGGTGCGGTCCACAGGGAAGATGCCGGACGCTTCTCCGATACCGACCTGTCGCTTTCCGGTAAGACGGTAGTGAATATAGCCTGCAAGCGTATTGATATGAGCAATATGTCTGACGTGTTCCTCACCGTTCAGTATTGCCTGATAGAGATGCGCTATGCTCCAACGCTGTGGAATGTTGAAGCAAAGCAACTCTGACAGCTCGGACGCCGCCTGCTCTGTGATAGTATTGCGCCATGTGCGGAACGGAACGAGTAAGTTATCGTCCTTGTCAAATGCCATATAACCGTGCATCATTCCGGAAATACCCATTGCACCGTAGGTAGTCGGAGTTACTCCGAACTTCTGCCTTATATCCTCTGTGAGTGCCGCATAACAGTGCTGTAATCCTGTTGTGATGTCATCAAGGGAATAAGTCCACACGCCGTTTTCGTAGCGGTTCTGCCACTCGTGACTGCCCGAAGCAATCGGGGCGAATGTGTCGTCTATAAGCACTGCCTTTATTCTGGTGGAACCGAATTCGATTCCGAGATATGTCTTTGCGTTTTGTATCTTCTCTTGTAATGTCATATTATCACCTCTTGAGAGCCGCAGTAGCGTCAAGCAATTCAAGCTGCCGCTCAAAACTGTTTATGTCGGTCTTGTCATCAATCATAACAAGCTCCGTGTTCGTCATTTTTGCAAACAGACGTATATCTTCTGCTGTAAATTTAAAAGACAAGTTATAGATAAATCTGTTACAAATTTAAGTTTTGTCTGTATTGCTTTTTTATTGTAACACAAAAGATAAGTAAATGCAATGCATGAATTGAACATTTTTGCCGGAACGATTTGTGCATTTGTCACAAAACGGATGTTTTTGACTTACAAATATCGTGCTGAGTAAAAACTGCTTGACAAACAACGGACGAAGTTGTATTATATATGTGAACAAATTTGTATTCTTTTGCACAAACTTGTGCTTTGCATAGAGGTGATAATTAATGACTAAATATGAAGCTGTTGCACAGGCAATTAAAACCGATATTGAAAACGGTTTGTATAAAGAGGGACAGCCGATTCCTACCGAGGAACTGCTGACAGTTCAGTATGATGTGAGCCGTCAGACGATACGCAAGGCATTATCGCTTCTTGTAGAGGACAATCTTATATTAAAGCGTCAGGGGAGCGGCTCGGTGGTACGGCCGAAGCGGCTTAATCCGAGGACAGGAAAGATAGCTGTGGTTGCAACATACATCAGCGACTATATTTTCCCGAGTCAGCTGCGGGCAGTGAATGATGTATTATCCGAAAACAAGTATACCGCTGTTCTTTCTGCGACACGCAACTGTGTTTGCAACGAGCGTGCGATACTTGAAGAAATACTCAAGAATCCCGTTGACGGAATACTGATAGAGGGTACAAAATCGGCTATGCCGAATCCTAATTTCGATTTGTATGAAAAACTGATAGAAATGGATATACCTGTAGTATTTTTCAACGGATATTACCCGTCGCTCAGCGGCACATATTCTGTATGTGCGGATAATCAGGCAGGCGGTGCAGAGCTTGTGCGGCATCTTATTGAACGTGGTCACACAAAAATCGCAGGCTTTTTCAAAAGCGATGACATTCAAGGTCATCAGCGGTATTCCGGCTTTATTTCGGAGCTGTTTCGCAACGGTCTTATAATTCCCGATGAGAATGTGTTCTGGTACATTACCGAAACAAAGGAGGATCTTTTCAATAATCCTCAGGAGGTATTGAATCGTCTTGGCGATAATACGGCGGTCGTATGCTATAACGATGAGGTGGCGTTCGGACTTATTAAGTGCCTGCTTTCAGCCGGCAGACGTGTTCCTGAGGACGTTGCCGTAGTCAGCTTTGACAACAGTAATCTTAGCCGGATCTCTCCGGTCACGATAACATCGCTTTCCTATGAGGACAGAAACATAGGCAGAATTGCGGCTCAGAAGCTCGTTGATATTCTGAACGGCAAGGAGGTTACGTCCGAGGTGTTGCCGTGGACTTTTATTCAGAAAGAAAGCTCATAAATATGAAGGGCTGTTTTATTAAAGCGTCTTTAGACCGCAAAACCGGAGGCTTTATAGCTAAGACTTTAAAGCTATGTAGGGCAGTATAAGCATTTGATTATTTAAACCGCATTGTTGTGCGGTTTATTTTTTTGCTGTGCAGAAGCCTTGACATTTGTTGCAATCGGCTAAGAAGTAACAGCGGCAGTAAAAACAAATCCCTGTCCTGCAGACACTTGTGTTATTTTGTAAAATGTGTTATTATATTTTTGACAGTAAAAGTCGGCTGTTCCTGTTTTTAGGTTAAGCCATAATAAACTAATAAACAGGAATGAAACATCGCCGCCGAAATTATGGCGGTGCCTGTGAGCCGAACAGTATTAAGGAATTTGCATCCGATATAGGTAAGAGGATTAGATTATGAACAGCATTTTGAAAAAAATCAGGCAAAGCGATGCCTTTAACAAGGAAAACAGGGTTTCCCGTATAAAAGCTGTCATATTGATGAGCCTGTTTACTTTTACCTTTTTGGAGGCTGAGTTTTTATTTGTTGATATGATTTCCTGCACAGTATCGGGCGATAAGTCGGTAAACGCTCAGAATTACGCTCTCGGTGCAAGCGTGGTGGGATTTGCTCTGTATCCTCTGTATTCAAGGCTTTGCAAAAAGGCTCTGCAATCTGTAATTTCTATTGGGGCTGCAGTGCTGTCGGTCGTTTGTCTTTTTCTGATATGCCGTCACAGTACTTACGCATTTACATTGTGTATGGGGCTTGTGCTGTTTTTGATTCTCGGTCTGTTCGGAAGTGCGGTGTTTTATAAATCGCTGTGTCTGTTGGAGGATAACACTTATATTGCACGTCTTGCAGGCTTATCCTATATGCTCGGAACATTGCTCCAGATTGCTAATAATAACCTGATCCACATTGATATTATCGAAGCTGCGGTGCTTTCTTTGTTTATATTGCTACTGGCCGTTATGCTGATAAGAGCGGAAAAGAACAGCATCGTTCCTGCGTTCCCGAAAAACGAAGCTGACAAGAAAACCGATAAGGAGGGTAAAGAAGTCGTAAAAATCAGCGTTTTACTTGTTTTTTTGGTTGCGTTTATGACCTGTATTTTCAGCACAATGGATAATGCAATTACCCTTTATCACGCAAACGGTGTGGTGAATATCGGACAGTGGCCGAGAATACTCCTTGCACTCAGCGGACTTGCGGCAGGCTTTTTGTTCGATTTTGACGGCAGAAAGTATATGAGTATGATTATGTACTGCGTAATGATCCTGTCAACCATCTGCCTTGTTATTCTCAGATTTGCGGGGCCGATTATGCTGGGGTTGGTTATCTTTTATTTATCCGCAGGTTTCTTTGTTGTATTTTTTACCGCTTCTTTTATGGAGATTGCCCGTTATTCAAAAACTCCCGAGCTTTTGCCGGGGGTTGGCAGAGCAGTCAATAATTTTGTCGCCGTGCTGATCTCGGCAGGCTCTCTTGCCCTTTTGAATTCGGACAATAACATTGCGATAATCACCATTGAGCTGATTTTATTTGTATTGGCAAGCATCATAGCATTTTTCTATACCAATAAGAGAAAAACATTTTTTGATGAGCTTTCCTCAACAGGCGGCGACAAACTGAGCGACAAAGAGATATTGAAAAAGCTGTCGGAAAAGTTTTCGCTCACTCCGAGAGAAGCCGAGGTATTCGGGCTGTTGGTAAACACCGAGGACGGATTACAGACGATAGCAGACAATATGTACATATCAAGACGAACTCTTGAGCGGTATGTATCCGCCATATACGGAAAAACGGGAACTAAATCCCGTATCGGTCTTGTTTCTCTTTACAACAACATATAAAATATCCTAATGCTCGTACCTTCCGCTCAGGCGGGAGGTATTTTTGCGTTATATCGTAAAAACCGCATTGTTATGCCGATTTTTATAAAATGGCGGAAGTCCGCCAACCTGTTTTTTGCAGATTGGCGGACTTCCCTTATATACAGCGGAGCGTTATTCAGATATAATTACAATAACAAACGGTGTATGAAACGACACGATGACAGCTTGCAATAGGATATATTCAGAAAGGGGAGCGGATTATGAATATGCGGCATTGTGCTTTGCCGGACAGAAAAACAACAAAACGAATACTTCCGTATAATCGGCAGTATGTGATACTTGCAATTTACGAAGTGCTGGACAAAAACGGCGCCGAATATAAAAAAGAGGACGCATCGACCATATTATCGGAAATATCGGTGTACGGAAATTCAAGCCTTTTTTCCGTTTCGGTGAGCAGGCAGGAGGAAGGTACCGAATTGTCCGTAACGATGGTCAGACAGTGCGAGGGATTGTCGGAATCCGGCGTGCAACGAGCTATAACAGCCGTAGCCGACAGCATATCGCAATATCTTGAAAACGAGCTTGTTTTAAGCAAAATCAAATCATAAATAATACAAGTGGAGGAATTGCCTATGAAAAGAATAGGAGAATATTTCGCAGGAGCATATAAAAATGCTTTTGCAAGGTGGATTTTCGGAATAACCGCATCGCTTGTCATTTTACCCGATCTGATAAAGACCCTTTTGCTTTGCATAAAGAAAGAATCGTTAGCGGCGGGTACGGTGTTTATTGCCGACGTGTTATGCGTTGTATGTGCCTTCGTTTTTGCATTTTTTGCAGTTTGCTCAATCGGAAAAACGGCAAAGGAAGCTGTCGCAGTATGGCTTAAGGGCTGTATTCCCTGTATAGCGGCACTGTATGGCGGAAAACTCCTGACGGTGCTTTTTGTCAAGTGCTTCGGAACGGTCGGTGAATTTATAGGGATAGCCGCCGGCGGAATACTGCTCGGACTTTCGTTTTATCTGCTAAGCTGTGCTGTTAACGGCGGCATAAAACGAAAAGTCGGCAGAAAGCTACTTTTGACAGCGGTATGCATATTGCTCGCAATTGTTTTTGCGTATCTTTTGCCGTATATTTTCGGGCTGGGTATTGAATCGGCTTTCGTACAAAAACGGGTGTGGTGTATAAAGCTCATAGTCGAACTTGTCTATGCGGTGTTCTGCCGGGCGCTGATTGTTCCCGTACTTAAATTTGTGTGCCTCGGGAATCTGTCAAAGGCAGGAACGGATGAACAAATCACATCAGCACAAACGAAAAAATCAAGGCTTGGTTATATGCCGACTGCTGTAGGTGCGGCAGTACTTACAATCTGTGCCGTGATGACTTTTCCCGCAACGATTTCGTCTTCCGACAGGCTGAAGGCTGAATACTACAGCCGTACAAATACGGCGTGCTATAATCTGCTCGGAGGGCACATCATCACGGCGGTCAACGACTATAGGGAGATTCAGCGTGAGCTTGAGATATGGAAAGAAATAGCCGACGGCGGTTTGAATGATATTTCCGAGAGCGAGATAGCAACAAATCAGATGCTGGCTTATCTTGATACTTATGCAAACCACACAGATGACCGACTTGAAACTATGGAGAAGTATTATACGGCAGGCTATATAAAAGATACAGATTTCTGCTTTGATATGCTTGCAGAATATAAAAATGCCGATGAACTGACGGCTGAGCAGAAAAATCGCCGTACAGAAATACTGACGAATTTAGCGGCAAACGGAATATATGTCGGAGGACTGCCGGATGTTGCGGAAAATGCCGCAGTTATGGCAGAAGTGATTGAAACGGCTTTCTCTTACCAAAACAGCTTTGAATATGCCGAGATGCTCGCTAAAATGCGGGTAGGTGTTACAAACGGCACGAACATTGCCGATTCTGTCGGTACCGGTATCACCTATCAGTTTGTAAGCCAAGCTGTCGAAAAGGCACTGGAGGCTCCTGAGGACTTCGTATGGAGCTACATAGCGGTTATGTTTTATAACAATCAGGAGCAGCATTCGCTTTACCTCACTGCTGACTATTCGGATGATAAGAGGATTCTTGCTGTAGTCGAAAACTTTGAAAAACAGTTTGAAAAGCAGCTCGGAAAAGACATAACCAAAGAGGAGCGGCTCGGTATCAAAAAGCTGGTCATGCAGACTTATCTTAGGGCATTGGCGCTTGACAAGTGTGCGGATTACGGCTTGGAAGCACTCAAGGAATTCGACAATTTCTTTATTCGTGAAAATACTATGTATGCGCTTTTAAAAACGGGACGGTACGATGAATGTCTTAAGCTTGCAAAAGAGGTGCAGGACGATACAAACCCCGTTCCTCTCTATTATGCGGCGGCGGCAACGCTTGAAAGCGGAGAATTTGATGTTTCCGCAGAGTATGTACTGGAACTTGCAAAGCAGGTAAAGACGAGTGAATATTCTAAAAAAGCGGACGAATTACTGCATTCCTACTTTTCTTTGCTGGTGGTGGATACCGAAACCACAAAAGCAAAGTACAGCCTTCTCAGCGATGAGCAGATAAACAAGCTTAACAGCGACGAGTTCCTGAAGAATTATCTGGCGGCTTATGTCAATGCCTGCTACCCGTCTTACGGCGGTCATTCTATCTATGATGACGCCTATACAGAGGCTATGGAAACGGCGCTTACCGCTGCTGATCGGGTAATTTCAGAGCGTGGCGAGCTGTGTTATCCTTATTATCTCAAAGGCGTGACGCTTATGCAACAGAAAAAATACGATGAGGCTGTGGCGGCTTACAAAAAAGCGATAGATTATAAGAGCGACGATCCGATGATATGGTATGCGCTTTATGCCGCATACGAGGAACTGGAGGAGTGGGAAAATGCCTATACCGCCGCAGAGATTGCTATAGGTCTTAGCCCGTGGTTCAATTATTACAGTGATTATGAGGGAATAGGTATCCATCCGTATTCATATCGTGAGGGTGCGAAAGCAATGATAGAAAAGCAACATGAAGCATCGCAGAAAGGGGGAAATGAATAATGCCGATTATTATTTCAATTGTAATCTTTCTTATTCTGACAATGCAGACCTTCTTTCTGGGAGGTACTGTCTGGCTCGGAATTGTCGGAATGCTGCTGTCGGCGGCAGGGGTAGTATTGTCTTTCGTGCTTAAAAAGCGGAAGAGGTATCTTGGCAACGTATCGGCTCTTGCGGGAATTGTTATATCGGTTGTGTGCTGTTTATTTATTACATCAGACTCAGGCACGGGTACGCTGCAGCAAAAAGAGATACTTCTCGGGCAAATGACCAGTGCCGAAACAGCGGAGAACGCCGAAGAAAAATATGCTGATTATGTCGAAGCTTACGGCGAGGACGATTCTTCCGCACTCTGTCTTGCACAATACTATATGCGAGCGGAAGAAGCGGATAAGAGCAGGTCGATGCTTTTTAAGCTCAAGAATAAAACAAGCATAGATTATTATTGCACAATGGCAGAATGGTACAACAAATTCGATAAGGGCAATTTCTCTTATGTAGTCAGCACGCTGCTTGACGCAGTTGCCGAGCATCCGTACTGGGCAAAGGGACATCTGATGCTTGGACTTTCGTATTACGAAAACAATGACAATACATCAGCGATATACTATTTGAAAAAAGCACATCTTCTTGATATGTCTGACGGCTATTCGCTGTGCTACCTTGGGGTAATCTCCTATGACAGAGGAAGCTATAAGGCGGCGGAGAAATATCTGTCGGACGCAAAGGCACTGGCAGGAAAAGACAGCTATCTGTTAAGTCTTGTCGAAACATATCAGGAATGTGTAGCAAGGGAGGTGTCATAATGAGAAAAAAGACCTTTTCGCTTATATTAAGCGGCATATTGCCGATAACCGCTTTGTCGTTTAACGCTTTTGCAAACGGAGGAGATACGGCAGGCAGACCGGTTACGCCTCCTTCTGCTACCGATGTTATCGGTCAGATCGGTTCTTCCGCAACCGAAGCGTATACAGCTTCGCTTAACTTCTGGAACGATTACGGCAACAATATATCAGACGGTTTTAATCTTGCAGGAGAGAGCTGGAATAGCGTAAAAAATACGCCCGGCTTTGAAACAAGCTACGGCGATGCGGTGAAGACAGGCGACGGAATCTTTTCCGCCGCAGGATTCGCCACAAATTTAATGGATTCGCTTTCTGCGGCAAATCAGCTTACTCATCCGCAGGATAATCCCTACGCATCACACCCGGCACTGTCAACAGCATACGATACGCTTACCGCATGGCAGGCTATGATGAACTGGGCGGATATGGCTGTGGGGGATAAGGACCCGACAGGAACGGTAAAGGGTATGAACCTACTGCTTGGCGAGGCGGTGAAGAATTGGTCGGATGTTGCAACGCAGACAGCCTTACTGGATTATGCCGATCACAGTACGCTTATCGGAACGGTCGATATTACACTTCAAAATGTCAACGATTATTATACAGACCTGTTTCAGAATGTGTTTTATCCGTCAAGAGATGCCGAATGGTCGTTAGAGGACTGGTGGAAAAAGAGCTATTATGATAAGCTGAACTTTTATGCGCAGATGGTAAGGGAGGGGCGTGAAAAGGAGTTTGAGTGGCTGCGTGACGAACTGTTGAACATGGCTCCTAAGGCAGGCAGTACAATCCTGCCGAATCACGTTACGGCGAAAAAACCGAACATATATCTTTATCCCGAAACCGAAACAGAAATTACGGTCATATTCGGTAAACCGGGTTATCTTACCTTGTCGATTCCCGAATATAATGACGGATGGACGGTAACAGCATCGCCGGACGGCACGCTTACCGATAAGGATAAAAACAGCTACGGTTATCTGTTCTACGAAGCTCTTGTGAACAGGAAAGCGTTTTCGACTGAAGAAGGCTTCATTATTCCTGCAAATAAACGTGCGGAAGCCTTCAGTGAAATACTGGCTTCTTACGGCTTTAATGAGCAGGAAACTGCAGACTTCATTGAATACTGGGCAGATTATCTTAAAGACGGCACGGATTATGTCATGCATCCGATGATGACCGAAGGTGTTGATAATGCGATGCCGCTGACTTTCTCGGTAAAGCTTGACAGCATATACCGTATATGGTTCGGATTTGCCGAATACAGCGGTGATGAAATAACGCCGCCCGAAATTACGCCAATCGTTCGTAAAGGCTTTACGGTTGTTGAATGGGGAGGCGCTGTTCTGGATTGAGTCAATGCCGTGAATAAAATTGAGCCGTTGCACTTTATTTGTGCAACGGCTCGTTTTGGTGTCTGTATGCTTATTTGCCTTCTTTGACGAAATTGGACGATAATGCGCTGAGAGGAAACGGCGGATTTGCAAGCGGCTTGCAGGCAAGCGATAACAGCAGATATTCGTTATCGTCTGCGGCAATCCTGTTTATTTTTAGCTCGCCGCATTTCTTACAGCGGTGTATCAGCGCCCATTCACCGTCGGGACGGACATAAATGCTGATAGGCTCCATTATTCCTCCGCAATCGGCTGAGCGGTCGCCGGGTATGTTGTCAAGATGTATGCTTGATAAGCAGTGGGGGCAGTGATTACGGTTGTTTGTGCCACAGTCCCTGACCGTAATGAATTTTCCGCAGGCTTTGCAGTTAAAGCCCTCGTCCTGCGTTCCGTCATCGGTTACTACAGTGTGATATTCGGTTTCTTTGTGTATATTCTTTACGGGTTCGTCTGTGCGTCTGCGTCTGTTCATATTTCCGTCCTTTTCAGTTTATTAAAAACGGCAGGTGTATTTCAACCTGCCGCAGTTAAATTAAATTATACGGGCATTACCTTGTTAGCTTTATCAGCGTGTTCAGCGTCAATGCCAAGCTGTTTGTCCTTACGCTTTTCAAAGAACTTTTCAGCTACCTGACCGAACATAGCGTAGCTTAATACGTCCTCGTCCTGCTGTGACCACTTAGCACATTCAGCCTTCAGCTTTTCAAGCTCAGGCTCGATAAGGTCTGCGGGACGGCAGTCGATAGGCTGTTCGTCACCGAGAATCTTCTTTCTGAACTCGGGGTCGATGGGAGCGGGTGTCTTACCGTAGCTGCCCTTTACAAGGCCCTTGAATTCCTTTGTTACAGTCTTGTAACGCTCACCGAGAATTACATTGAATACAGCCTGTGTACCAACAATCTGTGATGTAGGTGTAACAAGGGGAGGGAAGCCTGCGTCGGCTCTTACACGGGGAACTTCCTTAAGAACCTCCTCGAACTTGTCAGACTTGCCTGCCTGCTTAAGCTGAGAAAGGAGGTTTGAAAGCATACCGCCGGGAACCTGATATATAAGAGCGTTAGCGTCAACTGCAAGGAGCTTGGGGTCAAGCAGACCGCTGTCGATGTACTTCTTGCGGAGCGTCATAAAGTATTCTCTTATCTCTGTGAGGAGCTTTAAGTCAAGTCCTGTATCGTACTCTGTACCCTGTAATGCGGCAACCATTGACTCTGTGGGAGCGTGCGATGTGCCGAGTGCTAAGGGTGACATTGCTGTGTCTATAACGTCAACGCCCGATTCGATACCCTTTAACAGACACATTGAAGCAAGTCCTGATGTGTAGTGTGTGTGAAGCTGGATCGGGATATTTACAGCACCCTTGAGTGCCTTTACAAGTCTTTCTGTTTCATAAGGAGTAAGCAGAGCCGCCATATCCTTGATGCAGATAGAATCAGCGCCTGCTTCTTCTATTCTCTTTGCGTAGTCGATGTAATACTGTTCTGTAAATACTTCACCGAGTGTGTAAGAGATAGCTATCTGAGCGTGTGCGCCCTCCTTCTTTGCAGCCTTAACGGCTGTTTCGAGGTTTCTTATATCGTTGAGCGCATCGAAAATTCTGATTATATCAATACCGTTTGCTACAGACTTCTGAACGAAATATTCCAGTACATCGTCAGCATAGTGACGGTAACCGAGCATATTCTGTCCTCTGAAAAGCATCTGTAACTTTGTGTGAGGCATTTCACGTCTTAATATACGCAGTCTGTCCCAGGGGTCTTCGTTCAAGAAACGTAAGCATGCGTCAAATGTAGCACCGCCCCAGCATTCAACCGAATGATAGCCTACCTTGTCCATTGTGGAAAGGATAGGGAGCATTTCCTCTGTAGTCATTCTTGTTGCGATAAGCGACTGATGAGCGTCACGCAGTACGGTTTCGGTAATTCCTACTTTTGCCATAACCTTTATTATTCCTTTCAATCAAGAGTTACGCATTGATTGTTGCAATCAGTGTGCCTGTTTCAACAGACTGACCCTTTGTAACATTGATGCTTGCAATTGTACCGTCACAGCTTGCTACAACGTCGTTTTCCATCTTCATAGCTTCGAGAACTGCGATTACTGTACCGTTTGTAACCTTAGCGCCTACTGCGAGCTTAACGTCTACGATAGTACCGGGCATGGGAGAGTTGATCTTAACGCCGCCCTGTGCGCCTGCGGGAGCAGCGGGAGCTGCAGCCTTCTTGGGAGCGGGAGCTGCTGCGGGTGCGGCAACAGGTGCTGCACTGCCGTCTGTTTCTTCAACGGTTACATCATAAGCGGTACCGTTTACTGTGATATTGTATCTTTTCATAACAAAAATCCTTTCTTATGTCGATTAATATACGAAGTTAACGTGCTTTTTAGCAGGAGTAACAACTCTCTTTGAAGATGTTGCTTCAATTGCAGATGTCAGTGCGGACTTTGTATCTTCGGCTGTGATAACTCTGTCAACATAGCCGTTAGCCGCAGCTGTGAATGCATCTGCTTCGTTGTCTGCATATTCCTGAGCCTGCTTTGCGTTGTCTTCCGAAACACCGTTTAAGAATACAACTGCCGCTTCAGGAGTTGTGGGAGCGATAACCGCACCTTCCCATGCGAATGTGAAGTCGCTTCCTGCCGCTGTGCTTGCGAGTGCAACATAAGCACTGCCGTAAGCCTTGCCTGTTACAACCGCAATCTTTGCTGTTGTAGCGGAAGCATAAGCCTGTGCGAGCTTTGCACTGTCACGGATGCTTCCTGCAAGCTCAGCCGCACTTGACTTTTCAAAGCCTTCGCTGTCAACGAATGTAACAACGGGGATTGAATAAGCGTCACAAAGAGTAACGAAACGTGCAATCTTTGCACTGTCGTCGGCTGTCAGCTTTGCACCGTTGTTTGTAGCAACAAAGCCTGCTGTTCTCCAGTTGAGGCTTCCTATTGCGGTAATCGCAGATGTACCGAACTGCTTGTAAAGCTCAATAACGCTTTCCTTGTCGGCTACCGAGCTGATAAGCTCGATGCCCTTGAGGTCTGCCGATACAGTCGCATCGTTTTCCATATAATAATCGTTTCCTGCTGTTTCAAGATTGTTCGCAGGGAGAACGGATAATAACTGCTTAGCCTTAGCTATAGCTTCATCGCTGTCCTTTGCAAGAATAGCCGCTACACCTGACTTTGCGGCATTTTCGGCTGTACCTGCACCTGCCGTCTTATCATCGGCTGTAAAAGGTGCTGTCATGAACAGCTCTGACTTTTCAGTCATAATGACCACATCAGCCATACAAGCTATCATAGCGGCTGTGCCTGCGCAAAGACCGTCTACTACAGCTATCTGGGGAACAGCACCCGAAAGTGCCGCACTCATCTTGGCTATCTCGCCGTATGCACCGAGTGTCTTCATACCTTCCTTGATATCTCCGCCCTTTGAGTCAAAGATACCGATAACAGGAGCACCGTTTTTAAGTGCCAGCTCGTAAACCTTCTTGATTTTGAGAGCTGCCGCAGTGTTTACCGCACCTGCGTTAACGCTTGTGTCCTGAGCGTACGCATATACGACTGCTCCGTCAACATAGCCGTAACCGCTTACAACGCCTGTCTTTTCACCGTTTGCTCCGACAAATTTGCCAAGCTCGACAAAGCTGTCCTCGTCAAACAGAGAGATGAGCTTGTTTGCAGCTTCGCTTGCGGCTGTCTGCTCCATTTCAGCAATTGTTTTCTTCATTGCCAGAATTCCTCCGTTCTCGCTTTTCTGTGAAGCGGTAAGCTGCTGAAAATAAGAGCCGACCGCTGTTTATAATTATGCCTTTGGGCACATCATATTCAAGTATAATTATAACTCATTTCATCTTTAATAACAAGCGAAATTCGCTATTTTTTGCAACTTTTATGAGATGTGAAAAAATTATCAATGTCAGAGATGTGATTATCGTTGTTTTGCACAAAGCCACGTTTTAAAAGTTCATTCCACACCGTTTCGGATTGCATATTTACGGTACACTTATTTATAAAGTGATTAGAAGCGTAGTTCATAGCGGTTCTCATAAGCCCGTCAACAAGCATTATGTACTGTGTTTCAAGCTTTTCCACAAACAGTGTTTCGCCGTCTGTCGTGCAGACGACCGAGCCTACAGGCGTATCGCCGTCCTTTGCCTCGAACACCAGTTTGTCGGTAATAATGTTGTTTTTAAGTATCGTAATCATTTTTTACCCGTTCTCTTGGTCGATTTATCGCTTGAAACCAGCGCTTTCAGTCCCTTTAACTCTTCTGCGGTAAGGTCTGCCCATTCGCCCGGCTTCAGCATACCAAGCTTTATATTTCCGACAGCGTTTCTTTTAAGACGCACTATCTGTAATTTTACAGCCTCGCACATTTTTCTTATCTGTCTGTTCTTGCCCTCGGCAATCGTGAATTCAAGCACGGTTCTGTTTTCTTCTTCGGCAAGTACCGCAACGGTGCAGGGAAGTGTAACGCCCGTGTCGATCTTTACACCTGAAGCAAGCGTTGTCAGCTTGTCATCTGTTACCTCGCCCCTTACGGTTACACGGTAGCGCTTCTTTATATGACGTGACGGGTGCATTACGGCATTTGCAAGCGCACCGTCGTTTGTGAGTATCAGAAGTCCCTCAGAATCCTTGTCAAGTCTGCCTACGGGATAAACACGCTCGTCAATGTCGTCGAGAAGGTCGGTAACTATCTTTCTGCCGTGCGTATCCGCCATAGTGGTAACATAGCCTCTCGGCTTATACAGCTTTATGTATCTCAGCTGAGTGCCGGATGAAGCTATCTTTTCGCCGTTTACCGTTACAATATCGTTCTTGGGATCGGCCTTGTCACCGAGAGAAACCGGTCTGCCGTTTACCTTTACACAGCCCTGTTCGATATATTCCTCGGCTTTTCTGCGTGAGCAGTAGCCGCTGTCTGCTATTATTTTCTGTAATCTCACTTTTTCCATTGTTCCGTATTCCTTTCAAATTCCGTATCCATTCAGTATCAGCGTGTCAGCAGTCCTGCAATGAATTTATATATCACGGTAAAAAAATCCGTTTTACGTTCTTTTTGTACACAGCTTTCAGCCGTTTGGAGCGGCGCTGTTGCTATTGTATTTCCGTTTAGCAGGTAATGTATTTCGCCGACCTTTTCGCCTGCGGCAAGTCCTGCATAAATAAATTTCGGCATATATATTTCTGCGGTTATTTTGTCTTTCTGTTCGTTACACAGCGGCAGTTTTACGGTACCGCATTCAATACCGACCGTTTCCTTTTCTGAGCCGACAACGGATAAGGAAAGAGCGGATGAGTCGTACTTCATTTCACAAAGTGTCACTTTTTCGAAGCCGTAATCCAGCATTTTTGCGTGGTCGCTCCAGTCGTTTGGCGCATTAAGCGTTACCGCTATAAGCCTTACGCCGTCACGTTCGGCACAGCTTACAAGAGTTCTTCTCGCACTGTCTGTAAACCCTGTCTTAACTCCGATACAGCCGTCATAGCTTGTGAGCAGTTTGTTCGAGTTAACGAGTATGCGGTCGCTTTTGGGATTGCCGAAAGAAACCTTTGCTTTTGGCAATCCGCATATTTTTGCAAAGTCCTTATTGTTCATCGCCTCCCGTGTAAGCAAGGCGAGATCATAGGCACAGGAATACTGACCGTCTGCGTCAAGTCCCGACGGGGTGACAAAGTTCGTGTCGGTCATACCGATTTCTTCGGCTCTTTTATTCATCAGCACGGCAAAAGCCGATTTGCTGCCGGATATATTTACCGCCGCCGCATTTGCCGCATCATTTCCCGAAGGCAAAAGCATACCGTAGCATAAAGCTCTGCGTGTTACAATATCGCCTTCCCGAAGTCCCATTGAGGTCCCTTCGACCTTTATGGCGGTCGGGTCTACCTCGAATTCCTTGTCGGGTTCTCCTGCCTCAAGGGTCAGCAGAGCAGTCATTATCTTGGTCGTGCTTGCTATCTGTCTGTGTTCTTTTTCGTTTTTAGAAAAAAGCACAGTTCCCGTATTCGCCTCAATAAGAATAGCACTGACAGCCGATACTCCGATTCCGCTTTTATCGGTATTTTCAAGATAACACAGCTTTTCTGCACTCTCGGCATAAACTGTCACAGTCGCAGTAACGGCAAAAATCACGGCAGCTGCGACAGATAGAATCTTTCTTTGCATAACGTTGTCCTTTCCGCATAGTTTTGGTATATCTTATGCGAAAAGGACAGATGTTATTGCTTATTCTTCTGTTTTTTCTTCAGATTCTTCGTCATCCTTCGAGAAGATAGCCTTGATCTTGGAAATAAGGTCGGGTACGCCGCTGATTATACCGTCAATAGCACTGTTGCCGGTTGCACCAAGCTCAAGCATTTTAACGTCGCCGTCACGCTGTACTACGATAAAAGCCTGCGGATTTATCGTGATGCCTGCGCCGCTTCCGCCTGCAAATACTTCCTTGGGAGCTTTTGTGGGCAGGTCTGAACCGCCTGCGACAAAGCCGAAGCTGACTTTCGAAACGGGAATGATTATTGTTCCGTCGGGAGAGGTGATAGGGTCGCCTATTATAGTGTTAACGTCAACAAGCTCTCTTATCTTCTCCATAGAAGTTCCCATAAGTCCGTTGATTGGATGCTGTTCTGCCATTTTGATTTCCTTTCCGAAAGCTCACGCTTTCTCTGCTTTTGGCTTTGTATTGCTTTCAGCCGTTGCAGTTTTATTTACATTCTTTGAATTTATCTTCAAATATAATTTTGCTGTTCTGAATAAAAGCCATAAGACACAGCCTATGGCTGTTCCGAGCCTCAGTTTCACTTTGCACGAAAGCTCGTACTCCGTTTTGCCCGATGTAAAGTCTGCGGTAATATCTATCTTTTTCACATTCAGCTTAACGGTATTGTAAAGCACCGCTAAAGCTGTGTGTACAAGCCAGTTTATTTTTCCGTAGTTCATCGCCGCCTGCGCCGCATCTTCTCCGCTTGCCGTTATAAACAGATAAAAGTTACTTACACGGATATGGCTTATAAGCCTCTTTATCGGTTTTGAAGCAGATTCCACAAGCTGTTTTACAAATTCGATCGTTTCGCTGATGTCGCCGCTCAGACCGAGCTTTGATAAGAGACCGTTGTTGCCGTTGTTATCTGCTTTTTTTCCGACTTTATGCGTTTTCTTGCTTTCTTTGGATATATCGCTGCTGCCGTTTGCTTTATCGGCAGTGTTTTCGGTATTCTGCACCGGTTTTTCGTTATCCGCAGAAATGTTATCGCTTTTATCGTCCGGCGATTTCTTTTGTTTTTTCTTGCTTTTCTTTTGCTTTTTATGTTTTTCGTCTTCGGGAGAAACAGAGAATATTGTTATACCTGCGTATCTGATTTTTATTCTCGTTTCATCGTTCAGATGTACGTTGACTGTTACCGACAGCATGAGAGCAAGTACGATGATGAGCAATATATCTATGAAAATAAGCCAGCCCATAAGCCCTCCGTTTCGGTTTGGTGTGCGGACGGTACTCCGATAAGAGTATCCGCAGGAGTGATCGGATTATTCCTCAAAGCTGTCATCCGGAATAAAATCGGCGTCTTGCTGTAATGAGCCGATCTCATTCAGGTTTAACTGTCCGTCTTCATCGGGAAGGCTTGGCAGCTGTGCCAGACTTTCAAGCTTGAAACAGCGAAGGAAGTTGTCCGTTGTCTTGTATGTAATAGGTCTGCCGGGCAGTTCAAGTCTGCCTGCCTCATACAGCAGTTCACGTTCTACCAGCGTGTTTATAACACCGGAGCTGTCAGTGCCTCTGACCTGCTCGACAAACGCTTTAGTGACGGGCTGATTATAAGCTACTACAGCCAGTACCTCAAGTGCCGCAGGGGAAAGCCTTGCCTGACGCTTGTTTTCCATTGCACGCTTTATATAAGGTGCATATTCTTCTCTTGTCGAAAGCTGATACGAGTTTTCGAGCCTTAGCACCCTTATTGCGCTGTCGGATACGTTGTATTTTCTTTCAAGCCTGTCAATCAGCTTTACCACCGTTTCCGGCTCGATGCCGCTTGCTTCGCTCAGTCGGTCAAGCGAAATCGGTTCGCCAGATGCGAACAGCAGAGCTTCTATTATACAGATTGATTCATTGTAATTCAATTATCCGCCGCCTCGCTTTCGTCCGGTTCTCCGAAAGAGAATTCTTCTTCTATTTTATCCTTAGGCACAAAGTGAAGATATTTGTTGTCATCGGTAAACTTTATACGGCTGTTCTTCGACAGCTCTAAAAGTGCCAGAAACACAGCCACGCAGTCCGATCTGGACTGACCCTTATATAACGAATTCACTTCAACCTTATGACCGTCATTTATACGCTTCAACACATATACTATCTTTGTGAATACGCTGACAAAACTCTTTGCGATGGCAGGCTTTACATGAGGCACGGCTTTTCGTACCGCATCTTTGTAGTTTAAGTTCGACATTGCCAGAAAAAGCTCGTCCGGCTCGTGTATGCCGAGATATGCCTTGTTTTCTTCCACCTGTACGGGCGGACGCACGAATACATCATCGCCTACCCAGCTTTGCTGTAGCTGCAATGCTATCTGCTTGCACATAGCGTATTCTATCAGTACGCCCTGAAGCTCTTTCTTCATTTCTTCCGCTTCGTGCTTTGGCAGAAGTGCGGCTGACTTTATGTAGATAAGCCTTGCCGCCATTTCGAGAAATTCGCCCGCTATTTCTATATCGGCCTGCTTCATTCGGTCAAGATACAGCATAAACTGTTCGAGCAGAAGAGAGATTTCTATATCGTAAATGTTCAGCTTATGCTTTGCGATAAGGCTCAGCATAAGATCGAGCGGCCCTTCATAGACCTCCAGCTTGAATTTCAGTTCCTGCATTTCTTATACTCCGAGAGGTACAAGAGGAACGTAAGAGGTCGTGAAATCAAGAAAGCTCATAACCGCATTGTCAAGGAAGTTCAGCGGTGCATTAAGTACACCTGTCCAGCAGATAGCGAGTACGGCGATCATTATATACTGCTCATACTGCATCAGCTTGAAATATGTTCTTTCCTTTAAGAATACGAGCATTATTCTTGAACCGTCAAAGGGCGGTATAGGGAGCAGGTTGAACACTGCAAGCGAAACGTTTATGCTTGCCGCCATATCAAAAGCGTAATAAACATATGCTACTACTTCGGGATTTGAAGCACCGAAGAAGAACCATACAAGCTTTCCGATAAGTACGAAAATGTATGAGAGTATAACATTAGATAAAGGTCCTGCCGCCGCAGTCAGCGCCATGAACGTTCTTGCGGAAACCTTTCTTGCTCTGACGGGGTTTACAGGTGCAGGCTTGCCCCAGCCTATTCCGACAGTAAGCATACCTATAGTACCCCAGAGATCCCAGTGCCTTATCGGGTTCAGCGTGATTCTGCCCGAATGAAGTCCTGTATCATCGCCCATAAGATATGCCGCAAAGCAGTGTGCGCATTCATGTATCGGTATGGCAATAAGCAGGATCACCGCATAAGCGAATACAGTGATGATAATGCTCCGCTGATCGCCAAGACTGTTCATTATATTAAGTAACATAGATTTTTCCTTTCACATTTGAAAATTACCGCTATTAAAGCAGTATATTCATATTCTATTATACACTATTACCGCCGCATTTGCAACTGTTTTTTGCTTTATGTCTTATTTTCGGCTGTCATACGGCGGTTATGCGATAAATTATTATAGGGGATAAAAATAAACCGCTCATTAAGAGCGGTCCAGACTGTCGAAAAATCTATATAATTTTAAAAAAAGGGGTCGCAGGGGCGTAGCCCCCCGACAGGGTCTAGGGGCGGTAGCCCCAGTAATATAGCCCCTTTCCGGGGGAAAGGGGTTTGGGGATAGGGATAATAAATCAGAAGTTTATTTCAAAAATAGACTTTTTCTACAAGCTGAACCGCTCATTAAGAGCGGTCGGAATTACTTCTTATCTTTCTTTACATTGATTTCGGGAATAGCCACATTGTCGTAATTTACCGGCTCTTCATCTGTTTCCTCGGTATCGCTTTGTTTTTGCTCTTTTGCGTATACTTCGGGAAAAGCAAGATTGTCATAAAGAACATTGTAGTTTTCCTCCGAATGTCCTGCTTTACCATTCATTTTTTCTTTTTTCTTTTTCTGCTTGTCTTTATCTTTGCCGAACATATAAACCCCTCCAAAAGTAAACCACCGCAGGTTTACAGCATATTTATAAAGAACGTGATGGTGATACTGTTGAGAAAATCTGCAAACAGACTGCCTATAAGCGGAACAAGGAGATACGCCTTTACAGACGGTGCATACCTTTGACATATAGCCTGCATATTAGCCATTGCATTTGGTGTTGCACCCATACCAAAGCCGCACATACCGGCTGTCAGCACTGCCGAGTCATAATCTCTGCCCATAATTCTGTATACGACAAAATAGGAATACAGGAACATCAGCAGTACCTGTCCGCCGAGCATAATTATAAGCGGTAATGCAAGGTCGGCAAGCTGCCAGAGCTTCAGTGTTATCATTGCTATTCCGAGAAATAACGACAGGCATATACCGCCGAGGTCGTTTATTTCGCCCATATGAATGGTGATTTTGCCCGTGTATTCGCCGATATTACGCATAAGAGCGGCAACAATCATCGCACCGATGTATATCGGGAACGTCATTCCCGTCATAGTCAGCAGGTAGGAGATTACCGTGCCTGCGCCGACAGCGAGTACAAGCTGATATACGGCGGGAGCGTACATAGAGAAGTGACGCTCGTGCTTCTTGCCCTCTTCGACAAGCAGGCTGTCGTCTTCGGGTACGACTGTCTTTAATAGGTCGTGCTTTACTATAAGCCGTCTGCCGATAGGTCCTCCGATAAGGCTTCCTGCGACAAGTCCGAATGTAGCCGCCGCAGTACATAGGGTGGTAGCTCCCGATACTCCGAGATCCTCAAGAACAGGACCGAATGCACCTGCCGTACCGTGACCGCCGACCATTGGTATAGAACCGGTACACATACCTATAAGCGGATCAAGTCCGAGCAGATTTGAAAGTCCGAGTGCGGCGAAGTTCTGTCCGATTATCAGCAGAATGACCAGTATCAGAAATACTATCATCGACTTTCCGCCGCTTTTGAGGACTTTAAGGTTTGCCTGGAAGCCTACAGATGTGAAGAACAGTACCATACAGACTTCTTTCAGTGTATCATCAAAGCTGACGTCTGCAAGACCCGTGCCGTGCAGGATGCAGGTGAGTATCGCAAACAGCAGACCGCCTATAACGGGTGCAGGAATACAGAACTTTTCAAGGAAATGTATCTTTTTGCGCAGAAATGCGCCAAGCATCAGGACAAGCACAGCTATTGCTACTGTCTGATACATATCAAGTGCTATGCTCATCTTGTTACTCCGTTTCTACGTTTATTCCGTTTTCGCCGTAATACTCGGCGGCACCCGGATGAAACGGGATATTGATGCCGTTGACAGCTGATTTTCTGTCGGTTACGATATTTACGGGAAGTGCGTTTTGTATGGTTTGTGAGTTATCGAAAATCGCCTTAGTTATCGCTTTTACTGTGTCTTTGGAACACGAATTTCCTGCAAGCAGTACAGCGGTAACACCTATAGTCTTGACGTCTTCGGTCTGACCTTTGTAAGTGCCTGTCGGTATCGTGCAGGCAGAGTAGTAGCCGTAGGAGCTTACAAGGTCGTTTATTCTATCACTGTCAAGCGAAACAAGACGTGCAACACCCTTGTCGCAGAGTGATTTAACAGTGGGATTAGGTGCACCGATAGTGCAGAAAAATGCGTCTATAGTGCCGTTTTCAAGCTGACTTGCGGCATCCTTGTAATCAAGGTTTACCGTCTTTATCATATCCTCGGCAATGCCGTATGAAGTCAATATCTGCCTTGCGTTATGCGCAGTACCCGATTCTTCTTCGCCGATGCTTACAGTTTTTCCTTTAAGATCCGAAACGCTTTTTATATCACTGTCACTGCGTACTGCGATCTGACAGCTTTCTGTGAACAGTCCTGCTACTGCGCCGAAATCACGGTATCCTTCGGTAAAGCCGTTTCTGCCGTTCCACGCATCGTCTATTATGTCGGTCTGAACCACTGCCATCTGAAGATAGTTTTCTGAGAGCAGACGCATATTTGCGGCAGAGCCTGCCGTTCTTTTGATATTGATATTGTAGCTTTCGAGCGAATCTATAGCATTCAGTTCACTGCCGAAAATGTAGTAATTTCCGCCCTCAGCCGCTGTGCCGATTCTCACTTTGTCGCTTAGGTTGCAGCCGCCGCATAAAAGCAGTATTGCACTGCATAACAGCTGTATCAAGAATTTTTTCATTTTTCACCTCAGGTTATATTGTATAAAAGATATTGTAGCAAGAATTTATTGTAATGTCAAGTAGAAGAAGTTGACGGCTGAGGGGATATGTGGAAGATGGATAGAAAGAAAATCGCCGTACAGGGTACGGCGGTAAGGAAATAATGGTTATTTATTGATTTGGTTGATTTGGTTTTTCCATATTGTAAATTCGTCTATCAACGGAAAGCCGGTTAAATTTAAATCCGTGTTTTTGTTTGATTCACAGAATTCTTTGATGTTTTTCTGTATATCTTCATATTCATCATATTCCAGATTGCTCCAAGCAGTATTGCATCTCTGAATTTTACTGTTTTTCGATTCATTCAGTGAAGTTACAATTGTATTATTATAATATTCGAGAATTTTGCTGTCCAATGGCATTTCGCATTGCTGAAATACTTTTTGATAATCAGAAGCGTCACTGAATAGCATCAGATACTTACACGTCATGTTTACTATCTTCTGCGCTTTGCCGTATTTTATATTTTCAACATCAATGGTATATTTATATGTATCGGAATTTTGAACTTTCGATATTAATTTATTCAGTTCATTCATTGCGCTTTTATACTTATCAAGAAAGCATTTTGATATTATCGCCAGTTTATATTTAAAAGTCAAATTTTCAGCGATTTCTCTTTCTGGTTCATCTTTAGTATATATATTATTAATTTCAATATCCTTGTTGGTTGTTTCTTGACAGGTGTCGTCTTTATCTTTAGAATCAGTAAACAGTTTGACAATCAAATCTGTGAGATGTTCCTTACAATCATCAATAAGCTTATTTTTTATCTCTTCCCATTTTCCATCTTTGCAGGCATTCTTTAAAGCTTCGTTGCCTTTAAATTCAAGGCTCAATCCTTTTATTGTGCGTGTACTCATATCAATATAAGCCTTGTCAACAGCAAGACGTACATCTTCGTGCTTGCTGATTGATAATCCGAGCTTATCTCTGTATTTTCCCCACGTCATGAAAAAACGAAATTCTTCGGCTAATACGTTATTTGATTGTTCGTTCATTTAATATTTTCTCCTTTTTTGATTTTGGGTATATGCTTTCTTATAACATATTTCCTGACCGATTCAATATCACCCTACACCCTTATCCTCGCAACCTTTCCCCACGGTGGCTCGACTTCTTCATTATTGAGAAGCCACAGCACCGGTATATTCATTGCTGCGCTTTCATCGGGAAAAGGTGCACAACCGTCTGTGAGGATAATAATGCTCACGGGCAGGTCGTCGGACATATATTCCTTTACATATTGAAAGATTATCCCGAAATCCGTACCGCCCCCGCCGGCAGCTTCTATTTTGCGGAATTCGTCCTCATCGCTGAACGGTACAGGTTCGATTATATCAGCGTCGAAAAATCCCAGCCATCCCGACAGCTTACCTCCGAACTGATCAATCGCCCCCTTGATTTCTGAATAAGCCGCTGTTATCTCTTTGTCGGACATTGAACCCGATGTGTCTATCATGAAAAGTATCTTTTCAACCTTATCGTCCTTTTCGTTGAAATCCGGCAGAAAGAAAGGACTGTCGGAAAATCTCCTGTCGGGCGGTGTAAACGAGTAATCGCTTATTTCCTCTTCGACAAATTCGTCCAGTATTGTCCGCCAGTCTGTCTGCGGCTGCCGGAGCTCTTTCAATATACGCTTTGCAAACATCGGCAGAGTACCACGACATGTTATCGAGTCACGGACAGATATTGCCTCGCCTGCGTCTTTGATATGTTTTACCCACAGGTCTTTCAATAATTCATTGTCTGTTTTATGTTCATTCCAATGTGAATGGTCGTCCCAGTTACCGTTTTTATCAGCACAATCGTTTGACTTTCCCGATTTTTTACCGCTTTTTCTGCTTTTGCCGTTTTGAAATTTTGGTTTGCCCTGATTATCACTGTTGCCGTTACCATCATTATCATCGTCATCGTCACTGTCGTTGCCGTTGCCATCATCGCTGTTACCATCGATGCCGTTGTCACTGTCACCGTCACCGCTCCCGCTGTTATTGCCTTGCTCATCGCTCTCATCGGCGGAAACAGTCACGGGCAGAAGAGAATATAACTGCTCAACGGTATAATTATATCCCTCTGAGCCATCAGGTGCAAGATGCATCGATTCGCCGTATGCGCCGAGTGTAATTGCGCTTTTATCCATATTTTCGGATAACAGAATATTCGAGTTTACCACTATATCGCAGGCAATGTTGAACTTTTCATTGTCAAAACCGCCAATGCGGTCATAGTGGCGCAAAGCTATATGAACTATCTCGTGCATAAGCACGAAGTCAAGCTCCCTGTCGCTCAGCGTATCAAGAAAATCCGGTGAAAACATTATCTTCTCACCGTCTGTTGCGGCGGTAGATATATTTTCATCAAGTGCAAATCCGATGTGCATAAGGAGCAGCCCGTAAAACCCGTTGTTTATAAGTATACGCATACGGGATAAGAGCAGCCGTTTTATGTATCCTCTGACTTTTTCATCTGACAGAACCATTCATCAAGCTCCCTTTCGTCTGTAACCAGTGTATGAATTCGGGTATTCTCATCAGCTTTTCCTTGTAGTTCTTTTCTATATACATATAGTCTTTCATCAGCACTGCGGAAAAGTCGGGCGGCATACGGTCGGCATAGCGGATAGAATTTGCTATGCGGTTAATATCCTCCTTGTGATTACGGGCGTACACGGTCATTGAAGAAATCAGCGCATACAGTGCGTCCGTACCTTTCGGCACAGGCGGATTTTTGCCGTCAAATATTTCTTCAATATCGGGCAGCCTGTTGTAAACATTGCACCATGTCCTTAGTTCCACAGCCGTACCTGTTCCGATAAGACCGCATATAAGCTGATACATGTCGTCAATATTGTCGCTTATGCCGTTTAAGATATTGCTTACCATCTCCCACGAACGCGGGGTAGGAAAAGCAAGGTCATTGCTGTCCGCTTCAAAACGCATAAGATAATCCTGCCTGAATGAAAGAAATCCGATTACTTTTTCGTTTACGCCGCTTTTTATCGCCCATTCTTTCCATGAAACAAAATTGCCCTCGATTTCAATATGTAACAGACGGTTGGCAAGTGCTTTCGGCATCTTGTACGCCACCGATTTGTCGGTAGTTCTGTTTCCTGCGGCGATAACTATGCAGTTATCGGGCAACTTATGCTCACCCACGGTCCTGTCAAGCGTTATCTGATATGCCGCCGCCTGCACCGACTGAGGAGCGGCGGATATTTCGTCAAGAAAAAGAATGTTTATCACGTCATCGCTTTCGTCCATTCTGAAAATCTGAGGTTTCAGCCATACCGCAAGAGTTTTGTCCTCGTTTGCGGTAGGAATACCTCTCAGGTCAATCGGATTGAACAATAGCAGTCTTACATCGGTGACGTGAACCTCTTTTCCCGTACCGTACTCAATTTCCTTTGCTATCTGCCGTACCGCCTGAGATTTACCCACACCGGGTGCTCCCCAAAGCATGACAGACGGCATAGTCCTTATCGGCAGACCGTTGTTTATTATCGATATATATGCGTGCGAGAGCTTTTCCGTCATACGGTTTACATCCATCAGAGGAATATCGGAAAGTCTTATTTCTTTATTGTTATTCATTTTTTATCTACTCCTAACTTTTCGTCAAGCATTCTGACCTCTTCTTTGTATTCTTCAATCATTTCTGTGTAATCTTCCGGGTTTGCCAGTGAGTTTTTAAGTTCTTTTTCCTTGTCGTCAAGCGCTTCAAGCTGTTTGTTCAGCTTCTCGCAGAGTTCATCAAGAGTGCTTAGTGTATTGTCTATACGCACAAGGTTTCCGATTTCCGTATCACCGAGTTCAACACGGTATGAGCCGTTTTTCTTTAGCCACACATAAGGGTGGATTTCGCTCATATTTGCGGGCAGAATGATCTTAAAGCCGTGATATACCGTAAGTTCCTTTTCATACGGCATAAGAATGTAGCTTCTGAGATTTTCGTCAAGATATTCCCTGAACGCTTTTCGCCTGTTTGCATATTCGGCTTTTGCCTTGCTGTCAGAAAGCGGCGGCTGAGATGCAACATCAGCTTTATACTGCTTTGCGTCAAGTATGCAGTTGCTTATTGCTCTGAGAAGAGTGCGGCGTTTTGACGGAATTTCGGAAAGCTCATTTTTCATTTCTTCACACTGTTCAATCTGCTTTTTCTGCAACAGAATACAGCGTGAAAGATTGTTTGTGGCTTCTACACGCTGTTTTATCAGCGAGTTTCCGACGGCAAGCGCCTTTACCTCAGCATAGTCAAGAACAGTGCCGTCAATATCCGTGCTGTCACGGTCGGTAAGCGTTCCGGACAGCAGAGAAGTGATGAAACGCTGTTTTGTTTCAAGCAGTTGCCATGAGTATGCGTCAAAGCTCCCCTCTGTGATATAACGGTAGATATATACTTTGGAGTTTAAATTGCCCTGCCTTAAAATTCTGCCCTCACGCTGTATCATATCGGCGGGACGCCACGGAATATCAATGTGATGAAGAGCAATCAGCCTGTCCTGTATATTAACACCCAACCCCAGCTTGAATGTCGAGCCTATCAGTATACGGATATCGCCGTTTCGCACCGCAGTGAAAAGTGTGTTTCGCTGTGCGTCTGTTTGTGCATCATGGATATACGCTATCTTGCTTTCCGGTATACCCATTGCCATAAGCAGCCTTTTTATTTCGTCGTATATGTTGAAAGCATGGTTATGCGGAGTAGAAGAGTCGCAGAAAATCAGCTGTGCGCTTTTTCCTGCCTCGGTTTTATGATAAATTTCAAAAACGTTTTCTGCACAGCGTGCGACCTTTGATTCGTAGGTGAACGGAAGAGAATTATTGACAAGCCTCATATCAAGAGCCGCTTTACGTCCGTCTGTGGTGATTTTCAGCATATTGTCTTCATCTCGTGGAACAACACCCTGTCTGACGTCTTCCGCACGGGCTGAGATCAATTTCAGATAATCCGAAAATTCGGGCGTCTTGCAGATAAGAGCATCCCTGTAACCGTCCGTCTGGGGTATTTCTGCGGTAATATCCACCTTGTGAAAATCCGCAAACGATGCGATCAGGGAAGTAAGTTCGGGCAGATTATGAAACTTTGAAAGTCTTGTTGCCAGTCGGTAAGTTCCCGTGTCAACATCTATCTCAAAGTCGGTTTTTCTTTCCGCAAACATTCCCACCCATGCGTCAAACGTCTGCAAATCAAGCATACCTAGTTCACCGCTCTGAAGATATTGCTGAAATACGAAAGCATCGCTCACCGAGTTTGTAATAGGCGTTCCCGTAGCCATGACAACGCCCTTGCCGTCATTGTTTTTCTGCACGATATGCACCTTGTCCATCATGTCACGGCATTTCTTTGAGCCTGTCTTGTTCAGTCCAAGCACCTTGTCAATCTGTGTGTCAAGCGGAACATTCTTGAAGTTGTGCGCTTCATCGACAAAAAGCCTTGTTATTCCGAGATCGTCAAAGAATACAGTATCATACATATCGTTAAGAGCAATATACAGTTCATTTATGGCTTTATCAAGGTTTTCAACTTTCTTTCTGATTCTTGAAGTGTTACGGCTTTTCTCCCGCATGATGGATTTGAGTTCGTTTTTCTTTTTTTCAAGCTCGGCTATTGCTTCTTTTTTTGAAACAGGTATGCTTTCAAAACAACTGTATGTAATGATTATGCCGTCATAGTCATTGCCGGCGATATCTGTCAGTACCCGCTCACGCTTTGACGGAGTGAAGTTCTTCGGCTCAATGCAAAGAATATTGGCATTGGGGTACATTTTAAGGAATATATCCCTCCACTGTCCGACAATATTGTTCGGGACAACGTACATATTCTTCTTTGACAGTCCCATACGGCGCAGTTCCTGACCTGCCGCTATCATTATATAGGTCTTGCCCGATCCTACATCGTGGGCAAGCAGGGTATTTGGAGAAAAGATAATTCTGGCGACCGCATTTTTCTGATAAGGGTAAAGCCGGACCGACTTGTCCATTCCGGGAAAAGTCAGAAAAGAACCGTCAAAATTTCTGCGTTTAACACAGGCATATTTTTCGTCGAAAATATCGTAAAGTCTTTTCTTTCTTGCAGGATCGCTCCATATCCAGCGCTGAAATTCCTTTATCATCTTTTGCTGTTGTTCGACTGCATTTATGGTTTCCTCACGGTCAACGACACGCTTTTTGCCGGATTTGTTTGATGGGCAATCTGTTATAACGGTCACGGTCACTGACTTCATATTCAGCGTTCTTTCAAGAATATAGAGTGCATTCAGTTTAATGGTACCATAGTTGAACGATGTAACGCCGTTCATATAACGTGACTTTTCCGGTATTTCCCACGATCCGGTATATTCATCGTGGATAGTCTTATAACTTTCACGGAGCCTTTTTTCATCATAGACGGTATAAGGAAGAGTTCTTAAAGGATCACCGAAAAGATGTTCTATGAAGCTGTCGATTATATCCGCAGGGATCCACGGAGAGCCGGGTGCAACGTATATATCGTCACATCTTACAGCAGGAGGAAGAACATTTTTTATAGCTCTGATATTCTCTTCAAAATAGCCGTTATATTTTTCGTTTGCTTTTTGCGCCGACCGTAGCTTGATTTTAAGGTTGCCCGAAAGATATTCATCGGCAGTCTGCCAGCCTTTGTAGAAGCATTCGTTCCATGATTCCGGATCCTGATATATTGAGCCTTTAAGCGTACAGATTACCGTTTTCATATCTGCACCGGTCACGGCGGAAATATATTCAATATCGACGTAGCCGAGGTTTGAAAGCGACAAAATAAGTCCGTCGGGAATACTGTCTGTGTGTATGCCGTCGGTACGGCTGTCATTTTCAAAAACGTTGCTCCAGTCAAGCGGAAGTTCCATAGCAGTGACCTGATCGATATGAGCGTTTTTTGCCGCCTGCAACGCTTGTTCTTTTTTTTCCTGCTCAAGTATGCGGTTACGTTCTTCCTCTTCCTTTTCGCGTTTATGTGCTTTTGTCTGTGCTTTTTGAAGTCGGGATATGGCTTTTCCGAGTTCGGCGGAACTGTAACCGTCGATGCTTTTAAGCAGATTTGCAATTGTATCCTGTAAACTCTTTTCCATGCATGTCCCTCCCTGACAGCCTTTGTATATAATTATCTATAATGCAATTATACACAAGCCCCTGTCCCAAAAACAGTACATTGTTATGTTGCAGAAGAAATTTATGCACAAAAGTGGGGCAGAAAATAAAAACAAGCCGTATTTCTACGACTTGCCATAATTATTAATTTGTTTTACGAGAGCATAAAACTGTAAGATCTGCTATCTGACAGCTTTCATCCCCCCGAGATAAACCCTGAAATTCCTCTCAAGCAACGTTTTCACCAGCTCCTCGTTACTCCTTATCCTGTGCTGTGTTTCAATTCCGTAGGCACTGTCAAAGTCGGTGCTGTGCAGATCGCTTCCTGCGGTGATAATCGTATCTTCGTTGCCGAAAACACGGATTGCTTTTTCGTTTTCAATATCACGGTTTCCTCTGTTGTAGCCCTCAATTCCGTCAACTATTGAAATATCCGGTACTTCATCGGGATTTGTTATGTAATCTCTGTCACGGAAAGGGTGAGCGTAAGCTATAAATCCGCCGACTGAGTGGATCTCTTGTGCCCATATATTCAGATCGGCATTTCTCAGAAACGGACGTGATAAAAGAAATTCCGGCTCAAAGCCGTAGGCTAAAAATTCCTTGCCGTTACCGTAGCCTTCTTCAATGCCGAAAAACAGGTCAAAATCAAGTTCTTCGGCGATTTTTCTGCCGTTCGTGTATGCCTTGCTGTATTGCATAATAAGCTGTTCCCACGGCAGAGAACGTGAAATACAGGTGTTGCCTCTTATAAAATGGTTTGTTACAACAGCACCCGAAAAACCGATTTTTACATACTGCTTTATCATATCTTCTACCAAGCTTACAGCGCAGGCGCTGCCTTCTTTGGTGTGCATATGCAATTCGTATCTGTACATAAGAAACTCCTTTTGATTCGATGAATGTTCGGATATTATTATAACACATTTTGAGAGGTTTTGCAAAGGTATGTTTTATCAGAGTGCAGTCTATGGCAAAACCCCGATTAAAAAGCAAATCGGGGTTTTGTCTAAGCTGTTATAGCTGAATTTAAATTTACAAACTCGGATAATTGCGGGTTTATTGCGATGATTGCAGTGCTATTTTGCTAACTTTTGTTCGCCGTTCTCGCTTGTGTAATAAATATAATCGTAATCTCCCCACAGCGAACGTGGGATTATTTTTTCGCCGCTTACAATTTCGCTGAGAATGCCTGTTGAAAGGTCGTAACGCTTGATGCTGTCCTTTTCGCTGATAAAATAGATGCTGTGAGCATCGTAAATCAAGCCTTCGGTTACAGGCTCGTCTATTATCAGTGACGCATTTTTATTTACGCCTACCTTATACAAACCGCTGTCTGTAACAAAGAAAAAATCTCTGTCATCGGTGAAAACCAAGGAGCTTGTCGTAAATATGCTTTCGCTGTCCTTAAAGGTAAGTCCGAACAAATTTTTTTCTACTCCTCGGGTGTTCTGAGCGATTGTTTGTGTTGAAAAGTCATTCAGGTCATAGTACCGCATTGCTTCGGTTCCGTCTTTGGCGATATACTCGACTAAAATGTAATGCTCGGTTATAAAGCAATGAATGAAAGTTTCGTCCGAAAAATAGCTCTGCGGAATATCGAGCTTTTCATTGCTTGCAAGGTCAATCAACGATATTGAAAATCCACCGGAAGACTGGTTGGTCTCAAGAACGATTTCATATTTGCTTGTTTTCAGTTCATTTGTAAAGGGAATATTATATTCGCCGATCAAGGTATATGAGCCGCCTACAAGCTTCATTGTATCTTCGGGGTCGTAGCGGTTATTCGCAACACTGCACGAGGATAGAAGCAGTGAAGTGACAATGCACATCGTTGACAAAAGTGCCGCCTTGCGTATCTTTTTCCTTTTTCTTTTCAGTCGGTTATTGCAGGAAAGAATCGTTCCTGCACAAGCTGCCGCCGAAAAAATCAGCAAACCGCACATAAGCACTGCAGTATACCAAAGAGGAACTCCCGAAAACTGCATATAATTGTTTTCGGCGGTCGGCATGACATCGCCGTAAAAATAACCGTAGCCATGCATAGCCCCTGTCGGCAGAAGATAGCTGAGATTTGAGCGATTGCCGACATAGTCGACAACTATATGCACGGTTACAAGCGAAAATACGCTTGCAGCATAGCTTTTAAAAAGCTCGGAAATAAGAATAGCAACCGAGGCGGTAAAAATGCTTCCCACCAGTTTAATAAGCTGGGTCTGAATAAACAGGCCGCCTATAGAAAGCTCTGCCGTGCAGTTTGTCATTATCACTATACCTCTTGCGGAATACGCCCAGTATTCAAAGGGAAGCTGTTTTGAAAGACAGTATCCCTCAACCGCCGAGAGTAAAACCGATGCCATTGCGACCGAAAAGAGCAGAACTGCCGTTTTTGCCGCCATACTGCGTGACTGTCCTGCCGGAGTAGTACACAGAATATATCTTGTCTTGCTTGTATACTCTGTGATTACACTCAGACTGCATATAAGACAGATTGCAAGCACAAAAAGGTAATCGGCTGACGCATCACATATTATGGGGATATAGCTTACAGGAAGAATATCGCATTGGCGTTCTTGTGCCTGCCGTACCTGTTCGACAGTTTTTTCAATCTGTTTTTTGATATTGAGCGTAGGTTCGTACAGCTTCATCTGCTCGTAATATTCAATATCCGATATTTTGTGTTCCAGACGCTGATCAATCAGCTTATCGTATTGTTGACTTGCCGTTTTCAGCTGATTTTCAAGCTCGTCTGCACGGTCAGTTTTTTCTTCGGTCACTGCCCCTATAAACGGAGAGATTATCTCAAAATATTTCTCTCGCTCTGTGGCGGAGTCAAATCCGTATGTCTGCTTTGCAAGCGGCAGAGAAGATAGCAGTCTTACTATTACTACAGCTGCCAGAATGATTATTGCGTACTGTTTTATCAGTATCTTTTTCATCTCATATACAAATATTTTCATATAGCATTACTCCTCGCTTTTCCGGTAAGCCGTATCGCACGTTGCGGACAGGCGACAGCAAAGCAAATAAGATTTACTGTAACGCAAAGAAGTATTGTAAGTATCGGCAGGAAAATTATGTTAAGCACAGGGAAGCCCAGCACATTAACAAATTCCGCATCGGTGAAAAAGTTACTCATACATATCATAGAAAAAGGAGAGAATTGTGATGGTATAGAGCCGTGCAGATAGATAAGCGCACCTATTGCACAAAAGCTCAGGGCATAGGAAATGCCGATGTTTTTCTGGGTAGAGGATATGAGCAGTACAATTTCACCGATAAGCACAGTAAGCAGAAATCTCATAAACGCCGTAATAAGTATTGCGGTAAATATGCTTATGTCAAGCGGCGCATAAGTAAAGCTGTGTATCGCATATATCGGCTGCTCCAAAAATTCAATGCCGTACCGACAGCCGAAGGATAAAATATCCGTAAATGTCATTATCACCGTAATGACGGCACAAAATGCATACATACACAAATGCTTTGCAAAAAATACGCTTTTGACCTTTCCACAGGCACATATTATCTTGTCATCGCTGATAGCCTTTTGTTTTGAAAACGAGGGAGCAAATACAAACAGCACCATTATCATCGAAATAAAGGTAGAGAACTCATAGTCGAAGTAAAGGGCGTAAGTATCGTAATTGCCGTATACGTCTATATGACGGTTTCCGTACAGGCGTTCAATCTGCTGAGCCTCTCTCACCTTGTAGTCGTTTTTACCCTCGTAAAACGCAATTGCGGTCTGTGTTTTCTCTCTAAGCACAATGATATTGTTTATGTATTCTATCGCATATTTCATTTCTTCGATAACTTTTTCCGATGACCCGTTATCTCCGAATGCAAAGCCGGTATAATATCTGTCATCGGGCGTAGTCGGATAGTCGAAATCCGATGAGCTTACAATAGCCGACATTTCATTTCTGTATGCGGCTATCCGCTGTATTTTTTCATCGGTGATCTCACCTTTGTACGCCTGATATATATTGTGCATAAGACCGTCGGCAAGATAATCCTGTGTGCCGTATAATTGAACGGTTTCACTGTGCTTGTACAGGCTTACAAGTATAAGAGCCGCAAACAACAGCAGAACGGGAAGCCGCAGTATATTCTTTTTCAGTTCATATTTAAACAGTTTCATATCACATATCTCCGAAATAATATATACATACGTCCTCAAGTGTAGGCGGTACTGAAACAGCGTCGTTTTCGGGATATTCATCGGATACTATTCTCAGGGTATACTTATTGCCGTCAGACACTGCGTTTGATACACGCATACGGTTCATATAGTCCATTACTTTGTCACTCTGTGCGGTTATCTCCCATACCTTGTCTGAAATATCGGAGCAAAGCTCCTCCTGCGTTCCTGTTTTTATTATCCTGCCGTCGTTCATAAGCACGACAGTTTTTGCTACATACGCAATATCAGTCACGATATGAGTTGCAAGTATTACTATTTTGTCTGCGGCAAGAGAACTTATAACATTTCTGAAGCGTATACGCTCCTTTGCGTCAAGTCCGGCGGTAGGCTCGTCAAATATAAGCACCTTCGGTTCTCCGACTATAGCCTGTGCTATGCCGAGTCTTTGCTTCATTCCGCCTGAAAAAGCGCCGATTTTCTTGTCGGCATCCGCACGGAGATTTACTTTGCCGAGCGTTGTCAAAGCGTACTCGTCTGCATTATCGGGAGAGTATTTTTTCAGTGCCATTATGTACTTTATGTAGTCCTTTGCGGTAAAGTTGCGATAAAAATCCATACCTTGCGGCATAAAGCCGAGATGCGACAAAAAGCTGTTGTCATTACCGTCGGTAAAGGATATATTGCCGCTGTCCCTGCCGATTATCCCCGTGATAATATTTATCAGCGTTGATTTTCCCGCACCGTTGGGTCCGAGAAGTCCGTATACTCCCTCGGTAAGAGTAAGAGTAAAGTTTTCAAGAGCGTTTTTGCGTTTTTTACCCTTTGTGTAGGATTTTGTGATACCTTCTAATTTAAGTTCCATTATTTTCCCTCGTTTGTTAAATTCAAAGCATACAGTGCATCTTTATAATGTGCTGTATGCTTAGCTTGTAGAAAAAGTCTGTTTTTGAAACAAACTTCTAACTTACTGTCCCTATCCCCCTGCCCCCTTTCCCAGGGAAAGGGGGGTTACTGGGGCTGCCGCCCTCACCCCGCTTGGGGCTTCGCCCCAAACCCCATTTTTGATAATGATAGAGGTTTTTCGATAGACTAAGCATACAGTGCGTCTTTATAACGTACTGTATGCTTTCTTCTGCTGAAAGTGTGTTGCCTTAACTGTCAGTACTTGATCATCCGTAATTCAGTTACGCTTTATCCTTTGGCCATATAGCTTCAGACTGAACAGTATGACTCATTATGCATTTCCCGTCGTCACGCAGGCAGGCGACAGGTAAAAAGACTATCGTGTCACACTCACCCAGTATTTTTGAAAAATCCTGTGCTTCATACACATACAGCTTTCCCGGTTTCATATATATGCTTTTATAAATACTTCCGTCCGGAAAAGCGTGGGGAGCGCCGTTTACAAACATAGAAACAAGGTATCTGCCCTGTGAAGACATTTCACAGTCAAATTCACCGTCTTCACTTACCGATGTGATAAAACCCAGATCAAGCTTTCCGTTTTCATCAAAATTGAAATGTGAATGATATTCGGAATCGACATTTGCAAAGGGGCGTGTATTTTCAGTTATGGCTTTTGGGGCAATATTAGCCATTTCCGAGTATTTTTCTATAACCTCATCGGTTAAATCCAGTTCGGTAATACCGCTCTCTGAAATTTTATCCTTGGTGTAATTGGTTATCGGTGAATTAAGCGACATTTTAAGCACGTGGCTTGTAGCTGCCCGATGCATCAAAAAGCCCACAGGATATTCAGGCTGAAGTCTGAAAAGCGGGTTGTCTACCGTGATAATTGTAAGCTGCAGCTTTGTCAGGTCCTTATCCTTTTCGTTTATCTGCGGCTCAAAGCTGAGGGTGATTTTTTTGCGTGCAGTGTAATCCTCGTTTTCCTTTACGAAATCATCCTTTTCATAGGTCTGAACATACATATATTGATCTTTTTGCTCGCCGTATGATATTTTCTGAAGTACGCCGTTTATTGCTATAAGGCATCCTGTTGATACATCTGTGAAAGATTCTTCCGATTTACAGCTCTGTTCTATACTGCAAGGCAATTCCATTATGCCACCGTTATATTCAACAGTGTCAACTTTGTCATCTATGTCACATAACACGTTTCCGTTTCCGAGTGAAATGAGCTTTTCACGTGCTTTTGCGGCTATTTCTTCACGCGTTAAATTTTCTTCGGAACGGTCGTTTTGCGATGCCGATATATCGGTGCTTTGTGAGATCTCAAAGTCTGCACTGACAAGTCCGCCCGATATAGCTTCAGGGGCTGATGAACAGCCGGAGATGATGAGAGCAAGAAACGATGCTGTCAGAGGTTTTAAAAGTTTTTTCATGTTCATACTGACAATCTCCTAATAATTTCTTTTTTGTGATAAATTTTCTTGCCGTCCGATACAGTAAGTGTACAATACTGTTGTAATATAATCTGCAATTCTGTCGGACGTTTCAATATAACGTATGTTAGATATAGTGATATACAAGGAAAATTTTGTTGAAATAATAAACGGAATTACCGTAATGAATAAATAATCTGATTTAATTATAGCTCTGATATATTCCTTTGTCAAGTATTTTGATACGCATTTGTGATAGTTTTCTTGTACTTTTTATTAATGTCAGAGATAAACAAGGTAACAAATTAACTTATCGAATAGTGGAAGCAACAAACTGTAAAAGAATAAAGCCGCACATCATATTGAACGATGAGCGGCTTTCAGCTTGTAGAAAAAGTCTTATATTTGCGTGCTTCTGTTATATCATTCAGCTTAGACTACGATAGCAAGCTACCGATAGTTCTGCTTGTCGGACAGCACTTCTCGGGTTCGCTATTCCATTTAATAACGTTGCTGCTATTCACGCGGGAGACAACCAAAGGGACTAGGGAGAGTCTGAGCCTCGCTTACGCAAGGCTCGTGCACTCCGCTAAAGCTCCGCTGGACTGCAGCCCCTAACCCTATCCCTTAGGTTTTCTCCCAAATCAGTTATTCCTCTTGAGCGACGTGAGGAGCGGGAGCATTGCTAAAGCAATGCTCAGCGTGGC
>OCHJ01000145.1_pt1 | contig 112687 bp, 98 predicted proteins | sample 1538381 | NCBI WGS metagenome assembly OCHJ01 (sample SAMN04571688, study PRJEB22368) | human gut metagenome | biome: human gut; material: stool | host: Homo sapiens | place: Luxembourg | collected 2012-06-29 | reverse complement strand
GCTTATATTTGTCGTCCGTTCGTCACCAACTAATATTCAATTAAACAACAATATTACTTACTTAGGTAATTCCACGGATTAACCACCACTCCATTAAGTCTTACATCAAAATGAAGATGTACTCCATCTGAATTACCCGTTGTGCCCATAAGGGCTATTTTTTGTCCCTTTTTAACATATTCTCCAACTCCAACAAGAAGAGAAGAGGCATGAAGATATCTTGTATATAAGCCATCGCCATGATATAGCATAATATAGTTACCAGCTGATGAACTGAACTGTGATATCACAACTTTGCCATCTGCTGCTGCGTATATAGGATCTCCTGATACGCCTCTGTTGACAGCACCTATATCTATTCCCTGATGAGGAGATGTTCTGCCATCCATATCTCCATATGGTGATGTTATTCTTGTTGATACTGTTGGCCACTTAAAAGCGCCACCATCATACTTTGTGCTACCACTATTGTTACTGCCACCATTATTGCTGTTATTATTTTTATTTGCTTCTTCAGCCTTTATCTTTGCTTCTATGCTTGCAATAAGATTATCCTGAGCTTTAATATCAGCTTCTATCTTAGCCTTGTAATCCTTTTGCTGCTGTGTATTTTTCTTTAACGAAGCCATTTCGTTCTTCTTTGTTGATTCAAGAAGCTCCAGTGATGACTTTTTATCTGTTAATTCTTCCTGCTTTACAACAAGCGTTTCCCTATCCTGTTCAAGCTTTATTTTAGCAGCAGTTATAAAGTTTACTGTATCATTAAACTTTTCAAGCATTTTTCTGTCATATTCAGAAATCTTTGTTATATACTCTGCCTTGTTAAGCATATCACCCATGCTTTCTGAGTTAAGCAGTAAAGCAAAATATGTTTCCTCATTGTGCTCATACATATATTGTATTCTCAGCTTCATTGAGTCATACTGCTCATCAACATCCTCTTCAGCCTCAGCAAGTTTTTCTTCTGTGTCAGTTATCTCTGTTTCTATCTGTTCTATCTGACCATTCACCTCATCAAGTGAACTATTAATTGCAGACATCTGTGAATCAAGCTGTGTCAGATATGTCTCTATATCGTTACTCTGTGACTTGAGTTCGTCCAGTTTCTTCTGTGTTTTATCATATTCACTCTGAAGATCACTTTTTTTATTGTTAGCATTATCAAGATTCTGCTTATTGTCACCATATACATCATAATATCTGACAAAGCAGCCTGGAACGATTATTGTCAGAAGCAGCAACAGAGTAACCGCCTTTTTTACCAACGCTTTCCTCATACAACTCCTCCATAAAACATTATGTCATTCTTGTAAAATAGGACCTCTGCTAAAGCTTAACTTTGCATCAGTCCTATATTTTACACATATATAACACAACATAATGCTATCCCTATGCTTTTATAACACACTCTATATGCGTTAATACTGCATACTTACATTACTATAAATTATTTAATGTATAAGCTTTATACATTTGTATAAGCTTTATACATTTGTATAAGCTTTATACATTTGTACCGGCTTTATACATTTATACATTAGCATGTTTTCTTACAGCAAAGAAACTTCCTAATATACCAATACCAATACCGAGAAGGATTCCAACTGGAACCAATATCCTGAACACCTCATCTACTGGCATAAATGCAAGAATATTCTGAAGTATCGAGAATTTATTCATAACATAATTAATAACATTTTCATAGATAAATCTAAGTATCACAAGAGGTATGATAGAACCTATAATACCTATAGTTATACCTTCTACGAAGAATGGTGCATCAACGAATGCATCTGTTGCACCTATATACTTCATAATTGATATTTCTTCCTTACGGACTGTTATACCTATTACAATTGTATTTGTAATAAGGAATATAGATACCGCAAGAAGAATAATTATAATAGCTATTGCCACATAACTGACAAGTCTTGCTGCACTTGCAAGTCCGCTTGCTGTTGCCTCAGACCTGTTTACCTGTCTTATACCATCAAGATTCTCAAGGTATGTGACAAGTGTTGACTGGCTTGCCGCATCATTAAGATATATCTCATATGATGATGAATTAGCAAGAGGATTATCATCCTTAAAACCTTCTGCAAGCTGAGGATAATCCTTAAAATACTCTGACTTATAGTTCTCCCATGCTTCATCCGCTGATGTATAGTGGATACGTGACACTTCATTCCGCTGGCTTATAGTATCACCAAGCTTCTTAATCTCTGCATCTGTCAGTCCCTGATCAAAGAATACTGTTACACATACTTCATTCTCAGCCTTATGTATCATATACTGGAAATTTGTTACAAGCGAATAGAATAATCCAAAAAGGAATATACATGCCGCTATAGTTGCTATTGACGCTAGTGAGAACAATCTATTACGATAGATGTTCTTTAATCCGTCCTTAATATGATAAAATAACGATCTAATCTTCATAGAAATAACCACCTTTTTCCAAATCACTTATAATCTTACCCTGGCTCATAGTAATTGTTCTCTTCTTCATCTGCTGAACAATCTCCATATTATGAGTAACTACAAGCACTGTTGTTCCCTGCTTATTAACAGCATCAAGAATCTTCATGATTTCGTTGGAATTAGTGGGGTCAAGGTTACCTGTAGGCTCATCACATAAAAGAATAGATGGTCTGTTTATAAGTGCTCTTGCAATAGCAACTCTCTGCTGTTCACCACCTGATAACTCATTTGGATAAGACTTATACTTATCAAGAAGATTAACCATAGAGAGCATCTTTAAAACATTACTCTTGATTTTTTTAGTAGGTGCTTCTACAACCTTCTGTGCAAATGCTATATTCTCATATATATTTCTGTCCGGCAACAGACGGAAATCCTGAAATACAACACCTATATCTCTTCTAAGATATGGAAGCTTCTTTCTTGTAAGCTTATTTAGATATTTCTTGTTAACATATATTTTTCCTGATGTAGGATCAAGTTCCTTAAGAAGAAGCTTGATAAGCGTAGATTTACCTGAACCACTCTTACCTACTATGAATACGAATTCACCTTCCTGAATATGTAGATTAATTCCATTCAATGCAGGAACATCTGATCCAGATGAATACGTTTTCGTAACATCTTCCATAATTATCATTGTATATATTCCTCCAGACTGTATGTATAACTTTTCTATTTTATGATTTAAGTGTCAAATGTAAATTCTGACAATTACTAAATCAATAATTGCATATACTAATATGTATCTTTACTTTCCATATATTTCATATATTTAACAACCATAAGTGCAATCTTAAATGTTATTGCATCGTCAAATACTCTTAAATCCAGGCCTGTTGTCTTCTGAAGCTTATCAAGCCTATATACAAGAGTATTTCTATGAATGTATAACTGTCTTGATGTTTCCGATACATTAAGACTGTTATCAAAAAATTTATTAATAGTTGATAATGTTTCATCATCAAGATCATCAGGGGATTTACCATCAAATATTTCCCTGATAAACATCTGACATAAAGGAAGTGGCAGCTGATATATAAGGCGGCCTATTCCAAGTCTGTTATAAGCAACAACATTCTTGTCACTGTAGAATATCTTTCCTACATCAAGTGCCATATTAGCTTCCTTATATGATCTTGATACCTCTCTTATATCATTAACTATAGTGCCATAAGCTATATGTGCTGAACTCATAGCTTCAGTATTAAGCATATCTATAACAACCTCTGCTGTCTTATCAAGATCCTCATATGTCTCATTCGGCTTAACTTCTCTGACAAGTATTATACTCTTTTCGTCAACAGCTGTTATGAAATCCCTAGTTCTTGAGGCAAATAATGTTCTTATTGTCTCAAGTGCATTAGTATCCTTCTCATGCTTTGTCTCTATTATATATACAACTCTTTTGACATCCGTTTCAATATGAAGCTTTTCAGCTCTTGTATACATATCAACTCTTAACAGATTATCAAGAAGAAGATTCTTTATAAAGTTATCCTTATCAAATCTTTCTTTATATGCAACAAGAAGATTCTGTATCTGGAATGCTGCAAGCTTACCTAACATGAAGACATCATCACTTGTTCCTTTTGCCAATATTATATATTCAAGATTACCATCTTCAACAACCTTGAAAAACTGGTATCCATTAACTACCTGACTATCTGCTGGTGAATCTATAAATACAAGTGCATCAGCTGTACATTCTGCAACACTATCAAATGTTTTTGCGACAACCTTACCCTCTGCATCCATAACACATAAATCAACTCGTGATATTTCTTTTAATCCATCGACAGTTGTCTGTAAAATCTGATTTGAAATCATATCATACTCCTATTCCTATACCTGCGATTTACTTAAAGCTACATCCAACACTTAAGTTTAAAACCCATCATTAATCTTTTACTGTCATACCACTTAATATTGTAAAAAAACTTTCTTAAGCTTATGCCCCTATATTTCTTAAGATTAACATCATATTCTTCTTAAGATTGGTTTAACTATAATTTGACACTTACTATAGTATTGTAAAGCAAAATCGCAAAAAAAAAAAGAGGAAATGTATAGAAATTATACACTTCCTCTAAATTTTATAAATTGATTATAATTAGAATCGGTAATTAGTGTGTAATTACGTTCTCTGTTTCCTTATCAAATACATGAAGTCTTGTAACATCCATAGCAAATGTAACTTCATCGCCAGGACGAGCTGTTGTTCTAGGATTAACCTTAGCTGTACATGTAACATCACCAATTTCATAGTGAAGGTTAACTTCAGCACCAAGTAATTCATATACTCTTATTGTAGATACGAACTTAGAATCTGCATGAGCTGCGATGAATTCTGGATCATCCTTAACATCTTCTGGACGGATACCAACTACAACTGTCTTTCCTACATAACCACCATCAATAAGCTTCTTGCTCTTCTCAGCTGGAAGCTTGATAACAACGTCATCACTCATCTTAAGAGTAACCTGTGAACCTTCCTGAGCTACTGTAGCATCGATAAGGTTCATCTGAGGAGATCCGATGAAACCAGCAACGAAAATGTTGTTTGGTGTGTTGTAAAGGTTCTGAGGTGTATCTACCTGCTGGATAATACCATCCTTAAGAACTACGATTCTTGTACCAAGTGTCATAGCTTCTGTCTGGTCATGTGTAACGTAAATGATTGTTGTCTGTAATCTCTTATGTAACTTAGAAATCTCAACACGCATCTGAACTCTTAACTTAGCATCAAGGTTTGAAAGAGGCTCATCCATAAGGAATACCTTAGGACTACGAACGATAGCACGTCCCATAGCAACTCTCTGTCTCTGACCACCTGAAAGAGCCTTTGGCTTACGATCAAGTAAATGCTCAATATCAAGAATCTTAGCAGCTTCATGAACTGACTTATCTATCTCTGCCTTTGGTACCTTTCTTAACTTAAGACCGAATGCCATGTTATCATATACTGACATATGTGGATATAACGCATAGTTCTGGAATACCATAGCGATATCTCTATCCTTAGGCTCTACATCGTTAACGAGCTTGTCTCCAATCCATAACTCACCTGAGCTGATTTCCTCAAGACCTGCAATCATACGAAGTGTTGTAGACTTACCACAACCTGAAGGTCCTACGAAGATGATGAATTCCTGATCTGCGATTTCAAGGTTGAAATCCTTAACAGCTACGAATCCGTTTGGATATACTTTACAAACATTTTTAAGTGATAAACTTGCCATTGAAAACTTTCCTCCTAATATAAAAGAACGCATACGCGTTTCTGATATTTCATATTGTACACTAACAGGCATTTCTTGGCTATATGGTAATTAGCCAAATATAGTTAATGCTTTTTTATCACTTTTACCATAATTACTACCACAATATATATTTTGCACAAAATTACAGCTGAAATCTTCACTAACATCAACAAAAAAATGCGTATTTATGCCATTTTCAAGACATACTTATAACAAATCCATCTGTATTTTTATCAGTATTTGTTATCATAATAGCGCAGCATAAATTACGTATTTACTATTTATCATATCCGACCTGTTATTTCAGCCTTGCTTTTTTTCAAACTACAGGCTACAATCTAATCAGAATATATCTTCTAACTGGTTTGTATCTATGCACACCTGATACAGAGCCATATGTTAAAAGTATGTGTGCAGAAATGAGGATTGCTTATGGATATAATGGATGTAGCTGGTTTATCAATGGATCTTAGCTCTACACGTGTTATCAATGATGTACAGGTTGCTGTCCTTAAAAAATCTCTTGATACATTAGAATCTAACGAAGATGGTTTAACTAAGATGATGGAAGCATCTGTAACTCCTAATCTTGGTCAGAATATTGATATCAGAGTTTAATTTAAAGGGTTTAAGCTTAAGCACATTAAACAAAAAGATTGCCGTATTAAGAACTGTTTATACTATACGTTAATGGATAAGTTCATCTATCGTTTATAGTATATTTTCTTAATTACGGCAATCTTTTTTATCTTGTAATTTTCATTATATTATGGCAATCTTTTTATCTTGTAATTTCCATTATAACCATATACACTATGCAGGCAGCAATTGTTGCTATCAACGGTTCTGTTATAATACGCTTTTCTGCAGTTGCAGTGCCATCACTTTTTTCATTTCTGCTTTCATCTTTATCTGTTTTACAGCCTGGCTTGAAGCTGGCTTTTATAGAATCGAGTGTTCCATTGCGTTTTGCCATATTTTTTATGCACAATATTGCAAGAAGCATAAATATGGCTGCTATAACAAACATCATTACAAGGTTTAAAAGCATTGATGTCATAGGAATATCTGTACTCTGTACCGCTGTATTGTTTATTACTCCATCGTACTTTTTGCACAGCTTTAATATCTGTACAACTGTTATTGAATACGTGTTAACTGCAAAATGTGCACATACAGATGCCCATATGGATCCTGTTGCCTCAACCATATATGCAAGTACAATCCCTACTACAAAAGCATATGCAAACTGATTGATATTCATATGAAATATTCCAAATACAACTCCACTTACAAGTGCAGCTTTTAATATTCCACACTTTCTATATGTCCCATAAAACATCCCTCTGAACACAAACTCTTCAACAAGTGGAGGAATAACCGCCACAAGAATAATCTGCACTATATATGGATATTCCATCATCCCCTGAACGGATGTATTCAGATAATTCTTAGAAAAAAGCATTGTAAGGCTGTTTAAAAACAACGTCATAGGAATAAGAAGATATCCTGTAAGTAGTGACATAATAATATCTTTAATGCCAATAAACTTATACTGCATATCTTTTCTTATGCTTATCTTCATAACAAATATATATATAAGTGCCAGTACAATCGTGATTGCCTCACCCAATATATATATAATCCATTGTGGAAATGCTATTCCAGCAGCAGTAAGCATTCTTAGCTGTACTGCAGATAATGTACTAAGAACTATATATCCAGCCAGAAAAAACGGTAGAAACCAGTTGATTTTTTTTACTTCCATGCTATAGCTTCCACTTCAAGTAATACATCCTTTGGAAGTCTTGCAACTTCCACACATGAACGTGCTGGAAATGGTTCCTTAAAGTAATTCTTATATATTTCGTTAATCTTTCCGAAATCATTCATTTCCTTAATAAAAACTGTTGTCTTAACAATATTCTCAACCTTTGAACCTGATGCTTCAACAAGATTACAAAGATTCTTAAATGCCTGGTCAGCCTGTGCTTCAACCCCGCCTTCTACTATTTCACCTGTTGCTGGTATTACTGGAATAACTCCTGATGTATATACCATTCCATTAACCTCAATAGCCTGTGAATATGGTCCAATCGCACTTGGTGCCTTGTCTGTACTAATAACCTTCTGCATATAATCCTCCATTCTTATACTTTCATATTATTTTAATAAACCATCGCAAATGTCTGACTATTGTTTTTTATGCAACACATACTCAGACAAAAACAACCAGTACTAATTGTATAACAATCAGCCTGGCTGTTCAAGAAATATCTATTTATTTTTGTCATTAATTATAATTGAATCTTCTGTTATTATAACCTTCCCCTGCTTTAAAAGTCTTCCTACAGCTCTCTTGAATGCATTCTTGCTCATATCAAAATGCTTCTTAATAATCTCCGGATCAGCTTTATCATTAAAACCAAGGCTTCCTCCGTTCTTAACAAGAGCATCATAGATTCTGACAGAATCTTCATCCATCTGAAGATATGCTTTCTGGTGGATACTTATAGTAAGCTTTCCATCCTCTCTTACCTTTATAACACGTCCGTAAACGACATCACCTATCTTTATATCATCTGACATTTCATTGCGTGTTATAAAACCATAATATGCATCATCTATGGCAACATATATTCCATGATCTGGCTTTATTCCAATAACTGTGCCGCTTACAGCACTGTCCTTGACATACTTATCTGTTGTTGTAAGATATCTGCTCACCTTCATCGTTGCAGCAAGTCTGTTACTTCTGTCTATGTATAAAGCTACAAGATATTCCTCTCCCTGGTTGACATGTGTTGTCTGTTCTTTATATGGAAGCAGTATGTTCTTCTCCAGTCCCCAGTCAAGAAATGCACCTATATTACTTACCTCACACACCTTAAGCCTTGCAAGTCCGCCAAGTTGTACTTTAGGCTTGTTTGTTGTGGCTATAAGTCTGTCGCTTGAATCTTTGTATATAAATACGGTGAGTGCATCACCTATTTCTATATCTTCTGGCACCTGCTTTTTAGGAAGTAAAACTTTATCATCTTCTGTACCAAGATATACACCAAAATCTGTTTTCTTAATAACATTAAGACATTGTGTTTTTCCCAGCTGTATCATGTGAGTGGCTCCTTTCTATTCTATCTTTATATAGCTTCTTCGTTTATTATTTTACCGTTTAAGTATCTGTGCAAAAAAAATCCCTCGCTTAATAGCGAGGGTTAGCTGGGCTTGAGGGATTCGAACCCCCGAAATGCTGGAATCAGAATCCAGTGCCTTACCACTTGGCGAAAGCCCAATATCGTGACAACAAAATGAATTATATACTATGTTTTAAAATAATGCAAGTACTTTTTTTAATTTTTTTTAAATTTTTTCGATTTTTTTCAACATGGTATTTCATAAAAGGAAAATACTATCTTCTGACTATTCTTACTGTACCATCTTTATCAGTTCCAAGATTAGGGGAATCAACAAAAAACTTATATTTATCAAGCACAGTATCTTTCTTCATATCATAAAGTGCCTTATCTATATTAATATCCTCATAGTCCTTTGTTGCACCTTCAAGATTAAACCTGCTATCCTTCCTGAAATCAAATATAAAATCAGCTGGTTCTGAATGCTTAGGTGCCTGATTAGTAAATAAACTGCCCTGCTGTGATTCATTTGCTTCTAATTCTTTGTCTGCCTGTAATGTATCAGCAGTTCCTGTCATATCTGACACTGTATCATTATATGAATCATTGTATGTACTAACTTTGCTGACATCATATGTTCCATAACGGGCATATCCTGAAACTAACATATAACTGCACCCCTTTCATTTCCTATACTGCTTTTCGCATACATGATATCGGTTTGGGTCATACATTACTTAACCATATTCCGACATATTTTTACATATATATTTCAAATTGCCAAATATATTACCATTGTCATCCAGAAACTGCCTAAAACATATAAAACCTATAAAATTATAAACTTATAAACATATAAACTTATAATAAAGAAATTTTAAGAAAGACACTCACTTCTTATTACTGGAAATCCTTCTTTATAATCTTTTATTATAAATGGATGTCTTCTGGCATATTCGTATATGCTGTCACCAAGTCTGCCACAAACCAGCTCTTTCAGCTCCACAGAAGGTTCTTTTCCAAGTGCAGCACATGTTGGTGTAAATGCTATAACCAGTTTATCATCCTTTTTCATAATTCTAAGAGGCCATATTTTACAGTCAAAAGGCTTGTCCTCATCAGATAATATGCAGCCTTTATGCACATCAAGATAATCACAGGCTGCTTCTTCCTCCTGATTATCTGTTTTATATTTATGTTCGAGCTTCATCTGTCCACAATCATCATACATTCTGAACTCTGATATAACATTATATTCATTGGCATGTGATAATTTTTCACACTCATCCTTTGGAAAAAGAGGTGTTTCCCATAGACTGCATCTTCTAAATGAACAACAGAATCTGCACTCTGCACATGACTCTTTTGATAGTACCTTTGAAAGCATTACAATCCTCCATTCTTGTGCACGCTGCATTTATAACCATATACGCTGCTATATTCAACTGTATTACTTTTCAGCTGCACTGTATTTTTTTAACATTATTTTAGGATGATACGATTCCTTTGCTTTCCGCAATCCAGGAATATTTATATCTTCCTCTCTGTTTATATACATTACATTTTTTAAAGCTTCCGCATGCATCTGGTTTATGGCTGCATAACCTCCAGCAGCAGCATATTCGCCAATACATTTTTCAAAATGTATATCAACTGTATCATCATTTATATAGGAAGCTATCGTCATTGCAGCTGGAACATCATTGACATATAATATTCCACCTGTCAGTGCAAGGTCATCAAAATGAAGTAATGCCTCTTTAATAGCTGAATACTCCATATTTATTGAAGCATCCCCATCTTTGATATGTTCCTTATACCAGTTATCTTCTATTATAACAGCATCTTCTATATTACCTGCACCAATCTCACTATATCTTATGTTATTATAAGTTCTTTTAAACTTTGATAAGTGGTTTTTCTTTTTATGATAGGCTCTTCCTGACAATGCTGCCAGCTCCTGCTGTCCATATATATAATCGCTGTCGCCATCATCTTTTTTATATTCAAGTATATTCCCATACACAGCATCAAGCACTTCCTTTTGTTCTTCCGTCACAAAACAAAATTCAAGTTTTCTGTTATTTTCCAGTGCATCCTGTCTTATTGCTTCCAGTGCTTTATCTGCTTTTCCATGTCCAAGAGGAAATGTATAACCATGTCTGCTTCCATATCCCTCATAATATCTTATGAGAAAATCTTTATAAAATGACACTTTTGTATTATATTTTGATTTTAACAGATATATATTTGCAAATGATGCATCACTTCCCATATATCCAGATTCTTTTACACATTTACTTATCCAGTCACAATCCTTTAATTGTGGCTCACTAAATATCAGCATACACACCTCCCATTCCAACATATTTTGAAATAATACCACAGACTATTTCTTATCTCAACCTTCATTAAATAAACACATAATAAAATTTATCTAAAATCAGTTAATCATAGTTGATATATAATTATTATTATTCTAAAATATGATATAAATGTCTGATGTATAATAAGACATATATAACATCGAAAGGAGCGGCTTTATAAGGCCACCATATTATTATGAACAAAAAAAATATAATACTCATACTGATTGGGATTTTTCTTATTTCCCTCAGATTCAATGTAACATTTGGACATATCAATATTGATATAACTAACGATTGTGTGGGTTTTCTTCTGATTGTACTTGGTGCTGTACACATGATGCATCGTAACTCACTTTTCAAAAAAGCTGGTATCGTGTCAATCGCCGGACTTATCGCATCAATCGCTGCACAGGTTATAAACTTTATTAACTGGCAGGATGCCGCAGGCACTATGCTGTCCATATCTATGGGAATAACTGTTATATTTGCAATATATTATACTTACTATTTTACAGAAGCTCTCATTATGGAGGCAAATATCCAGGAAAAGTCTGCTGCCACACGTAACTTCCAGATGACATGGCTTATTCTTTCTGCAGCCATATTTGTACACTTTATGGCATTTGGAGCTTCTATTACATTATATTCAATACTTGTTGAAGCGGTAGTTGGAATATGCGCTATATATTATTGCTTTTCTGTTTACAGCTCAAGCAGACAGCTTTATGAAGATTAATATCAGACTAAGTATATGAAGTTTACCTGGTCATCAATACATAAAACAAGCTTCATACTTACTTACTTTATTAACAGCATTTTTAAATATGCTTTAGAATATTCACATTTTACACTCAGAGGTTGACTTTATCGTAACAAAATGTTTACAATAAGCTTGTCAATCGGAAAGGAAGGGGAATAAAGATCATGAAAAAACTGGAAATCATCATCAGACCGGAACGACTTGACGACTTAAAGAATATACTTAACAGCAATGGTGCCCATGGCCTTATGATTACCAATATAATGGGATATGGTAGTCAGAAGGGACATAAGCAGGTATATAACGGAGTGGATTTTGGTGGCAATCTGCTGCCTAAGGTAAAAGTTGAATCTATTGTATCAGATGAAACATATGAAAACATTATAGACCAGATCATAGAAGAGATTAACACTGGTGTATATGGCGACGGAAAGATTTTCGTATATGAGGTTTCTGATGCAATCCGTATCCGTACCGGCGAACGTGGTAACGATGCATTATAATTTTATCAGCATGAAAGCATCAATGGAGATGGCATTAATCGTATTTTAATTGTACGATTAGTGGCATCTTTTTTTGTATATAACTTATGCTATCTGTATCCCATAACCATACAGATATATAGCTGCTTTTTTGCAGCATTCATACGACAATCCCCATATACGTATGAACATACAGAATATCCCTAATTCAATATATTCTGTAAATGCTGTGCTTATACGCACAAAAAAGATTCACAGTTCCTTACCCAGACTGTGAATCTTTTTTTATGCATTTATCTGTTTTTTATGCATTTATCTGTTTTTTATGCATTTATCTGTTTTTCACGCACTCATAAAGCCATGAATACTTCTAATCATAAGTCCTACTTTTACACGCTTTAATCCTTCCCATTAGTTTTTATCAGTAGAATCATCACCTGTAAAATCTGTGTCCTCAATTCCTGTTGTATTTTCTACTGTATTTTCTGATATATTTTCTGCTGCATTTTCTGATATATTTTCTGCTGCATTTTTTTCCGTCAGCTCAATCGCCGCTTTCTTCTCTTCTTCCGCCAGCTCAGCCGCCGCTTTCTTCTCTTCCGCTGCTTCCTGGGCTCTCTGCTCGTTAGTATTCTCAAGTGATTTGAATATTCTTGTAAATATAAATGAGTCAATATACAAAACAAGTGGAATAGTTATAATATATGCTGTAAAGTACTGATATGAAAATATCATAAGTCCATATGTAGCAATCATCATAACTATCGTCTGTGGCAGATGATGGACACAAAGAATGAGTGAATTCTTTAATATTCTCAATGCTTTATCATCATATCTTGATAACATTGCAAATGCATAAAGTACTACACCAGCCCATACTATAGCACATCCAACTATAGCATACATAAATATAGTTCCAATCATAGAGCCGCTTCCTGTAAATGCCCAGTAAGCACACGCACGTATATCAAGAAACAATAATAAACCTGCAGCTGCAAGAATTATTTCCACTATAAGTCCCTGTAAAAAATTCTCTTTAAACGACTTTATAAAGTCTTTAAACACATAATTCTCTTCATCCTTAACAAGCTTCATTCCTGAGTAAAACGCTGCCGTAAGCGAGGCACCTATCGTTACAACAGGAATACAGAATATAAATGTAATAAGTGCAAGTATAAGAAAATCCCCCGCCTTTGTCAGTCCTTTAAACAACTTGCCATCTAATCCAAAACCTTTCATAATAATCCTCCATTCTTGCGCTGTTTCTTTGCGCATCTCCAGTTTGTGCGAAGCGCAAATCTTGCGTGTGAAAAATCTTATTTTTCACATTATATACCTTTCTTTAATTTTAATATAATGTAAATGGTCAGAAGAACAAAAGCCGTTTGTTCCTGTAGAATAATACTTTTGAACCTGTGACATTGATAAGTGTCAGAATTCACTTCTGCCCCCATATCTTAACATAAAACAAATAGACTATATCAGATTATACTTACATGTTGTATAAAAATCAAAGAAATTTTCATATATATTGATTAAATGTTTATAAAAGCTGTTTTTTTTAATGTTCTTGTATGATAAACTAACAAATGTTTACTTCATACCTCACTAAACAGGCAGGCATGAATATAAGCATATATTTACATCCTGAAATAATAATGGAGGACTTATGGCCAAAGGACATTCTATCAATGATGAAATAAAAGAACAAAAAAAGAAATTCAAGGAGCTTTCCTTATCTGAAAAGTTCCAGTACATATGGGAATATTACAGACTTATTATAGCCGCTGTAATTGCTGTAATTCTTGTTATAGCCTCATTCATACATGCATATATACGAAACAATTATGATACAGTGTGCGATATAGCCGTCTGTGATGGAAAACTTACAGGCTATGATACAGATGATGATCTTCTTACAACCGGATTTACTAACTATCTTGGTATTGATGGAAAAAAAGAACGTATTCATATTGACTACAGCTACACACTTGAAGAAAAATTCCTGGATCAGGATCCACAGATAAGCAAAGAAAAAATATATGTGCTTTCCCAGACTAATAACCTTGACGGATATATGTCTGAATACAAGGATATCGACCATTTCTGTTTTGATACAAGCTGTTTTTTCTATGATCTACGTGAATTGTTCTCAACAGATGAACTTGATGAGCTTTCTGAATACATTATATATCACACTCACAGTGATGGTGAAACTATTCCCGTTGCCATAGATTTATCAAATGCACCAGAAATCACCAAAACAGACCTCACCATGGATCAGCCATGTTACGGAATAGTACAATCTGCTAGACACCCGGAAAATGCTGCTGACTTCATAAGATATGTGTTTGATATGCATAAATAGTTGTTTCGCATACATTCTTAACGTACGGACGACAGCATATATGAGAAAAGCAGGTGTGCATACATCAACGATGCCAGAAGCTTCAATTGGATATTTCTAAGACTTTTCATATACGTAATGGTAGTTTCCGCTACCGTTCGATACGGGACATCCGTGTCCCATATCTCACTTCCACAGACATCCGTGTCTGTGGATAGCTGGGTAGTAAAAGAAAAGTCTAAGAACTATCACAATTGAACTTCAAGTGCATCTTATGATGTTTGCGCACCCGCTTTTCTCATATATGCTGTCTGACTTTGGCTTAATTTACGAAAAATGAATGTGTGGCTAAATCAAAGGGGGGGGAGAAGCATGAGGGTCGGGATTGTGCGTTTTACGCACAATCCCGACCTGTTTCGTCACCTTGATTTAATTGAATATTCAGTATTACATTATGCCGTAACACAGACAAATATAAGCTACAGGCAGTCCTGCATACTATGTGAAATGCACTTGAAGTTCAATCGTGCTGACTCTTAGACTTTTCTTTCGCTCCCAGCTAGCTTCGTACATGGATGTACGAAGCAATGAGGCCGCGCCACGGACGGCGCGTCCGAATGGTAGCGTCACCTATAACTACCTATATGAAAAGTCTTAGAGACAGCCGATTGAAGCTTCTGGCATTGAACATAGTGTGCAGGACTGCCTGTAGCTTATATTTGTCGTCCGTTCGTCACCAACTAATATTCAATTAAACAACAATATTTCAGAAAAATCCCCCCTACTTTTATTGACATATACCACATAAGAAGTGATACTATAACCTGACAGATAAATTTACATGTATAATAATATATGGTTATGTACAATAGCATATGATAATGCGTAATAGTATATGGTTATGTATAATAGCATATGATAATGCGTAATAGTACATGGCGATGTATAATATTTGATGATGTATAAAGAATAGATTGAAAATACATATTTTGATGGAGGTTAGCATGTTTAAGTGGTTCATGTTAATAGTGTATATTATTCTTGGTACATATATGCTGTGGAGAATGATACACTGGTTTAAGATAGTTATACCACTATTCAAGCATAAGCGTATCCAGGCATTATGGATAGGATTATACTGCATATTTGCATCAACTATATTTTTGGGGGTGTTTCTTCCAAGAAGCAGTATACAGGTAACTATTCACAGAATAAGCAATGTGTGGCTTGGGTTTTTCATATATCTGCTGTTTTTTATGATAATTGGGGATATTATTGTTTTTGTTCTTAAGCTTATAGATAAGAAGAAAAATGTTCCAATTCTTCATAAACTGTATGGTGCATTTATAATAGGCATAGCAGTAATAGCTGCAAGTACAGGTTTTTCCGTATATGGGACAATACATGCCAGACAGATGACAACAAGAAGCTATGATATAAGTGTGGATAAGCATGTTGATGATATCAGCAGTCTTAATGTGGTACTTGTTGCGGATCTTCACTTAGGTTATAGTATTGGCTGTAGCGATATGGAGAAAATGGTAGACAGGATAAATGCACTTAATCCCGACGTAGTAATATATGCCGGTGATATTTTTGATAATGATTATGATGCTCTTGATGATTCTGAAAGACTTGTGGAGATTATGAGGAATGTTAGTGCTGCATATGGTTCATATGCTGTGTTTGGAAATCATGATGTTACAGAAACACTTGTCGGAGGCTTTTCTACAGCTTCACGCACAAAGGCGTTCAGGGATCCACGTATGGAGGCATTTCTTGGGCAGGCTGGTATTAATATAATGCTTGATGAAGTTACCACAATAGCAGACGGTAAGATTAATCTTATAGGAAGGCTTGATGGTGAGAAAGCAGGCGATGGTACAAGCAACAGGAAAGATTTGTCAGAGCTTGTGAAGCAGTGCGACATGTCAAAGCCTGTGATTGTAATCAATCATGAGCCGGATAAGCTGCATGAGACCGCAGCTATGGGAGTTGACGTTATGCTTAGTGGTCATACACATGCGGGACAGTTTTTTCCACTGACTATAATGCAGCCTTTAGCATGGGAAAACTACTGGGGTATAAAGAAAATAGACAATATGTATAGTGTTGTTACATCAGGTGTAGGTTTATATGGTCCGGCAATGAGAGTTGCAACTGACAGCGAGGTAATGAGCGTAAGGATTAACTTTAATTAGAAAATAAGAGGTTTTGTGTAAGCTGTGTAATGTTATGGACTATTATATCCAGTATATAAAATATAATCAGAGTGAGGAATAATTATATTATGAAAGATCTTACAAAAGGGAAGCCATCAGTTCTTATATTATCATTTGCATTGCCTGTATTTCTTGCAAATCTTTTACAGCTTACATATAGTATTGTAGACACAAGAATAGTTGGAACATTTCTTGGGGAAAATATGCTGGCAGCAGTTGGTTCTACAACTACACTCAGTAATCTGATTATAGGCTTTCTTCTTGGCCTGTCTAACGGCTTTGCCATAGTTACAGCACAGAAGTTCGGGGCCAAGGATATAAAGGCAGTAAAGAAATCTTTTGCAGCTGCGCTTATACTGGGAGTTTCAATTGCTCTTATAATTACAGCAGCAGGACTTATATTTCTTTGGCCAATACTTAAGTTTCTTAATATACCACAAGATTTATCTGGTGAAGCCAGTGCATATATATCAGTTATTATAGCTGGACTTCTTGCAACATTTTTATACGATATGTGTGCCGCAGTTTTACGTGCAATAGGTGATACTATAACGCCTCTTATTATTCTTGCAGTATCAGTTATGCTTAATGTTGCAGGAGACATATTCTTTGTTGTTATATTAAAGGAAGGTGTAAGAGGAGCTGCGATTGCTACGGTTCTTGCACAGTTTATCGCATTTGTTATATGTGCAGTATATATGGTTGGAAAGTATGATATATTAAGACTAACAAAGCAGGACTTTAAAGGCATTAAGGGCAGCATGTTTAAGAATATGCTTGGAGGCGGTCTTTCCATGGGCTTTATGAGTTCGCTTGTCAACATAGGTTCGTTAACGCTTCAGACAGCTATTAACAAGCTTGGTCAGGATATTATAGTTGCACATACCGCGGCACGTAAGATATCGGAGATATTTATGATTATGTTTACAGTGTTTGGACAGACGATGGCTACATATTGCGGTCAGAATATAGGAGCTGGTGAAGTGGACAGAGTGAAAAAGGGCATTAAGCTTTCTATATTTTATACATGTATATGGTGTACACTTGCCATGATAGCAAGTTACACGATAGGAGGCTGGCTTGTTCATCTTGTGACAGGAAGCAGTAACTATGCAGTTATTAAAAATGCTACGGATTATCTTAAGTTTGATTCAATATTTTATTATGTTACGGCAGTTATCTGCATAGTAAGAAATGCCATGCAGGGACTTGGAGAACATATTACTCCGCTTGTATCAAGTTCACTAGAGATGATAGGCAAGATAATAATAGCAGCAACTCTTGTACCTGTTATGGGATATACAGGAGTTATTCTGGCAGAGCCAATAGTATGGTTTATAATGGTAATTCCGCTTTTGATAAAAATATATCGTATGCCTGTGCTTAAGGAGAGCCATTAGTTCATATTAGTGTTCAGATAGGTTTTGGCTGTTGCGTGAATAATGATAAATAGTTGCAGTTTTATTTGCGGCTGTGGTATTATAAAACAAGTTTGAATATTTTAAACAATCAGTTAATCCGTGATTTACATGATAAGAGATGTCAGGCTTGATCCAGTTAGCTTAAGTTAGGTGGATTGCATAGAAATACGAAAGGAATATGCAGAATATCTGCACAGGAAAGTTATGTTATCCACGATAGAAAGTATAAACAATGTAGTAAATGATTTTATATGGGGAGTTCCTGCCATGATATGTATCATAGGGGTAGGACTTTACTTAAGCATAAGAATGGGTTTCATACAAATTCGTAAATTCGCTTATGCCATGAAAGTAACAATAGGAAGAATATTCCGTAAAAGAGAGGCATCGGATGGCGCACTCACACCATTCCAGGCAGTATGTACAGCACTTGCAGCAACTGTAGGAACTGGTAATATAGCGGGAGTTGCGGGAGCGATAGCTATAGGTGGGCCTGGAGCTGTATTCTGGATGTGGGTATCGGCTGTGCTTGGTATGTGCACTAAGTTTTCTGAGGTTATTCTTGCAGTACGCTTCAGGGAAACTAATGATAAGGGTGAGCTTGTTGGCGGTCCTATGTACTATATAAAGAATGGACTTAAAAAGCATTGGCATTGGCTTGCATACCTTTTTAGTGCATTTGGTGTGCTTACTGTGTTTGGAACAGGTAATGCTACACAGGTTAACACTATAACCTCAGCAATAGATACGGCACTTTACAATATGAATATTATTGCAGATGGGAATACAACAGTTATATCTACAGTAAATCTTATAATAGGTATAGTGCTTGCAATAGTGATAGCACTTATTCTCATAGGTGGAATCAAAAGAATAGGGCAGGTTACGGAAAAGCTTGTACCTTTTATGGCACTTATATATATAGCTCTTGCAATAGGTGTTGTTCTTCTTAATATTAAGAATGTTCCTTCTGTTTTTGTTTCCATATTCAAGGGTGCTTTTAACCCTGCATCGGTTACTGGTGGTGCAATAGGAAGCTTTTTTATGAGTATGAAGAAGGGAGTATCAAGAGGTATCTTTTCTAATGAAGCAGGTCTTGGTACAGGTTCAATAGCACATGCCTGTGCAGATACAAGAAAGCCGGTAAAGCAGGGCTTCTTTGGGATATTTGAGGTATTTGTTGATACAATAGTCATATGTACACTTACAGCACTGGTTATACTTTGCAGTAATGTTCCTATTAAATATGGAAGTGCAGCAGGAGCAGAGCTTACTATAAGTGGTTTTACTTCAACATATGGTGGCTGGGTATCTGTATTTACAGCTGTAGCTATGTGTTGTTTTGCATTTTCAACGATTATCGGCTGGGGATTATATGGAACAAGATGTATAGAGTTCCTTATTGGCTCTAGAGCCAATAAGCCTTTTATGCTGTTATACGCGTTTGTTGCAATAGTTGGTGCAACTATGGATTTAGGTCTTATGTGGGGAATAGCTGAAACATTTAACGGGCTTATGGCTATACCGAATCTTATAGCGGTATTCCTGTTATCAGGTGTTGTCTTTGGACTCGTTAAGGAATACTTTGCAGGTGAGGGAGCAGAGAGTGTTAAAAGATAAGTAAAATATAAAAATATCGAGCAATAAGTTGATGGAATATCGTACTTATTGCTCTTTTTGTTATCCGGCTGTTATTATTTATATCAGACGTATCTTTCTGTAAAATGCGGCATATAGGAGAATAATTCATATAGAGAACAGGCGGTTAGTGCGCTAAGATAATGATAGTTTAGAAAGTGATTAAATATACGGAATGGAGATGACATATATGAAAGATATTGCTAAAAAGTATGAAAAAAAACACGTTATAGAGTGCCATAATGTTCCTGATATTGATATGAATAAACAGGATGGTGGACTGCCACATATGGCAGGTGTTTATACATACCAGGTACGAAGAAGTTGCAGGGCAGATGGAGATTATACATATAATCATGCACCTATGCTGACCGGGTTTAATGGCAGGCTGCTGTTATCTTATATCAGTGGTAAAAAGGATGAGCATGGGGCACCGGATGAGGTTGTATATACAACATCAAAGGATGGCATGATATGGGAGAAAGAAAGAGTTATGTTTCCATATATGCTTGCGGATTCCTCTGGATATATAGGACCAGACAAGGAGCTGCTGCCTGAACATGCTAAGATGATAGTACATTCAAGAATGTGTTTTTATCAGGCATCTGATGGAAGGATGCTTGCAACGACATTTTATGGTTTTTCACCAGATTTCCATCGTGCTCCTAACAATGGGTTTGGTATTGCAAGGCTTGTGCGTGAAGTATACAGTGATTTTACCATGTCAGATATGTTTGTTATAAAATATAATACAGCGGGTGGATTCACAAAGGAAAACACACATTTTTATAGACCAGAGGATGACAGAGCAGTAAATATTCCATACTATGATGAGTCAGAGGATAGTGGCTTTATAAAAGCATGCAGGGAACTGCTGTCTGATAAACTTGTACTTGAGCAGTGGTATGAAGAGGAAATGTATGATAAGCAGCATTATATTCATGGCAGGGCATTATCATTTTATACAGCAAAAGATGGGAGTGTAGTTGGACTCTGTAAGAAGGGCGAGGGCTATATATTTGATAAAGAAGGAAATATAATACTGGACGAAAAGATACCTACGCTTGTTACGAATACTGCCAAGGTATGGGGACAGAAAACACCAGATGGGGATTATATTATATGTTATAATCCGACTACAGACAGCTCACACCGGTGGCCTTTAGCAGCCATGAGAAGCAGCGATGGAAGAGAGTTTTTTGATATGAAAGCGGTTATTCCAGAGATTCCACCATACAGATATGAGGGACATATTAAAAATCTTGGTGCACAATATATGAGAGGAATCTGTGATTATAATGATGCTTTCGATAAAAATGTGTGGATAACATACAGCTGCAACAAAGAAGATATATGGATAAGTAAGATAGCCGGGATAACATCAGATAATATAGATAAAAAGTATTCTGTTATGTCTCCGCTCTGGGGCAGCGTTAAAAGAGATGGAGATTTTTTATGGAAGGTTGTTGACAAGGATGCATGTGAGCGTGCAATTATAGAATATTTTACAGATGCATGTGAAAATGTATCTGTAAAGCTTGATGTGAAAAAAATATCTGATGATAATGGTGTCAAGGTTGTGTTTTATAATGCAGCTGGCGATATCATAAAAGAAACAGTATGCAGGAAAGGCATGTGTATAGCAGCATGCAGTCAGGAAGAAATGCAGCAGGAAAATGTGGAGATTCATCGAGTTGCTGTATATTCTAAAGAGAAGCTTGCACTTAATACGCTGTCAGATGATGGAAGACTTGGGACACTTTCTGATATGGAATATGCAGATAGAAAAGATTATTATACAGAGTTTTGTGTAAGGTTTATAAGTGAATAATATTGATTATAAAACAAATATAGAGTACACTATTATAAATAGTTTGCGTGGAATATATTGCGATTATATGACAGCGGCCAGTAAAAAAGCAGGAGATATGTTATGTTAAAGATAGATGCAAGAAATCCAAAGGAATCGGCAAAGGATTATGTTGTTAGACAGCTTGTATACAATATAATTCATATAAATCTTATTCCAGGACAAAGAATAGATGCAGATGAGCTGAGCAGTCAGCTAAACGTAAGTAAGAATCCTGTCAGAGAAGCTGAATTAGAGCTTTCACAGACACGTCTTATAGAGATTAAACCTAAAATAGGTGCTTTTGTGTCATATATAGACACTAAGATAGTTGACGAGGTGCGGGAATTAAGGAGTGTTCTTGAATCAGAGCTTGCAAGGCAGGCGTGTGATATTCTCACAAAGGAACAGATAGATATATTGTGGGAGAATGTTGCACTCTGGCAGATGTATATGAAGCGCAATGATGAAGAAAAAATATTCCAGCTTGATAAGGAATTCCACAAGAAGATGTATGAAATGTGTGGTAAAGATTACTGGTATGAACTGGTTAATAATATATCACCACATTTTGACAGAACAACAATATTAAGCTTCAGATGCAGGGAGGTTGGCCGTATATTAACAGACCATGAAGAACTTGTATCAGCACTAGAAAATAAAGATAAGGAAAAGGCATATGAGATATCAAGACGTCATCTCACACGTTATACAGAAAATATAGCTTCTATAAGAGAAAGTTATAAAGAATATTTCACGGGAGTATAGCATCATAATATATATGGTTATCATATGCAGAAACGGAGGTTAACATGGCACATTTAACGATAAACTTTAGATCAAAGGCACTTGGGATGCCAGTTATGCTGGATGTTCTTATGCCACAGGGCAGGGGAGGATATAAAACACTGTATCTTCTGCATGGAGCTGGCGGAGATCATACAAGCTGGGTTCTTAATACAAGGATAGCAGATTATGTTAATAACAGGAATATAGCGGTTGTTATGCCATCTGGTAAGAATAGATTTTATGTTAATAATGAGTATGGAAAGAACTTTTATACATACATAACTGAGGAGCTTGTGAATCAGTGTGAGCAATGGTTTGATATAAGTCGTAAAGCAGAGGACAGATATATAGCTGGTATGTCAATGGGCGGATATGGAGCAGTATATGCAGGACTTAAGAAACCATCTATGTATAATACCGTATTTTCATATTCAGGACTTCTTAATATACTTGAGCGTTACGATAAGCCGCAAGGTATAGATATGTTTCCAGTGTTTGGAACAAGGCAGCAGCTTATAGATAATAATTATGATCTATATACACTTATTAATCAGGCAGAGAATGTTCAGACAAAATATGTAATAGCTTGTGGAACACAGGATCCAAGAATACATATGAGCAGACAGCTTAGTGAAGCACTTACTAATGGCGGAATACCAAATGTATATAGGGAAAGTCCTGGAGCACATGATTTTGCATACTGGGATTATTGTATAGAACAGACAGTTAAGTACATATGTGGGGAGGAATCATTATGGCAGTAATGGATATAAATGTATTTTCAGTTATGTTAAGGCATGGCATGGATGTGACAGTTGTTCTTCCTGATGATATTGATGATGAAGAGCAGCTTAAATGTGTATGGCTGTATCATGGTGGAAGCGGTGATAATACAGAATGGCTGTATCATACAGCACTTGTTGATACAGTTGAGAAAAGACATTTTGCAGCAGTTCTTCCGAATGTTGATGAGTCCTGCTTTGTTAATATGAATATAGGAAACAGATATGAAAGCTATGTTGCAAAAGAGCTTCCATCAATAATATGGAATATGTTTAAGTGTATATCTGACAAAAGAGAGGATAACTATGTGTCAGGATATTCTAATGGTGGATATGGCTGCCTTCATACAGTTCTTAAGTATCCACAGATTTTTTCAAAGGTGGGAGCGTTTTCGGCAGGTGATAAGGCTGATTCAGCATATGTAAATGATGGAAGTACAAAGGCTAAAGGAAGAATCAATCTTTTTGGAGATGGAGATATACATAATACAGATTATTGTCTTACATATCTTGCAGACAAGCTGATTGCGGCTGATACAGATATTATACCAGATGTATATCACGCATGCGGAGGCAGAGATCCATGGCTTGATATGAATCATATTGTAAGAGATTATTTTCTTGAACATAAGGATGTATATAAGAATTATGTGTATGATGAGATAGAGGAACTTGGGCATGAGTGGCGTTTCTGGGATATAGAGCTTAACAGGTTCCTGGATTATGCCGGTCTTAAAGAAGTAAGACCAGCAAAAGTTTAGATAATCTTATTTTATGATGTGCGTAAGCGGTAAGTGAAAGAAGATGTAATATGAAAAAGTACATAGTTAAAGATATTGAAGAGCCGGATTTTGGATGTGAAGGTCTTTTGGATGGACAGGTTATAACTGATAAAGTTATACTTGAGGCAGAGAATGGAGATATTATTAGTATTGATGCAGCAGATGCGTATCTGTACGAGAAAGATATAAATGTTGGTGATAGTGTCTATATAGATAAATCAGCGGAAAATGTTATAACAAAGTGTTAATGACATTCAATAAAAAATTAATTGGTATAAAATAGCTACAAATAGTAAAAAGAATATTATTTGGAAACGGAGGAGTATTATGGTTAAAGTGACGCTTGGAAGCACAGGAATAACAGTTAACAAAAATGGTTTCGGAGCGCTTCCAATACAAAGAATAAGTCATGAAAGTTCGACAGATATATTAAGGAGAGCTTATGAGGCTGGCATAGATTTCTACGATACAGCGAGATTTTATACTGACAGCGAATGCAAGTTAGGTGAGGCACTTTCTGATGTGAGGGAGCATATATACATAGCTACAAAGACTGCAGCAAAAAATGCGGACGAATTCTGGAAAGACCTAACTACAAGTCTTAATAATTTAAAGACAGATTATATTGATATATATCAGTTCCATAATCCAGAGTTCTGTCCAAAGCCGGGTGATGGCAGCGGATTGTATGAAGCTATGTGTGAGGCTAAGGAACAGGGCAGGATAAGACATATTGGAATAACTAACCACAGACTTAATGTTGCCAATGAAGCAATAGAGTCTGGGCTTTATGAAACATTACAGTTTCCTTTTAATTATCTTGCAACAGAAAAAGAGCATAAGCTGGTTGATGACTGCAGAAAGCATAATATGGGATTTATAGCTATGAAAGCACTTTCTGGAGGACTTATAACTGATTCAAAGGTGGCATATGCATATCAAGCTGAATATAATAATGTGCTTCCAATATGGGGAATACAGAGAATGTCAGAACTTGAGGAGTTTATAAGCTATATAGATAATCCACCAGTTATTGATGATGAGATAAAGTCAGTCATAGAAAAAGATAAGAAAGAGCTGGCAGGCAACTTCTGCCGTGGCTGCGGTTATTGTATGCCTACATGTCCGGCACATATAGAGATTAACAGCTGTGCAAGAATGTCACTTCTTCTTAGAAGATCGCCATCAGAGCTTCAGCTTACAGAGGCTGTACAGGCAAAGATGAAGAAAATAGAAGATTGTATCGACTGTGGACAATGTAAGGCACACTGCCCATATGGACTTGATACGCCAAAGCTTCTTCGTGATAACTATAAGGATTATATCGAGGTGCTTGCTGGCAAACCACTGTAATATTAAAAAGGTATATGATTATAAAAATCAGCACATAATACATATGCATCATGAAGCATTTTTAATGCATCAATGGATGGCAGGATTTATTTCTGGTATTCATATCTAAAGTAAGCATGTTAGGAAAAGAGGTATATGTATGTTGTTGACAGAAAAAGAAATGACAGTATTAAAGGACCTTCAGACACAGGAGAAAAGCTGCGTTGATAAGTATGAAAAGTATGCAGGCCTTGCAAAGGATGAGGAGTTAAAGCAGCTTTTTGGTGAACTGAAGAAAAAGGAGCAGGAGCACTATAAGACAATAAGTGGAATGTTAAATGGTGATGTGCCATCCTGTGATTGCAATGATACGGCAGGAAAGGACTATAAGCCGGAAGGTCATTATTCAAAGAGTGAAGCTTCAGAGGATAAAACTAATGACTGTTTTCTTGCTACAGATTGTATAGGAACAGAAAAACTGGTATCTGGCGAGTATAATACTAACGTATTTGCATGTTGTGCATCAGATATAAGAAAGGTACTCGCTGATATTCAGATAGAAGAACAGAATCATGCCGAAATGCTTTATAAGTATAAGATGGCAAATGGCATGCAGTAGTTGAAAGTGCAAAATATTCAGATAATTTAATACAATAATCAAAATATATAAGGTGCTATGAGTAATTGTTGCAATTTCATGGCACTTTATTTTTATTTTATAAATTTATATTTTCTTTCGAAGCATTTTATTGACAAATTAGTTTGGTATTAGTATACTTAAAATAGTTTCCTAACGAACTAATTGATATATGCATGTAAATAGCAGATAAAATAAGCATTGAGTTATATTTACGTTAGAAATGAAAGGATAATTATGGATGCATATGATCTTATAACATCAGGCGCACAGATAAGAAAACTTATTACAAAGTATGTTGAACCTATTATGCAGGAGTATGGCTTAAGACCAGTTGAACTGGATATATTGGAGTTTATAACAAGAGAAAACTTAACAACATCCAAGGAGATTATGTTAAGAAGACATATATCCAAGTCACATATATCCAAGTCATTAGACCATCTTTTAGAAAAGGGGTTCATTAACATGACAGAGGATGAAAATGATCATAGAATTATGCGTATTACGTTAACGCAGGATTCATACAAGGTTATCAGCAGGGTGAATGATGTATATGAACAATGTAAGGATGTACTGCTAAGGGGGATATCAGACGAAGAAATGCATATATTCAGGAAGGTTATTCATAAGATGAATAACAATGTAGATGAAGAATTGCTGATGTGATCAGACGGAAAGGAAGTATGTATGATGGAAAAGTGGAACCAGACGATGGAGAATATGGATGGCTATGTTAAGAAACAATCAGATATGTGTATAGAGAATGACAGTATACCAAAGGCTTTATATGCTGATTATGGAGTTAAAAAGGGCTTGCGTGATGAGAACGGACAGGGAGTTCTTACAGGACTTACAAACATATCAAGCGTAAGGGCTTTTGATGTGATTGATGGTGAAAAGGTGCCTTGTGATGGTGAGCTTCTTTACAGGGGATATGATGTAACACAGCTTGTAAAAGGTGCTGGTGATAAAAGATTTATATTTGAGGAAGCAGCGTATCTTTTGTTGTTTGGCGAACTTCCAGATGCAGCACAGCTTGAAGAATTCAGACATATTATAGCTGATTGTATGGTACTCCCAACTAACTTTACAAGAGATGTTATCATGAAAGCCTCTACCTCAGATATCATGAATTCTATGACAAGAAGTATACTTACACTCGCCTCATATGATCCTAAAAAAGATGATCTGAGCATTGAAAATGTATTAAGACAGAGTATACAGCTTATAAGTACATTTCCTATGCTTGCAGTTTATGGATATCATGCTTACAATCATTATGAAAGAGATGATAGTATGTATATTCACAGACCGGATAAGGAACTTTCTGTTGCAGAGAACTTTCTTAGAATGTTAAGGCCAGATATGAAATATACAGCACTTGAAACACATGTGCTTGATATAGCACTTCTTTTACATATGGAGCATGGCGGTGGTAATAATTCATCATTTACAACAAGAGTTGTCACATCATCAGGCTCAGATACTTATTCAGCCATAGCGGCAGCTATGTCATCGCTTAAGGGAAGAAAACATGGTGGAGCTAACCTTATGGTTATGAATATGATGGATGATATAAGGGCACATGTTAAGGATTATCATGATGAGGAAGAAATAGAACACTATCTCGATAAAATATTAAATAAAGAAGCATTCGATAAAAAGGGACTTATATATGGTATGGGTCATGCTGTATACTCACTTTCAGATCCAAGAGAGAAAGTGTTTAAGGGCTTTGTTGAACAGCTTGCAAAAGCTAAGGGTAAGACAGATGATATGACACTTTATAATAATATAGAAAAGATAGCACCTATGCTCATAGCGAAGGAAAGAAAGATATTTAAGGGAGTAAGCCCTAATGTCGATTTCTATAGTGGATTCGTATATGATATGCTTGACATCCCAAGAGAGTTATATACTCCTCTTTTTGCCATAGCAAGAATAGTAGGTTGGAGTGCTCATAGGATAGAAGAACTTGTTACTACTGATAAGATAATACGTCCTGCATATAAGAGCCTTGTTACCAAGAGAGAATACGTAGACAGACTTCATAGAGATTAGGATGAAAAGGAAAGGGATATATATGGAAAGAGAAGAAAGAGTTTTTCCGTCATCGAGTGGAATGTGCAATATACATACTGTAATATGGTATCCGGATAACAGCATATATAACTATCCTGTAGGGGTTATCCAGATTGCACATGGAATGATAGACCATATTGAAAGATTTGAGGAAATGGCAGAATTCTTTGCTGGCAAAGGCTTTGTAGTTGCTGGTAATGATCATCTTGGACATGGTGATTCAGTAAATGATGAAGAAGATTATGGATATTTTGCAAAGGGAAGCCATGGAGCAGATTATCTAATCAAGGATATGCACAGGCTTACACGCATTATGAAAAAAATGTATAGAGATATTCCATATATCCTTATCGGGCATAGCATGGGTTCTTTTATGGCTAGAAAGTATGCATGCATATATGGTGATGAACTGGATGGTGTCATATTCCTTGGAACAGGTAACCAGCCAAAGTCAGTTGTTAATGCCGGGTTAAAGCTTGCACATATGGCTAAGCTTGTACATGGAGACAGATATAGAAGCAGGCTTATTAATAAATTGATGTTTGGAACATACAATAAGCGTATCAAGGATAACAGAACCGATAGTGACTGGCTTACTAAGGATACAGCAATAGTAGATGAATATACTGCAGATCCAAAGTGCTCTTATATGTTTACTGCCAATGGATATATAGGATTTCTTAATGTTATCAGATTTGATATAAATGAAAAAAATATAGCAAGAACACCAGCTGCACTTCCAGTACTCTTTGCATCAGGAGAAGAGGATCCAGTTGGAGATTATGGAAAGGCAGTAAAAAAGGTGTTTAAACTTTATACAAAATATGTTGATAACGTGGAACTCAGATTATATGAGGATGACAGACACGAACTTCATAGTGAAACTAACAGGCAGGAAGTGTTTGAGGATCTGTTAGAATGGATTGAGTCAGATGTTCTGGCACATGATATAGACTGATGTCTGATTCAATATAAGTAAGCAATACTTGAATTAAATACTTGAATTAAAAGAGAAGTAGTTTTAAAAACTACTTATCAAATTATAAAGGCTACATTTTGTAATATTAATACCATGAAGTGTTGACAAATAATTGACACAGGGGTACAATACTACAAAATTGTAGCTTTTCTTATATGTCAGGAGTGTGATGATGTCAGGCAGTAAAAAATATAATTCCAATAAAGTAATATATTATAGCACTTATACAGATGATGTTGTAGAAAGCCGCAACCAGAATTACAGACTTAAGTCCGGGTACAGATGGATTAATAATAATGTATTTCATAAGGCAGGTTCACATATTATATATGGTATTGCTGTTATAGCCGGGTTAAGTGGCTGTAAGCTTGTCTGGGGAATAAGTTATAAGAACAAAAAAGTACTTAGGGAATGTATAGATAAAGGCTATTTTATATATGCGAATCATACACAGCCTGTCGGAGATGTAGTTATTCCAGCTATTTCATGTATAAGAAAAAGGGTGTATGTCATAGTTAGTCAGGCAAACTATGGAATACCTGTTATTGGTAAGATTCTTCCTATGTTAGGAGCACTTCCCATTCCGAATTCCATAAGTGAATATAAAAAATTTACAAAAGCATATAAGAAACGTATATCAGATGGACATCCGGTTGTTATATATCCTGAAGCACACGTATGGCCATATTATAATAAAATAAGACCTTTTGAAAAGACATCATTCAGATTTCCAGCAGAGCTTGGAGCACCGGTTTATGTTATGACTACAACCTATACAAGACGAAGGCTTTTTGGAAGAGCTATGAAAAAACCAAAGATTAATGTATATGTAGATGGCCCATATTATGTAGATGAAAATCTTTCGATAAAGGATAATCAGCAGCAACTTCATGATAAAGTATATGAGGTTATGAACATGAGAAGTAAACAAAGTGATTATGAATATATACAATATATACATTGCAGCCATAATAGTGCCGTAGATAAAGACATAAGTCATTAAAAGCATGGCAGAGGAGACTACTAATCACATGAATATATTATTTTGCGGAGACAGAAATGTTCAGAATGGCCTGCTTATAGCAGTTCTTTCTCTTTTAGAGAATACGCAGGAGCATTTTGATATATATGTTTTAACCTTGAATATTATTATGAATGAAAAAATATATAGTCCAATTGAAGCATCATTTATAGATTATCTTAACAATGAGGTTTCAGCACAATATGATGACAGGTTATATATTAAGCTTATAGATACAACAAGTCTTTTTAAAGGCGAAACACCTGATGCTAATCTGTCAACAAGATTTACACCTTGTTGTATGTTAAGGCTTTTTGCTGATAAGATTGATGAGATTCCTGACAGGATATTATATCTTGACACAGATATTATATGCAGAAAAGATTTTGGGGATTTTTACTACCAGAATATGGAAGGTGTTGAGCTTGCAGGTGTGCTTGATTACTATGGGAGCTGGTTCTTTAGAAAAAATATTTTAAAAAGGGATTATCTTAACTCAGGTGTACTTCTTATGAACATGTCAGAGCTAAGAAAAACAGGTCTTCTTAGTAAATGCCGTCATATGTGTACAACAAAAAAGATGTTTATGCCAGATCAGTCTGCGCTTAACAAGCTTTCGGTGTCAAAACGTATATGTGAAAGAAAATATAATGACCAGAGAAGGCTTCATATAGATACAGTATTCCAGCATTTTACAACGCATTTTAAGTTCTTTCCATATGTTAGGACGGAAACTGTAAAACCATGGCAGACAGAGGAAGTGACAACAGTATTACGTATACCGGAGACAGAATATAAAGCATTGTTTGACAGATATTATGATGTTAAGAAAAGTATAATGATATCTGATGTTAAGAAACAGGGAAAGGGAGAATTGTATGTATAACAAAGATGAATTAATACCAATATTTTTTACAATAGATGATGGATATGCACCATATCTTCACGTTGCACTTATATCACTTATAGAGAATGCTTCAGAGGATAGAAAGTATAAGATTATAGTTGTATATCAGGAGCTTAACGAAGAAAACAGAAATAATCTTGCAGCTTTGGTAAAGAATCATCAAAACTTTGAGATTGAGTTTAAGTATATGAAACAGAGCCTTGATATGATAACAGACAGAATTGAGAACAGGCTTCGTTCAGATTACTTTACAATGACTATATATTTTAGAATATTCATACCGGATATGTACCCAGAATATGATAAGGCTATATATATAGACAGTGATATAGTAGTGCCTGGTGATATATCAGAGTTATATGATACAGATATGCATAATAATCTTATTGGTGTTGTTAAGGATGGCTCGGTTAATGACGTTGCGGAGCTTCAAAGATACATGACAGAGTCACTTGGACTTAAACTTGGAGATTATTTTAATTCGGGTATGCTTCTTATGAATATGAAGGAACTGCGCAATGTAAAGCTTGCAGAGCATTTTCTTTATCTTCTTAATAAGTACCACTTTGATTGTGTTGCACCAGATCAGGATTATCTTAATTCTATGTGTTATGGAAAGATAGAGTATCTTGATTCGTGCTGGGATGCAATGCCTAACAGGAATAAGCCAGAGATTAAGAATCCTAAGATTATTCACTATAACTTGTTTGATAAGCCTTGGTGCTATGATGATATACAGTATCAGGATTATTTCTGGAAATATGCCAGACAGTCTGTATATTATGACCAGATAAAAGCATTTAAGGCTGCTTATACAGATAAGCAGAAGGAGGATGACCATACACATCTTCTGGATCTTTTCAGAAGAGCAGGAACTAACGCTGATACAGAGGTTACATTTAGAAAAGTGCTTGAAAGTGGAGAAAAGATAAGATTATGATTCTGGGTGGCAGTAAAAAAGAGGTTATTAAGAATATAAAAGAAGCAGCAGATACTGGAAGATTCAACGATAAAGTGGAAACAGGAGATCCTGAATTAAGTACTGCACAACGCAAAAGATTACTTGGAAAGTATGTAAAACAACGTAATGAGCTTCCGTATCATTATCGTAACGGGATGGCAAGACGTATAGTAGATATCGTGACGTTTGGCGTTAATATAAGAACAAAGGTTGTTGGAGCTGAAAAGATAAAGAACATAAAAACAGGAGCTATAATAACAAGTAATCATTTTAATCCAGTAGATACAACTATTGTCCGTTATGGCATAAAGAAAGTCAGAAAATACAGAATGTTCATCATAAGTCAGGATACTAACTTTGCTATGAAGGGACTGGTTGGCTTCCTTATGAGATATGCTGATGAGATACCTATAAGTAAAGATAAGGAATATATGAACAGACATTTTTACCGGACACTGAATAATCTGCTTGTAAACAAGCACGAATATATCCTTATATATCCTGAGCAGGAAATGTGGCTTAATTATCGTAAACCAAGGCCACCAAAGCGTGGCGCGTATCTGTATGCTGCTAAGTTTAATGTTCCTATAATATCATGTTTTGTTGAGATGGTTGATACAGATAAGGACGACACAAAGGAGTTTAAGAAGGTTAAATATGTACTTCATATATTAGATCCGATATATCCTGATCCTGAGAAAAATGAACGGGATAACAGCTTTGATATGATGAGAAGGGACTATATGCAGAAAAAGGAAGCATATGAAAAAGCATATGGGAAGCCACTTGAATATGCCTTTGAACCGTCTGATATCGCAGGCTGGAAGGGCGAAGCGCTTGAATAACATATAAATATTCAGTAACATAATATTATTTATGACATATCTATGACACATCTGTCAGGCAATATACCTGATGGATGTGTTTTTTAATGAGAAAATATATCAGCAGCTGTCCGAAAAAATACTTGCAATATACCCGGTAGGGGTATATATTGTATGTGGAAATATTAATAGCTGTTAAGATTAAGGACAAGGAGAAAGGTATGGTAGAGGATAAAAAATGTTGTTGTAAAAAAAAGAAAGAACGTACTGATTCAGAAAAAAAGCTGCTTTTAAACAGATTAAAAAGAATAGAAGGCCAGATAAGGGGAATATATGGTATGGTTGAGGATGATGCATATTGTATAGATATTCTTAATCAGTCGTTAGCAGCTAATGCTGCATTGACAGCATTTGATAAAGCATTGTTGTCTAATCACATAAAGACATGTGTGGTTGAAGATATTAAAAATGGTGATGATGAAGTCGTAGAAGAACTTGTCATGACACTGCAGAAGTTTATGAAGTAAGTTTTTTGTTTTATCAATGAAAAGAAGAAACTTATGAGCTTACAAATATATAGGATACCCTGGTCAAAAGGTCTAAGCTCATAGGTGTGTGAGTGCGTAGCACGAAACAATCTGTAGGTATCAAAGTCGTGGGATTTTGCCCCAGACATCATATATAATGCAATGTCAGGAGAAGTATAAAAGGAATAAAGAAAAGGGGTATGAATATGGGAACAGCGGTTATATTAGTAGTACTTGTTATTATAGTTGTTTTTGCAGTCAGAAGTGGTATTAAACATGGTAAAGGTGAAGGCGGCTGCTGCGGTGGTGGTAGTTCGGTAAAAGAAGAGAAAAAAGTGCTTACTGGTGATATTATTGCTACTAAAATAGTAAGTATTGAAGGAATGCATTGTGAAAACTGCAAAAATAGTATCGAACATCAGATAAACAGAATAGATGGAGCATCATGCGAGGTTAATCTAAAAAAGAAAACAGCTGTCATAAAGCTGGATAAGCCTGTTGATGATGATACCATAAGAAGATCTATAGAAAGACTTGATTTTAAGGTTTTGGATATAAAGAATGCATAATATATTTAATCCATGTTTATAAATCAGGTAAGAAGGTCAGAAAGGATAATAAATATGCAACAGTATAATGTAACAGGAATGACATGTGCAGCCTGCCAGGCAAGGGTTGAAAAGGCTGTGGCAAAGGTAGATGGTGTCACAAGCTGTTCAGTAAGTCTTCTTACGAATTCTATGGGAGTAGAAGGAACGGCTATGGCACAGGATATAATAAAAGCAGTAGAGGATGCAGGATATGGAGTATCTGAAAGGAATGAAGGAGCAAAGTCTTTTGACGGTCATAGTGGAAATTCAGTTATATCAGGTCTTGAAGAATCTCTTAAGGATACAACAACTCCGTTATTAGCTAAAAGACTTGTGTCATCTTTAGTATTTCTGCTGATACTTATGTATTTTAGCATGGGACATATGATGTGGGGATGGCCGCTTCCTAAAGTGCTTGAAGATAATCATGTGGCTATGGGGCTTATCCAGATGTTGCTTACGATTATTATTATGGTAATCAATCAGCACTTTTTTATAAGTGGCATAAAAAGTGCTCTTCATGGTTCGCCAAACATGGATACGCTTGTTGCACTAGGCTCTGGCGCAGCATTTTTATACAGTACATATGCGCTTTTTGCCATGACGGATGCACAGCTGCATATGGACATGGATCAGGTCATGCACTATATGCATGAGTTTTATTTTGAATCAGCAGCTATGATTCTTACGCTGATTACTATAGGAAAGATGCTTGAGGCACATTCAAAGGGAAAGACAACGGATGCACTTAAGAGCCTTATGAAGCTTGCTGCAACAACAGCAACTATAATTATAGATGGAGAAGAAAAACAGGTTCCTGTGGAACAGGTATTAAAGGGTGATATATTTGTAGTTAAACCGGGTGAGAATATACCAGTAGATGGAGAAATCATAGAAGGAAGCAGTGCGGTTAATGAATCAGCACTTACAGGTGAGAGTATACCAGTAGATAAAACCATTGGAGATACAATATCTGCAGCAACGCTTAACACATCAGGATATCTTAAGTGTAAGGCAACAAGAGTTGGGGAGGATACAACTCTTTCACAGATAATCCAGATGGTCAGTGATGCAGCAGCAACAAAGGCACCTATAGCAAAGATAGCCGATAAGGTTTCAGGGGTATTCGTGCCTGCTGTTATAGCTATTGCATTTGTAACTATAATTATCTGGCTTATATCAGGACAAAGCATAGGCTTTGCGCTTGCAAGGGGAATATCAGTGCTTGTAATAAGCTGTCCTTGTGCACTCGGACTTGCAACACCAGTAGCTATTATGGTAGGAAATGGTGTAGGTGCAAAGAATGGAATTATGTTTAAGACTGCTATATCGCTTGAACAGACAGGAAAGATGCAGATAGCTGCACTTGATAAGACTGGTACTATAACAGCTGGTGAACCGGTTGTTACAGATGTAATACCGGATTCAGGAATAAGTACACATAAGCTTGTATCTATAGCTAAAATGCTTGAAGCAAGAAGTGAGCATCCACTCGCAAAGGCAATAGTCAATTATGATATGAAGCAGATGGAAAACGACAATAATACAGTTGATTATGATTCAATACTCACGATAACTGAATCAAAGGCAGTTGCCGGAAATGGGCTTTCTGGACAGGCAGTCTGCAATGCTGATATACCTAAAGAGAATGTTAAGGCATCAGACAGACTTGAACTTTATGGCGGCAATGCCAGATATGTAAGCCAGATAATTGATATACCATCAGATATGATAAAGATATCTGAGCAGTTATCAGATGATGGAAAGACACCGATGTTTTTTGCAACGGATAAAGAATTCTTAGGAATAATCGCTGTTGCTGATACGATAAAGGAAGATAGTCAAGAAGCTATAAAGCAGCTTAAGGATATGGGACTTTATGTAGTAATGATAACAGGAGATAACGAAAAAAGTGCCAATGCCATTGGAAAAATAGCAGGAGTTGATGAGGTCGTTGCAGGAGTTCTTCCAGATGGAAAGGAAAAGGAGATACGAAGACTAAAAAAGTATGGCAGGGTTATAATGGTAGGTGATGGTATCAATGATGCGCCGGCTTTAACAACAGCTGATATAGGAATAGCTATCGGTGCCGGTACAGATGTTGCTATTGATGCAGCAGATGTAGTGCTTATGAAGAGCAGGTTAAGTGATGTAGCAGCAGCTATCAGGCTTAGCCATAGAACCATAAGAAATATACATGAGAATCTGTTCTGGGCATTTATATATAATATTATAGGAATCCCACTTGCGGCAGGAGCGTGGATACATCTTCTTGGATGGCAGATGAATCCTATGTTTGGTGCAGCGGCCATGAGTCTTTCAAGCTTCTGTGTAGTAACGAATGCGCTAAGGCTTAATCTTGTTAAGGTATATGATACTTCAAGAGATTCAAGGTATAAAAAAACTGCACATAGAAAAGGACTTATAGTTAATAACACCGGTGTAAAAAACACAGGTGTTTATGCCGGAGACGGCAATAAAGATAATATATCTTATAAAAATGATGAAGAAAAGAAAGAGGTAACTATTATGACAAAGACAATGAATATTGAAGGAATGATGTGTGGACATTGCGAGGCAAGAGTAAAAAAGGCGTTAGAAGCAGTAAGCGGAGTAAGCGAAGCAGTAGTAAGCCATGAAAATGGTACAGCAGTTGTTACACTTACACAGGATGTCTCAGATGATGTGCTTAAGAAGGCAGTAGAAGACCAGGATTATAAGGTTACGGGAATTACAGCCTGAAATTAAATGGTTGTTTAGCACAGTTGATTCATAGTATTTATGTTGACGTATTATATTGCTGCATTTATATTGACGAACGGACGCTATAAGGCTTGTGAAGTATTTTGAGAATAATGCTACAGTCACCAGAAAGCTGATTGGATATTTCTAAGATATTCCATGTAGGTATTGTTTACGGACACAACCGCTCATACGAAACATCCATGTTTCGTTTTCGCTCGATTATACATCCATGTATAATCGTTGCTGGATATTGAAGGAATATCTAAGAACTATCACAATCAGCTTTCAAGTGTTCCTTACGCGTTATTCTTAAAATACCTCACAAGCCTTATGGCTGTCTTTGGCATAATATAATATTAAAACCTACTCTGCTGTGTTGATACAATGAAAAGTCAGAAAAAGGTGGGATTGAGTACATTGTGTCCAATCCCACCTATGTATTTTATATTGAAGTGGTGGAAATTGACTCTATATGAGAAAAAGCTAATCTGGGTCATATTTTGATGATAGATTTGCAAGGGAAATTTGACCCAATATGTGAAAAAGCTAATCTGGGTCATATTTTAATGATTGATAAGCCAGGAAATTATGACCCAATATGCGAAAAAGCTAATCTGGGTCATATTTTAATGATTGATAAGCCGGAAAATTATGACCCAATATGCGAAAATGACAATCTGGGTCACATTTCACAGCATGATTAGCAAAAATATTATGACCCTATTTGCAAAATTGCTAATTTGGGTCATATTCGCTGTAAGAAAAAGGAAGAAAAATTTGACCAAGATTAGCTTTTTCGTATATTGGGTCACTTTTCCATTTCCTACTTCAATAGAGAATACATATTAGGATTTAGCGTTTTACGCACAATTCCGCCCTGTTTCGTCACCTTGATTTAATTGAATATTCAGTATTACATTATGCCGTAACACAGACAAATATAAGCTACAGGCAGTCCTGCATACTATGTGAAATGCACTTGAAGTTCAATCGTGCTGAATCTTAGACTTTTCTTTCGCTTTCAGCTAGCTTCGTACATGGATGTACGAAGCAATGAGGCCGCGCCATGGACGGCGCGTCCGAATGGTAGCGTCACTTATCATTACCTATATGAAAAGTCTTAGAGTCAGCCGATGGAAGCTTCTGGCATTGAACATAGTGTGCAGGACTGTATGTAGCTTATATTTGTCGTCCGTTCGCCAACTAATGAAATTTAATTAAACTGGAAAATTAATTAAATTGTTAATTAAACAACAATAACTACTTACATCTTTTGACAAATATGTTATACTATGTACGAATATGCTGATGATACAATAAGTATAATTAGTAAAGAGATACAATCAGGAGGAATGTAAACATGTTATCTACAGATGCTAACATATTAAAGATAAAGCACGAAATATTATATCAAGTTGCTAAGCTTGCTTACGCAGGAGAACTTGAGGAAAAGAAGGAAGAACTTCCATACGAACTTCTTCCTGGACCACAGGCTAAGTATAGATGCTGCGTATATAAGGAAAGAGAAGTTGTAAGACAAAGAATCAGACTTGCTGAGGGTAAATGTCCATCAGAAACACCTAAGACAGGAAAGGATAATGTGGTACAGGTTATAGAGGCAGCTTGTGCAGACTGTCCACTTTCACATTATATCGTAACAGATAACTGCAGAAAGTGCATGGCTAAGGCATGTCAGCAGGCATGTAAGTTTGGCGCTGTATCTATGGGAAGAGACAGGGCTTATATAGATCCCGATAAGTGTAAGGAGTGTGGTCAGTGTGCTAAGGCCTGTCCATATAATGCTATAGCAGACCTTATAAGACCATGTAAAAAGATATGTCCTGTTGGAGCAATCACCATGGATGAGAATGGTATTTGTGAAATAGATGACAGCAAATGTATAAAGTGCGGACAGTGTATACATGCCTGTCCATTTGGTGCTATAGGCTCTAAGACAGATATAGTAGATGTTATAAAGGATATGAGAGCTGGTAAGAGAGTTGTGGCTATGGTTGCTCCTGCAATCGAAGGCTCATTCGGTGCTGATATTACTATGGACAGCATAAGAACAGCATGTAAGAAGATTGGGTTTGAAGATATGTATGAGGTTGCCATTGGTGGCGATCTTACTGCTGGTTCGGAAGCTAAGGAATGGCTTGAAGCTAACAGGGAAGGCAAAAAGATGACTACATCATGTTGTCCTGCATTTGTTAATATGATTAAGAAGCATTTTCCAGAACTTACAGATAATATATCAACAACAGTTTCACCTATGTGTGCAGTTTCAAGAATGTTAAAGGCAAAGGATCCAGAGATTGTTACAGTATTCATAGGTCCATGTATTGCAAAAAAGGATGAAAGAAGAGATACATCTATAAAAGGTAATGCAGATTACGTACTCACAGTAGGAGAGTTCAGAGCAATGCTAAGGGCAAAGCATGTTAAGATAGAGCCTGAGGCTAATGCAAATCAGCAGGCAAGTGTATATGGTAAAAGATTTGGTAATGGTGGTGGAGTAACAGCTGCTGTTATAGAATGTATGAAAGAGCTTGGAGAAGATCCATCAAAGTTTACTATAGAAAAATGTGCCGGAGGTATGGAGTGTAAAAAAACACTTACATTACTTAAGATGGGCAGACTCCCAGCTGATTTTGTAGAGGGTATGGCATGTGAAGGCGGATGTGTTGGTGGACCAAGCCATCATCGTTCCAATAAGAATGAGGCACTGGTAGCTAAGGACAGGGATAAGCTTTTATCTGAGGCAGATTCAAGGGGTGTTTATGAGAACCTTAAGAATTATGAAACAGATGGATTTTCTATGCATAAATGTTAGAATTACTTTTCAGACAGTAAAGGAAATAGTGAATATGAGATATGATGGAATAAAAAAGATCCATGATGGAAAGTTTATAAGCAGATATGATATTACATACACAACTGAGGAAAATAAAACAAAGGTATATGAAATAATAAGCCGTAATAAGAATATAACATCCATAGCAGATCTTAAGAATCCATCACCTGATGGTGTAGTTATAGTTGTGACTGATACAAAGGGTGAGAAGCTTCTTCTTAACAAAGAATACAGAATGGCAGTAGGAGATTATGTTTATAATTTCCCTGCCGGACTTATTGATGCTGGTGAAACAGCTGAGGTTGCAGCAGCAAGGGAGCTGAAGGAAGAAACAGGACTTGAGCTTGTAAGCATAAAGGATACACTTTTCGACAGTTATAGTGCTATAGGTTTTTCTAATGAGACTAACAGGGTTGTTATTGGTATGGCTGATGGAACGTTTTCAAAGAGTACATCTGCTGTAGAAGAGATATCAGCTGCGTGGTATACAAAGGCAGAGATAAGGGAGCTTCTTAAGAATAACAGGTTTGCAGCAAGAACGCAGGCGTTTTGTTATATGTGGGCGAAGAATGGAGATTAAACCATATGAAAAAAGTAAAAAAGACAGTGCTGATAAGTATTTTGTTTACAACATTTGCCAGCATGTTTCTTATGATATCAGGATGTGGTAAAAAGTATCAGGAGATAGCACTGTACAAGTATATAGAAAATACTGATGGAACATTGACGATTACTGAGCTTACAGATAAAGGCAAATCAGAATATGAGCTTACTGTACCGGCCATGCTTGATGGTAAAAAGGTTTTAGCTATAGGAGATGGAGCCTTTAGGGATGATACATTTATAAAGAAGGTTGTTATAGAAGACGGAATAGAGAGCATAGGTTCTAATGCTTTTTTATCATGCTATAATCTTGCAGATATAGATATACCTGAGTCAGTTACAGATATAGGAATGCATGCATTTACACAGACAGCATGGCATGAAACACAGCTGGAATCTTCAAAGGATATTGTCATAAACAACATATTATGTGAGGCGGATTCTCAGCAGGAGAGCTATACTATAAGAGATGGAGTTGTAACAATATCGCCAGGAGTGTTTTATAATAATACTGTATTAAAAAAAGTGAATTTTCCATCATCTTTAAAGAAAATCGGAGCCAATGCATTTGCAGGCTGTAAGAATCTTACAGAGGCAGTGCTTCCGGATGGACTTGAAACTATAGGTTATGGAGTTTTTGCTGACAGCGGTATTAAAGAGATAAATGTTCCAAAAAGTGTCAAAAGTATAGGACAGGATGCATTTTTAGGAATAGATAAAGTGAATATGAACAGATAAGCCACATTATTGTTTAAAGTATCTGAAAAAATGTAACAAAAAGTTATAAAGCTGATAAAAAGATGCCGGGGGTTTGTGCCCCCGGTCTCTTTATTTAAGGAAATCTTTTCTCATTGGGTTGAATACATCAACAAGTATACCATCTTCAAGGGCAGTAACGCCATGTTCTACATTAGATGGCATATATACACTGTCTCCCTGATTGACAATTTTAGTTTCGCCACCAATCGTGAATTCAAAGCTGCCTTTAGCAATATATGTTATCTGAAGGTGCTCATGCTTATGGAAATTCCCTTTTGATCCCTTTTTAAAAGAAATTTCACACATCATAAGATCATCTGAATAGCAAAGTATTTTTCTGGTAACTCCTGGTTCACAATCAGTTGGAATTACATCTTTATTGTATTTAAACATACATAGCCTCCTGTTTCGTTTTTTTTTAATTATAGTTATATGCTGGTATGTTTGCAATATAATAATTTGTAGTGATTGTCATATTATAAAGATTTTTTGATATATTTTATGGAATATTTATTGTATAGAATATTTTTATCAGTATTCTAATTGAGGTTTAAATATGGTATTATATATATAATAGTAACTTACAGATTAATATTGATGATACATTAGGGAATTGGGTGAATAGTGTGAAAATAAGATTTTTCACACGCAAGATTTGTGCTTCGCACAAACTTGAGATGCGCAAAGAAGCTGCGCAAGAATGGAGAATATTATGAATAAGTACAGAGGCAGGTACGGGGCTGTTATATTAGGGCTTATGTCAGCTATAATGATAAGTGCGTGTCATGCTGTGGGGAGTAAAGAAAAATATAATGATATCGAAGATACTGGTATATATAATACAGCACAGTCACATGAAACAGAAAATAACGATATGATTATGGAGACAGATTCGGAATCATACGATTATGAAGGGGATAGCACACATAATGAAAATGAATCACAGCAATCCGCAGGTGGACAAACAGCAACAGAATATACGGCACCAGAACATATGGATGGTAAGGAATATAACAATACACATAAAAGCATTGGAAGCAGTACGTCTTCAAAAGCTGCTGTCACAACCAGAACAAGTGAAACCAGTCAGAGTGCTTCTAGTGTAGATAATAATGCTACTAAAGCTTATTTAGTCAGGACAGAGGTAAGAAAAGTGGTCAATTCATATGAAAAAATTAAATATGGTGCCACACGTAAGAATATCACAGAATATACATATGAAATATATAGTGATGACAGCAGGAAAGAAGTTGCACATACCAGCAGTGTTGTGATAGACCGTTCAACTTATAGTGCAACAGATGATATATTAAAGGAAGAAGCAGAGTATAATTCTGTCAGCTATGCCGACCTATGGAATGAAATTCTTCAATGTGTTAACCGCTTCCGCGCAGACAATAACATAGCTGCTATAGTTCTTGATAATGATCTGTGTAAGGCGGCATGTATGAGAGCTGTAGAGATAGATTATTCTGCGTATTTTAGTCATATAAGACCAGATGGCAGAAGTGCCTTCACAGCATTGGATTATTATGGCTGTGTGACAGGATTCAGAGGTGAGAATCTTGCAGGAGGACAAAGAACACCAGAGCTTGTTGTTAAAGCATGGGAGGAGTCAGATAAAGGCCATAGGGAGCTGCTGCTTAACCCGAAGGTAAAAAAGATGGGGTGTGGCTACAGCTATTCAGGTACTATAGGTTATCCGGTATGGGCTCTTGAAATGACAGATTGAATAAGTATCATAAGATAAGCAGGAAACAGGGAAATGAAAAAGAGTATGAGAATATTATGTATTATATTTGCAATTGTATGCTTTGCATATTATATACGCTGCGCAGCGTACGCAGGTGTTAAGTCATCTTTTATATGGATATGGCTGGTGGGTACAGCAGCTTTTTGTATATTGTATATATTGGGGCTGCTAGAAGACAGACATATATATACTCTTCCACGCATGGTTAAATATATATCACTTATTATTATATGTTTTGGCACAGCACTATTTATAACATTAGAGATGTGTATAACATTTTGCATGAAGAAGAAGCCAGAGGATAACTGCGATTATATAATAGTACTTGGATGTCAGATAAGAGGAGACAGAATAACAAAGTCATTAAAAAACAGACTTGATGCAGCATATGATTATGCATGCAACAACCAGGATACAAGAATTATCGTATCTGGCGGACAGGGAAAAGGTGAGAATAAAACAGAAGCCCTTGCCATGTATGAATATCTGTGCAGCAGGGGAATATCATCAGAACGCATAGTTATGGAAGATAAATCAACAGATACCAATGAAAATATGCTTTATTCTGTCAGGCATATAGATGATTGTAATGCAAAGGTTGGTATAGTTACGAATGATTTTCACATATTCCGTGCAAAGCTTCTGGCACGTGGAAAAGGACTTAATAATATATGCGGTATTCCAGCTCCAAGTGATGAAGTGCTTTTTGTAAACTATATGGTAAGAGAAGCTGTCGGAATAGTGAAAGACTTCGTATATGGTAATTATCAGGTGAAATGAATTATTTAATATGTAAAAAACTTCTTATGTCCCCCAGCTTTTCATAACACTGGTTATAGCCGTCATTATACATAGACAAAATCTTGTTTTTGTCTTTTTCTAATCGTGAGAAGCCTTTGCTTACTGCAGGACGTATTATCATAACATCGCCATTTTTTTCATATTCCTCTAATTCGTGAAGGCATGCGTTATATCTTTCTGCACGGGAAAGCAGGGCATCTGAAAGCTTAGGGTAAGTTTTCTCATATGACTTTGCGATTGCCTTTGTTGAACCTGATGTGTGTTTGCTGTAACCAGCTTCGCGCGTGAGAATAACAAGAACTTTATCACAACCGTCATTAAACGCTCTCTTAAAAGGAATAGAATCTGTCAGACCTCCATCCATATATGGAATATTATCAATCACAATAGGAGGAAAAAGCATAGGAAGGGCACATGTAGCCTTTAATACAGTGTTGGTATGGTCTTTGCCTGTATATTTCATATATTCAGGTTGTCCAGTAAGTATATTGGTTACGACACAGTAGAAATCTCCCTTATAAGCCATGAACGAATCATAATCAAAAAGATTAAGCTCGTTAGGTATTGTTTCATAGGAAAATTCAAGTCCGTATACAGATCTGTTGTTTTTATCAAACATGTTCTCAATGCCAAGATAGCGTTTGTCATTTCTGTACTTCATAAGTACATTAAGATTACGTCCTGGTTGTCTTGAAGCCATAGATACACCATAAGCGGCACCGGCTGAGACACCTATCATATAGTCTGGCATAATATTATTTTCAACAAGGGCATCCATAACACCACAAGAGAATATGGTTCTGAATGCACCACCTTCAAATACAATTCCTGTTTTCATACAATCCTCCATTATATATAAAAAGATGGATGCTTTTACACATCTGCGATATTAATTTATATGATGTCGGGGTCAAAGACCCCCGACTTTGATACCTACGGATTGTTCTGTGCTACGCACTCCCACAATCCTACCCAATATTCGCATATCGTGGGATTATCATCCCACTTTTATGCTCATATTGGGGCGGGTCCCAAGGTCTTTCACCCACCTATGAGCGAGCTCATGTGGGTTTAGACCTTTTGACCCTGGTATCATTTATATTTTATATACATCATTTAAGTTGTCAAGTTAAAAATGCTGCGGTGTCTTACTTTAGCATGATAAGGTTGTCGATAGTTTGACAATACAAAGAATATATGGCAGTATATAAAATGTAAGAATTAATAAAGATTTTTGCAAGGTGAAAGCCGGTATTATTAAGATTGGAAGGAGATTAGTTTTGAAAAAAGGATTAAAAGGGATTAAGGCCGTGGCATTTGTCGTTGTAGCAGTGGTAGCAGCATTATACTATTATATTGAGCTTCCTGCGATAAATATACATTCGCCGGGCTTCTGGAAGTTTATAATATTTGTGATGCTTATAGTAACTGTTGAAGTATGGCTTATGAATCATAGAAAAGCAGCCGGAGGCGGAAGGTATAGAGGAAATATTTCTGCAAAGGAGTTCTTTAGCGATTTTAAGACACAGGCGGGTTCTGTTCTTTTTAAAACTGCATTTGTGTGTACAGTTATTCTTGTTGTTTTATATGTTGCTGGAAATATTCTTTCATCACCTGTAATCAATGCATCTAAGTATCAGCAGCTTCTTAAGGTGGAAACAAGGAATTTTACTGATGATATTAAAGAGGTATCATATGACAAAATTCCACTGCTTGATAAAGATTCAGCCTCTATTATAGGAACTAGAGTTATGGGTACTATGGTGGATATGGTATCGCAGTATGAAGTTGATGATATGTATTCACAGATTAACTATAAAGAAAAACCTGTCAGGGTGACACCATTAAGATATGGCAATCTTATAAAGTGGTTTACGAATCATAAGAATGGAATTCCTGCTTATATAAGAATAGATATGACTACGCAGGAGGCAGAATGTGTAAGACTGACAGAAGGAATAAAATATTCAAAGTCTGATCACTTTTCAAGATATATATACAGACATTTAAGATTTGCATATCCAACATATATTTTCGATGATATTAATTTTGAAATAGATGATAATGGAACACCTTACTGGGTATGCCCTGTTAAGAAGTATAATATCGGATTGTTTGGTGGACAGACAGTAGGAAGAGTTGTTTTATGCAATGCTGTTACAGGTGAAATGACAGATTATTCAGTTGATGAGGTGCCAACATGGGTGGATAAGGTATATTCAGCAGAGCTTCTTATTGACCTGTATGATTATAACGGAAGTCTTAAGCATGGATTTATAAATAGTGTATTAAGCCAGAAGGATTGCCTCAAGACAACAGATGGATACAATTATATTGCACTTGAGGATGATGTATGGGTATATACAGGCATAACATCAGTTGGTCAGGATAATTCTAATGTTGGATTTGTTCTTATGAACCAGCGTACTATGGAAACAAGATATTATGAGGTATCAGGTGCCGAAGAATATTCAGCTATGGATTCAGCTAAGGGAAGGGTGCAGAATCTTGGATATACAGCTACATTTCCTCTTATTATCAACATAAGTGGACAGCCAACATATTTTATGGCACTAAAAGATGGTGCAGGTCTTGTTAAGTCATATGCCATGCTTAACATAGAAAAGTATCAGAATGTTGCTATAGGTGATTCGGTTCTGCAGTGTGAATCTAATTATATTAAACTTCTTAAAGATAATGGAATAGTAGAGGAGCAGCAGCCAGAGGTAAAAGAAACAAAAAAAGTAAAAGATATAATATCAAAAATAATGCCGGTTGTTATTGATGGAAATACACATATGTATATTATGTTAAGCCAAAATGACAGCATATATGATGTGGATGTTTCAAAATATGTGGATATTATAAAATATTCAGAAGGTATGGAAATAACGCTTGAATATACTATGGATTCACGGCTTAATAAAGTAGTTGGAATCATAAAATAATATAAGTGCATGTTATCTGTCATCTTATTTGACATGTTTCGACAGCTGCTTGTATTATAATACAGATATACCGCGCGATATTATCACTGATTATTAAATCTGGTTATAAATATTCAGTGGAAATTAAGTGATTGAGTAAAAAAAGCTGTACTTATTTGGTATTTTATGACAAATAATGTTGTAAAATTTACGAAAAGTTGGTACAATTATAACTAAATTGAATGTATAAGGAGAAAGATAATGGATATTATTGTAAAATACATTGATGAATTGCTTGAGAAAAGCACACCTGATGCACCTATGTGGAACATAGAAAAGATAAGACAGGGACTTAAGTCTAACTGGAATTATATTGATGGTGTTATGATAAAAGCAGTGCTTCAGATGTATGATGTAACAAAGGATGAGAAGTATCTTAAGTTTGCAGATGACTTTATCGATTACAGAGTTCATGAGGATGGAACTATAGAAGGATATAGTATTGGTGAGAAGAATATTGATAACGTCAATGCAGGAAAGACATTATTTGAGCTGTATGATCTTACAGGGAAAGAAAAGTACAGAAAAGCTATTGATCTTGTATACTCACAGATAGAGATTATGCCAAGATGTAATAACGAGGCAAGATCTTTCTGGCATAAGGATATATATCCTAACCAGGTATGGCTTGATGGTATGTATATGGGACAGCCATTTTATCTTGAATATGAGACTAAGTTTAATAACAGGAAGAATTATCCTGATATATTTGCACAGTTTAAGTATGTTATTGAAAACATGAAGAATCCACTTAACGGATTATATTATCATGCTATAGATGTAAGCAGGGAAGCATTCTGGTGTGATAAAGTAACAGGTTTATCACAGCATTGCTGGTTAAGGGCAAGCGGCTGGTATGCCATGGCTCTTCTTGATACGCTTGATAAGATTGATAATTCTGACCACAAGTATGATGCAGAATGTAAGATGCTTGAAGATGCTTTTGTTGATCTTATTAATTCTATGCTTAAGTACCAGGATGAGAGCGGTATGTGGTATCAGGTAGTTAACTATGGTGGCATGAAGGATAACTATCTTGAAACAAGTGGAAGCTCTATTATGGCATATGCACTTCTTAAGGGTGTAAGATTAGGATATCTTCCAGAAAGCTATAGAGAGTATGCTGAAAAGGCTATTGATGGTATATGTGCTAAATACTTAAAGACTGATGAAGGTGAGATGTCACTTGGTGGTATCTGTCTTGTTGCAGGTCTTGGTGGTAAGGATGAAAGACCAGGAACATATGATTATTATATGTCAGAGCCTATAGTTGAAGATGATGCAAAGGGTGTTGGTCCATTCCTGCTTGCTTATACAGAAATGTTAACTTATAAGAAGAACAATAAGTAATATAGAATTGTTTATATTCAATGGGGGATCAATATATATTATTGGTCCTCTTTTGCTTACATAAAATGCTGTGTTGAAAATCAGATTAATATCAGATTTTCCATACGTGGAATTGATGTCTTTGCACACCTGACACAACTCCTATATGTATAAAACGTGTGCAGAATGGAGGATTATTATGAAACCATATATTACAATGGAAGAGGTTATACAGACACAGGGAGCAGACAGTAGAACACACAGGTTCCTTACAGAAAAGAATGGGTGCACTAATGGCTGCGCATCAGGAACAACTATATACGCATCAACACAGTTTTCAGACAGACCTGGTGTACATGAAGACCAGGAAGGCTTTTATGTTCTTGAGGGAGAAGGCTATGCAAAACTTGATGATCTTGTATTTCCAATAAAGAAAGGTGATTCTTTTGTGGCGTTAGCTGGTGTTTCCCATACTATAAGGACTAAAGAAGGATGTGAACCGGTTAAAGTGTTCTGGTTTCATAGTGCTAAGTGATTATGACTGATGGGGTTGCTTATGGATGAAAAGGAATTCGGAATGCTGGAGGAAAAACAGCAGAAGAAGTATCTGTTTAAAGAAAATGTAAGATTGAACGAACTTAAGCAGGAGCTTGAAGCTGACAGGGAACTTATAGATATCCAGAAGGGAATGCTTCATAGACAACAGAAAAAGAACCAGTTGCTGCAAAAACAGCTTGAAAACCAAAAGATATTTTTTGACCAGAAGTGGGAGATACTTGAGCGCGAGACAAGACAGCTTGCACTTGATAAAGAAAAGTTTAACAGGGAAAAGCTTATGTATCGTGACAAGGTTTATCGTGAGGCAAGAAGAAGCATGTCTAATGCGGAAAATGTCAAGATATTTTTCCGTGGAGTAAATGATACCGAATCAGTTAAGAAGCGATACAGGGCATTGTTAAAGATATATCATCCGGATAATATGAATGGTGACAATGACCTTGTACTTGCAATTAATGAAGAATATGAAAGATTATTAAGATTTTACCTGGGAACATAGCGCAAATCTGACAGTAATAGTTATTATTGTTAGGTTTGTGCTTGTTTTTATTGTTGTTATGTAAACTGTGTTGTATAATAACAACGGATATTATACATATGATATCTATGTGGATATAATATGATGTAAGGATTGAGTGGATTGCAAAGTAATGTAGCAATACTGATACATCAAATATCAAAAGTTACTTGGATAAGGAGAGAGAAGAATGTTTAAGATTAATGAAAATTATTTAAAGCTTCCAGGAAGTTATCTGTTTTCTACTATTGCTAAAAAGGTTAACGCGTATAGTGCGGCTAATCCGGACAAAGAAATCATAAGGCTTGGTATAGGAGATGTTACACTTCCACTTGCACCAGCAGTTATAGATGCATTACATAAATCAGTGGACGAGATGGGGCATGCAGAAACATTTCATGGATATGCACCAGATCTTGGTTATGAGTTTTTAAGAAGTGCGATTGTAGAGCACGACTATAAAAAGAGAGGTGCAGATATATCAGCTGATGAAATATTTATAAGTGACGGAGCTAAATCAGATTCAGGCAATATCGGAGACATCTTCTCAGTTGACAATAAGATTGCAGTGTGTGATCCTGTATATCCTGTATATGTAGATACTAATGCCATGGCAGGCAGAACAGGCGATTATATACCAGAACAGCAGAAGTGGAGCAATGTTATATATATGCCTTGTACAGCAGAAACTAATTTTGCACCAGAGCTTCCAAAGGAAACTCCAGATATCATATATCTTTGCTTCCCTAACAATCCTACAGGTTCAACTATAACAAAGGATGAACTTCAGAAGTGGGTAGACTATGCTAACAAGGTTGGTGCAGTTATTATATATGATGCAGCTTATGAAGCATATATATCAGAAGATAATGTGCCACATACTATATATGAATGTGAAGGGGCAAGAACATGTGCTATTGAGCTTCGTTCTTTCTCTAAGAATGCAGGTTTTACGGGTACAAGACTTGGATTCACAGTAATACCTAAGGATCTTAAGAGTGGTGATGTTATGCTTCATAGCCTTTGGGCAAGAAGACATGGTACGAAGTTTAATGGTGCACCATATATCATCCAGAGAGCAGGTGAAGCTGTATACACAGAAGAAGGACAGAAACAGACAGGAGAGCAGATAGCATATTATATGAACAATGCAAAGACTATACTTGAAGGCTTAAAGTCAGCTGGCTATACAGTATCAGGTGGTGTCAATGCACCATATATCTGGTTAAAGACTCCTGATAAGATGACTTCATGGGAATTCTTTGATTACCTTCTTGAAAATGCTAATGTAGTAGGTACTCCTGGTTCAGGCTTTGGACCAAGTGGTGAGGGATACTTCAGACTGACTGCATTTGGTTCATATGAGAATACAGTTAAGGCACTTGATAGAATTAAGGCATTATAAATTGTGGCTTGTTTAAGTTTGTTGTTTATAAATAGGGTCACATTACATTTCAATAGGGAATACACAAGGGGCTTGAGTGCAGTGCACTCAAGCCCCATCTTGTATATCCGCTATATATTCTATGCTATTTAAAATATCCTCTGTTATTTAAGCAGTTTTTTGGTTGTTTTTAATATGCGATAAGTTACTGTAACATCATTTGAATTAAATATGGTCAAACTTAGGCATAAGTGCTGCACCAATAGCTGTAGGACCTGTGTGGCATGCCGTTACAACACCAATACGTGTCTTGAATTCCACACCTGATTCAAGCAGTTTAGTCTTTATGGCTTCTTCTACTTCTTTACGGAATTCTTCTGCCTCGTCCTTGTTGGTACAGTAGCCAACGGTGATATCATAGTCGTTGATATCTATGCCAGGTTCTTCGAAATGCTTGCATAAAAATTCAATAACCTTAGCTTTAGCTTTCTTTCTCGTCCTAAAGAATCCACCAACGCTGATTTCTCCGCCCTTCATGATGATGATAGGACGTAAACTTAACTTGCTTGTTATCATAGATGCTGTTCTGACAAGACGACCGCCTTTAGTAAGATAATCAAGCGATTCTGTTGTGAATATGATTCTTCCGTAAGGTCTTAATGCCTCAAGCTTTTTAACAGCCTCCTCATAAGAATAACCAGCATCTCTCATGCACATAGCTTCATAAACAAAAAGAGACATAGATGCAGAGTTCTGTAAAGAATTGATAACGGTAATCTTAGCATCAGGATAATCCTCAAGAATCATATCTTTTGCCGAGCAGGCAGAGTTATAAGAGCCTGAGAAAAATGTTGTAATACAGCAGCATATTATAGGAATACCAGCCTCAACTGATGGCATGAAAGCATCAACATAATCCTGTATAGATGGAAGAGAAGACTTTGGAAAAGCATTCTCATCTGTCATTTTTTTATAAAATTCATCATAGCTGATCTCGAACTGCTCTTTATAGTAAGTATGTCCGTCAAATGTTGTATATAAAGGGACTAATGTAACATCATGTTCGTCTGCGTAGTCTTTAACCCAGTCACATGAAGTATCACTTATAAGTTTAAACATATATGCCTCCAACTTGAGTAAAATTTCTTTGTATATGATAACACATAGTTTTGAATACTACAATATATAATTTGAAAAATGTTTAAATGCCATGTAAAGATTTTTCTATATAGATGAATGAGCTATGAATAAAAGTTACAGAGAGTAAGAGCTATACGAAGGATGAAATTTATAGAAGTAAAAAATATACGAAAAATAAAAAAATATACAAAGAATAAGAAACGTAAAAAGAGATGTAAAATAAAATACAAAAATATGTAATATTTGTACAAAAATAATTGATAAAAATAAAAATATATGGTAATATTGCCGTAAGTTTTTGAAGATGTAAGGGCCTTAAATACCTTTTGATCCTGACATCTACATTATTTTAATATAAGGAAAGAGAGAAAGAAAAACATGGAAGCTTTATTGATTTTGGTCGTAGTGGCATCGTTGCTTGCTATTGGCTATGCGGCATTTAACTTTGCAAGTGTTAAGAGACTTGATGAAGGAACAGATCGCATGAAGGAGATTGCATCAGCCATAAGAGTTGGTGCGAACGCATTTATAGAGTATGAATATAAAATAATAGCAGTAGTAGTTGCTGTTATAGCAGTTATCTTTATGATTATATTTACAATCCAGTATAAAGCGTTTAGCTGGGAACCATCGGTATGTTTTATAATCGGAGTTGTTATGAGCGCCCTGGCAGGATATGTAGGCATGAAGATAGCAACTTATTCTAATGTAAGAGTATCTAATACAGCAAGACAGACAAAAGATATAGGTAAGACACTAAAGGTTGCTTTAAAGGGCGGTTCAGTCATGGGATTATGTGTAGGAGGATTTGCTCTTTTAGGTCTTTTTCTTGTCTATCTTATATTCGGTTATGGATTGGGACATATAAAAACAGAATCACTTATAGAAGGACAGCATGTGTTCACGCAGTGTCTTTCATGTTATGCATTAGGCTGTTCCATAGTTGCCATGTTTAACCGTGTGGGTGGTGGTATATATACAAAGGCAGCAGATATGGGAGCCGATCTTGTTGGTAAGACAGAGGCACATATACCAGAGGATGATCCACGTAATCCAGCGACTATAGCTGATAATGTAGGTGATAACGTTGGAGATGTTGCGGGACTTGGTTCAGATCTTTTAGAGTCATTTGTAGGTGCAATATCATCAGCTATTATTCTTGCAGTAAGCTTATCACTTCATGCAGCGGCTGATGCAGCTATACCATATGATGTATTACAGAAAATGATGTATTTCCCACTTGTGTTTGCATCTATTGGTCTTATTGCATCTATACTTGGTATTGCATTTGTACTTTTAAAGAAAGGTTCTGATAATCCTCACAGGGATCTTAACATATCAACGTGGAGTGCAGCAGCTATAACTATTATTGGTGGCTTTGTGGCAACATATATGTTATTTAAAGGAAGAACAGATTTTTCTGCAATAAGTTTTAATATAGGCTTTATATCACCATGGATAGCAGCTTCACTTGGTGTTGTAAGTGGTGTGGTAATAGGCGGAATAGCAGAATACTATACAAGCTATGATTATAAGCCTACACAGCTTATAGCACTTGCATCTAAGGAAGGCCCGGCACTTACTATAACACAGGGACTTGCAGTTGGCATGAAGTCGTGTATGCTGCCTCTTATTGTACTTGGTCTTACAACATATGTTTCATATGCAGTGTCTGGTATGTTTGGTATTGCCATGGCAGCAGTAGGTATGCTTTCCTTCGTATCAGCTACAGTATCAGTTGATACATACGGACCTATTTCGGATAATGCAGGTGGTATAGCTGAGATGGCTGAGCTTGAACCTGCGGTAAGAGATATTACAGATAAACTTGATTCGGTAGGTAACACGACAGCAGCTATAGGTAAAGGCTTTGCCATAGGTTCAGCCTCGCTTGCAGCATTATCACTTATGGTAAGTTTTTTATATGCATTTCTTCCAGCAGGTGAAACACTGGCACTGGATTTTACCAATCCGCTTATACTTGCAGGTGCATTAGTAGGTGGAGCACTTCCATTCCTGTTTTCAGGTATGCTTATAGAGGCAGTAGCCAATGCAGCAAGGAAGATGGTTGAAGAGGTCAGAAGACAGTTCAGAGAAATCCCTGGTATACTTGAGGGTAAGGCAAAACCTGATTATAAGACATGTATAGAGATATCTTCACAGGGTGCATTAAAGGAAATGAAGGTTCCATCTGTTCTTGCTATTCTGTTTCCGCTTGTTTCAGGCTTTCTTTTTGGACCTATGTTTGTTGGAGGACTTCTTATAGGTGCAACACTTTCAGCAATCATGCTTGCTATATTTACAGGTAATGCAGGTGGTGCATGGGATAACGGCAAGAAGTATATTGAATCAGGTGCAATTAAAGGACAGGGTAAAGGTTCACCTGCACACGATGCAGCAGTTGTTGGTGATACAGTTGGAGATCCTTTAAAAGATACAGTAGGTCCTTCGTTAGATATTCTTATCAAGATTATGTCAACAGTATCGCTTGTAGCAGCTGTACTTTTCTATAATTATAATCTTTTATATCTTATATTCGGTATAAGATAAAGTCAGGATTGCTACATTGCTATGCAATTCACGTAATTCTGACATCATAATATACATAAGCGGAAAACTATATTCGCAGATTATTAATCTGCATAGTAGTTTCCGCTTATTTTATGCACAATTTATGTAAATATATGTAAAATAAATTTAAAACTGAATAAAAACTAGCTAAACTAAGACAATCAGATATGGTTTATTATTTAAAAAAGTGGTAGAATAAATAACATAACATCTTATTATTAAAGAAGAGGATTTATAAAATGAAGGTATTGGCATTTCTTACAGATGGTTTTGAAACAGTGGAAGCGTTAGCAGTTATAGATGTATTAAGAAGAGCGAAGATTAATGTAATAACAGTTTCTATTACAGGTGATAAGTTAGTTGAAAGTGCACAGAATATTAAAGTCCAGGCTGATAGCCTGATATCAGAGATAAAATGTGAAAAAGATGATGTGATGTTTCTTCCAGGAGGACCAGGACACAAAGCATATGTTGATTGTGAAGCTTTGACTGATATGCTTATAACACATAACAATGAAGGTGGAAGGATTGCAGCTATATGTGCAGCACCAAGTGTTATAGGAAGGTTGGGCATGCTCAAAGGAAAGAAAGCAACATGTTTCCCTGGCTTTGAAGAAATGCTGAAGGGGGCAGAGCTTGCATGCGCAGATGTCAGAGTTGTGACAGACGGCAACATTACAACATCAAGAGGAATGGGAACATCTATTGATCTTGGCCTTGAACTTGTAAGACTATTAGAAGGAAAGGACGAAGCTGATAGACTTGCGCATAGTACACAGTATGTGAATGCATAATGTTGATTTGGGAGTTAAGATAAAAGTATGAATGAGTATTATGATTACGATGAGGCATTAAAAGTAAATCAGGAAAGAAAGCGTAAGGCTGCAGCATTAAAACGCAAAAGACAGGCACAGATACGTCTGATAAAAAGAAATATATTATGTGCGGTTATTCTTGTAGCATTGACACTGATAGTTATTCAGTTTTTAAGACACATAGTTCCGGATATAAGCAGACAGAATGAGTTAAAACAGGAAATGGTGTTGGCTGATACTGGAAATTATGATGATGTGATAACGGTTGTACAGGAAAAACCAACCTTTAGATATGCATTAAAGTCGGTTATGTATAAGGAAATGACAGATACAGATATACAGTCACCATATATAGCGCTTCTTGATGTTACTGATAATGAGTTTATAGCAGGAAAACAGATTAATACAAGGATATATCCTGCATCTATGACAAAGGTTATGTCACTGATAATTGCTGTTGAAAATATAAAAGATCTTAATGAAACATATAAGTTTGGATTTGATGAACTGAATTATCTTTATATAGAGCAGGCCTCTGTGGCGGGCTTTAGTGTTGATGAGGAAGTTAAAGCTAAGGATCTTTTATATGGTCTGGTTCTGCCATCGGGCGCAGATGCGGCTTATGGTATTGCAAGGCTGGCAGCAGGTTCACAGGAGGCTTTTGTAGAGCTTATGAATGAAAAATGTGATGAGTTAGGTTTAAAGAATACTCATTTCTGTAATCCGTCAGGACTTCATGACGAAAACCAGTATACAACACCTGCTGAGATGGCTCTTATTATGAAATATGCTATGAGTAACGAAGAGTGTGCGAAGGTTCTTGGAACTTATCAGTATACAACAGAAGCAACACCGCAGCATCCGCAGGGAATATCTCTTACAAGTACTATGTTTTCAAGAATGTATGGAAATGAAGTAGAAGGAGTAACTATTAAAGCAGGAAAGACAGGATATACAGACCAGGCACATAACTGTCTAGTGAATTATGCTGTTAAAGGCGATAAAGAGTATGTAACAGTTATGGCAGCAGCTGGAAACAGATGGTATGTTATATTTGATGGATTTAAGATTCTTGAGCGTTATCTTCCATAACTTACCATAATAATATAATAAGGATTACACATAATAATACCAGGATAAGCAATAAAGCTTATTCAATAACAATGATACGTCATAAGACGTAAGGACGGAGGTTTATTATGGCTAATTCAAGTTCAACTTCATCAAAGACTAAACAGAATGCGCAGGATGCACTCGACAGATTCAAGATGGAAGTAGCATCAGAGATCGGTGTTAACTTAAAGGAAGGCTACAATGGAGATTTAACTTCCGCTGAGGCAGGTTCTGTTGGTGGTAACATGGTTAAGAAGATGATAAAAAGACAGGAAGAACAGATGTCGCAGGGTAACTAGAAATAGTGCTTAAGATGTTCTGATAGTTTTATGTTTGTCATCAGCATGTGACAGGAAATGCTGAAACATCACCTGATATATGATAGATATCTTATATCAGGTGATGTTTTTTGTTGCTTATATTTTTGACACTTACATCATATTATTTATACCAATATTTGTTTGAGTCTATATTTGATTATACCCATAGGCCGTAAGTAGGCTTATCCATTTTCTGGTCCAGTGTTTCCATGAGAAATCAGAGCATGCATAATTATATCCGTTTCTAAGTTCATTTATAATATTTTCGTCTTTGTGTTCTATTCTTTTTAGAAGCTGGTTTAATATATCCGGCATAGAGTCAAGAGCCTCAAGTGAATATGTATGGATACCATAATCACTTTTATTTTTTAATACATATGTAAAATAATCAGATGTATCAGACAGGCAGAGACAGCCATTCATAAGTGATAAAGGTATGCGGTCGTGAATACCGTATTTAAACCAAGGCATCTGATTAACTGATATCTGTGAAGAAGCATATATGCATGGTAAGCTGCTGTAAGATACTTCCGGTCTTATATGAAGGTATTTAGATATATCAGGAGCAAGAATATCGCATTTGTCAGCGAAAGCATCCCATCCATGTCCATATATTATTATATCGATATGATTTTTGATTATCTGGGTAATGATTTCTTCACGTATGACGGCTTGAAGAAATACATCAACAAGAAAATTATTATACAGATATTCAACAGGCCGCATATCTGTATTTAAGATGTCTGCCTCTATCAGTTCTTTAACAGCAGCTTCCTGTGTGAGTCCGGGCTTTTCAAGAAGAAGCGTAAAAAGCGGATGATTATCAAGGGAATGTCTGCTGCTATATAGTAAAGACGTTTTGATGGGATCTGTGTAAGTGCCAGTGAATATAAGATTGTCAGGCCGTTTGAAATATCCGGATAGGACTTTGCTGGCATTGTGTGTGTATGGATCTAAGGAACCAGACAAGGAACCGGAAGTTTGCTGCAGTGACTGGAAGTTATCAGCAGCAAGAGGCATGACATGTACGCTTCTTATGTGTGGAAAACTTTCTTTTATCAATGCTGCATGGTTCATATCAAGACATATAATATTAAAGTTGTGTATGGTGGCACTGAGAGCTTCATAATGATATAAAGGATGATCCAGTATATAATGCCATATAGGAATATTAAAATAATTCAGCAGATATTCGTTGTTATATCTTATAACAGGAATACGTGTATTGATATCAATAACAGCATCATAGTCAGCATCAAAATAAGGCTTCAATATGGCGTAAGCCATATCAGAAGCCTTTGGAACTTTTATATGAGTTACATGCATACCTGCATTGATTAATTCGTCTGAGATTCTTTTTTCAAAATAATCTGTTGAACTATAACATATATCTTTTGAACTTAGAAAGAGTATTTTTTTCATATATTTATTTCCTTGTTATTACTTTGCTGTTACATTAAATTCTGCATTATAAAATCATAAATATCCTGGCTTGAATCTTTCCATTTGCTGCACATTTCTTTTGCCTGTTCCTCTAAAGGTACATCAAGATTTAATTCAATAAGCTTGCTGTTTCCTTCCTTAACCATAAGATGAGCAATATATGAACCATTGGTGGTGCGGTAGTAGTCTGAGGTGGTTCCAACCTCACTCTTAAGTTCATATTTGTTTGTGACAAGATAGTTGTCTATTTCTTCCCTGATAGTCTGGGATATCTTTGTATAGAAAAAAGCTACAGTATCTTCACCTTCCTGTGTCAGCTTATATTGTGTGTTATTCTCATAGTTTATCTGTTGTATGAATGAATCCTCAACAAGTGAGTTAATAGTTTCCTGAAATGTAAAATAATTAGTATATTCTTTATCAAGCATAAAAGTAGATATCTGTACATTGGAAAGTGGAAAGTTTACTTTACTTAGCATGTATAGAATCATAAGCTTGTATAGAGTTGTCGAATCAGTGTTCATGTATAATTCCGTCCTTGGTAGATGTTATTATCTTTAAAATACTGGTTGAGAGTGTTTAAAACCAGTTTCTTATTAGCACTCCACATAGGAGCTTCAAGCAGGGACTTAGGGCCATCGCCTGTTATACGATGTATGACCATATCCTTTGGTAGACGTGCTATTATCTGTCCTACAATAGCAGTGTATTCGTTTAAATCCAGTGCTTTAAAAGCACCATTAATATAATCAGTATAAAGATCTGTACCTTTTAAAATGTGTAGAAGCTGAAGTTTAATTCCCCATGCACCGCTGTGTGCGATATAATCGGCAGTTTCCAATATATCAGAAGTGCTTTCACCAGGAAGACCTATTATCATATGTACAATAGGGTGAATACCTATGTTTATCAGTCTTTTTACACAATTATCGTATGTATCAAGAGAATATCCCCGTCTTATATAATCAGCAGTATTTTCGTGTATAGTCTGCAGCCCAAGTTCTATCCATACAGGCTTTATAGAAGCAAGTTCGGATAGAAGTGATAATATATTGTCGTCTATGCAGTCTGGTCTTGTCGCTATTGAAAGAATATCAATATCATTTCTTGATATAACTGGCATATAAAGATTACGAAGATAGGACACATCAGCATATGTATTGGTAAAGGACTGAAAATATGCGATATAATGTCCATCATTATATTTTGCTGCTATAAGTTCTTTGGCTTTTATAATCTGTTCATCGACAGATTGTGAAAGTGCATATCCTGCCCTGCCACCGGCAAAATCACCAGAACCACCAGCACTGCAGAATATACATCCTCTAGTGTCAATTAGCCCGTCACGGTTAGGACACGACATACCACCGTTCAGGGCTAATTTATATATCTTATGACCATATTCTTTTTTTAAGTATTCGTTTAGTGAATAATAATATGGCAACATTATCTGATATGATCCATAACAGCTTTAGCCACAACATCTGTAACCTGTGGATCAAAAGCTTCTGGCAGAATGTTTGTATCAGAAAGCTGTGATTCAGGTATAAGGTTTGCTATAGCAAGGGCAGCAGCAAGCTTCATTTCTTCTGTTATCTGTGTAGCACGTCCTTCTAATGCACCTTTGAATATACCAGGGAAAGCTATTACGTTATTGACCTGGTTAGGGAAATCCGAGCGGCCCGTTCCTACAACTCTTGCACCAGCAGCTTTGGCTATATCTGGCATGATCTCAGGTACAGGGTTGGCCATGGCAAATATAATAGCATCCTTATTCATGGTTTTAACCATATCTGCTGTTACTATATTAGGAGCAGAAACACCTACAAATACATCAGCACCAACAAGGGCATCTGCAAGTGAACCAGTTTTTTCTTCAAGGTTAGTTACTTCCATCATAGATTCTTGCATCCAGTTAAGACCTTCACTCTTTTTAGAAAGAATACCTGACTTGTCGCACATTGTTACATTCTTGAAACCATATGTAAGAAGAAGCTTGGTAATAGCAACGCCAGCAGAGCCGGCACCGTTTATTATGACCTTACATTCTTCTTTGGTTTTTCCTGTTACCTTAAGACCATTGATTATACCGGCAAGCACAACGATGGCAGTACCATGCTGGTCATCATGGAATACAGGTATATCAAGAAGTTCTTTTAATCTTGATTCTATTTCAAAACATCGTGGAGCAGATATATCTTCAAGGTTGATACCGCCAAATGCAGGAGCTATATTAACAACTGTTTTGATGATTTCGTCAGTATCCTGTGTATCAAGACAGATAGGCACTGCGTTAACTCCACCAAATGATTTGAATAAAACGGCTTTTCCTTCCATAACAGGCATAGCTGCATGAGCACCTATATTGCCAAGTCCAAGGACAGCACTTCCGTCAGATACAACAGCAATAGTGTTTGCTTTGATAGTGTACTTGTAAGCAGCTTCCTTATCTTTAGCAATAACCTTGCAAGGTTCAGCTACACCAGGTGTGTAAGCAAGAGCAAGGTCTTCTCTTGTAGTGATACTCATCTTAGGAGTTGTTTCGAATTTTCCGTTCCATTCTTCATGAAGCTGTAAAGCTTTTTCTGCATTAGTCATGATATATGTTCCTTTCATTATATAAGTGAATCAGTAGTGGTAAAATTAACAATACAAAATACTGAAAATATTATCCCAATATTCATATAATATCACAAGCTAAAAATATCATCAATATAAGTCTTTCATTTCTGGAAAAAATATTGTATAATAAGAAAGAAATCTAAGATACACGTTTCAGTATCGTTTCCCAGATAACATAACAGTATGATCAACGATTAATAGAATTATTAAGTTTACGAAAGCTTATATACAAAAGCAAAGAGTTATGCGTAATGTGTTGGTATTCAGGAGGTTTTGAATGAGAGAAAAGTTAGAAACACTTTCAGTAAGCGTATTGAAAGAATTTGCAAAAGATAAGAATATAAAGAATATATCTGCCATGAGAAAAAGCGAGCTTATAGATGCTATTCTGGCTGCTAACAATGAAGAAGAGCAGACACATAGTAAACATGACGAAGAAAAAACAGTTAAAAAAGAAGTGAAAAGAAGCTCGTCATATGAAAGAAATGCACATGCCGCAGATATTGTCAATGATGAAAAAGTATCATATGACAACCGGCAGCAGGAGAATAGACAGCAGGAAAGTACTGATACAGCAGATATACAGGAAAATGTACCTGAGATAGCTGATGGTATATTAGAGGTGCTTCAGGAGGGATATGGATTTATCAGATGTGAGAATTTCCTTCCGGGAGATAATGATGTGTATGTTGCACCTTCACTTATCAGAAAGTTTAACTTAAAGACAGGAGATATCATAAGAGGACCTAAAAGACCTAAGACACAGAGCGAAAAGTTTTCAGCTATCAGTTTTTTAGAAACAGTTAATGGTCTTAGTCCTATAGTGGCACAAAGAAGAAGAGCCTTTGAAACTCTTACACCTATATTTCCTAATGAAAGAATCCATCTTGAAAAGAATTCCAACACAATAGCCATGAGAATGGTAGACCTTATATCTCCTATAGGTAAAGGACAGCGAGGTATGATCGTGTCACAGCCTAAGTCAGGAAAAACAACACTTCTTAAGCAGATTGCCAATGCAGTTACCAAGAATAATCCTGAAATGCACCTTATGATACTTCTTATAGACGAGCGTCCTGAGGAAGTAACAGATATAAGGGAGTCTATAGTTGGTGATAACGTGGAAGTTATATATTCAACATTTGATGAGCTTCCTGAAAGACACAGAAGAGTTTCAGAGATGACTATAGAAAGAGCAAAAAGACTTGTGGAGCAGAAGCAGGATGTTATTATACTTCTTGATAGTATAACAAGACTTGCAAGGGCATATAATCTTACAGTGCAGGCAAGTGGACGTACATTATCAGGTGGTCTTGATCCGGCAGCACTGCATATGCCTAAAAGATTCTTTGGTGCTGCACGTAACATGAGAGAAGGGGGAAGCCTTACAATACTTGCAACAGCGCTTGTTGAGACAGGAAGCAAGATGGATGATGTTGTATTCGAGGAATTCAAGGGAACAGGCAATATGGAACTTGTACTTGACAGAAAGCTTTCAGAGAAGAGAGTTTTTCCTGCCATAGATATAGCTAAGTCAGGAACCCGTAGAGAAGACCTCCTTCTTAATAAAGAAGAGCTTGAAGCGGTTGATATTATGAGAAAAGCACTTAACGGCTTAAAGACCGATGAAGCTGCAGAAAGAATCCTTGACTTATTTACCAAAACTAAGAATAATGCGGAATTTGTACAGACTGTCATAAAGAATAGAAGAGTGTAAAATTTTCAATTTGAAAAATTTATATAAAAATAAAATTTGTGCTTGCATTATATAGAACGCTATGATACAATAACAAAGCTGTTTATCAAAATGATAAAAAGAAATAAGGATAAATCATATAAAGATATTGTAAAGAGGTGAAAATAATGAGAGAAGGAATACATCCAGCATACTACCAGGCAAAGGTTGTTTGTAACTGTGGTAATGAATTCGTAACAGGATCTACAAAGGAAGAAATCCACGTAGAAATCTGTTCAAAGTGCCATCCTTTCTATACAGGACAGCAGAAGGCTACATCAGCTCGTGGACGTATTGATAAGTTCAACAAGAAGTATGGTGTTAATAACTAGTTATGAGCATGAAGTTGAGGTTGTCAAAAACCTCAACTTTTTTACTTTATACGTTTTTAACAAAACAGGAGGTATGTTCTATGAAACCATCAGGTATAGGTGGACAGGCTGTTATTGAGGGGATTATGATGCGCAACAAGGATAAGTATTCTATTGCGGTAAGAAAGCCTGATCATGAGATAGAAGTTACTGTAAGAGATTGTAAGCTGCTTACAGAAAAACATAAATGGATGGGATATCCTATAATAAGAGGTGTTGTAAGCTTTATAGATTCTCTTATAACAGGAATATCAACAATAAATTATTCGGCATCATTTTATGACGATCCAGAGGAACAAAAAATAACGAAAGCAGATGAGATAGGAAAATCACTGTTTAAAGATAAGTTTGAGTCAGTTTTGATGGCATTTACAGTTATATTATCTGTATTTATGGCTGTAGGGCTTTTTATGCTGCTTCCTTATTTTGTTTCCAGACTTGTAAAGGGATACGTAGCATCTAAAACACTTCTTAACTTTATAGAAGGACTTGTAAGAGTTGCTATATTTATATTGTATCTGCTTATTATATCTCTTATGAAAGATATAAAAAGAACATTTATGTACCATGGTGCAGAGCATAAGTGTATTAACTGCATAGAAAATGGTGCAAGACTCACAACAGAGAATGTTATGAATAGTTCAAGATATCATAAAAGATGTGGTACAAGCTTCCTTTTTATAGTTATGTTCATAAGTATAGTGTTCTTCATATTTATAAGAGTGGATAACACAGCACTTCAGGTAGTTATAAGATTACTTCTTGTTCCTGTTATTGCAGGTGTTTCTTATGAGTTCATAAGATGGGCAGGAAAGAATGATAACGGATTCACAGTTGTTCTTAGTAAACCAGGTATGTGGCTTCAGAGACTTACTACACGTGAACCAGATGAAGAGATGGTTGAAGTGGCTATTAAGGCTGTAGAAGAAGTGTTTGACTGGAAGGCGTTTTTAAAGGAATATTATGCCCATTCGCCTAATCCTAAGGCAGATATGCTTGCATCAGAGGCTAAGCTTGCCATGGATGGAGAACTTATACACAAGGCTAAAAACACAAGAAAAATAGATGCCAGAAAGGTTGCACATGAGGCAGCAATGGCTGAAACAATAAGAGCGGTTGAGATAAAGTCTGTATCAAACAGTGATACAACATCAGATACCAAAGCTGCTGATGATAAAATCTCTGATACAGAAAAAGAAGAAGTAGTAATGTCTGAAACACAAGATACAGCAGATGCCGTTGAGACATTTGAAGATGTAAGAAAGACAGAAGATAATCTTGAATCTGCTGATGTAGCTGAAAGCCAGGATGATAGTGCAGAACAGCAGACTAAGGAAAATGAAGAAACATCACAAGATACAGAAGAAGCACTTCCAGAAGGCTTTGAAATAGAAGAGGAATATGAAACTGTCAATAAGGTAGAAGGTGCTGCAGGCGGTGAGTATGCAGTGACAACAGAAAAGGTTCCTGAAACAGATGAATCAGAGAATATGACAGTGGAAGAGGTTGAAGCTGGCTTTGAGATAGAAGAGCCTGAAGATACAGAAGAAGCAGAAGATATAAACGCAGATGATGTACCGTTATTCAAACAGAGAGACAGACACTAAATATGATGATATACAATAGTAATAATATACCAGCTATACACACATACAAAGATGCAGTAAGATATGGTGCAAGGGTGCTTAAACAGGCGGATATAGACAATTCGGATTATGATGCATTAGAGCTGTTCCTTTATGTGACAGGCATAGATAGAACAACCTATCTTATTAATGCGACTGATGAGATAGACAATGAAGCCCTGAGAAAATATCTTGGATATATAATAAAAAGATCACATCATATTCCGCTTCAGCATATTATGGGATACACATATTTTTATGGAAGAAAGTATATTGTGAATGAACATGTACTTGTACCAAGACAGGATACAGAAGTGCTGGTAGAAGAAGTGGCAAAGCTTACAACTGCTGATAGCAGGGTGCTTGATATGTGTACGGGCTCAGGATGCATTATTATATCGCTTGCATCGTTGGGACATACATATAGCGGTATACATGGAGCAGTCGGAGTTGATGTATCCCTAGATGCATTAGAGGTTGCACAGAATAATAAAGATATTAATAATGTACCATATGTTGAACTGATTCAAAGTGATATGTTTGAAGCTTTGGAAGGCAGTGGAATGAAGTTTGATGTTATTGTATCCAATCCACCTTATATACCAACAAGAGTTATAAAGGGACTTGATGAAGAGGTAAGGCTGCATGATCCGTTTATTGCACTTGATGGAGATGAGGATGGACTGAAGTTTTACAGGATTATTACTGATAAAGCAAGAGATTATCTAAATAAAGACGGATATCTGTGTTACGAGATAGGTCATGACCAGGCAGCTAAAGTCAGTGATATATTGTCTTCATATGGATATAATGATATTAGAGTTATAAAGGATCTTGCGGGACTTGACAGAGTTGTTGTTGCAAGATATTATGGTACGAGTGTCAGAAGTGGACGTTATAATATATAGATAGAATGGAGTCAGAATACTATGAGCATGTTTGATAGATTAGAAGATACATTACGCCGTTATGAAGACGTAACGGCAGAGCTTGGTAATCCTGATATAGTTAATGACCAGGAAAAGTTCAGAAAATATATGAAAGAACAGAGTAATCTTGCACCTATCGTTGAAGCTTATACAGAATATAAGGCAAGTAAGCAGAATATAGAAGATAGTCTTCAGATGATAAGTGAAGAAAGTGACGAGGAACTTTTAGAGATGGCAAGAGAGGAACTTGCTGATTCTAAGAAGAAGGTTGAAGAATTAGAGAAGAAGCTTAAAATATTACTTCTTCCTAAAGATCCTAATGACGATAAGGATATCGTTGTTGAAATCAGAGCCGGTGCAGGTGGAGAAGAAGCAGCGCTTTTTGCAGCAGAGCTTTTCCGTATGTACTCACACTATGCAGATACTAAGGGCTGGAAGATAGAAGTAGTTAATGCTGATGAAACTGGTATCGGCGGTATGAAGGAAGTCGAGTTTATGGTTAAGGGACAGGGTGCATACTCGGTTATGAAGTACGAAAGTGGTGTGCACAGAGTACAGAGAGTTCCTGTAACAGAATCTAACGGAAGAATTCAGACTTCAACAGCTTCTGTAGCAGTTATGCCAGAGGCAGAGGAAGTTGATATACAGATAGATGACAAGGATATCCGTATTGACGTTATGCGTGCCTCAGGTAACGGTGGACAGTGTGTCAACACAACTGACTCAGCAGTCCGTCTTACTCATTATCCTACAGGTATAGTTATCTACTCACAGACAGAAAAGTCACAGATACAGAATAAGGAAAAGGCATTTGCACTTTTAAGAGCAAAGTTATATGACCTTGAAACTCAGAAAGCACATGATGCAGAAGCTGATGCAAGAAGAAGCCAGATAGGTACTGGCGACAGAGCTGAGAAGATAAGAACTTACAACTTCCCACAGGGACGAGTTACAGATCACAGAATTGGTCTTACACTTTATAAGCTTGATAAGATTATGAATGGTGATATTCAGGAAATCATTGATGCCTGCATAGCAGCTGACCAGGCAGCAAAACTGGCTAAGATGGGTGAAGAATAAAAAACTTGATTTTACTGGGTATTGAAGAAATATCCTGATATATGAATTGAATAAAGGCGTAATTGAAACGGTCTTTGACAATGTCAAAAGACCGTTTTTTGATTGAATTAAAGCGAGAGGATGCTTGTAGATTAATTCCTGAAATGTCAGACATACAAATGTGGTATCCTGCTTTTAATATGTTTTTATGAATAAAGGATATTGAAAAAGGACATAATTATGGTATAATTAGACCATAAATAAGGAGGTGTGTGTTATGCCACAAATAATTCCAATTAAAGACTTGAAGAATACATCAGAGATATCTGATATGTGCCATAAGGCAGAGGAGCCAATTTATGTTACGAAAAATGGCTATGGTGATATGGTAATTATGAGCATGGAGATTTATGAGTCAACAATGAGACAGATTGCCATGTACAGAGATATTGAGATATCTGAAAAGCAGATAGAGGCAGGACTAGTAAAGGATGCCAGAACAGCACTTAGAGAAACGAGGGCAAAGTATGGCTTATAAATTAAATGTTACCGAGTATGCCGGTGAATTGCTTGATAATATTATGTATCATTTGATTTATCGTTTAAGGAATAAACAGGCAGCGAAGCATTTGTTAGATTGTATTGATGTAATCTATGATAGATTAGAGGTCAATCCTTTTCAATTTGCAGAATGTAGAGATTCATATCTTGCCAGGAAAGGGTATAGAGAAGCAGTTGTGCCACAGATGAATTATATTATCATTTTTGATGTGAGAGATGATGTTGTAAATGTAGTTGGTATTTTCCACCAATTAGAGAATTATCAAAATAAATTGTAATATATTTATGATGAATCAGAGTCAGTCGAAAGGCTGGCTCTGATTTTTACCCTCTTTTTGAAGTCGCAAAGATAATTAAGCAGTTGAGAAGCTTCTTAGATAAGTGTCTTGTGAATATCTGTATATCCCATAAAGCTTACATGATAATTATATTTGCACACGAAAGATCATTGCTAAGATCATACACGGTTCCGGATTTGATACCAACAACAGTTGGACGTAGTATGTAATGTGCATTGTTTTTTACAACCCTGGCACGTTCACCGTTGCTTAGTTCAACGATAGAATCAACAGGATATAATATTATACTTTCAAGGAAGCTTTTCATAGCAGTAATGTCAAGTTCCTCTGTCATAGACATAATCATTTCAACTGCATCACGTTGTGAAAATGCAGACTTATATGGTCTTTCTGTTACGAGTGCATCATATATGTCGGTGACGGTAAGGATTTTGGCATAGCTGGTTATTTTATCACTTGGAAAACCAAGCGGATATCCGTGGCTGTTCATTTTCTCATGATGCTGAAGTACAGCCAGGCTTATTTCGTTGCTGAACTCATTTTTATCATTTATCATATGATATCCAAATACAGGATGCTGCTTCATAACAGCGAATTCATCATCTGTAAGTTTACCAGGTTTGTTAAGAATCTCTAGAGGTATTTTGGTTTTACCTATGTCATGAAGAAGTCCGGCAACTCCTATTTCATATATCTGTTTCTGTGATAAGCCCTGTTGTTTTGCAAGTATCATAGACATAGTAGCAACGTCAACGCTATGCTTAAAGGTATATTCGTCACTTGTTTTAAGTGCGTTAATATCTATGGCAATGGCATCATTATCGTTGATGGCTGTCATAAGGTTAGAAGCTATATTGTTAGTGGTATCTGCCAGCTGGTCTGATCCAGCATTGGCATATATATATTGTATTCCCTCAGCAACACGCGTTTTAACACTATTGGAAAGCTCAACTTTGGAGCGGTCATCAGTACGAAGACGTTCAATCTGCTTTCTGGCCTGTGGCGATATACTTTTTTCTATATCATCATCAGATTCTTCACCTGTCTGGATATATACCATCATAATCCCCATCCTAAGGAGCGATTCAATGACGTAATTATCAAGAATGGATCCTTTTTGAACAAGGTTTCGTCCAGCACGGTCTACTACTGACTGGTCGATTTTCATTCCCTCTTTTAGTTGTCTTGTTCTTACTAAACGTCTTGTAATCATATAATAAGTTCTCCATGCTGGTTCAATTGTTACAGCTTCTATAATGTATTCATAAATAAAGTTTTTCTACATCATTTGAATAATAATTTTCCTAGTTAAGATATTATATACCAATTATAAGTAAAATTCTATATATTTTCATTAAAGCAGCTTTACAAAAATAAGTACAAAAATTGAAACAATTACCAGCTTTTCATATTTTAGCCACAAAATAACCATTGATTCTATTAATGATATAAAAGTGTAAGGCTGATACTAACAGTAATATTGGAAATATGCTTACTATTGAATTTGATTATTGCCTGATATTTCACAGTTATATATTTTTATTTTTTAGAGCCTGGTATGTTTTTACATTTTTACAGCTTTGACACTTCTGAAATATTATATTATACTATTCTGAATGGAGGAAATAGTGTGATATGAAGAAGTCAAATGCTTCGGCGTTAATGCCAATACTTGTTTTTTTAATATTATATCTGGGGTTTGGAATTGTATTTGAGTATGTTATGAAAATTCCTATGGGCTTTTATAATATTCCTATTATAGCAGCATTTCTTGTGGCAATTCTTGTAGCCTGTATGCAGAATAAAGGTGTAGCTTTTGATAAGAAACTTGAGATAATGGCATCCGGTTTGGCTGATAAGAATATAATAACAATGATTCTTATATTTCTTACAGCAGGTGTATTCGTAGGAGTGGCAGGAAGAAGCAGTGCAGAGAGTGTGGCATATTTTATGCTTGATATAATACCAGCCAGATTCGCAGTTGCAGTACTTTTTATAGTTGCCTGTTTTGTATCGACTGCTATGGGGACTTCGGTTGGAACTATAACACTTATTGTTCCTATTGCAGTAGCTGTATCAGAGGCTTCAGGTTTTTCTGTACAGCTATGTATGGCATCTGTTATGGGTGGAGCTATGTTTGGAGATAACCTTTCGTTTATTTCTGATACGACGATTGCTGCATGTAATGGACAGGGATGTGCTATGAAGGATAAGTTCAGGGAGAATTTCTGGATTGCATTCCCAGCAGCAGTTGTGACACTGATTGTTATTCTGTTATTGTCATTTGGAACGGATATATCCGGAAGTGTGACACATGATTATAATCTTATCCAGATTATTCCATACGTGCTTGTGCTTATTGGAGGCATAGCAGGAGTTAATGTGTTTAGTGTTCTTCTTATTGGAATAGTATCAGGAATAATTATTGTTCTATCAACTGGTAATATAGGAGCTTATGAACTTATTGGAAACATAGGCTCAGGTTTATCAGGAATGTTTGAAACAAGCATGGTTGCTATACTTGTTTCTGCTCTATGTGCACTCATAAGGGAATATGGAGGCTTCACAGCCCTGCTTAATGGAATCAAGAAAACCTTTAAGGGAAAAAAAGGTGGCCAGTTAGGAGTAGGTATTCTTGTAGGAGCTATGGATATAGCAACTGCAAACAATACTGTTGCCATAGTCATGGCGAATCCGATAGCTAAGGAAATGTCAGAGGAATATGGAATATCTAACAGGAAAACGGCTTCGCTGTTAGATACATTTTCATGTGTGTTCCAAGGCATAATACCGTATGGTGCGCAGATGCTGGTTGCAATATCGGCGGCTAACGAGCTTGGATATTCGATATCAGCGTTTCAGATAATACCTGTTTTATTTTATCCATTTATGCTTCTTATAAGCTCACTAATCTGGATATGTGTAATACCAGCGGATAAATAACAGGGACTAATATAATTAAGAATGTGAAAATGTGAACATACCTTAAGAAACTGCTTATACTAAGCAGGCAGGACCTAGGGTGTTATATACGACAACAGGGATAAGGAACGATATGAATTCAATAAGTAATGATATGGTAAAAAGAAAAAATATTATTCTGATAGGAATGCCAGGCAGCGGCAAGAGTACATTAGGAGTAGTGCTTGCAAAGAAAATGGGCTATTCTTTTATAGATTCAGATATAGTCATACAGGATACCTATGGCTGTACACTTGAGGAACTGATAGATGAGCATGGTGATGCAGGCTTTATAAAGATTGAAAATGATGTAAACTGTTCTATATCACCAGAGCATACGATTATAGCTACTGGTGGAAGTGCTGTTTATGGAAAAGAGGCAATGGAGCATTTTAAGGAAATAGGAACAGTTATATATCTTAAGGTGTCTGAAAAGGAGCTTGAGTCAAGACTTGGAAGCCTTAAAGAGCGTGGAGTTGTATCGAACGGTAAAACAACTATTGAGGAAATATTTGAGGACAGGAAAAGACTGTATGAAAAATATGCTGACATTGTTATTACACAGGAGGGTATGGATATAAGAACGATAGTTGAGGATATGTATTCAAGAATTAAATTTATGAGTTGAGTTTATGAATAAATTTATTCAATTAAATATTGATTTATTGTTGAAAAATCTCGCTTTTTGTATTAATATATTTATAGTTTGTTTTGTATGATTTTTAGCATTTACATTATAATGTATTAATTACAAGGAGAGAGATTTTTTAAAATGGAAGAGATTAAGGCTGTAAATAAGTACAAGTACATAGAGGAAACGGAAAGATATAAAAGAATGAACAGATTTTATATAGCAGCGACATCTGTTTTGGGATGTATATTTATATTGTATCTGTGGTTAAAGCTGTTTTGTAATGCCATATCACCTGTAACAGTATATGGTAATACAGTTCTTATTGTTATATTTGCAATAGCCAATACTATCGTGTATGTAAAGGATAAGAAAACAAGAAAGTTAAAGGTTATGGTTACATGGGGGATATGTATAGAATATCTGCTCGTTGGTGTTCAGACAAGTGCAACCTTTATAAGCTATGCAATTATAATAATATTTATATTACAGATTCCTTATTACGAGAAGAAGTCTTTGAATAGAACTGCAATAGGCACATTGATTTTATATATTATAGTTATGGGTGTACAGGCATCAAAGGGAATATATGGCAATGATGTTAATGCAGTATGTGGAATATTTATTGTTATTCTTACAGGTCTTGTAATACTTCAGGTGGGGAAGCTATGCATACTGTTTAATGATGACGCAGTTGGCTCAGCAAGAGAAGAGCACGATAAGGTAAAGAAGGTTCTTGATGATATGCTTGAGGTATCACAGACTGTTAACAGGGAAACTGATGAAAGCAGAAATATTATGAATCAGCTTGTAAGTACAACAGAGAATGTAACAAGCAATATGAAGGAAATTACTGCTGCTACGAATATGACTGCTACAAGCATAGAAGAACAGAATACTATGACAACATCTATACAGCAGGCTATTGAGCACACAGGCGAAGTATCTAATGCGATGGTTGATATTGCAATGGATTCTAATGATAGTATTAAAAAGAATATAGAAATTATGACAGAGCTTAAGACACAGTCTGCGCAGATAAAGGATACTAATAAGTCGGTTACTGACTCAATGTCAAAGCTTCAGGAGAAAACTAAAGAGGTTGAGAACATAGCAGATATGATTCTTAATATATCAAGCCAGACCAATCTGCTGGCACTTAACGCTTCAATAGAGAGTGCAAGAGCAGGAGAGGCAGGAAGAGGCTTTGCAGTTGTGGCTGAGCAGATAAGACAGCTCGCAGAGCAGACAAAGGGCTTTACAGAGGATATAACAAAGATAATATATGAGCTTAATGCCAATGCAGAGGATGTGGTGGAATCTGTCAGGATTTCTGTCAATGCGGCTGATACGCAGAGCGATAATATTAATTCGGCTTCCCAGACATTTGAACAGCTTAATAGTAATATGTCAACATTAGTAGAGCATGTGGAGGAGGTTAACAAGCAGATAACAGGTCTTTCAGCTTCCAATAACAGAATTGTTGAGAATATATCACAGCTCTCTGCGGTGACACAGGAGGTTACAGTTAATGCAGAACAGGTGCATAATATGAGCGAACAGAATCTTGAATATGCTGAGCAGGTAAAACAGGCGGTTGAACATATAAGATGCACATCTGAAAAGATGAATATGGCATAAAGATTTATAAATAATATAGAGAATGTTTATAAATAATTCTGACTTTGTTAAAATAATTAATAAAATAGTTGTAAATAATATAAAATTGTTATAAAATTAACATAGCATATAATCAGTAATATGATCGGAGGCGTGTTAATATGTTATTTCAACTTTATGGCGATGGCACTATCTATAAGCTTATAGGATGGGTGCTTGTATTCGCAGGACTTGTTATATGTAACGAGCTTGCAAGACGTTCAAAGTTTGGTGGATTATTATTCTTTGTATTTATTCCTATTGCTTTGACAGTTTATTTCGTGGCTATCCAGATAGGAGCTGCAAATGGTGCTTCATGGGCACTTAATAACCAGACATACAAGTATATGAATGGATGGTTCCATTATGCCAAGCTTTATGCTGCAACAGCAGGCTGTATTGGCTTTATGATGCTTAAGTATAAGTGGAGCATAGGTAAAACAGAGTGGTTTAAGGTATTCCCATTCTTAATTGTTGCTATTAATATTCTTATTGCTGTATGTAGTGACTTTGAATCTGCAATCAAAGGCGGAATGAATGGTGGCTGGTGGTTCTCAAACGAAGGTGTATGGCTTTACGGTGGCTGGTGGAACTGGCTTAACGGTATTGCAGGTCTTATCAACATCTTCTGTATGACTGGCTGGTGGGGTATCTATTCTTCTAAGAAGAAGGATGATATGTTATGGCCTGATATGACTATATGGTTTATAGTTGCATATGATATATGGAACTTTACATATACATATAACAACCTGCCTACTCATACATGGTACTGTGGTGTTGCATTACTTCTTGCACCAACATTTGCCAATGCTTTATGGAACAAGGGTGGATGGATCCAGAACCGTGCTAACACACTTGCAACATGGTGTATGTTTGCACAGGTATTCCCACTTTTTCAGGTAGATGGAATATTCTCTACACTTCCTGTGCTTTATAAGTATACAGGAGCATCAACAGGCATGGAGCTTTCAAAGCTTACATTAGAGCAGATGAATGCAGCAGGTGCATATCCGGTAGCACAGGGTGTTATGTCTATACTTGCAGTTGTGGCTAATGTAATCTGTATCTCAGTTATTATAAAGAGAGCGGTTGAGCAGAAGAAGAACCCTTACAAGAATGAGATATTTGCAGGAACCAGAGATTATGACCAGGCTATGGACAGAGCCTGATGGCGTGTATTAAACAGAATTAAAAGAGTTATATATTTAGGTTAACTTATGATAAATTAATTGATTATATGAGACAGAAGAAACTGTTGACTGTTTTCTATTATATATTTAGTATATATACATGGAAATAGTTCGACAGTTTCTTTATTTTTATGGTATACTAATAAGAGAAATAAGTGGAACGCAAAGTAATTGTGTGATCTGCAGCTATTAGCTGATGCAGTTTTATAAAGGAGATGATATTATGGTTAAGAAGATTAAAGGAATTAAGATTGAACTGATAATTATTTCTATTGTATTATTTGCTCTTGGACTTTTTCTTGTTATATATCCAGAGCTTTCGCAGCTTATTATATGTAAGGCTGTTGGAATAGCTTTATGTGTATGGGGTGTGTTAAGACTCATAACATATTTTAGTATGGCTAAAGAGGAAATATTTGGTTCGTTTGGATTAGTACAGGGTATTTCATTGTTAGCATTCGGATTATTCTTTGTTATGAAACCAGAGGTTATAGCTATGTTTTTTGGAACAATCCTTGCAATAGTTATTATTATTGATGGAATACTTAAGCTTCAGTATGGAATAGAGTTTTACCATATGAAAGCTGATAAATGGTGGATAGAGGCTGTTGTAGCAGCATTTATGGTAGTTATGGGTGTGATTGCATTATTTAATCCATTTGATTCATCAGTAGCACTTATGATATTCATAGGAATAGTACTTATGGTAGAAGGTGTATCAGATCTGATTTCTATTATAAGAATATCAGCTTTTGTAAAGAAGTTAAAGGATATGTAAAGAGCAATGTACTGATATAAGGTTAAACCGTATATCAAAGTCGGGGGCTTTTGACCACGACATCATACAATAAGAATACAGTCAGATAAAGTGCCAAAGTTAAGCACGAACAATAGTAAGGGAGAATAAACATGTCAGAAAAGGTAATATATGCCGCAATACTTGGGGCAGGAACAGTAGGAATGGGAACTTATAAGCTGTGTCAGGCAATGGAGGATGAGATAAAGCATAAAACAGGTGCCAGACTTGTTATTAAGAAGATTCTTGTAAGAAATATCGGTAAGAAAAGAGATGGTATTCCAGAAGAGCTTCTTACGGATGACTGGGCAGATATCATAACGGATGACCAGATAAGCATTATAGTAGAACTTATGGGTGGTATCCATCCGGCAAAGGATTATGTGCTTGATGCACTTAAGGCTGGAAAGCAGGTTGTTACAGCTAATAAGGATCTTATAGCTGAATATGGTGAAGAGGTTGGCAATGCAGCCAATGAAGCTGGTGCAGACCTTCAGTTTGAGGCTGCAGTAGCTGGTGCTATTCCTATTATCAGACCATTGAAGCAGAGCATGGCGGGCAATCATATTACTGAGATTATGGGTATTGTCAACGGCACTACGAACTACATCCTTACTAAGATGACAGAAAGCGGTATGGATTATGCGGAGGCACTTGCCAAGGCAACAGAGTTAGGATATGCAGAAGCAGATCCAACAGCAGATGTTGAAGGATATGATGCCGGCAGAAAGATAGCTATTATGGCATCAATAGCATTTAATTCAAGAGTAACATTTGCAGATGTATATACAGAAGGTATCACGAAGATATCAGCAGATGATATAAAGTATGCTAAAGAATTCGGATATGTTATTAAACTTCTTGGAGTTGCAAAGAATACAGATGATGGAATAGAAGTTAAGGTACATCCTATGCTTATACCATCTAATCATCCACTTGCCACAGTTAACGATGCATTTAATGCGGTTTTTGTGCATGGACTTGCCATGGATGATGCGATGTTTATGGGACGCGGTGCAGGACAGATGCCAACAGCAAGTGCGGTTGTTGGTGATATTATAGATGTATGCAGGAATATAGTACATGATTCATGTGGAAAGATAGGCTGCTGCTGTTATAAGCACCTTAATGTCAAGAATATAGCTGATACAAGCAGCAAGTTCTTCTTAAGATTAGAGATAGCTGACAGATCAGGTGTGCTTGCCAATATAGCAAGTGTGCTTGGTAATAGTGGAGTAAGTATAGCCCAGGTTGTCCAGAAGAAAAGCAAGGATGGCGTGGCAGAGCTTGTCATTATCACAGATGAAGTAAAAGAAAAGCACTTTAATGATGCCATGGCTGTATTTAAGGGACTGTCAGCTGTTAAGAATATTGCTGGAGTTATAAGAGTATACTAATCTGGAAAGGTGAATAAAATAATATGGCATCGAAATATTATGCGGTCAGAAAAGGGCGTAAGCCAGGGATATACAGGACATGGGATGACTGTAAGAGCCAGGTGTTTAAGTGTGAGGGAGCAGAGTATAAAAGCTTTGCCACAGAGGCAGAAGCATATGCTTATATGGGTGCTGTTAAAGATATAGCACAAGAGGGCGAGAGTTATGCATATGTTGATGGTTCGTTTAACGCAGCCACGGGTGTGTATGGATTTGGTGGTTTTCTTATGTATAAGGATAACAAGTATATTCTAAGTGGTTCTGGTGATGATAAAGAAATGGCATCTATGAGAAATGTGGCAGGTGAGATACTTGGAAGCATGGCAGCAGTACAGAAAGCTATAGAACTTGGTATAGAAAGCATAGATGTTTATTTTGATTATATGGGCATAAGAGCGTGGGCGCTTGGTGAATGGAAAAGAAACAAGAAGGGAACCATAGCATATTATGACTATATGCAGTCTGTTAAAGACAAAATAACAGTTAATTTTGTTAAGGTTAAAGGACATTCAGGTGTGGAAGGTAATGAAGAAGCAGACAGACTGGCTAAAAAGGCCGTCGGTATTCTTTAAAGCAGATTTTATTATGTAAGAATAAAGTAAATATCATGTAAGGTTGTGTGAAATTATCAGATAATGATTGACATACACTTTTAATATATGATACAATCCGTTCGTGTGAGTCAGTAAATATATAATCATTATATATGATTTCATACAAATATGACCACTTATACATTTGATGTATACAATATATACATATTACGTCTGGTATAAGTTAAGCCTAACGGACAGGCGGGTCGGTTGCCGGTGTGGTAAACCCACATTATTGTTATTGATTGGGCGGCAAGCCCTGTTTATAAGTTGATTACTTTATAATCTGTGCCAAGCACATCATCTTGTGAAACGGTCAATAAAGAGTGACGCATATTTGTATGTCATAGATACTAAGTTATAGATACTAAGTATGAGTATAATTATCTATGTATATATTCGCTGATTTCCTTAAATAATTGGTATTAATTCCAGATTTATGTATAGTTTATGTACATTACATAAAGGGGGTTAAACCAGATTAGAATTATGATCAGACTATAGAGATGGTTGTGTAAAATGCACGACTGTCTCTTTTTTGTTTTGCTGCTTAATGCGGATATTAAGCTTAATTTCTTTAAGTAATTTCTTTAAGTATATAGCAGTAGTTCACAGATTATAAAGAAAATATAATCATCCAGGGATAATGTATTCTGGACCTGGAAGCTATTATTATATATGGGAATGGAGATAAAAGAATGTTAGATGACCAGACAAGAGCTCCGATATACGAGGCATTGGAAAGATTAAGAAGACAGAGAGTTGTTCCGTTTGATGTTCCGGGACACAAGAGAGGAAGAGGAAATCCAGAGCTTGTTAATCTGCTGGGAGAAAAGTGCGTAGGAATAGATGTTAATTCCATGAAACCACTTGATAATCTGTGCCATCCTGTGTCTGTTATACGGGATGCAGAAGAACTGGCAGCTAAAGCCTTTGGTGCAGAGAATGCTTTTCTTATGGTAGGTGGTACGACATCAGCAGTCCAGGCGATGATACTTTCCAACTGTAAAAGGGGAGATAAGATAATACTTCCAAGAAACGTACATAAGAGTGCTATCAATGCGCTGGTGCTGTGTGGCGCGGTTCCTGTATATGTTAACCCTGAGGTTAATTCTGAACTTGGAATATCGTTAGGGATGAATCTGGATTCTGTGAAGAAAGCAATAGAGGATAACCCTGATGCAGTAGCTGTATTAGTAAATAATCCTACATATTATGGTATATGTTCAGATATATGTTCGATAGTAAGCTTTGCACATGAACATGGCATGAAGGTGCTTGCAGATGAAGCACACGGCACACATCTTTACTTCCAGCCAGATCTTCCGGCATCAGCTATGAAGGCTGGCGCTGATATGGCAGCGGTCTCTATGCATAAGTCAGGTGGTTCACTTACACAAAGTTCGATACTTCTTACCAATAAAGGAGTAAATGCAGACTATGTAAGGCAGATAATCAATCTTACACAGACAACAAGCGGATCATATCTTTTGCTTGCAAGTCTTGATATATCAAGAAGAAATCTGGCACTAAGAGGCAGGGAGTCGTTTACTAAGGTTATGGAAATGGCTGAATATGCAAGAAAAGAGATTAATGACATAGGCGGCTACTATGCATATGGCAAGGAGCTGGTTAATGGTACAAGTGTATATGATTATGATGTAACTAAGCTGTCTGTGCACACACTTGGTCTTGGACTTGCTGGAATAGAGGTATATGATCTTCTGCGTGATGAGTATGATATACAGATAGAGTTTGGAGATGTGAGTAACATACTTGCTTATATATCTATCGGAGACAGGCTTCAGGATATTGAAAGACTTGTAGGAGCACTTGCAGATATAGCAAGAATCTATAAAAAAGATAAAACTGGTATGCTGAGTGGGGAATTCATAAGTCCGATTGTGGAGAAGTCCCCTCAGGAAGCCTTTTATGCTGATAAGGAATCACTTCCTATTAAGGATACAAAGGGAAGAATATCAGGCGAATTCGTCATGTGTTATCCACCAGGAATACCTATACTTGCACCAGGTGAAATGATAACAGAGGAGATTATAGAGTATATATTATATGTTAAAGAAAAAGGATGCTCTATGCAGGGTACAGAGGATCCTATGGTGAATAATCTCATGGTGCTTAAGAATACATTTTAATTATGGTATCCCAGGGGTGTTTAAGACATTATAGTAATACATTCCTACCCTAACAGCTTATTTATTAGCATAACAAGAAAATAGTGCGCAGAATATGCGCAGAAAAGAGGCTTATTATGGAAATGTGGTTTTCAGAGCTGCACACAACCAATGTCAAGCTGTCAATGAGGATAGAGAGGCAGCTGTGTTCAGTAGAAAGTGACTGTCAGAGAATAGATGTACTGGTATCAGATGAGTTTGGAAAGTTTTTAGCACTTGATGGAGAGATTCTGTTTTCTGAAAAGGATGAGTTTATATATGATGAGATGGTTACACATGTACCTATGGCTGTTCATCCAGCTGTTAAGAATGTTCTTATAATCGGTGGTGCAGATGGTGGCGTTGCAAAAGAACTTATTAACTATAAGACTATAGAAAGAATAGACGTAGTTGAGCCTGATGAAACTCTGGCGGAGGTATGCCGGGAGTATTTTCCAGAGCTTGCATGTGGCCTGGATGATGAAAGAGTTAATGTATATATACAGGATGGTCTGCGTTTCTTAAGAAGCAAGACAGATGAATACGATCTTATAATCAATGATGCCACAGACCCTTTCGGATATACTGAAGGACTGTTTACAAAAGAGTTTTATGGAAGCTGCTATAAGGCGCTTAAAGAAGATGGAATCATGGTATACCAGCATGGAAGTCCATTTTATTCAGAGGACAAAGAAGAGTGTGTGAAAATGCATAGAAAGGCATATCAGGCGTTTCCAGTAAGCCGTGTATACCAGGCACATATACCGACATGTTCATCAGGTTACTGGCTCTTTGGCTTTGCATCAAAGAAATATCATCCGTTAGTTGATTTTAAGCCGGATGAATGGAAGAAATTAGGAATAAAGACGAGATATTATACAACTAATTTACATAGAGGAGCCTTTATGCTTCCTAAATATGTTGAGGATATGCTTGAGGAAGAGGAACGTTAATTTCATAATTAAATAAATAATTAAACAGGTGTTAAAGGTAAACCTGGATAGAATATCAGGAGGATAAGGATTATGAGCAGATTATTAATAATAGGATGTGGCGGTGTAGCTGGTGTGGCTATACATAAGTGCTGTCAGAACAGTGACGTATTTACAGAAATATGTATAGCAAGCAGAACTAAAAGTAAATGTGATGCACTTAAGGAAAAGCTTTCAGGTAAAACAAGTACTGTTATAACAACAGCACAGGTTGATGCAGATAACGTGGATGAGCTTGTGTCTCTTATAGAGAACTATAAGCCTGAAGCAGTTCTCAATCTTGCACTTCCGTATCAGGATCTTACTATTATGGATGCATGTCTGAAAACTGGCGTGAATTATATAGATACAGCGAATTATGAGGCAGAGGATACAGAGGATAAAGAGTGGAGAGCTATATATGAAAAAAGATGTAAGGAAGAAGGTTTCTCAGCTTATTTTGATTATTCATGGCAGTGGAATTACAGGAAAAAGTTTGAAGATGCAGGCATAATGGCACTTCTTGGAACAGGCTTTGACCCAGGTGTTACAAGTGTATTCAGTGCATATGCACTTAAGCATTACTTTGATGAAATAGAAACTATAGATATACTGGACTGCAATGGTGGCGATCATGGATATCCATTTGCAACTAACTTTAATCCAGAGATAAACTTAAGAGAAGTATCAGCACCGGGCTCATATTGGGAAGATGGACACTGGGTAGAGGTACCAGCTATGTCTATTAAGAGGGAATATGATTTTCCAGAGGTTGGCATGAAGGATATGTATCTTCTTCACCACGAAGAGATAGAATCTCTTGCTAAGAACATACCAGGTGTTAAAAGAATAAGATTCTTTATGACATTTGGACAAAGCTATCTTACACATATGAAATGCCTTGAAAATGTAGGTATGTTAAGAACTGATCCAGTAAAGGTAGGAAATGTTGAAGTTGTACCTATACAGCTTTTAAAGGAGTTGCTTCCAGATCCTGCAAGTCTTGGTGAGAGAACAGTTGGAAAGACTAATATTGGATGTATATTTACAGGTAAAAAGGATGGAAAGGAAAAGAAAATATACATATATAATGTATGTGACCATCAGGAATGTTATAAAGAAGTAGAATCACAGGCTATATCATATACAACAGGTGTTCCTGCTATGATAGGTGCTATGATGGTTGTAACTGGAAAGTGGAATAAGCCTGGAGTGTATAATGTTGAGGAGTTTGATCCAGATCCATATATGGAAGCTCTTAACAAGTGGGGACTTCCATGGGTTGTTGAGGAGAACCCGGTATTAGTTAAGTAGTTTAAAATACGAGAAGCTTAAAAGATAAGAAACTTAAAATATAAGCAGCTTATAATGTGAGCAGCTTAAAAATGAGTAGATAAAAATATGAATTCCAGGAGAAATGAATTGGATACAGTAGTATTTAAAGATATAAAAACACCATCATATGTTATAGATGAAAACAAACTTATTCACAATCTAAAGATTCTTAAGGGAGTGGAAAAAGAAACTGGTTGTCATATACTTCTTGCACAGAAAGCGTTTTCAGCTTATGCCATGTATCCGCTTATAGGTCAGTATATAAGCGGGACAACGGCAAGCGGATTGTACGAAGCAAGGCTTGGAAAAGAAGAGATGAATAAAGAGAATCATGTTTTTGCACCAGCATATAAGCAGGAGGACATGGATGAACTTGTTAAGATATGCGACCATATTATATTTAACTCAGTAAACCAGCTTAGAAAGTATAAGAAACAGTGTCTAAAAGCAGGAGTAAGCATAGGATTAAGAATCAACCCGGAAGTATCAACACAGGGTGAGCATGCTATATATGATCCATGTTCAGCAGGTTCAAGGCTTGGAGTTACACTTAAGGCACTTAACAAAGGCATAGATGAGGATGAGCAGCTTCTTGAAGGTGTTGATGGATTGCATTTTCATACGCTGTGTGAACAGAATTCAGATGATCTTAAGACAACACTTGATGCAGTAGAAGAAAAATTCGGGAAATATATGCATAACTGCAGGTGGATTAATATGGGTGGAGGACATCATATAACAAGAGAAGATTATGATGTCAGGCTGCTTATTGACTGTGTGAGACATGTGCAGGATACATATCATGTAAAAGTGTATCTTGAGCCAGGAGAGGCAGTTGCACTCAACGCAGGATATCTTGTAACAGAGGTGCTTGACAAGGTGGATAATGGCATAAAAACTCTTATTTTAGATGCCTCAGCAGCATGTCATATGCCTGATGTGCTTGAGATGCCATACACACCGCCTTTATATGGAGCACAGATAGTGGCAGATATATTAAAGACACAAGAGATACCTAAGGATGCACATTTTGTATACAGACTTTCTTCATATACATGCCTTGCGGGTGATATTATAGGTGATTATGAGTTCGACCATGAGATAAATGTGGGTGACAGACTTATATTTATGGATATGGCTATATATTCAATGGTGAAAAATAATACATTTAATGGAATGCCGCTTCCATCTATATCTGTGTTAAAAGATGGAAAACTAAGTCTGATTAAAAGCTTCGGATATGAAGACTTTAAGTGTAGGCTTTAATATAGCAGATATGGCATACATGCCAGCTGTGGGTTATATAAGTTTATAAGGAATAAAACAGATGAGTATTATAAATTCAACTCCGTCACATGATGGATATTACATGCCGGCTGAATATGAAAAGCATGATGGCACTATTATGATATGGCCGGTAAGACCAGGTTCATGGCCTGGTGAGGCAGCAGCGGCAAAAAGAGTGTTTAAGGAAATAGCCGGGCATATCGCCCAGTCTGAGAATATGTATATGCTTACAGACAGTGAGCATATGACAGAAGCAGAGCAGATGTTAGACGATAAAGTCAGGGTTGTTAACATAGAGACAGATGATGCGTGGGCAAGAGATATGTGCCCGACATTCGTAAAGAATGCATCAGGAGATATACGTGGAATAAGCTGGAAGTTCAACGCATGGGGTGGAGAATATGATGGCTTGTATATGGACTGGGAAAAGGATGATATGGCAGCAGGTCTGTTTTGCGACATGATGGGGATAGACTATTATGATGCAGCTCCTTTTGTGCTTGAAGGTGGTTCTATACATAGCGACGGTGAGGGCACTGTTATAGTGACTGAAAGCTGTCTTTTAAGTAAGGGCAGAAACCCACAGCTTAGTAAAGCTATGATAGAGGATAAGCTTAAGGAATATCTTGGGGCAAAGAAGGTTATATGGCTGCCATATGGAATATATAATGATGAAACCAATGAGCATGTTGATAATGTATGTGCGTTTACATCGCCTGCTAATGTCGTGCTTGCATGGACAGATGATGTGAATGATCCACAGTATGATATGTCATCAGCCGACCTTAAAGTGCTTGAAGCTGAAACAGATGCACTTGGTAGAAAGATAAAGGTGCATAAGTTATATATACCAGATGAGCCTGTGTGCATAAAAGAAGAGGATCTTAAGGGTTATGTGTTTGCAGAAGGTGAAGATAACAGGGAGCTTGGAGAAAGATTAGCAGCAAGCTATGCGAATTTCTATATATCTAATGCGAAAGTACTTGTTCCACAGTTTGGTGATAAGAAGGATAAGGCTGCGATAGAACTGTTATCAAAGCTTATACCTGACAGAAAAGTAACCGGTATATATGCCAGGGACATAATAGTTGGAGGCGGCAATATACATTGCATAACGCAGCAGATTCCAGCAGGCATAAAGAAAAACATATAAAATGTGCATAAAGAAGAATAAAAAACCATGTAGAAATGGAGATTGATAATATGAGCAGAATAACTGGAGTTGCTGCTATACAGATGAAGTGTGGCAGAGATGTTTTGGAAAATATAAAAACAGCCGACAGACTTGTAAGGGATGCAGTTAAAAAGGGCGCAGATATAATACTTCTTCCAGAGCTTTTTGAGAGGCAGTACTTTTGTCAGGAAAGAAGATATGAATACTATGAATATGCAAAAAGTGTGGACGAGGATGCAGCTGTAGTGCATTTTACAGAGGTTGCCAGAGAATTAGGTGTAGTTATAATAGTCAGCTTTTATGAAAAAGATGTAAACCAGCTGTATAATACAGTTGCCGTTATAGATGCTGATGGAACAAGGCTTGGTATATATAGAAAGACACATATTCCTGATGATCATTACTATCAGGAAAAATTCTACTTTGTTCCAGGCAATACAGGCTTTAAGGTGTTTAACACAAGATTCGGTTGCATAGGTGTTGGTATATGCTGGGATCAATGGTTTCCAGAGACAGCAAGGGCTATGGCAGTAGAAGGTGCAGAGGTGCTTTTTTATCCAACCGCTATAGGAAGTGAGCCGATACTTGACTGTGACAGCATGATGCACTGGAGAAGGTGTATGCAGGGACATGCAGCATGCAATCTTGTTCCTGTTGTTGCAGCTAACAGGATTGGTGTTGAGACTGTTAAGCCATGTGAAGAGAACGGTGGACAATCAAGTTCACTTAAATTCTATGGTTCTTCCTTTATCACTGACAACACAGGTGATATAATATATCAGGCGGGCAGGGATGAAGAAGAAGTTATCGTCCATAAGTTCGATCTTGATAAGCTGGCATATGACAGACTTTCATGGGGATTATTCAGGGACAGAAGACCAGAAGTCTATAATAAAGCTATAAGTAAAGAACTTATTCAGCCTTAGATATATAGAAACGAGGATGATTATGAAAAAACTGGTTATTGGCATGCTTGCACATGTAGATGCTGGGAAAACTACACTTTCTGAAAGTATATTATACACTTCTGGAGCCATAAGGAAGCTTGGAAGAGTAGATAATAAAGATGCATTTCTTGATAATAATGACTATGAGCGTCAGAGAGGAATAACTATATTTTCAAAGCAGGCATGCTTTAGTTATAAGGACCTTGATGTTACATTGCTTGACACCCCTGGCCACGTTGACTTTTCGGCAGAGATGGAGCGTACGTTATGGGTGCTTGATTATGCGGTGCTTGTTATCAATGGAATGGATGGTGTACAGGGACATACAGACACATTGTGGGGATTGTTAAAAAGACTGCATGTGCCTGTTTTTATATTTGTTAACAAGATGGACCAGCAGGGAACTGATAAATATAGACTTCTTGAACAGCTTAAGAATAAGCTGTCATCAGGCTGCATAGATTTTACCGGATATATGAAGGGCGTTAAACCTGACTATGAGGATATAGCAACATGTAGTGAAGGGGCGCTTGAAGAATATCTTAAATATTCAGAGGTATCAGATGAAAGCATAAGCAGGATGTTAGATGAAAGAGAGATATTTCCTGTTATATTTGGTTCGGCATTAAGGCTTGATGGAGTTGATGAGCTGCTTGGTGTGATGGACAGATTCTGCAGCAGCAGGGAATATGGTGAGGATTTTTCAGCCAGAGTTTATAAGATATCAAGAGATGAAAGAGGAGAAAGACTTACACATATTAAAGTAACAGGTGGCTGCATAAAGAGCAAGGATATTATAAATGATGAGAAGGTCAATCAGATAAGAGTATATAGTGCGGATAAATATACAGCTGTTCAGGAAGCTGTAGCAGGAAACATATGCGCACTTACAGGACTGTCAGACACGTACGCAGGACAGGCTATAGGAGATGAGAAGGAAGATAATTCGCCAGTTCTTACTCCGGTGCTTAACTATAAGATAAACCTTCCAGCAGGCGTTGATCCTATGCAGATGCTTCCAAAGCTCAGGGCTATAGAGGAAGAAGAGCCACAGCTGCATATAGAATGGGATGAGAATTTTAAAGAAATACATGTACAGGTTATGGGACCTGTTATGATAGAAGTGCTTCAGAATATAATTAAGGAAAGGTTTGGCATAGATGTAACTTTTGGAGAGGGCAGTATTGTATATAAAGAAACAATTGCCAATAAAGTTGAAGGAATCGGACATTTTGAACCTTTAAGACATTATGCTGAGGTACATCTAATACTTGAACCTGGTGAGCCTGGAAGTGGTATGAAGTATGAGCTTGACTGCAGTGAGGATGTGCTGGCAAAGAACTGGCAGAGACTTATATATACACATTTGTGTGAAAAAACACATAAGGGTGTACTGACAGGCTCGGCACTTACAGATGTTAAGATAACAGTTGCTGCCGGACGGGCGCATAACAAGCATACAGAAGGTGGAGATTTCAGGCAGGCGACATACAGGGCGGTAAGACAGGGACTTATGCAGGCTGAATCCGTTCTTCTTGAACCGTTTTATGAATTCGAGCTGAAGCTTGACAGACAATATATAGGCAGGGCTATGACAGATTTAGAGCGTATGGGAGCAGTATTTACGATTAACGATACTGGAGAAGAAGTGCTTGTAACAGGCTGTGGTCCTGTGTCAAGCCTTGCGAATTATCAGGCAGAGCTTACAGCATACACAAGGGGAACTGGGAGCATAAATCTTAGGATGTCAGGTTACAGACCATGCCATAACACGGAAGAAGTTATAGAAAAAATAGGCTATGATGTTACAAGAGATATAAGGAATACACCGGATTCTGTGTTCTGCGCACATGGATCAGGTTTTACAGTCAGCTGGGATGAGGTATCAGAATATGCACATGTTGATAGTGTTCTTAATCCACCAAAAACGTCAGATATAAATGAACCTATGACATCAAAGCAGGCGGCAAGGACTGTATCAGAGGAGTGGATAGGAACTGATGAGGTTGACAGGATACTGGCAGAAACTTACTTTTCTAACAGCAGAGGTGATAATGAAAGAAGGAAGCTGTCAAAAAGAAAATCATCAGATCAGCTTGGACAATATGTTGCGTTAAAGCAGTCTGACAGACAAAGAACAGCAAAGGCTATGGGAGTAAGCTATCTTTTAGTAGATGGTTATAACATAATCCATGCATGGAAGGAACTTGATGAGCTGGCTAAGATCAACATGGACAGCGCAAGAGACAGGCTGCTTGATATTATGTGTAACTATCAGGGAATGAAAAAGTGTGAACTGATAGTTGTGTTTGATGCGTACAGACTTGCAGGACATGCACAGGAGTATATTGATTACCATAATATACATGTAGTATATACTAAAGAAGCAGAAACAGCAGATCATTACATAGAAAAGTTTGCACATGAGAATGGAAGAAAGTATAATGTTACTGTTGCAACATCCGATGGACTTGAACAGGTTATCATAAGAGGTGCCGGATGTCTTCTTTATTCTGCAAGAGAATTCGAGGAAGAAGTTAAAGCCATGGAAGAACATATAAGAAATGAATATCTAAATAAAAGCTATTAATAATTAATGTGAGTGTCCGAGCTAAATTCTGCCACTCACTTGTTTATGAAAGAAGAGGTTTGATTGTTATGAGTACATTATGGGTTATAGGTGATTCAACACTTAGTAGTTTCAAAGACAGGTATTATTATCCAAGATATGGATATGGAACAATGCTTGGTAAGTATCTTAATGATAATGTGAGGGTTGTTAATATAGCTCTTTCTGGAAGAAGTTCTAAAAGCTATACGACAGAGCCACAGTATAAAGAACTGCTTGATGGCATGAAAAAAGGTGATTTTCTTATCATAGGATTTGGACATAATGATGAGAAAACAGAGGAGTCACGCTTTACTGATGCGAATGGAGATTATAAGACAGAAGGCTCATTTGCACATTCCCTCTACGAAAATTATATCAAGAAGGCAGATGAGGCAGGCTGTAAGGTGATTCTTTGTACACCTATAGTAAGGAGAACTCCTACAGGAGAATGGGATGATACTCTGTTACATATAACGCAGGATGTCGGGGAGTTTAAAGGCGGCGATTATCCAGAAGCTGTAAGAAAGCTTGGAAGTACACTTGACATACCAGTTATAGATATGACTGAAAAGACTCACAAGATGTATGACAGGCTCGGTGCTGATAATACAATATATCTTCATGCATGGCCATCCAATAACAGGCTTAGTGTAGATAACACACATACCAATATATGGGGTGCAAGAGTTAATGCTTATATGGTTATGTCAGCTATTAAAGAGTCAGATATAGCAGGACTATCTGAAAATGTAGTGAATTTATCTGAAAATCCTTTGGAATATAAAGAAAAGTATCTTGTATCAAATGCTGATTATAAGCCTGTAATATTTAGTGATAAGCTTGAAGAGAGCAGGCTTTTTGAAGATTATGGTGAATATAAGGGTACTGTTTTTGGTGATGTTTTAAATGATGTAAGCAAGGAGAATTTTACACTTGAAGCAGATAAAGATGGCAACATGCATATAGCTGTCAGAAACAATTTTGGTAAGATATCAGTTGTTACAGATGGAATAGCTATGTATTACAGACAGGTAGATGTTAATAAGAATTTCACATTAAGAGCGAAGGTAAGAGTTAATAAGATATTTTTAAACGACCAGGTATCGTTTGGACTTATGGTAAGGGATGACTGTTATATTGATAAGTGCATGCCTGACATTTTAGGCGATTATGTGGCAGCAGCACCTCTGTGTGTTACAAGAAAAGAGAATACGGTAGGAACTTATGCAAGAAAAAGTGGTGTGCTTGTATATGGACCAGCAACAGGTACCGCGATAGAAGAAGGAAAAGAATATAATCTTATACTTGCTTCATCACAGGATGGATATATGGCAAAGTTTGCAGATGGACCTGAGGTAACAGGAGGGTATGATTTTAAGCTTACTGCTATTGATCCTAAGCATGTATATGTTGGTATGTTTGCATCAAGAAACGTTGATGTGACATTTTCAGATATACATTTTGAAATCTGAGCAGTGACCAATATAAAAAAATAAATAAATTATTATATAACAATGTGTTTTTTATGAATTATATGTTATACTAAGCCTACAGATAGAAGTATTCAGACAATAACAGGATGGATACGTAAGCGTGTACAAAATATGAATCTGGAGGGAGTTGAAGCATATGAAACTTACTTTTTTAGGTGCTGATCACGAAGTTACAGGAAGCTGTCATTACCTATGTGTTGGTGATAAAAATATACTGATAGATTGCGGAATGGAACAGGGAAACGATGTATATGAGAACCAGGAGCTGCCCATACCGGCATCCGATGTAGATTATGTTCTTCTTACACATGCACATATAGACCATTCGGGGCTTATACCACTTTTGTATGTTAATGGCTTTAGAGGCAGTATATATTGCACTGAGGCAACTGTACAGTTGTGTGATATTATGTTAAGAGATAGTGCACATATCCAGATGTTTGAAGCTGAATGGCGCAACAGAAAGGCGAAGCGTTCAAACGGAACACTTAAGGAGTTCATACCTTTATATGATGCGAAGGCAGTATATGAGGTTATGAAACAGTTTGTCGGAGTAAAGTACGATGAGATCATAAATATAGATGATAATGTAAGTGTGAGGTTTAAAGATGTAGGGCATCTGCTTGGTTCAGCAAGCATAGAGGTGTGGGCAAAGGAAAAAAATAAAGAGGCAGAAGTGTCTAAGAAGATAGTATTCTCTGGTGACATAGGTAATATTAACAAGCCTATAACAAAAGATCCTGTTATGGTTGATACAGCAGATTATGTTGTTATGGAATCTACCTATGGTAACAGAAGCCATAATGGTACACCAGATTATGTTAAGGAACTCGTTAGCGTGTTTAAAAGGACATTTGACAGAGGTGGCAACGTTGTTATACCATCATTTGCAGTTGGTAGAACGCAGGAGCTTTTATATCATATAAGAAAGATAAAAGCGGAGCATCTTATCGACAGGGATTTTGATGTGTATGTTGATAGTCCTCTTGCAATAGAGGCTACAGAAATCTTTAGCAGGAATGTTGAACAGTGCTTTGATGATGAGGCTATAGAGCTTGTAAGAGAGGGCATTAATCCGCTGTCTTTTCCAGGGCTTAAATATGCTGTATCAAGTGAAGAGTCCAAGATGATTAATTTTGACCCAAAACCTAAGGTTATTATATCGGCATCAGGCATGTGTGAGGCTGGACGTATCAGACACCACCTTAAGCATAATCTCTGGAGGGCTGAATGTACTGTGCTTTTTGTTGGATATCAGGCAAATGGTACAACTGGACGAATAATAATTGATGGAATAGATGAGATAAAGCTCTTTGGTGAGCCTATACAGGTTAAGGCTGAGATTGCACAGCTGCCAGGTTCAAGTGGCCATGCAGATAAAGATGGACTTATAAGATGGATAAGTGCTTTTAAGAATAAGCCACAGAAAGTGTTTGTTGTGCACGGAGAGGACAGTGTATGTGAAGAATTCACAGAATGTCTTAAGAAGGAGCATGGCTTTGATGCATATGCGCCATATACAGGCGGCGCTTTTGATCTTGTAACAGGCTGCATGATTACAGAGGGTAACAAAGAAAGAAAGAGCAGAAGAACTACCGTTAATAAACGCAACAGAAGTATATATGACAGGCTTGTTGCAGCTGGCAGACGTCTTATGACTGTTATTATGCATAATGAGGGTGGAGCTAACAAGGATCTTGCCAAATTTACAGATCAGATTAATTCACTTTGCGATAAATGGGACAGATGATTTAATGAGCTTAAATGTACGGATTTACATGTGCAGGTTTGATAAAGAGTGAGATATAAGAATGGAGGAATATCATGAAAAATATGCTTTTTGTATTTAACCCGAATTCGGGGAAAGCACAGCTTAAGAATTCGCTTATGAAGATTATTCAGATATTCTCCAATGCAGATTACGAGGTTACTGTGTATCCTACGAAAGCAGCATTAGATGGATATGAAAAGATTAAAGCAGCTAAAGGACTGTATGACATTATAGTATGCAGCGGAGGAGATGGCACATTAAACGAAGTCGTATCTGCAGTCATAACATATGGAGATGAAAAAGTACCTATTGGGTACATTCCAAGTGGTTCAACGAATGATTTTGCTAAGAGTCTTGGCATACCTTCAGATAAGATAAGGGCTGCATACAATGTTGTAAGTGGAGAAAGCTTTTCTTGTGATATCGGAATTATAAATGACAGACGGTATTTTAACTATGTGGCAGCATTTGGTGCATTTACAGATGTTGCGTACGAAACACCGCAGGATCTTAAGAATATGTTCGGACATCAGGCATATGTGATAGAGGGGGCAAAGAGGCTTTTAAACCTCAAGACATATAAGATGAAAGTAACTTCAAGCAGGCTTGATATAGAGGATAACTTTATATATGGCATGGTGAGCAATTCAAGTTCAGTTGGAGGTATGAAAGGACTTATAGGTGATAATGTTGATTTCCAGGATGGGGTGTTTGAGGTTACTCTTATAAGAGAAATAAGAAACGCACTTGATTTCCAGCAGCTGATAAATGCTTTTATGACACAGAGGCTTGAAAGCTGTGATATGATTTATTCATTTAAGACAAACAATATAACATTTGAATCACCGGATAATATAAAATGGACACTAGATGGTGAATTTGGAGGAGAACACAATAAGGTTAATCTTAAAGTGTGTCCTAAAGCGGTAGATTTTATAATTAATAAAGAAAAGCCTAAAGCTAAAATGGATTAATAAAATAAACATCAAAGCTGGCACGGTTAATTAAGTAAAGAATTGCATCAAAAAAACATATGAATTACTTTAAATAATAAAGTGATAAAACCTATCAACATAGTTGAGCAGGCTTTATCACTTTATTTTTTTACAACTTTAAATATATCCGGGAAAATGATGTTAAAAATTAGAAACAATTCAGAAACAATTTATCATCACAAAGAAAAAATAGATATTAACAAGAAGAATAAATGTTAGAAACACAAGTGAAATTGTATTAAATACACAGGTTTTGGAGAAAAAATACAATGATATAAAGATAAATAATCTGACAATAATATATATATTACGGTAAAATTAAATAATCTGACAATTCAAAATAAAAATACATTTACAATGATGAAAAATAGGAGTATATTATGAGCAGAAAAAAATCCACTGCAAAATAACCTGCTGGAAATTCGTTGGCAGATTGAAATATATCAGGGATTTGATAACAGATTATACATGAAAGGATGATAGGACTATGGAAAATCAGAAAAAGCAGCCTGGACTTTATAACCCACAATTCGAACACGATAACTGTGGTATCGGTGCAGTTGTAAGCATCAAAGGAATAAAGACTCATCAGACAGTATCTGATGCTCTTAGTATCGTAGAGAATCTCGAACACAGAGCAGGTAAGGATGCGGAAGGTAAGACTGGTGATGGTGTAGGTATTCTCCTTCAGATATCTCATAAGTTTTTTGAAAAAGCAGTTAAGCCACTTGGTATTAAGATTGGCAATGAAAGAGAGTATGGTATAGGTATGTTCTTCTTTCCACAGGATGAACTTGCAAGAAACCGTGCCAAAAAGATGTTTGAGATAATAGTTGAAAAGGAAGGACTTGAGTTTCTTGGCTGGAGAGAGGTTCCAACTTTTCCTAATGTCCTTGGTAAAAAAGCAGTTGACTGTATGCCATATATTATGCAGGGCTTTGTAAAGAAGCCTAAGGATGTGAATAAAGGCATAGAGTTTGATAGAAAGCTGTATGTTGCAAGAAGAGTATTTGAGCAGACAGCAGAAGATACATATGTCTGTTCACTTTCAAGCAGGACAATAGTATACAAGGGAATGTTCCTTGTAGGACAGTTAAGAACATTTTTTAAGGATCTTACAGATGAGAGCTATGAATCAGCTATAGCACTTGTACACTCAAGATTCTCTACTAACACAAACCCTAGCTGGGAACGTGCCCATCCAAACAGATTTATCGTTCACAACGGTGAGATTAATACAATCAAGGGAAATGCCGACAGAATGCTTTCAAGAGAAGAAACAATGGTTTCTCCATATCTTGAGGATGAGATGTCTAAGATCACACCAGTTGTTAACACCAATGGTTCGGATTCAGCTATGCTTGATAACACACTTGAATTCTTTGTTATGAATGGTATGCCTCTTCCGCTTGCTGTTATGATTACAATCCCAGAGCCATGGAGTAATAATAAAGCTATGGAGCAGGAGAAGAAGGATTTCTATCAGTATTATTCAACTATGATGGAGCCTTGGGATGGACCAGCATCTATTCTTTTCTCTGATGGAGATATCATGGGTGCAGTTCTTGATAGAAATGGTCTTCGTCCTTCAAGATATTATATTACAAAGGATGGATATCTTATTCTTTCATCAGAAGTAGGTGCACTTCCTATTGATGAAAGCAGAATAGAAGTAAAAGACAGGCTTCATCCAGGTAAGATGCTTCTTGTGGATACCGTTAAGGGTGAACTTATAGATGATAATAAGCTTAAGGAAAAATATGCTACTAAGCAGCCATATGGTGAGTGGCTTGATAACAATCTTATAAAGCTTGAAGATCTTAAGATACCAAACAAAAAGGTGCCAGCACATACTAAGGAAGAAAGAGCAAGATTACAGAAAGCATTTGGTTATACATATGAAGATTTCAGAACATCTATTCTTCCTATGGCACTTAACGGAAGTGAATCTATCGGTGCTATGGGTATAGATACACCACTTGCTGTACTTTCTAACAGACACCAGCCTCTGTTTAACTATTTTAAACAGCTGTTTGCACAGGTTACGAATCCACCTATAGATTCCATAAGAGAGAAGATCGTAACATCTACAACTGTATACCTTGGTAAAGATGGTAACATACTTGAAGAACAGCCTGAAAACTGTAAGAACTTAAAGATTAACAATCCTATTCTTACTAACACAGATCTTTTAAAGATAAAGAATATGAAGGTTGAAGGTTTTAAGGTTGAAACTATTCCTATTACATACTATAAGAATACATCACTCGAAAAGGCTATCGACCATCTTTTTGTAGAGGTAGACAGAGCACATAGAGAGGGTACTAATATTGTTATCCTGTCTGATAGAGGTGTTGATGAAAATCATGTAGCTATACCATCACTTCTTGCTGTAGGTGCAGTACAGCACTATCTTGTACAGACTAAGAAAAGAACAAGTATGGCTGTTATACTTGAAAGTGGTGAGCCAAGGGATGTACATCATTTTGCTACATTGTTAGGATATGGTGCATCAGCTATCAATCCATATCTTGCACAGGAAAGCATACAGGAACTCATTGATCTTAATATGCTTGATAAAGATTACTATGCAGCAGTTGATGATTATAATAATGCTATCATAAGTGGTATCGTAAAGATAGCAGCTAAGATGGGTATATCAACTATACAGTCATATCAGGGTTCTAAGATATTTGAGGCGATAGGTATTGATTCAGCTGTTATTAATAAGTACTTCACAGGTACTGTATCAAGAGTTGAGGGTATAAGCCTTAAAGATATACAGGATGATGTTGAAACACTTCATTCAAAGGCCTTTGATCCTCTTGGGTTATCAACAGACACAACTCTTGATAGTGAGGGTGCCCATAAAATGAGAAGTGGAAAGGAAGAACATCTTTATAATCCACAGACAATTCATCTTTTACAGCTTGCAACACGTACAGGTGATTATAATACATTTAAGGAATATACAGCTCTTGTCAATAAAGAAGAGGGCGTTAAGAACTTAAGAGGACTTATGGATATCAAGTTCCCTAAGAAGGGAATAAATATAGATCAGGTAGAAAGCGTTGATTCTATCGTTAAGAGATTCAAGACTGGTGCTATGTCTTATGGTTCTATCTCTAAGGAAGCACATGAAACTATGGCTATTGCAATGAATATGCTTCATGGTAAGTCAAACTCAGGTGAAGGTGGTGAGGATGAAGACAGACTCACTGTTGGAGCTGATGGACTTAACAGATGTTCGGCTATCAAGCAGGTTGCATCAGGAAGATTCGGTGTTACAAGCAGATATCTTGTAAGTGCAAAGGAGATCCAGATTAAGATGGCACAGGGTGCTAAGCCTGGTGAAGGTGGACATCTTCCAGGAAAGAAGGTATATCCTTGGATAGCAAAGACACGTCTTTCAACACCGGGTGTATCACTTATATCACCTCCACCTCATCACGACATTTATTCTATCGAGGATCTGGCAGAACTGATATATGACCTTAAGAATGCTAACAAGGATGCAAGAATATCAGTTAAGCTTGTATCAGAAGCTGGCGTTGGTACTATTGCTTCTGGTGTAGCAAAGGCTGGTGCACAGGTTATTCTTATATCAGGCTATGATGGTGGTACAGGTGCAGCGCCAAGAAGCTCTATACATAATGCAGGACTTCCTTGGGAGTTAGGACTTGCTGAAGCACATCAGACACTTACGATGAATGGGCTTCGTAATAAGGTTATAATCGAAACAGATGGTAAGCTGATGAGTGGACGTGACGTTGCCATAGCAGCCATGCTTGGTGCTGAGGAATTCGGATTTGCAACAGCACCACTTGTAACTATGGGCTGTGTTATGATGAGAGTATGTAATCTTGATACATGCCCTGTTGGTATTGCAACACAGAATCCAGAGCTTAGAAAGAGGTTCGCAGGAAAGCCGGAATACGTAGTTAACTTTATGAGATTCATCGCAGAAGAGCTTCGTGAGTATATGGCTAAGCTTGGAGTAAAGACGGTGGATGAACTTGTGGGAAGAACAGATTTCCTTGAAGCAAAAACTGATGTTTATGGAAGTGGAAGAGCATCAAAGGTTGATCTTTCTAATATCCTTAATAATCCTTATATTAAGGAAGCAGCTTCTATCAGGTATGATAAGAAGAATGTGTTTGATTTCGAGCTTGGTAAGACAGTAGATGAAAGAATACTTATAAAGAAGCTTTCAGATGCTATGGATAAGAAGCAGAATAGAAGTGTTGAAGTAGATGTTAAGAATACAGACAGGGCACTTGGTACTCTTCTTGGTGCTGAGATAACAAGAAGATTCGGTGAAAGCCTTGCAGATGATACATATACAGTTAAGTGTACGGGCGCTGGTGGACAGAGCTTTGGAGCATTTATTCCTAAGGGACTTACACTTGAACTTGTAGGTGACAGCAATGACTACTTTGGTAAAGGCCTTTCTGGTGGTAAGCTTATCGTGTATCCACCAACCGGAGTATCTTATAAGGAAGATGAGAATATTATCATAGGTAATGTAGCACTTTATGGTGCAACAAGTGGTAAGGCATATATCAATGGTATTGCAGGTGAGAGATTCTGCGTACGTAACTCAGGTGCAACAGCAGTTGTTGAGGGAACAGGTGACCATGGCTGTGAATATATGACAGGTGGAAGAGTGGTTGTTCTTGGAAGAACTGGTAAGAACTTTGCTGCCGGTATGAGTGGCGGTGTTGCATATGTTTTAGATGAGGATACAACACTTTACAAGAGGGTTAATAAGCAGCTTGTATCACTTGAACCAGTTACTAACAAGTATGATGTACTTGAACTTAAGCAGATGATCACTGACCATGTAGCTTTCACTAACTCAAAGAAGGGTAAAGAGGTTCTGGATAACTTTGGTGAATATCTTCCTAAGTTCAAGAAGATTATGCCACATGATTATAAGAAGATGCTTAATATGATTGTTCAGATGGAAGAGAAGGGTCTTAGCAGTGAACAGGCTCAGATTGAAGCATTTTACGCAGCAACTAAGTAAGATGGAAATGTACAAAAACAGATATGTATTGGCAGCTTATAAGTCTGCTGGTACATATTTGTGAAAATGTGTATTTGAAAGGAGATAATCATGGGAAAACCAACCGGATTTTTAGAATATGAACGTGTAGAAGCTAAGGCAGTTGCACCAAAGGAAAGAATAAAGAATTTTAATGAGTTTCATACACCACTTTCAGAAACAGAGCAGAGATGCCAGAGCGCACGCTGCATGGACTGTGGTGTGCCATTCTGTCAGTCAGGCATGACTATAAAGGGTATGACAAGTGGTTGTCCTCTTAATAACCTTATACCGGAATGGAATGATCTTGTATACACAGGTAACTGGGAACAGGCATATAACAGGCTGCATAAGACAAGTAATTTTCCAGAGTTTACAAGCCGCGTATGTCCAGCTCTTTGCGAAAAAGCATGTACATGCGGACTTAACGGAGATGCTGTATGTACTAAAGAAAATGAGATGGCTATCATAGAACATGCTTATGCTAACGGGCTTGCAGGTCCTAAGCCACCAAAGGCAAGAACTGGAAAGAGAATAGCTGTCATAGGTTCAGGTCCTTCAGGACTTGCTGTAGCTGACCAGCTTAACCAGAGGGGCCATCTTGTGACTGTATATGAAAGAGCTGATAGAATAGGTGGACTTTTAAGATATGGAATACCTAATATGAAGCTTGAAAAGCATATTATAGACAGAAAGCTTAATGTTATGAAGGATGAGGGTGTTGAGATTGTAACGGAAGCTAACATCGGACAGAATATTAAGGCTAAGAAGATAATGGATGATTATGATGCAGTTGTACTTGCGGTAGGTGCCTCTAATCCAAGAGATATCAATGCCCCTGGAAGAGATGCTGATGGAATATATTTTGCAGTTGATTTTCTTACAGCAACAACTAAGAGTCTTCTTGATTCAGATCTTACAGATGGTAAGTATATAAGCGCAAAGGATAAAAATGTTATCGTAATCGGTGGTGGTGATACAGGTAACGACTGTGTTGGTACAGCTATAAGACATGGCTGTAAGTCAGTGACACAGCTTGAAATGATGCCAAAGGCACCAGACGTAAGAAGTGAAACTAATCCATGGCCACAATGGCCTTTAGTCTGCAAGACAGATTATGGCCAGGAGGAAGCAATAGCAGTATTCGGACATGACCCAAGAATATATACAACTACTGTAAAGGAATTCAAGAAGGATAAGAAGGGCAAGCTTTGCAAGGTTGTTACTATCCAGCTTGAATCAAAGGTAGATGAGGCAACAGGAAGAAGAATGATGGTTCCTGTTGAAGGAACAGAAAAAGAGCTTCCTTGTGAGCTTGTTCTTATAGCAGCAGGTTTCCTTGGAACACAGAAGTATCTTACAGATGCATTCGGCGTAGAGGTAAACCAGAGAACTAACATCAAGACAGATGATGGAAGATTCGCAACTAATGTTGCTGGAGTGTTCGCTGCCGGCGACTGTCACACAGGCCAGTCACTTGTTGTAAAGGCTATACGTCAGGGCAGGGACTGTGCAAGAGAAGTGGATAAGTATCTGATGGGATATACTAATCTGTAATAAGTGTGATCAGTTTGATTAACAAGGGATATAACTAGATAATAAAAGGTGTTGCAGCACTATTTTGTGCGACAACACCTTTTTGTTTTAATCAAAAGTTCTGTTGCTATATAAAAGTTTTTTTCGTATACTTAACATAGTTTAACTTAAGATATGCAGCCGCATAACATGATTAAATAATTACTGTACATGCGCTAAAAACGTAAGGAAAATAAGAATGTTGTAGAAAGGTCAGGAAAATATATGAAAAGCAAAGTGAATGGTATATTCAGAAAAGTATGTAATATCCTTGAATGGATAATATCAGCAATACTTGTAGTAGTTGTAGTAGTTATGTGTGTGAGGTTTTTGCTTGAGCTTGGTGGGATGTTTGATAGTACCCCGCTTGATTTCTTCGAGAAATTTGTGGCAGATATTATGACACTGGCAGTTGGTGTGGAGCTTATCAAGATGTTATCACAGCATACACCGGCAACTGTCGTGGAGGTGCTTATGTTTGCAATAGCAAGAGAAATGGTGACACACCATGATTCAGCACTTAACACAGCGATAGGAGTGCTGTCGATATGTGCACTTTTTGCGACAAGAAAGTTTTTCTTCTGCAAAAATGATTATGATGAGAATGATGGAGAACATTAAAACAATCTGACACATCAGGTGGAGGGCAGCATATATCGAAATATTAAAATAAATATAAATTATAAAAAATATATTGGCAAATCAGCGCCGGATGTGATACAATCCATTAGTATGTACTTTGTACGATAGAAAAAGAGACTTCATATATATTTTAAGGAGGATTTATAAACAATGAGTTTTAAGGTTGAAAACATGGAAGAGAAGAATATGGTTAAGCTCGTGATTGAGGCTACTGCTGAAGAATTCGAAGCAGGTCTTAATACAGCTTTTAATAAGAATAAGAATAAAATCAGCGTTCCTGGCTTCAGAAAAGGTAAGGCTCCAAGAAAGATGGTAGAAAAGCTTTATGGTGCAGAGATTTTCTATGAAGATGCAGCTAATGCCATCATTCCTGATGCTTATGCTAAGGCAGCAGATGAAAGTGAATTAGAAATCGTTTCACAGCCTAAGATCGATGTAGTTCAGATTGAAGCTGGCAAGCCATTTATCTTTGAAGCAACAGTTGCTGTTAAGCCAGAGGTTGAACTTGGACAGTACAAGGGTATTGAGGTAGCTAAGTGCGATACAGATGTTACTGATGCAGATGTTGAAGAAGAATTAAAGAAGGCTCAGGATAAGAATTCAAGAATCGTTACTGTAGAAGACAGAGCTGTTAAAGATGGCGATATGACAACAATTGATTTTGAAGGCTTTGTAGATGGCGAAGCATTTGAAGGTGGAAAGGGTGAAGATTATCCACTTACAATCGGTTCTCATTCATTTATTGATAACTTTGAAGAACAGATTATCGGTATGAATATCGGTGATGAGAAGGAAATCAATGTAACATTCCCAGAAGAATACCATGCTGAGGAATTAAAGGGTAAGCCAGCTATGTTCAAGGTTAAGGTTAAGGAGATCAAGGAAAAGGTTCTTCCAGAGCTTGATGATGATTTCGCTCAGGACGTTTCTGATTTTGATACACTTGCTGAATATAAGGAAGATCTTAAGAAGAACATAACAGTGCGCAAGGAAAATGAAGCTAAGGCTAAGAAGGAAGATGAAGCAATCGCTAAGATTATTGAAACTTCTAAGATGGACATTCCAGAAGCTATGATTAATACACAGGTTAACAGAATGTTAGAAGACTTCGCACAGAGATTACAGTCACAGGGCTTATCAGTTGAGCAGTACTTCCAGTACACAGGTGTTACAGCTGAAAAGATTATTGAAGATATGAAGCCACAGGCTGTTAAGAATATCCAGTCAAGACTTGTTCTTGAAGCAATCGTAAAGGCTGAGAATATCGAAGTTTCTGATGAAGAATTCGAAGCAGAGCTTAACAAGATGGCTGAACAGTACAAGATGGAAATCGATAAGATTAAAGAGTTCATGGGTGAATATGAATCTAAGCAGATCAGAGAAGATATTGCTATCCAGAAGGCTGTTGATGTTATTGTAAATTCAGTAGTTGAGAAGTAATAGATATTATATAAGACAGGGAGGCAATAATATGAGTTTTGTACCTTATGTCATAGAACAGAATAGTCGTGGAGAGAGATCATATGATATCTATTCACGTCTTCTTAAAGACAGGATTATATTTTTAGGTGAAGAGGTAACAGATGTTTCTGCTAACCTTGTTGTAGCACAGATGTTATTCCTTGAGGCAGAAGATCCAGGCAAGGATATACATTTTTATATCAACAGCCCAGGTGGTTCAGTATCAGCTGGTTTCGCGATATATGATACTATGCAGTATATTAAGTGTGATGTTTCAACAATATGTATAGGTATGGCAGCCAGTATGGGAGCATTTCTTCTTTCTGGCGGTACTAAGGGTAAGAGACTTGCACTTCCTAATGCTGAGATTATGATTCATCAGCCTTCAGGCGGAGCCAGAGGTCAGGAAACAGAAATCAGAATAGTTGCAGAGAATATCTTAAAGACAAGAAACAAGTTAAATGAAATACTCGCAGCTAACACGGGTAAATCAGTAGAAGAAATCTCTCGGGATACAGAACGTGATAACTATATGACAGCTAAAGAGGCTGTAGCATATGGTCTTATTGACAGCGTGGTTGAAAAGAGATAGTTACTTAAAGGGGACTGTTGCTTTTCGCACAGTCCCTTGTTGTTTATGAATATATAAGCTGAAAGAGCATTACGGATATTCAGAGCGAAGCAATATATTATTATGTATTATTTGTTAATATGTAGCAGACCGGAGGAATTATGGCAGGCAAGATTAAAGATGGAGAGTTAAGATGCTCGTTTTGTGGTAAGACACAGGATAAGGTTAAAAAACTTATCCAGGGACAGAATGGAGTATTTATATGTGATGAATGTATAGGAATATGTTCAGATATACTTGATGAGGAGTTTGAGGCGGAAGATGAGCAGGCAGTAGATGGACTTGATATTAATCTTTTAAAGCCTAAGGAAATCAAAGAGTTTCTTGATGATTATGTTATAGGACAGGATGAAGCTAAGAAGGTTTTATCAGTAGCTGTATATAATCATTATAAAAGAATATTATCGGCACAGGATGTTGATGTTGAGCTTCAGAAGAGTAACATACTTATGTTAGGACCTACAGGTTCTGGCAAGACATTTCTTGCACAGAATCTTGCAAGACTTCTGAATGTGCCATTTGCAATAGCTGATGCAACAACTCTTACAGAAGCTGGATATGTAGGTGAGGATGTTGAAAATATACTTCTTAAGCTTATTCAGGCAGCTGATTATGATATAGAAAAAGCACAATATGGAATTATATATATTGATGAGATAGATAAGATAACTAAGAAGTCAGAAAATGTTTCCATAACTAGAGATGTTTCAGGTGAAGGCGTACAGCAGGCGCTTCTTAAGATACTTGAAGGAACGGTTGCATCAGTTCCACCTCAGGGTGGCAGAAAGCATCCACAGCAGGAGCTTATTCCTATAGATACAACTAATATACTGTTTATATGTGGTGGAGCTTTTGATGGACTTGAAAAGATTATCGAATCAAGAATGGATCAGAGTACAATCGGATTTAATTCGCAGATAAAGGAAAAGACTGCTACAGAGGACGTTGGAGAAATGTTCCATAAGGCACTTCCACAGGATCTTATTAAGTTCGGACTTATACCTGAATTCGTAGGACGTGTTCCGGTTGTTGTAGCATTAGATTCACTTGATGAGGAAGCACTTGTACGTATTCTTCGTGAACCTAAGAATGCTATACTTAAGCAGTATAAGGCACTTTTAAGCCTTGATGAGGTTGAACTTGAGTTTGAAGATGATGCAGTTAAGGAAATAGCCCATAAGAGCTTTGAAAGAAAGACAGGAGCAAGAGGACTTCGTTCTATACTTGAGTCAGTCATGAATGAGGTTATGTATGAGGTTCCATCTGATGAAACTATTGCAAGATGTATTATAACAAAGGATGCTGTTCTTGGAACAGGAAAGCCGGTTATTGAATACAGAACGCAGAAAGTAGGAAATAATAACGAGGGAAGTATCGCTATGAATAGTGCATCAGGCACACAAGGCGATGAAGTTAAGAAAGCACAATAATTATGAATATGATTACATTACCAGTAATTGCGTTAAGAAGTATGACCGTGTTGCCTGACATGGTCATACATTTTGATATAAGCAGAAAAAAATCAATACAGGCGGTAGAGGAGGCACTTGCTTTAGATGAGAAGGTACTTCTTCTTACACAAAAAGATACACAGATAGAAAATCCTGCGCCTGGGGATATATATAAAACAGGAACAGTTGCAGTTATAAAGCAGGTTATTAAGCTGCCTAATAAGCTTGTGCGTATTCAGGTGGAAGGCCTTAACAAAGCACATGCAGTTGAAATAACTGATTCTGGTAACTGCTTAATGGCAGCTGCAGATATAGAAGAGATGTTTATAAACCAGCCGGATGAGGTTACAAACAGGGCTATTATTCTTGGAATGAGAGAGCTTATAAGGCAGTATGGTGCGGCTAATTCAAGAAGCAGCAAAGAGATGCTTAAGTACTGGCTTGAGCTTGATGATGCAAGAGAGCTGCTTCTTAAAATATGCGCGGATTTTCCTATGGACTATACAGACAGACAGGCTCTTCTTGAGATGGATGATATAATAGAAATTTATGAATATATAGCGGGAATGTTCATAGAGCTGACTAATGCATATAAGATAAAAGAAGAACTGGCTATAAAAGTTAAAGAAAAAGTAGATAAAAACCAGAAAGAGTATATTATACGTGAACAGCTTAATGTGCTTAACCAGGAGCTTGGTGAAGATCAATATTCTGAGTCGGAAGAGCTTGATAAGCAGATAGAAGAGCTTGATGCCAGTGATGACATAAAAGCAAAGCTCCATAAAGAAGTAAAAAGGTTAAAGAGCCTTTCTAAAGGTTCATCAGAGGTTAATGTTGAGAGAACATACATAGAGAATTGTCTTGCACTTCCATGGAATAAGAAATCACAGGATAACAATGACATTATTAATGCAAGAGCTGTTCTGGATGCAGACCACTATGGGATGAAGGATGTTAAGGACAGGATTATAGAATATCTTGCAGTCAGAAATATAACATCGGTATCAGATGCACCTATACTATGTCTTGTTGGACCTCCGGGAACAGGTAAGACGTCAATAGCGCGTTCTGTTGCTGCGGCACTTAATAAAAAATATATCAGAGTATGTCTTGGCGGCGTAAGAGATGAAGCTGAAATAAGAGGACATAGAAAAACATATGTAGGTGCTATGCCAGGAAGAATCATAGAAGGACTTAAGCAGGCAAAAACCTCTAATCCACTTATGCTTCTTGACGAGATAGATAAAATAAGCAACGATTACAGGTCGGATACAGCATCTGCGCTTCTTGAGGTGCTTGATGGTGAACAGAATCAACATTTTGTTGACCATTATATAGAACTTCCAGTTGACCTTTCAGATGTATTATTTATAGCAACTGCCAATGACCTTTCAACAGTAAGCAGACCATTGCTTGACAGAATGGAAATAATAGAGGTTCAAGGATATACATTGAATGAAAAAATGCATATTGCAAAGGAACATCTTGTGAAAAAGCAGATAGCTAAAAACGGACTTATGACATCTATGCTTAAAATATCGGACGGCGCGTTAAAACGTATTATATATGCATATACAAAGGAAGCGGGAGTCCGTGAACTGGAAAGACAGATAGCAAAGATATGCCGAAAGGCTGTAACCAGGCTTTATGAGGAAGGTGTGTATACACCAGATGGAAGCAGAAATACAGAAGTAAAGAAATGCATAAGGGTTACAGATAAGAATCTTTTTGAATATCTTGGGAAAGAAAAGTACAGACCGGATAAGGCTAATAAGCATCCTGAGGTGGGTGTTGTCAGAGGACTGGCATGGACAAGTGTTGGTGGAGAAACTCTTGAGATAGAGGTTAATGTCATGGCGGGCAGTTCAGAGCTTAAGCTTACAGGAAATATGGGAGATGTTATGAAGGAATCAGCTATGATTGCTTATTCTCTTGTCAGGTCACTTACTATGAATGGTAAGTATAAGGTTGACAGCGAATTCTATGATAAGCATAATATTCATCTTCATATACCTGAAGGTGCAGTTCCAAAAGATGGACCATCTGCAGGTATTACAATGACAACTGCAATGCTTTCAGCTGTTACACAAATACCAGTTAGGGCAGATGTTGCTATGACTGGTGAGGTGACACTGCGTGGCAGGGTGCTTCCGATAGGAGGACTTAAGGAGAAGCTTTTAGCTGCAAGGATGGCAGGCATGAAGGTTGTGCTTGTGCCAGAGGAAAACAGGTCAGATGTTGAAGAACTTGACGAAGAGATAACACATGGCGTTACTATAAAGTATGTAGAAAATATTAAACAGGTGTTAAAGGAAGCGCTTGTTTTACAGGAAAACTGATATATTTTACATAGATTAAGCACTTATCTTAAAAGAAAGAGAGGAGAAAAAGCAGATGGTTATAAAAAAGGTTAATCTTGATATAGTTATTGGAGTTACCAGTGCTATACCAGATACACAATATCCAGAGGTCGCATTTGCAGGCAAGTCAAATGTTGGCAAGTCGTCACTTATTAATTCGCTTATGAATAGAAAATCATATGCAAGAACATCTTCACAACCAGGTAAGACACAGACAATTAATTTTTATAATATTAATGACTGCATGTATCTTGTAGATCTTCCTGGATATGGATATGCGAATGCAAGTCCGGCTGTTAAGGCTAAATGGGGAAAGATGATAGAAAAATACTTAAGAAAATCAGCTAACCTTAAGCAGGTATTTCTGCTTGTTGATATAAGACATGATCCATCAGAAAATGATAAGATGATGTATGACTGGATAGTTGATAATGGATTCAGACCGGTTATTATAGCAACGAAGCTTGATAAACTTAAAAGAAGCCAGGTTGCCAAGCATGTAAAAGCAGTAAGAATGGGGCTTGGATTAAGAGAAGATGATATTCTTATACCATTTTCTTCAGAAACAAAACAGGGTCTTGATGAATTATGGGAAACGGTTGAGTCATATGTTATGCCTGAAAATGTATAAGCATAGATATCATATGAAATATATTACCCGAAATGTCGGATTATGTTGTTTTTAGTAAGGAAAAGTAGTATAGTTGTTGATGTTGTCGGGCTTTATTATAAAAGGATTAGGACTTGATGGGAGGATATACATATGTTAACAGTTTCAATTTTACTTGATTCAGTAGAGAAAGTTCAGAGGTTTGTTAGTAAGATAAGCAGATATTCATGCAGCTTTGATGTCGAAAGCGGCAATAGCTTTGTGGATGGAAAATCTCTTGTAGGATTGTTTAGTCTTGATATCAGCAGACCGCTTCAGCTTACTATTAATGGTGGAGAAAGCGAAATTGAGGATGTTTTAAGGGATATCAATGAATTTATGCAATATTAATATTGCTGATCTAAGATAGTTTCCTACAGTGTGTGAACGTTATGAAAAGAATATCAATAATACTATTAGCTGTTGTTATGACATTTTCACTTTATGCATGTGGAACCAGTAAAAGTGGCAATGCATCAGATGGACAGCAGAATGATCAGGAGAACCAGCTTACAGGAAAGCACCATGTTGTTATATCAGTTAAGGGTTATGGTGATATAAAGATTGAACTTGATGCAGATGTGGCACCTGTAACTGTTACTAATTTCGTGAAGCTTGCAAAAGATGGGTTTTATGATGGACTTACATTTCATAGAATAATAAGCGGCTTTATGATACAGGGCGGAGATCCTAAAGGAGATGGAACAGGCGGTTCTGATACAAAGATAAAAGGTGAGTTTGCAGATAATGGTGTGACAAATAATCTGTCACATACAAGGGGTGCTATATCTATGGCACGTTCAAGCAGTAACAACAGTGCAAGTTCACAGTTTTTTATAGTTCATAAGGATAGTACATATCTTGATGGAAAGTATGCTTGCTTTGGTTATGTGACAGAAGGCATGGATGTGGTTGATAAGATATGTAAAGAAGTCAAGCCGGTAGATGATAACGGAAAAGTTAATAAGAATGAACAGCCGGTTATAGAGAAGGTAACTGTTATTGATTAGCGGTAGCAGCGGTTGTTGTAAAATGTTTAAAATAGGCAGATATATGTTAGCACATATATCTGCCTGATTTTTTTAGAGAATAAAAAACTGGTGTAACAAAAGATAACACCAGTTCATAAAATATAATGCGGAAAATGGGACTTGAACCCACACGTGGTAACCCACACAAGAATCTGAATCTTGCTCGTCTGCCATTCCGACATTTCCGCTAACTTGTTAAAAAAGAAGCTTATAAATAAGCTTCTTTAATATAGTGCAGTCGGCGGGACTTGAACCCGCACCCAAGCAATATGGACTAGATCCTTAGTCTAGCGCGTATGCCAATTCCGCCACGACTGCTTATTTAGTTGTTGCTGTTTCCCAGCGACTTGATTATATTATCATGTGATATATTGTTTGTCAACAGAAAAAACAAAAAAATTAAAATTTTTATGAGAAACAAAAAATTAAAAATATGATTAAAAAATATGATTAAAAATGTGATGAAAAATTTGGCTAAAAATTGTGATTATAAGACTTTACATTTTATGTGATGAATAGTATTATATAAAAGGTATGCTACTATGGCTCAGTCGGTAGAGCAACTGATTCGTAATCAGTAGGTCGCCGGTTCGATTCCGGCTAGTAGCTTGCAACGTTAGCTTTGCCAGAGGTAATGGCATATCTGGATATCAGATGAGATATCCAGATATTTTTATGTTCTTTTTTGAGTGCATATGTACATAAGATTAGAGAAACAAACAGCCTTAAGGCGCATGTTTTAGGGGTAAGATAGAAGTTATACTTCATAATTCCGGCATAAAAATAGGAAGCTGGGTATTCTTGACAAGTAAACTTAGCGTACGTATAATCAATCAAGATACAGTTAATTTAATAAAGAAAATTGTATTTTGAAGTTATGAGTAAGAATTTAAAAATAGGAGAAGAAATGGAAACTAATATTAGACAGGATAATAATGAAGAAGTAGAAATTGATATAATGCAGATATTAATGATGCTGTTATCAAAAATATGGATATTAATAGTATCTGGTATCGCAGTAGCAATTATAGCATTTTCTATTACAGAGCTTGCAATCACACCGTTGTATCAGTCATCAATAAAGTTATACATAATCAACAGACAGAATGGCTCAACAACAACACTTAGTGATATTCAGTCATCTACACAGCTTGTTCAGGATTACAAGGTACTTGTAACAAGTCTTCCGGTAGTAGAGCAGGTTATAAGAAATCTTGACCTTGATATGGAAGCAGATGACCTTGTATCCAAGATTAAATGTGAAATAGAATCAGATTCCAGAGTGCTTCAGGTAACAGTTACAGATCCTGACCCTGAAAGAGCAAAGGAAATCGTAGATGCAGTTGCAGATATATCTGCCAAGCAGATAACATCGGTAATGCAGATAGATGGAGTTAATGTTATAGAATATGGTAGAGTTGCAACATCTCCATCAAGCCCTAATGTAAAGAAAAATACAGTGCTTGGTGCAGCTGTCGGAGTTGTACTCGCTATAGCCGTACTTGTAGTTAAGTTTTTACTTGATGATACTATTAAGTCATCTGAGGATGTTGAGAGATATCTTGGAATAACTAACCTTTCACTTATTCCACTTACAGAAGAGGAATATAATGGACATTCAAGCAGTAAGAAGAAAAAGAAGAGAAAGTAATTATAGAAAGGTTGGAGGGAATTATAATGCAGAAGATCAATTTAGAGAATACCCAGCAGGATAATTATCAGGTAAGAGAAAGCTATAGAAACTTACGTACTAATATATTCCTTAGTGGAAAAGATACTAAAGTAGTTATGTTTACAAGCTGTGGACCTAATGAAGGAAAATCTACAGTTACTATGAATCTTGCTTCATCTATAGCAGATGGTGGGAAAAGAGTTTTGTTTATTGACTGCGATTTAAGAAAATCAGTTCTTGTCGGACGTTATAAGGTTAAAAAGGGGATTAAGGGATTAACACATTTCTTATCAGGACAGAGTAGTCTTGAAGAAGTTATATATTCAACAAATGTTGAGAATCTGGATGTTATACTTGCTGGTCCTGTACCACCTAATCCAGCAGAACTTCTTGATAGTCCGTTATATAAGGAAACAGTCAGGGAAATGCGTGAAAAATATGATTATGTAATCATAGATACACCACCACTTGGTTCGGTTATAGATGCAGCTATCGTAGCTACAGTAAGTGATGGAGCTGTGCTTGTAATAGCAGCTAATCAGGTCAGCTATAAGTTTGCACAGAATGTCATGGATCAGTTAAGAAAAACAAAGGTAAAAATTATAGGAAGTGTTCTTAATAAGGTTGATTTATCAGAAAATGGATACTATGGTAAATATTACGGTAAATACTACGGAAGCTACTATGGAAACTATCATAGTGATGAATCACCAGATAAGTCATTCGAAAAAGCTAAGGCAGAAACAGCAAAAAAGAATACAGCATCAAAATCAGTAACAACTGCTTCAGCTAAGAATACAATAAAACCTGCTGCGGGAAGTGTTGGTTCAGTGGCTTCAAGAAAGAATGCACATTCACAGAATCAGGTCATGGCAGCTAAGAATAAAGCAGCTTCAGCTAATAAAGCTGGTAGTGTAAATGGTGTTCCTCTTAAGAAGAGAAACGGCAGAACAGAAGAATATGAAGGAGATTTCCTTCTGGATATGGACTTTGATGATGATAACAAATAGTTGTTTGGCATAACAGTTTATCAGAATATTGGGAAATACATTAATAAAATAAACAGTAGAGGATGTGACAATGTTGAACAATTCAAACAGTACAAGAGATAGTGTGCAGAATATAATGTTGTTTTTTGTGGATGTTATAGGTGTGCTTATAGCATATTATGCTTCTGGTATAATATGGCTGATGGTATACAGACATATGAATGTTAATTCTACAGTTGTTCAGTTAAGTACTAATCTGGATACAATTATAGTTTCGGCACTTATAAGTATGCTGTTTGTTAACGAAAAAGGTGACTGCTTAAAAAGAGGCAGATTCGAAGAACTTAGGACTGTTATATGTAAAGTTGCAGTTTTTGCAGCTATGGCAGCTGTCTATGAACTTGTGACAAGAAGAAGCCAGATACCAAGAGGTGTATATATATGTACTGTATTTATCAGCCTTGTTTTTATATATACAGGGCGTGAACTTATAAAAAGGTATCTAAAGAGTCTTGGCAAGAACGAAGAAAAGGCGGCAAGAGTGATTGCAATCACTATGAAGGACAGAGCAGCACATCTTGTTCATAATCTTGACAGGGAAGAAGACTGGGTGAGAACGCTCAGTGGTTTCATCGTGATGGATGAGGACATGGTTTCACAGGAGATAGATGGTGTGAAGGTAGTGGCTAATGCCCATACCATGATGACTTACATAAAGAATGAAATCGTTGATGAAGTGTATATTGATGTCAATGAAAATATAAGAAAACACCTTAAGCCATTAGTCATGAATCTTGAAGATATGGGTATAACTGTTCATATCAGAATAGAGGTTCTTGATGGCTTTGATGGATATTCAACATCTCTTGGTACTATAGGAAATATCCCTGTAGTGACATTTGCAAACCGTGAGTTTGATTATAAAGAGCTTGCAGTAAAAAGACTTATGGATATAGTAGGTTCTCTAGTTGGTATGCTTATTATGTTTGTGGCAATGATATTTGTTGTTCCAGCTATTAAGCTTGAGTCTAAGGGACCGGTGTTCTTTAAGCAAAAGAGAGTAGGGAAAAATGGACGTTATTTCTATATATATAAGTTCCGTTCAATGTATCAGGATGCTGAGGAAAGAAAGAAGGAGCTTATGTCGCAGAATGAAATGAGCGGCCTTATGTTTAAGATGAAAGATGACCCACGTATAACAAAGGTTGGTAAGTTCATAAGAAAAACAAGCATAGATGAGCTTCCACAGTTTATTAATGTGTTCTTAGGTGATATGAGCCTTGTTGGGACAAGACCACCAACGGTTAACGAGTTTATGCAATACGAAGGACATCATAAGAGAAGACTTTCCATGAAGCCGGGTATTACAGGAATGTGGCAGGCTTATGGAAGAAAAACAGTTACCGATTTCGAGGATATTGTAAAGATGGATCTTGAATATATAGATAACTGGAGTATAGGACTTGATATAAAAATATTATTTAAAACAATCGCCTCAGTAGTCACAACAGGTGGACAGTAACTTATAAGGATACTGGGTGAAAATGCAAGCTGTTACAGAGAGTAACAGCTTTTTTTTAAATCTGCACGCTGCAGGTATGTTATAAATTGCATTATTATTGCTTGGTTATAGTATAATTGTTGCATTATTATTGCTTGGTTATAGTATTATTATTGCATTATTATTGTTTGGTTATGGTATTGTTGTTGCATTATTATTGTTCGGTTATAGTATAATTGTTGCATTATTATTGCTTCGTTATTGTAGTATTATGTATTATTGTGTCTTTATTGTATTATTATCGTATTATTATTAAATAAAGGTTTGCTAATTACTGTCAATATAGAGTATAATGTATTAAAGACCATATGTTATGTGATGCTTTAATGTAAAAATATGATGTGGGATTCGTAACATTTTATTCCGGTTTCAGTGTTTAACGTGTCGCAGGTAAAAACCTTTTCTGCAGGCAGAAATGACTTTTTACACTTTTAACACTTACATCACAATATTAAAATGTTGAAACACAATAAACACAATAAACACAATAAACACAATAAACATTATAAGCATTGTATGATTATGGCATTTACATTTTTGTTAATGGAGGATAATGTTATGTCTTATATGGACGAGTACAAGCGTTGGGTAGAAAACGTTAAGGATGAAGAACTTTCAGAAGCATTAAAAAAAATGGACGAGACACAGGCAGAGGATGCTTTCTATCGTGATCTTGCGTTTGGTACAGGTGGTTTAAGAGGGACTATAGGTGCTGGTACTAACAGAATGAATATATATACTGTAGCTAAGGCATCACAGGGACTTTCAGATTATCTTGTTAAATCATTTACTGAACCATCAGTAGCTATAGGTTATGATTCACGTATTAAATCAGATGTATTTGCAAAGACAGCAGCATCAGTATTTGCAGCTAACGGAATTAAGGTTAATTTATGGCCTAGACTTAACCCTGTTCCAACAGTATCATTTGCAACAAGATATCTCCATGCATCAGCAGGTGTTATGGTAACAGCATCACATAACCCATCTAAGTATAATGGTTATAAGGTATATGGTGCTGATGGATGCCAGATTACAACAGAAGCAGCAGCAGCAGTTCTTGCTGAAATAGAAAAGCTTGACATATTTGCTGATGTTAAGAAGATGGATTTTGATGAGGCTGTTAAGGAAGGAAAGATTGAATACATATCAGATGATGTTCTTACTGCATTTATAGAAAAGGTTAAGAGCCAGTCAGTATTGTTTGGTGAAGAGGTTAATAAGAATGTATCTATTGTATACAGTCCTCTGAATGGTACAGGCTATATTCCAGTCACAAGAACTCTTGAAGAGATGGGATATACGAACATAACTATAGTAGAAGAACAAAGACTCCCAGATGGAAACTTCCCAACATGCCCATATCCAAACCCAGAGATAAAAGAGGCTATGGCACTCGGTATGGATTATGCAAAGCGTAACAATGCAGATCTTCTTTTAGCTACTGACCCTGACTGTGACCGTGTTGGTATAGCTGTTAAGGACAAGAACGGAGATTATCAGTTGTTAACAGGTAACCAGACAGGAATGCTGCTTTTTGATTACATCTGTTCACAGAGAACAAAGCATAACAGAATGCCAGCTGATCCAGTTATGGTTAAAACTATTGTTTCTATGGATATGGCAGAGCAGATTGCAAAGAATTATGGCGTAAAGGTTATTAATGTTCTTACAGGCTTTAAGTTTATAGGAGAGCAGATTGGATTCCTTGAAAAGCAGGGTAAGGAAGATTCATATATCTTTGGTTTTGAGGAATCATATGGATATCTTTCAGGAAGCTATGTAAGAGATAAGGATGCTGTTAATGGTGCATTTCTTATATGTGAAATGTTCAGCTACTATGCTACTCAGGGTATTTCTTTACTTGATAAGCTTAATGAGCTTTTTGATAAGTATGGATATTGCCTGAATACACTTCATTCTTATGAGTTTGATGGTTCAGCTGGATTTGAAAAGATGCAGCAGATTATGGAAACATTCCATGAAGAAGTAGGCGAGGGTAAGAAGATAGAGAGCTTTGCAGGTAAGAAGATTAATACAGTTCTTGACTACAGCAAGGGTCTTGACGGACTTCCAAAGTCAGATGTTCTTAAGTATCTTCTTGATGGTAACTGCTCAGTAGTAGTAAGACCAAGTGGTACAGAACCTAAGCTTAAGACTTATATAAGTGTAAGTGCAAAGAGTAGGGAAGATGCAGAAGTTATAGAAAAGAAGATTGCAGATGAACTTGGTGGATTCTTTGCATAATATTGTTGTTTAACACACATTCGGTTGGTGAACTGACGACATAATATAAGTGAAAATCGGTGCTGCACATACATCATCGATGCCAGAAGTTTCAATTGGATATTTCTAAGACTTTTCTTATAGGTTGTGACTACTGCCGCTACCGTTCGATACGGGACATCCGTGTCCCATATCTCACTTCCACAGACATCCGTGTCTGTGGATAGCTGAGTAGTTAAGGAAAAGTCTAAGAACTATCACAATTGAACTTCAAGTGCATCTCACGATGTATG